>Ga0105054_10005290_pt1 | contig 18664 bp, 16 predicted proteins | sample BON02_FD_78091 | JGI IMG/M metagenome (GOLD analysis project Ga0105054, IMG submission 78091) | Freshwater microbial communities from Lake Bonney liftoff mats and glacier meltwater in Antarctica - BON-02 (megahit assembly) | ecosystem: Environmental > Aquatic > Freshwater > Ice > Glacier...
CGCTGAACCTTTCAACTCCGAATCACCCCATTCAAATTTCACTGTTCAATGTTAAATGTTCGATATTCCTGCCGCCTATCCAGCGATTTTTGGTGTTACCGCCCCCTCGTTCACCCACTTGTAATCGCATGGCTGTTGCGCGGCGGGATAATCACGGGAAATCGGTTAGGACTGATCTCAGAATAAAGTCGGAGGATTGGCGACGGAGGTCGCTTTTAAATTGGTTGAGGTTCGCCGGGGAGGCGGCATCTGCGAGAGCGTCAATTTTTCGTAAGTCGGTGCAGGTTTCGGGGGAAATACAGATATTTCATTTAGCGGTGGACTCGAGCGGGCGTCCGGGGGCGCAAAAGGAGTGTGAGCAATGTGGGGGTTGCAGAAAGTTACACCGCCACAGCAGTTACACTCGCAACCGAGGTGTGGAGGGCAGTGAGCGGGCAAAGGTGGAGCGCTTTGAGGGATTAATGGATGAGCAGATGGGCAAAGAATCGGATTCGGTGACGGACGGAGGCGCCAGGCCCCCGCCCGCCAGCGAGATCGAGAAAGGCAACATCCGACGGGCAGTTAGAAAACTGTCAGAACGCGTGACTTTCCTCTTTGGTCTGCTTGGCCAGCAAATGCCCGTGCTTGGGAGCGTGGACATTGGCGGGTTTTGCCGGGCCATACGTGAGGTGGAATCAACGCTGCAAATCCTGATCGCTTTAGCCCGCGATTTCTAGACCTCGTTGTTGGGATGTTACCGAAGTTTACGCCCGTATTGGCAACGGGGAGAAGTCTTCGGCACCGCTCGCTGACCTGGGCGCAAGGCCACCCCACAAAACCCTTCATCAGGACGGCCTCGAACCCAAACGCTTCCTGCCCATACTCATCAACCAATCCTCGCTCTCGGCCACTGGCGTATTGGAAGTTCTTCTGGCCAAATTGACTCGGCTGCTCTCGCACCCTTCGCCCTTCGGGCCGCCTGTCGGCGGTCTACCCCGCTGGCCTCCCGGCGGCTCGGTTCGGAGAACGTGCCCGCTCCAAGCGCTCCACCGGGCACTTTTGAGCCGCATCGATGCCGCCACCATGCTCGCACCACTTTCCCGCGAAGACATTGCCGCCTACCTCAACTGGCACGTCTCACGAGTAGGTTTGGAGCGCGAAATCTTCGCCTCCGCCGCTCTGGATCTGTTGTCTGAAGCCAGCGACATCAACTCCCGAACCCTTGGCCTTCTCGCCCAAGCCGCTTGGCTCGCCGCCGCCCGAGAAAGCGTCTTCACCATAGATGCCGACCATCTCCACACGGCCCTGCGGCAAGTCCCGGCAGCCAATGCGAAAATCACTCAATCCTCAAAATCCCCCAAGCGGCCCGGCTCAAGATCCTGATTCCGACAAGCTGGAACCGAGCCCGCTTCTCTGCCATTAAACCCCGATGCTAAATCGAAAAACTTCGCCGACATTGCAAAAAAATCCCCTTATCCCTCTCTCGCGATTATTTTGACAGGCCATAGAACGAAGCCTGCCGGCGCGTTCGCAAGAACGCAGCACCGGGAGTGGACGGGCAGACCGGGCCAGGGTACGGCTGTTTAGCTCCTTTCCACAACCCAATCCAAGCCGGATAGCGATGGTTGTACAAGTTACAATTCCGTAACATGCGGCGTTTTGTGGACCCCGGACTTTCCTATTTAACCCTACTGGGTTATGCCGCCAATACCGCTATTTTTCTGCCCCTTGGTGAGTTTTTCGGGTTAGTAGTCCGGATGCGGCAGCTCAACGGCAGAATCTTGTACGCGGCTGCGGCGGGGCTTGGGTACAATTTTTTTTCCGACGGCCGTTCACGTTTCCGCAGCCGTGGCCGGAGGAATCTCAATGAATCGTTTTAGCTGCCATGAACGATAGGCGGCATCGGCAATTTCAGCAATGTGAACGGCCTCGTCGACGGGGTCGATCTCCGAGGCAGCGACTCCGGCCACCTGCTGCGCGAAGGCTTCGACTTGGGCGCGATAAGGATTGATCTCCTCGAAAGGGTAAGGCAGGAACTCGCACTTTCCCACGCTGCTCCTTGCGGCATCATACCCGTCCCTGCCGACGCCAGTCAGCACGGAGAGAGTTCCATCAGAGCTCTGACCGATGGTTCCCTCAGCCAGGATCGCTCCGCGGCTGCCATAAATTTCCAATCGGTTTCGAGATGCCTCGTCGGGAATGCAGAAGAAGGTGTCCACGGTGGCGTGCAAACCCGAATCGAACTCCAGCAATATGGTGGCTGAATCCTCGCTGGCGTATGAATGCACTTGGTTACCTGTCATGGCGAAAACCCCGCGCACGCGTTGGCCGGTCAGAAATTCCAGCAGGTCGAAACAGTGGGTCGCCATGTCTATTAGCGCCCCGCCGCCGCTAAGAGCAGGGTCCTGCCGCCAAGCTCCTTCCATCGGTGGGTACCAGCAGGACAGCTGGGCTCGCATCGACACCGGCTTCCCAATTTCGCCCGCACGCAACAGGTGGCGTGCTACTTGGTGGGCACCATGAAATTTCATCATGAATCCCTCGGCGAACGGTATGCCCGAGGAGCGAACAGGCTCAAGCGCCGCGCGGGTTTCCGCAGATGACCGACCGACCGGCTTTTCACACAAAATTGGTTTACCGGCCTCAGCGGCAAGCTGGATTTGGCTGGCGTGGCAGTGGACAGGCGAAGCGATGTAAACTGCATCCACCGTGGGGCTGTTGATGAGGGATGCGGCGTCCTGATAATATTCCGGCACGCAGAACTCCGCCGCAATTTCTGAGGCACCCGCGGGTTGCATCACTGCTGCAACCTGAACCATGTTCGAATCGCGGAGTGCCGGCATCACCTGGCGCCTGGCTATCCCCCCAGCACCGATGATCCCCAGACGGAGCGGGCGACCAATGGTCTGGTTGATGGTCTCAACGGCCATAATTCATCTTGGGCTGCGCATCGTTATTTTCTCTATCTGATAAAAGAAATAACATCTCTCAATCCATCGCACAACTCGAACGGCGGCGTTATTACTCGGCGGATTTTGGTCAAATGGCCATGATTTTCTATCTAGTGAGCTGTCCCCGGTTCTTCAAGCGTAGTTCGCCTGCGCCCTCGGAGATAGCTCTCCGGCGCTGTTGCCCTTCCTACTTCGGTCGACATCGGAGCCTTTTCTTGAAACGCGACCAGAATGGCATCGGCCAACTCGGCCGCAGGCAGAACCAGGTAGACCACACCTTCATTCACTTTTTCCTCAACCCACTCGATCCGCCCGGGCAAACGTCGCACCGCCACTTGCTTTAGCACGCCGTCTCCCACCCGAAAAACCGCACGAGCTTTCATCCATGGTAAATCGGCAAACTGAAATTTGACCTCGTCAGCCGTCCGCAAACTAAAGCCCGCCTCATTGGATTCGTAATCTTCGTTAACCACCACCACTAAGGCCCCATTTTCGGGCGAAACCAACGTAGCAACCCAGAGCTTGGGAATGTTGGCTTCGGCCCAACTAATAGGAAACCCCATCTCAATCACCGGAGAAACAATGCGCAACATCCGGCTATTCCGACCGATTGCCTCCCAAATTTCTGGCAATTCCAAACTGCCATGAAAAACCCAACCCTGCCCGACTTCGGTCGCGTCTGTGTAGGAGAGAGCTCCCTTTGACCCGTTTCCCACAGCGTAAAGTATTTGAACGGTGATCTCGGCCGGGACCGGTGCCCGGCCAAATCCACGCATCTTTGTCGTATCGACAAAGGCCTCCCACCCTTGCTCAATCAAGGCATTCCTCCCCTGCCAGACATCCTGCGGCTTGGCCCACTCTTCCCAGCATCCCTGATAAACCATTGTGAAGGGCTTCGGTGCGGCCGCACGTCGCGCCATGGCCGCGTAATCCCGAAAGTTTGTCAGCGGTTGACCATGCGTGATCGGATAACTATCCGGCATCAATAAGTCGGGAATCATCCCGTAGATGCAATAGTTGGCGGGAACATACGTGAGATTGAGGGTGAAAGCCGAGGGCGTAAGCGGGTCACGTCGCGCGACCTCGCGGCAGGCCTCTACCATTTGCGGAGCCAGAGTCCCGATCCGCATGGAATCAGGGCGCGTTACATCTGCCGAATAGTCGTGCACATCGGGCTCGTCCGCCACCAGCCACGCGGTCAGAGCAGGATGCCCAACCGTGTCGGATGACAGTTCCACCTTGGCGGGTACGTTGGCGTACACGCCCATGCCCAGCTCCTGAAGCTGATCCAATTGTTCCAAGGACATCGGCGCGAAACTGAAATACTGATTGAGCCCCGCAGCGGCAAATCGCTCGAACTCGTGATATCCACATGTTCCGAATCGTGTCCAGCCATGAAAGGCTCTAAGGCTGGAACCGCTAACGCTCTTGCCATCGCTCAACCGAAAGACATACGTTTGACCGCGCTGAAAGGGCTCATCTGGAGTGACCAGGGCTGGCCGGACACCGCCCACATAGTCGCCACTCAACCATCGAATTTGGAGCCCATCCAAAAGCTGGCCGTCGATCCAAATCTCCCTAGGCGGCCGGTCAGTGTTACCCATTTGCTCGACATAACAAACTGCGCTGCGCAAATCCTCACTGAACACAATCCCGCCAAAACGAAATCCTGGCTGTTCCAACCGCAGTTGGAACTTTACCTCGCGGTCATCGGACATCTGGATGGTGAACTCACAGTTTTCATCCAAGGCCCTTCGCAATACGAGGGTTACTACCCCCTCGCCCCCGGCGGGAATAACCTCCGGACTGCCACGCCACCAGATCAACTGATAATCGGGTGCGGCGGAGTGCTCCTGCAGATTGCGTCCAAGCCACGAGACATCCCGAACCTCAATCGGGTCAACTCCGGTGTTCTTGAGATAAAAGTGCAAGCGGGAGCCCTGCGCCCGCTGATCCCCTGTTATTATCGGATCGATTGTTTGTTCGCTACCGAGAATCCGAATCTCAGCGTGCGCCGGAAGAAAAAATAATAAGGAAAGTAAAATACGGATCAACATGTAAATGATGGGTCGGCAAGCTCGGCGGAAAATTATAACTCACATTCCGCAACAGCAAAAAACAGTTTATTGATTGGCAGTTGGTTATTTGTAGTGTGAAAGGAGAAATGTTAGTCACAGACATCCCGCAGATCGGATTGAAAAGCCGGCAGGATACCCGTCTCGGCTCAGCCGCTGCTCCATGGTTTCCAGCGGGCTATTCCAAAGCGTCACAGCAAGAAATCTCGGTTATGGCGTCTTGGGGAAGGCTTGATTTTGAAACAAAGCACGAGACCACCGTATAGCTATCGGACATTCCACCGACACGAAACTCACAACTTTGGTTGATTAACATGCTTGCGTCGTAAATATTCCATCCGCATGAGGAGATCCATTGGATCAGATTTGCCAATGCCATCTTAGCAGACGCTTCGAACGTTTTTTCAACTGCGAGACAAGCTATTCCCGAAGAAGTCTCGTATCGTGGGCAGGTCAGGGTAAGACCCTTTTTCACCGAAATCTTAACAGTGGCGCGGCCGGAAACCTCAAGGCCTCCGCCCGCAGTTTCGCCGTGACCTTGAGCAGCATGCATGTCGCCCATATAGAGCAGGCCCCCAACAACATGCACCGGCAAGAGCAGCGTCGATCCCTCCACAAGATCTGGATGATCGATATTTCCACCGTGATTGCTGGCTAACATGGTCGAAAGTGGCGGGCCTTCAGTGTTAGCTGTGCCGACACACCCCAAAAATGGCCGAATCGGCACCGATACGGGTCGACCGCCAAGCGTGTTGATCAAGTATGCCCGATCTCCACGTAACTCCCACAAGTAGAGATGTGTGGGTTTTGGCAAAAAGCCGGACTCAGATGCGGGTGGCTGAACCAGACCATCGGGCAAGAATCCATGGTTTGGAGCTAGCAGGGTTCGTGCTAACTTCCGATTGGGCTTAACTTCGACAAAATCAATTCTCAGCGCATCGCCCGGCTGGGCACCATTCACAAAAATCGGACCAAATGCCGGGTTTTCGATTCGCGGGTGGTCGGAAAAGTCGAATCGGGAATCAGGTAATGGTTGGAGGTCGGGACCTAGACCGTCGGAATCGGGAAGCTCAACCGTGATAGCCTTCCCGGAAGTTGTAGCAATAGCCGGAATTGCTTCAGTCAGCCGAAAGCGAAACACTGGGCGCATAGTCTGGGATCCGTTTGCTCCGCTTAAGCTGACCTATTCAGCCCTAAAGACCTTCGAAACGGATTAACCATGGATTGAACTACCTTGAAGATCAAGCTGTCGGACCGCTTCTTGCAAGCTACAGCCATTTTTTAAAGCTGCGGTCAAAAATTCCTCTTTCTGCTCGATCTCCCAAGCTAATTCAAGCGCATCATCAAGCACGCTTGACGGGACTGACACGACACCATCTTCGTCTCCCACAATCAGATCGCCCGGTTGAACAGAGACCCCGCCGCAAGAAATTGTGATATCCACCTGGCCGAGTTTTGACATCGTTCCACCCCGGGAAGTGACCCCGGCTGCGAACACAGGCCAATTCAGCTTCTTTAATTCGGCGACGTCGCGGACAGCTCCATCGATAACAGCTCCAGCCAAGGCTCGATGGTGCGCGCGTGTGCTCATGAGACCTCCCATCAGGACAGCCCCAAGAAATCCTTCCCCGTTGATGACGAGAACATCTCCCGCTGAGGCCTTCTCCAGCGCTTCTTCAACCGCCCACGTGGCACCAGGATAACATTGAACAGTGTATGCAGGGCCCCAAAGAGCCACGTTTGTGATTGATCGGATTCGTGAATCCAGCGTTTGGAACTTAAATCCCAAGCGGCCCAATGCATCGCTCAAGCATGACGTAGATGGGCGCTTGATCTCACGATTTTTTGCGGGTTCTTGGATCGGTTGAAAGGTGGTAGTTTGACTCATTTTATTAGTTGGATTCTTTAGATGGGGGGTGCGGACGGCCGTCGCCTGTCAGATCAACGGTTTCGTCTTAAAGGCTTTTGAATAGAAATTTCAGGTAGATCGCCAGACTCAAAAAAGAAGACAAACGAGATCCCAAGAATCGTGCTTTGAACGTCAAACATTTGCATGAGACTTAACGACTGCATTGGCGTAGTCTTGAGCTGCCCGCATGGCAGCTCCCAGCAATGCCGACCGCTCCGCATGCTTCGACAGGCGAATTTGGAGATTTTTCCACGAACCTGGAAGGCACTGCGACTGAACTTCCTTCCGCAATGACTCCAGAAGGCCTTCGTTGACGATATCAATCGCCCCGCAAAGTACTGCGGAATCAGGATTCAGAAGATTCACGAGATTAGCAATCCCTATGCCGAGATACCGGACCAAGTCACTAACGATTTCACGGCAGTCCGCATCACCATCCCTCGCAAGCCGGTAGATCAACTCCGGATCGATCTCGAGGCCAGCAGTTAGAAATGGCGCCAGTCGATTTGCTCTGCCCTCGTGAATCATCGCCCGGACTCTTCGCGTGATGGATGCTGGCGAGATGAACGTTTCCAAGCACCCTCGGCGTCCACATTCGCAAACCGGACCATTCATATCGACGAGCGTATGCCCAAGCTCTCCGTCAAACCCATCTCGCCCCTGATAGATTGATCCGTGGTCGATCAACGCGAATCCGATGCCTGTTCGCAAGGTAATTACAATGACCCTGCCCGTTTCGTGTTCCTCACGGAACCAATGCTCTGCCCATGCAGCCTGGTGAATTGAACGACCAATCCGAACAGGAACACCGAAAATTTCTTCAAGCCAATCGCGAACCGGAACATTGTGCCACTTCGGGAGGTTGGTGGAGCTTAAGACGTGACCTGTCGCCTCATCAATGTGACCCGCACAACTGGCGCCCACGCGCACAACATCCCCGGCTTGAATCCCCATGTCGGCCGCCGTCGATCGAATTAGGTCGAACCTCGCTTCTGGGCTCTGGTGACGGTCGCACACAATTTGGCGGTAATTTAGGATAGCTCCTCCAAGATCAGTCACGGCCATTCGCAAATAGTCAGGCTCGATGTCGATCCCCAAGACTGATTTTGAACCCTTGTTTACCTGCAAAAGACGCCCGGGCCTGCCATACGTTATAGATGATCGAATCTCTTCCGTCTCGATCACTAGCCCTTCCTCAATCAGGTATCGGACCAGTCGTGTCAAAGCAGCGGGTTTGAACTGAGACCTGCGAGCAAGCTTCGCTCTGGAAATCGGCCCTAAAATGCGGATCGTCTCCAAAGCCGTCAGGACATTGGCCGCACCCAAATGATTTACTGTCGGCGTGACCGCGCCCGCACTCTCGTGGTGAAATAATTTAGACTGATTGGGATACATTTACGATGACGATAAATGCCAACTCATATCCTTGTCAATCTCGATTCTTTGGCGGGAAGAATCAAAAAATAATTACTATAGATTCATCACCACCAGTAGTTTACGAATTTTAATAAAATAAATTGACACACTAGCCAGATTTGTTACTCTACGCATAAATAAACCGGAAATTAAACGTTCTATGAAAAAACCGACCGCAGCACCAAAGAGCATCGAAACGTTACTGAGAAAGGGTCTTCTTCTACCGGCCATGGTCGGTCTATTGATGATCAACGCAATCTCTGCACAAGCGGCCTCGTGGACGTTTGAATGGAATGCAGTCACCGAGACTCCGGCGAGCAAGGGGTTTTTACTCACAGGAACGAATCCGAATACGGCCACGGCCAGCGGCTTAGTAATTCCGGATTCGGCATTTTACTTTTCTCCGTCCTCGGGTTTGGGTTCCTTCACGGGGAATAACACAACCGGTTGGACGGTTGCCTTCCGGGCGCGACGTGTTGATACATCGACTGCTTTCGGAACTTTTTTCACGGTCTTAGATGGCACGAACGTCGTGGCTTTTGATTGGTTTGGGAATACCCAATATCGTCTAAACTCAAGTGCAGGCCTTCTATACCCCACTGCGCCCGGGTCGAATAACCGAGTCTTTCAGGATTTCCACATCACCAATCTGGCAGGAGTCGTCAATCTTTACCTCAATGGCAGCGATACACCCTTCCGCGCTTCTTACACGGCCGTCAACAGCGCGGCCGCTCCGATCATCCGATTCGGAGACTACTCTACTGCGACTCAGGTATCTGAAATCTCCAATCTTCGTTGGAGCAATCAGGGAGCTTTCACGCCGACAGCCATCCCAGAGCCATCAAGCATCATGTTCTTGGGTCTCTGCGCTCTGGCTGCAATAATCCTCCGCCGGCATCAGCTTCGCAAAAGCCACAGGTAAGCGAAAATGCTGTGGCCACATGTGAGGCGTGGATTTTCATTGGTGGAGTGTCTAGTCATAGTAGCGATCCTCGGGGTGCTAGTGGCCCTCATCGCACCGACTGCGAAATCGTGGATGACCAGGGCCCAAGGGGCTAAGTGTATCTCGAACCTGCGCACCATCGGGGGCGCGATATACACTTACGCGGCGGAAAATGACGGGCTCTTGCCTTCTCCAATTGTCGCCTCAATAGACTCGGAAACGCAAGCAGTGGTGGGGAAGTTGGGCAATGACCGGCTAATGATGGCGATCTATCCGTATGTCCGGACGCCATCGGTCTTTCAGTGCCCCACAATCATGGCTCAGAACCCGCCGGATCTGCTCACCGATGGACGCTACAACTCGACATACAACCAGAATCCCCACACTTTCGCGCGGAAGTTGATGGCCCTTCCATCGGCGTCCAAGATGATTTTAGTGTACGAAGGATACCCCTATTTGAGATTCAATGGGACTCCACCTGAGCATCAGATGATAAACCATCCGGTTTCATCCACCATGCGGAAACACCTTCCAGCGAAACACGGAACCTCATCGATGAATGCCTTCATGGCCGATGGGTCGATCAAGGGAAATTTGTACTATATCGGATGGGGAAACCCTGAAAACACCCTCCCTGCAAATGGCGGCATATGGACTGGATTATGAAAAGAACCAAGACTCAAACTCATCAGCGGGCCTGCTGGCAAGGCTTCATACAAGGGGTCGCCTTTATGGGAATTCTTTCCCAAGTGTCAGCCACTCAGGTTGATTGGAGCGGCAGAGACGGGCTGCAGCCATCTGAAGCGGATTCGGGGTTTACTCAGACAGCGTCGTCGTCTGCGAATGTTTACATGAGCGATGAAGCGCTTGTGATGGAGACGCCACCAGACGGCGGAGCTTCTCTGGAATATGCATTTAGCCTGTCTGAAGCAGGTGCACCGATCGTTATTGAGGTCGAAGCCAGTAGTGTTTCAGAGCGGGACGCGGCTGCTATTAAGGTTCTTTCTGGAGTGAACGGAGTTTCCACTTGGCTCTTTGAAGCCAGCAATCTCCGAATAGTAATGAGCTCAGCCGAATCATCTGTCTACGTTCCGGTGAAAACAGGGGATCGGCATGTCTATCGCTATGAAATCGAGGGAGTCGATGTGCGAATTTTGATTGATGATCGCATGGTTTTTGAAGGAGTGATGACGGCGCCCCTGAAGACAGCCAAGCTGCTCATCGGTAATGTGAGTCCCGGAGGAGGTTCGATGGAGATCTTTCGGATCTCTATCTCGATACCAGACGGTCAGTCGGAGATGTCCGGCGAAAACGAGCAAAATCTTATGGATCAAAATCCCATCGCGTGGGACATCCCGGGCGACCAGCCGCGAGCGGTGTTCAAGGATTGGCCGTCCAACGCCGACGCGATAATCATTGAGGCCAGCTACCAAGCGTCTGCAGCGCGTCAGTGTCAATGGTACCTGCTCTGCGAAGGATCCTATGGGAAAAAGATAATCTCCTTGGCGAACCGGTTGGTAAGTATCGCAGAGTCTGACTTCCAAACAGAACGGTTTTTCATCCAAGTGCCAAAAGGGACCGAGACCGTTCGTTTGGAGAGAGTGGTCGCAAGTTCAGTAGCTCCATTCATTCTGCGATCCCTCAAAATCACCCCGGTCGAGATCCTGGCAAAGAACGAGGTATTTGAGCGCACAAGCCCTTTGGGGAATACGCCAATCGGGCAGTCATTTGCAATGGATCCAAAACTCAGAATCTTGGGTATAGCAGTTCCGATTCGACGCTCGTTCGATAGTCGTCGCATACCATCTAGGTTGGTTTGTCGCGTGTCTTCTGCAGGCAGCGAGACCGCCGAATGGCAATTGCCCGCGGGGATGATCTCGGATGCTTACGATTCAATCGCAGTGTTTCTGGATGGAGAGCCAAAGCAAGTTGGACCTGAGATGAGGTTCGATTTGGACTCAGGGATCGCCGAGCCGCGCTTCTATGGTTATTACCAATACGACCTTTCTTGGAATGACCCGTATCCCGAGGGAAATGCCTCCCAAGGAGGACGGGCTGAAGCATCCACAGATATCACGTTCTTCATTCTATCGGCGATTCACCGGAGCTAGAATTTCAAATGTTGGATCTTCGCAAATTTTACCCTCTGGCGGGATTGCTTTTTGCTTTCACCGCCCTCGCCGAGCAACCCGACACGCTCCGCGAAATCTTCTGGGGAACTCCAAACTTTAGTTACGCCAGCCGTGCGCTCCCACCCGAAAAACTCTCCAAAATCGGAGTCAATTACGTTTCCCATCTGTTTTACTGGCAGAATTTCGAAGTGGCACCCGGACAATGGAATGACAAATTCTTGCAGTCGCAGAAGTCATTCATAGATGAATTGGCTGCCAATGGAATCGTCTCAGGAATCCGGCTCGGTGAGGCTCATCCCGGTGCACAGGAATGGAACGCTGAAAATGGAAAGCCCTATGGAGGCCGGCATCGGAAGCTGTATCCCGGCGACAATGATACGGACGAGCGATATTTTCGCTACCTAGCCTTCCTAGCTCGCGAATTTAAGGGGAAAGTGGATCATTATGTCTTGGGAGATGAACTCGATATGATCTATGGGGCAAGTTTTCGAAATGAGGAACGGCTCAGAGAATACTTTGATTTCTTCACCAAGGCAGCCGCTGTAATTTTACGCGAAGACCCCGATGCCAAGCTGGTTGTCTTCCCTTTTGCTTGGGGTGAAACGGTGAAGAATGCCAAATTACTCAATGATTGGGGCATTGGTGAGTTCGCAGATGGCTTCTGCCTCAACATGGCGCGAACAGACACAACCAGCATTGACTATCTGGCTGAAATTGCTTCTGGAATTCGTGCCTTGTCTCCGGATTATCGACTCTATTCAAACGGCTTTGGCTATTTAAGCGACCTGCTTCCAGAGGAAGTCCAAGCCGTAGAATTGGCTCACAATATGATCCGAATCTGGCAAACGGGTTGGAATTACTTACCATACTATACTCTGGCCAGTAATCAACACCCTTGGTCAGCAGGATTGTATCAGGAGAATCTTGTTGAAGGAGAGATTTCGCCTCGCATGGCTCTTGGAGTGTTTGAGCGACTTTCAGGACTGCTCTCAAGGCAATCACGGGTCAGCGAAAGCGAGTTTGCGATCGTCGGTATTGAAACTCCATTTGGCACCCATTCTTTAGACGAATTTCCCGCGGCAGACATCCACACGTTGTGGCAGAGCGATGGTAATCGAAGTTTTGGAATTTTAAAATTCCAACGATCTGGCGACGCGAGAATCTTGAATGTAACGGTAGAACTCCCAGAGGGTGGGCCGAATCAATCGCTCCGAGTAATCAACGCGGTAGACGGCTCCGTGCACACACCCGAGATTCAGAAGGACTTGGAAACTCGTCGCGTAAAGCTGCAGACGGAGGTGCGAAATGAGCCTTTGATCTTTAGGTGGATAGACGACTCATGACGCGTGCTCCGGCCGTGCTTCACTATGAACCTAACATCGTTCGAAGTCCCTTTAAATGGATGGGGATCTGGACTCCACAAGGATGGAGAACTCATCTAAAGCGAAATAGCAATGCAGTCCGAGAGACGGCACTGATCCGCGTTAGACCTGGGCAAACATACTTTCCTGGAGCCTTGACAAGTCCATCGGTTAACGTTGTTGCCTGGGGTGATGATCTTCACATCGACGGTGACCCTTACACTGACGGTGGCATTTATCCTTGTGACCCGAGAGTCTCTTGCCCGGCAGGGAAGCCACGGTGGTCAGTCTCGCATAGTCTATTATGCTTCCCGGTCGCCGACCATTCCCTATTCACCCACGAATACACTTGGGATCTTGCGCGAGGAGATTTGACAACGCATTTTCGTCAGCATGTCCTCCTGGAAAAGGCGCTGACCGATTCGACGGACGGAAGGACTGTTCGGGTGCAGAAAACCCCGATCTCACAGACTATTGAAGGAAATGTTGCCTACGATGTGCCAAATTCAGCCGTCCGAGGTGTTTGGCTAACGCCTGATCGATCAGGTCCCAACCTGTACTCCCGGCGGGCCGTGCAGAAATTGACGATGGCCAATGGGACATATGTTCGGACACCTCGTTCACCTGTCCTACAATGCCGCGGGGTTTGGCAGATCCTTCCTGAAGACCGCGTAAGTGGTATGTTCGATGAGTCTTGTGGAACGTGCCACGATTTGTCCGGCATCTCCGACGCGCTGAAGGTGCCTTTGGACGAACCAAAATTGAGCATGTTTCTGCCGGAAACTGCCCACGTTTTTAGCCAACTATACGATTCGAAGGTAAATGTCCTTGCTTCCCCCAACGTAATTATAGACGGGGATCGCATCGAACATGTGCGCCGAAGGATCGGCACGCAATTCGACCCCGCAACGGCTGGCTATGTAGGAGGAAACTCCAATATTTCTTCGCATAACGGCTATTTTCCAGAATTCGACTTCAATAATAACGGTGAAATTGATGAAGCTGATCTTGCGACTGTCACCCGGCATATTGGTCGCGAAATGAGAGCCAATTTATATGTGCACTCCTATTTTGGTCCGGATTGGCTGACGACCTGCGTTCTGTTGGATGTGGAACAACAACCGGGCCAAGAAGTATTGGTCGACTATGACTATGGGGCCGGGTACGACGCCCGGGCCGGTTTGATCTCACTTTTTGAGACACCTGGCCCAGGCAAGAATGTCTGGGTTGAATATTATTCGGATGCACCCGACGAGTCGCAGGTGGGAGAAATGCGTTTGATTTTGTACAAGGAGATTGCGTGAGCCTCTCTGCTAAATTTCGAAGACTTTTCTCCAAGCGATCCATCATCGAAACGGATCTACAAATCCGGAAACGCGTGCGAATTGCCCAAGGTGAAAGGTGGACGATTCGGTATTCGGCGAATAACGGAGATCGGATCGATGCATATCTCCTTGTTCCGACTATGACTGGGCGAGATCGGGTAGCAGCAATTATCGCTTCGCACCAGCACAATGGACAGTACGAGATAGGAAAATCTGAACCGGCAGGGTTAATTGGAAATCCTCATCAAGCCTATGGGCTCGAACTGTGTGCGAAAGGGTATGCCGTCCTGTGTCCCGATCATCTCGGGTTTGAGGCACGTCAGCAGAAAGGTAATTCCATCCAGTTTCCTTTGGTCGGTCGGGCGTTCGAGCAATTCGTATTTGGCGATGCGATTCTGAGGGGTGGAAGCCTTGCAGCAACCTATCTTTTCGATTTGCAACAAGCCATCTCCGTGCTGGAAAGCTTTGATTTTATAGACAGCTCGCGCATTGGAGCAATAGGGCACTCTCTGGGAGGACAAACGGCTCTTTGGTTAGGCGCAATGGATCCCCGCGTGAAGGTTACATTCGCATCATGCGGATTCAGTTTAGTTCGCACAATTCAAGACCGGCAAATTCCACACAATTGTGCACTCTATTTACCGGGATTCTTGGAAGTTGGCGACATGGATGATGTTGTTGCGTCAATCGCTCCACGTGCGTTTGGAATGAGTCATGGTCTAAGCGACAAAAGCTTTCCAATGTTAGGAGTCCGGAAAATTCACGCTCGTGCTACCGCAACATTCTCTAAAGAAAATCTGCTCAAATTAGCTTTCCGAGGTGGGCACGAGTTTCCGCCACAAATCAGAGAACGTGCCTACCGATTCATTGACACACACCTAAGGGACTGCCTGAAACCGTGGATTAGGAGAATTGGTTGAGCCTGACGCGGATTGCGTCGGGGAAAAAAGCCATCTCGCACCATTTCGTATGGATCTCTCGCGAGGCTGGATCACAACTCTCCGACCGGGTGATACTTATTTTTCCACATCCTCGGCGTTTTGGTGGCCGATGACGCGACCGTCGTCGTGGACGTCCACCCGATGCTTCTTGAGGCTTTGGAACATGCGGTAGAGGTCGATCGTGCCGCCGATGGAAAACCACACTGTTGAAACCGCCCCCACCAACGAGGTCACCACGATGTTCGCGATGAAAAACCAGTTCGCCCACCACGAGGCCGGCCACGGGCTGATAATATTCCAAATCACGATGACCAAAAACGACCCAAAGCCCCACCCTAAGCTGTAAATCATCACGGAATACGAAATTGCCTTGTCGCCGCGCGTAAACTGCTCGTCGATCCCGGAAAGCGCCTTGAGCACACGACGGAACACGTTCCCCTGAGCCAAGAGCGCGGGTTTCTCAATCGTCGGCTGGTCCGCGCGGCGAAAGGCACCCCGGTGCAGCATCCGGTCCATGTTGAAATCTTCCCGGCATGTCAGGAGCGAGACTCCCACGTAAGCCGCGATTGCAATTATCATCGTAAGGAAATAAATTTCCTGGCCGTTCATGAAGAACCGCTCTGGAACCACCCGCCATTCGATGATCGGCTCAAAAGGGCCGGAAACCGTTTCCACGGTTGTTGTCAGCCACAAGAGCAACGCGGGCACTTTTTGTAGAGTCGGGTAGATCGACCCCACCCAGTAGTTCATGAAGATGAATCCGGTGAGCGCCAGGCTCGAGCCGAGGATCATCGCCGACCACGCCCCGGCAGAGGTTCCTTTTTTCCAATACAGCCCGCCGAGGATCACCGCGCCCGCGCCGCCAAGATAGACGCTGCCCGTCAGTGCGAAAAACATTAGAATATAGGTCACCTGTCCGAAGTAGAGGCTGAAGAAAAACGCATAAATGGCGACGAGCGTGACGACAAACCGTAACCAGAAAAGCTGCTGGCGCGGGGTGAAGGCACGCTTGCGCAAAGGCAGCACGACATCCTGCACGACAATCGAACCCCAGGAATGCAGATACGTTGAGTCGGTGCTGATCATGAGAAAAATCATCACCGCGCAGAATGCGCCCAGCACACCGATGGGCAGGATGGCCCGCAGGGCCATTGGCACCTGCATCTGCTTGCGGATGGTCTCGAAGGTCTGGTGCCCGGCCGGGTCTTCTTCTAGGAGCCGTGCGCGCCAGGCCTCGACCTCGGCACTGTCAAGGTCGGCGACAGCGACCCCCGCCGGCGCATAAGCTCTCGCTGTGTCCTCAAGAGCTTTCACCGTCAAGTGCTCGTAGGTGGCTGCGGAGGCTTCGCGGTAGTTAGCGTGGTGGTAGTAGGTGTAAGCCGCCACCGCGAGAATGATGATCATGAGGCCGGAAAATCCCGATCTCCAAGCTCCCAAGATGCGTCCCATCTTTTGTTCGTGCGGGCTGCGGGCAGCGGCGTTGTATCCCTGCGTGCCCGACCACGACATAACTCCGTAAACTCCCCCCATAATGCCGACGAAGACGAAGAATAGATTGAAATCCCGTAGATTGAATGTATCGAACGGATTGAGCATTGATTCTCCCGGCGGGCGGTCCATCAGTGCCGGCGCCATTTCCCCCGACCACGAAAACCCCATAAATATCGCAATGACGACGGCCAGATACATCGGGTAGCTGAGGATCCCCATCACACAATCCGAGGTCATGATCGTGAGCTGGCCCCCCAGCGTCGTGATGACGACTGCGATCGTCAGGAAAAACGCCATGAGCAGGGCGAAGGTCGGCCAATCGTGCCCAAGGAATGGCACTATTTGCGGCAGGTCGAGAAAATAGACGAGGAAGCGTGCGCCCACAGCGGGGAAGAGCCCATAGTTAATGATGCCCGAAAGCGCTTGCAGCGCACCCGCAAATATGCGGAAACTTCTGCTGTAGCGGATCTCAAAAAATTGCCCCATCGTCATCGCGCGGGTTTCCCGATAGCGGTAGATACAAAATCCTGTGAGCGCGATGGCCAACGAGACGGGCGCGGTTAGCGTATTCCAGAAGCCAATAGCGAAGCCGGATTTAAAATAAAGCTCAAAGACCGCCACCACCGAGATCAGCCCCATGGCCGCCTCGCCGGAAGATACAGCAACAACATAGCGCCCCGCCACGCGCCCTGCTGCCAGGAAATCCGCCACGCCCGTCATGAACTGTCGCGTGTAAAACGAGATCCAGGCAACAATCAATAGCGGTAGACAAACGATGATCCAGTCGAGGAGGTGCATGAGATAGTTGGGTGGGCTGAGAGTGGGATATTAGTCGGCGACGAATACGACTTGTTGCCATTCGTGGCGCCGGTGGTTGGAAGCCTTGGTCAGCGGCGAGGTTGAGGAAAGCATGAAGGTCTTTCCGTCGGCAGCGTAGTCATAGCGCCCGAAGCTCAGGTCCCACACGGTGCCTTTGAGGGTTTTTCGGGATGACTTGCGTGCTTGCACCGATGCAGCCGGTATTTCGCCGTAGACCTGCCAACCATTGCGGGTGCGCCGCACCCTGGCTACTGCGGCATCATCTTCAAGTATGAAGGCTTTCAGCTTTGTGCCCCCGTCCGTGCGCTGCAGAGCACTCGCATCGGGCCAGAGGATTTGTAGCACCAAGCCATTGGGTGCGGTCTGATATTCGATGTAGTAGGGGTTTTCATGCTCTCCAGCGAAAATCTCAAGAACATCACCCAGCTCCCACATCCGGTCGTTGCGCTTGCTTGCGGCGGTGACGACGTCTCGGTCAGTCAGATCAGTAAGGTAAAGCAGCCGATCGCCACGCCAACCAATCCGCACCTTGCCACCACGAAAACCTCGCTCCCGCTTGTCCCGCCAAGCCTGGCTAAACTTCCAAAGCGGCACGGATCCAAACAATCTTTCGATTTGCTTCCAGTCAGAAGAATCAAAATCGGTAAGACGCGGGCAGGCAGTCGGCTCGTTGGCAGTATGAGCATTCATGGTAAACAGCACGAAGCAGAGGAAGATGGGTTTATTGATTACAAAAGAGGACTGGGAGCATGCCTCCGTCCGGCTCAGTGCATTTCCACTTCCACGGTGCCGATGCCTGAGCGCAGGTAGTGAAAGTGGACGTTCGGGTGATCGGCCAGCAGCGACATCGGCACGGCGGAGTCGGGAAGGTTTTTAGAGATCATGAGGGCGCTGAGTCGCATGCCGAAAGGGTTATCATGGTGCCCGGGGTGCCAGATCGAGACTTTCTCGGCCTTCCATGTCTCCTTCGGGCCGACTGTGGCGGCTTCGGTGGGAACCATGGCCACATTGCCGCCGCCACTGGTGCGTGCGTTCTGCATAATGGTGACCGGGTGGAGCTTCACAAACCGTGTGCCGAGCTTCCGGTATTCGGCCGGGCTGGGCGGGGCGTCCTTGTATTTACCTTTGCGGGGCAGGGGATCATTAAAGGCCCAGTGCTTGATTTCCCCCTGTCCACCCTGCATCACGACACAGCGTACGCTGTCATAGCTTTTGCTGTAGGCGTCAAGATTACCGCTCGGGAAGTGCAAATTCTTTTCCGGGATACGCAGGCTTTTTTCGATGCGATCAAAACAAAGTTCCTTGTCTGCCTTGGCAAAGGA
>Ga0105054_10005297_pt1 | contig 18643 bp, 20 predicted proteins | sample BON02_FD_78091 | JGI IMG/M metagenome (GOLD analysis project Ga0105054, IMG submission 78091) | Freshwater microbial communities from Lake Bonney liftoff mats and glacier meltwater in Antarctica - BON-02 (megahit assembly) | ecosystem: Environmental > Aquatic > Freshwater > Ice > Glacier...
ATCGATCCCCCGCAGCACCTGGGCCAGGCGGCCCCAGCGCGTCACCTCGGCAAACTTCGCGCTGTCCAGCGTGTCAAGAGAGACGTTGATCCGCCGCACCCCCGCCGCCGCGAGGTCGGCGGCATATTTCTCCAGCTGCGAACCGTTGGTGGTCAGCGTCAGTTCCTGCAACGCACCCGATTCCAGATGCCGTGACATCGTGCGGAAGAACGTCAGGATGCCGCGCCGCACCAGGGGTTCGCCGCCGGTGATGCGCAGCTTCTGCACGCCAAGGCGGATGAACGCCGAACACATGCGGTCCAGTTCCTCAAGGCTCAGCAACTCGGCCTTGGGCAGGAACGTCATGTTTTCCGACATGCAATAGACACAGCGAAAATCGCAGCGGTCGGTTACAGAAACCCGCAGATAAGAAATGGTGCGCTGGAAGGGATCGATCAAGGGATCATGCATGACCTGAACCTAGGGATCGCAGCGAGCCGCCGCAAGGGGGATTGCCCATTGCCGCGCCGCCGGGCGGGCAGTATCGTGGTACCCATGATCAGATGTGTGTACCCCGTCGCGCTTTGCGGCCTCTTTGCCGTCTCGGCCTGTGCCCAGATGCCGGCCTTCCTGCGCCCCGCCGCAGCGCCCCCGCCCGAGGCCAGCGCGCCACTGGATGCGACCGGGCTCGCCCAGCCGGGTGAGGCGGCCTTGCCCGAGTCGGTGCGCGAGGTGGTCAGCGCGCCGCCCCCGCCCCGGGCCGCCCGCACCGCCGAACAGTTCGACACAACGACCCCCGAACAGCGCGCCGCCGCCCGGACGACCCCCGCCGACGCAGGCGAGACGCGGCTCGGCGAAACCGTGGGCGCGCTGGGCGATCCGACGCAACCGGGGTTCTGGATCAAGTCGCCGCTGGTGAAAACCGCCGGGTCGGGGCGCCTCGAAAACCCGTCCACGGGGAAATCCGCCGTGGTCGAGTTGATCCCGCTCGACGGCCCGGCCTCGGGTGGGTCGCAGGTGTCGCTGGCGGCGTTGCGCCTGCTCGATGCGCCGATCACAGACCTCACGACGCTGATCGTTTTCGCCGATTGAGGCGCGCCCTCTGTGAATGTCATCCTCGGGCCTGACCCGAGGATCTCCCACCCTTGCCGCCCCGTCGCGGCTTACTCGACCGTCACCGATTTGGCCAGGTTGCGGGGCTGATCCACATCGGTGCCCTTGGCGATGGCGGTATGATAGGCCAGCAGTTGCGCCGGCACGGCATACAGGATCGGCGCGAACACCGGTGCGACGGACGGCATGGTCAGCAGTTGCCATGTTCCGGCCCCGGCCTCGGCGGCGCCTGCGCTATCGGTGATCAGCACCACCTTGCCGGCCCGCGCCATCACCTCCTGCATGTTGCTGACGGTCTTGTCGAACAGCGGGTCGCGCGGCGCCAGCACGATCACCGGCACATGCTGATCGACCAGCGCGATGGGGCCGTGCTTCAATTCGCCCGAGGCATAGCCTTCGGCGTGGATATAACTTATTTCCTTGAGCTTCAGCGCCCCCTCCAGCGCCAGAGGATACATCGCGCCGCGCCCGAGGAACAAGATGTCCTGCGCCTCGGCCAGCTTGGCGGCGATGGTGGCGATGTGCGGCTCGGAGATCAGCGCCTGTGCCATCAACCCGGGCAAGGCGCGCAGTTCGGCCATGTATGCGGCCAGGGTTTCAGGGGGCAATGTGCCCCGGTCGCCCGCTGCCTTCAGCGCCAGAAGGGCCAGCACGGTCAGTTGACAGGTGAACGCCTTGGTCGAGGCAACGCCGATCTCGCGCCCCGCAAGGATGGGCAGCGCCACATCGCTTTCCCGCGCGATGCTGCTTTCCGGCACGTTGACCACCGACAGCACCGCCGCCTTGTCGCGGCAATAGCGCAGGGCGGCCAGGGTGTCGGCGGTTTCGCCCGACTGGCTGACGAAGATCGCCAGGGTGCGCGGTCCGATGGGCGGCTCGCGATAGCGGAACTCGCTGGCCACATCCACCTCGACGGGGATGCGGGCCAGTTGCTCGAACCAGTATTTCGCCGTCAGGCAGGCATAGAAGGCGGTGCCGCACGCGACCATGACGATCCGGTCCATGCCTTTGAAATCAGGCACTTCTGCGGGCATGCTCAACCGATCGCCGGTCATGTAATGGGCCAGGGCATCGGCCAGCACCACGGGCTGTTCGGCGATTTCCTTGGCCATCCAGTGGCGGTGGCCACCCTTTTCGACCCGGGTCTGATCGGCCGACAGGGTTTTCATGGGGCGGTTGGCGCGCCGCCCTTCGTGGTCGTAGATGACCAGCGAGGTGCGGGTCAGCACCGCGCGATCGCCTTCTTCAAGATAGGTCAGGCGGTTGGTCATCGGCGCCAAAGCGATGGCATCGCTGCCCACATACATCTCGCCTGTCCCGTGCCCGATGGCCAGGGGCGAGCCTTTACGCGCGGCGATCATCAGATCGTCTTCGCCATGGAACAGGAACGCCAGGGCGAAGGCGCCCTCAAGGCGGGCAATGGTCAGGCGCGTGGCCTCGGTCGGGTCGTGGCCTTCCTCAAGATGCTTCTGGGTCAGCAGCGCAATGGTTTCGGTGTCGGTTTCGGTGTGGCACTCATAGCCCTGCGCCGAAAGCTCGGCACGCAGGGTGCGGAAATTCTCGATGATCCCATTGTGTACCACGGCCACCGGCCCCGCCACATGGGGGTGCGCGTTGGTGACGTTCGGCGCGCCATGGGTGGCCCAACGGGTGTGGCCGATGCCCGATTTCCCGGCCAGCGGATGGTGCACCAGATGATCCGACAGGTTCACCAGCTTGCCTACCGCGCGCCGCCGGTCCAGCACGCCATCATTCACCGTCGCGATCCCGGCGCTGTCATAGCCGCGATATTCCAGCCGCTTCAGCGCCTCGACGATGATCGGTGCCACCTCATTGGTGCCCAGCACCCCCACAATTCCACACATTATGCCGGGTCTTTCTTCATGTTCGCCTTCCGGGCCTTGATCTCTGCAAACTTTTTCGTGGCCCCATCGGGTTTGTTCTTCTGCGGTGCCCGCCCGAACGCCAGCGCGCCGTCGGGCACATGAGACGTGATCACCGATCCGCTTGCCGTCATCGCTCCCGCGCCCACTGTCACCGGCGCCACCAGCATCGTCGACGAGCCGATGAAAGCGCCGGCCCCGATCACCGTGCGGTGTTTGAACACGCCGTCAAAATTGCAGGTGATTGTGCCCGCGCCAATGTTGGCGTTCTCGCCGATGTGGGCGTCGCCCACATAGCTCAGGTGGTTCACCCTGGCGTCGTCGCCGATCAGGGCGTTCTTGATCTCGACGAAATTGCCGATCTTCACCCCGTTGCTCAGTTCCGTGCCGGGGCGCAGCCTGGCAAAGGGGCCAACCACCGCACGCGCTCCCACATGGCAGCCTTCGAGGTGCGAAAAGGCTCGGATCACTGCCTCGGTTTCCACGGTCACGCCGGGGCCGAACACCACGTTGGGTTCGACCGTCGCATCGCGCCCGATATGGGTGTCGTGGCTGAAGAACACGGTCTCGGGCGCAATCAGGGTCACGCCGTTGTCCAGCGCCTCGGCCCGCTTGGCCGCCTGGAACAGCGCTTCGCCCCGGGCCAGTTCGGCGCGGGTGTTGATGCCCACCGTCTCGGCCTCGGGGCAGGTGACGGCGGTGACGGTCAGGCCGCGCGCACGCGCCACTGCGACGATGTCGGTCAGATAGAATTCGCCCGCCGCGTTGTCATTGCCCACCCCGTCCAGCAGATCGAACAGGGTTTCGGCGTCAACCGCGAAGATGCCGCCGTTACAAAGCGTTATGGCGCGCTCTTCAGGCGATGCATCCTTGAACTCGACAATCCGCTCAAGCGATGCACCATCCATCACCAGCCGCCCATAGCGCCCCGGATCGCCAGTCTGAAACCCCAGCACCACCACCGCGTGATCGCGGCGTGCCTCGGCCATTCGCGCTAGGGTTTCGGGCTGGATGAAGGGCGTGTCGCCGAACAGCACGAACACCGTGCCGCTCGCTCCGGCCAGGGCCGCGCGCGCACAGTCCACCGCATGGGCGGTGCCCAGTTGCTCGGCCTGTTGCACGACCTTGATCGCGGGGTCCAGCGCCGCTGCCGCCGCGCGCACCAGATCGCCGCCATGGCCCACCACCAGAATCCGCGTCACGGGCTCCAGAGCATCTCCCGAGGCCAGCGCATGGGCGAACAGCGGTGCGCCGCCGATACAGTGCAGCACCTTGGGGCGGTCCGATTGCATGCGCGTTCCCCGACCCGCAGCCAGAACGATCAGATGTGCGACCATCACTGCTCTTTCTTTTCTTTTCACGGTCTTTTAACCCTTGGCGGTCTTTTCACAAGAGGCAGCGCTATCAAAATCGTTTACGTCACATTACACAGTGCGGGCAGAAATCCGCCGAAAGGGGCAGCCATGCGCACGGTGATCTTCGATCTCGACGGAACCCTGGCCGACACCGGCGCCGATCTGCTGGCCGCCGCCAACGCCTGTTTCCGCAGCCTCGGCCATGGCGATGTCCTGCGTCTGGACACCGACAAGGGCACGGCGCTGCGCGGTGGCAAGGCGATGCTGACGCTGGGCTTCACCCGCCTTGGCATCGCGCCCGAACCGACGCTGCTGGCCCGGCATTATCCGCTGCTGCTGCGCCATTACGGCGAGAACATCAATGTGCACACCCGGTTCTATCCGGGTGCCGAAGACGCGGTGAAGCGGTTGACGGGGCGGGGCTACAAGGTGGGCATCTGCACCAACAAACCCGTGGCGCTGGCCGAGACGCTGCTGCACAGCATGGGCGCGCGCGACTGGTTCGGCGCGCTGCTGGGCGCCGACAGCCTGGCCGTGCGCAAGCCCGATCCGCTGCATTTCACCGAAACCGTGCGGCTGTGCGGCGGCGATCCGGCACGCGCCCTGCTGGTCGGCGATACCGTAACCGACCATGACACCGCGCGCGCCGCCGGAGTGCCCTCGGTGCTGGTCAGTTTCGGGATGGGCGACACGGATGTGCGCGCGCTGAACCCCGATGCGCTGCTGCACCGCTATGACGACCTGCAGGGGGTGGTCGAGGGGCTGATCGGCTGATCGCCGCATTGACGCGGGCCCGTTCCCGGCCCAGTGTCGCGCCGCAGCGACAGGGGCGCCCCATGACCGACATCTTCACCGGCAGTTTCACCCAGCAGGAGCCGATTCCCGACGAGGGCATCGAGGCGGCCCTGCGGGTTCTGCGCCACGGCCGGCTGCACCGCTACAACCTTGCCCCGGGCGAACTGGGCGAAACGGCTGAACTGGAGCAGGAATTCGCCGCCGCGACCGGCGCGAAATACTGTCTTGCGGTCGCCTCGGGCGGCTATGCCATGGCCACGGCCCTGCGCGCGCTGGGGGTGAAGCCTGGCGACAAGGTACTGTCCAACGCCTTCACCCTTGCCCCCGTGCCCGGCGCCATCGCCAGCCTCGGGGCGGTGCCGGTGTTCGTGGGGGTGACGCAGAACCTGCGCATCGACCTCGACGATCTGGCGGCCAGGCTGGACTGTGGCGCCAGGGTGCTGCTGCTGTCCCACATGCGCGGCCACATCTGCGACATGGAGGCGTTGATGGCGCTGTGCGACGCGGCAGGGGTGCGGGTGGTCGAGGATTGCGCCCACACCATGGGGGCGTCATGGAATGCCACGCCCTCAGGCCGGTTCGGCGCCATGGGCTGCTTTTCCATGCAGACCTACAAGCATGTGAATGCGGGCGAGGGGGGCTTCGTGATCTCCGACGATCCCGACCTGATGGCGCGCGCGATCCTGCTGTCGGGCTCCTACATGCTCTACGACCGGCACAGGGCGGCGCCGCCGCCCGAAGCCTTCGCACAGCTCAGATACGACACGCCCAACATCTCGGGGCGGATGGACAACCTGCGCGCCGCCATCCTGCGCCCGCAGATCGCGCGTCTGCCCGAGCGGGCCGCTGCCTGGAACGCCCGCTACGCCCGGATGGAACAGGGGTTGCGTGGCACCCCGGGGCTGACCCTGATCGACAGGCCCGATGCCGAATCCAAGGTGGCATCTTCGTTTCAGGCGCTGCTGCTTGACTGGCCGGGCGCTGGGATCGAGACGGCACTGGCCGCCTGCCGCGCAAGGGGGGTCGAACTGAAATGGTTCGGCGCCCCCGAACCCGCCGCCTTCACCTCGACCTATCGCCACTGGCGCTATGCCAATCCCGAACCGATGCCCGCGACCGACCGCATTCTCGCGGGGCTGGTAGACATGCGCCTGCCACTGACCTTCAGCCTTGCGGATTGCGACCAGATCGCCGCGATCCTGCGGGCCGAAATCGGGGCCACGTTCCAGTCTCCTTGATGCCCTGTTCTTTCTTGCTGAAAATATCCAGATCCGACACGAGCCCCCCGCACGAAGGCCCGAGATGACTATCACCCTGCACCACTGCCACCAGACCCGTTCGATGCGCGTGCTCTGGCTGCTGAACGAGCTTGAGGTCGATTTCGCCCTGCGCATCCACCCGTTCGACCGTTCGCTCAGGTCCGAGGAGTTCCTCACCCGCAGCCCGGCGGGCCGGGTGCCCGCGCTGCAACTGGACGGCGACGTGCTGTGGGAAAGCGGCGCCATCTGCGAAGTGCTGTGCGAACGCTTTCCCGAACGGGGCCTCGGGCGCATTCCGGGTGAGATCGAGCGCCCGGATTTCCTCGTCTGGCTGCATTTCGCCGAAACCGTGTCCCAGCACAGCGCTGCGCTGACCCAGCAGCACGTCATGCTGTACGAGGATCACATGCGCAGCCCGGTGGTGATGAAGCTGGAGGCGGCGCGGCTGAAGAAATGCTATGCCGCCATCGAAAACCGCCTCTCCACCCCGGTGGAGAACCGCGATTACCTGCTGACCTCGGGGTTTTCCGCTGCCGACATCTGTGTCGGTCAGGCGGTGTACATGGCGCGCCACTTTGCCACGCTCGACGGGTTTCCCGCCATGGCCGCCTGGTATGACCGGATCACCGAGCGCGAGGGCTTTCGCCAGGCCCTGCCGCCCGATGGTGCCGAACTGCTCTATGACCGGCCGTTCTATCCCGTCTGGGAGGGGTGAAGCGCGCGCAATTGCCGCCTTTCGGTTGACCGCGTTCGGGTGCAGGCTTAGGTACTCGGTCAACCGCGCCGCCGGGCCGCGCCCGCGCAAAGGAGCCGCATCGTGGACGAATATCTTCGCGAATACCTGCCGATCCTGATCTTTCTCGCCATGGCCATCGGCCTGGGTCTGATCCTGATTCTGGCCGCCGCCGTGATCGCGGTGCGCAACCCCGATCCCGAAAAGGTGTCGGCCTATGAATGCGGCTTCAACGCGTTTGACGATGCCCGGATGAAATTCGACGTGCGGTTCTATCTGGTGGCGATCCTGTTCATCATCTTCGACCTTGAAATCGCGTTCCTGTTCCCCTGGGCCGTGTCGTTCAGCACGATGACCGACACATCCTTCTGGTCGATGATGGTGTTTCTCGGGGTTCTGACCGTGGGCTTTGCCTATGAGTGGAAGAAGGGGGCGCTGGAATGGCAATGACGGGCACCAACACCGCCGGGGCCGACCGCGAGGTCAGCGTTCAGGATCTGAACCGCGATCTTCAGGACAAGGGATTCCTGACCACCAGCACCGACGATCTGATCAACTGGGCGCGCACCGGCAGCCTGCACTGGATGACGTTTGGCCTTGCCTGCTGCGCGGTCGAGATGATGCACACCTCGATGCCGCGCTATGACGCCGAACGGTTCGGCGTGGCACCCCGCGCCTCGCCCCGCCAGTCGGATGTGATGATCGTGGCCGGCACCCTGACCAACAAGATGGCACCCGCCCTGCGCAAGGTCTATGACCAGATGCCGGAACCGCGCTATGTGATTTCCATGGGCAGTTGCGCCAATGGCGGCGGCTATTACCACTACAGCTATTCCGTGGTGCGCGGCTGTGACCGGATCGTGCCCGTCGACATCTATGTGCCCGGCTGCCCCCCCACCGCCGAGGCGCTGCTGTACGGCATCCTGCAACTGCAACGCAAGATCCGGCGGACTGGGACGATTGCGAGATGACATGACAGACTTTAAGATTGGAACCATCGTTTCATTGAACAGTGGTGGAGCAGCAATGACCAGCCATTCTATCGATGGCGAGAATTGCACCAGTGTTAGGATTGCCAAAACTGGTGCAATAAAAAAATTCGAGTTCCCTCTACCTTCATTGAGAGAGGGGCCTGAGCGAACGATAGATCAGCTTTTGAATCACTTGGATGAGCCTGCCGATGTCTGAACAACTGCAAGAACTCGGCACCCATATCGAAACCAAACGCCCCGATTGCGTGCTGTCCTGGGCCGTCACCCATGGCGAGTTGACAATGGAAATCGCGCCCTCGTCGCTGGTGTCCTTCGTCGAGTACCTCAAGAACGACCGCAACTGCAGATTTTCGACGCTGGTCGACATCACCGCCGTCGATTACCCAGCCCGCCCGGTGCGCTTTGACGTCGTCTATCACTTCCTGTCGATGTACCAGAACCACCGCATCCGTCTGAAGGTGGCGGCGCGCGAGGAGGACATGCTGGCCTCGATCACCCAGGTCCACCCCAGCGCCAACTGGTTCGAGCGCGAGGTGTTCGACATGTTCGGCCTGCTGTTCACCGGCCACCCCGATCTGCGCCGCATCCTCACCGATTACGGGTTTCGCGGCCATCCCCTGCGCAAGGACTTCCCGACCACGGGCTATACCGAAGTGCGCTATGACGAGGCGCAGAAACGGGTGGTCTATGAACCCGTCAATCTCGTGCAGGAATACCGCCAGTTCGATTTCATGTCGCCGTGGGAGGGTGCGGAGTATATCCTGCCGGGCGACGAGAAAAAGGGAGGTTAGGCATGACTCTGTTTCGGCGTTCGACAGAGCTTGCCGGGCTGGGGCCATTTGCGGTGCCGGTCTGGCTGGTGCGGCGCACCGCGCAGCCCCGAAAGACACGCCGATGATGATCGGCGACGGGTTGATCTGGTATGGGCTGATCACGGTGGCGCTGATCATTCCGTTCTGGAACCTGTTGCCGCGACATGACATTTCCAGGTGGTATGCGCTTCTGGCGCTGCTCCCGGTCGGAGCGATCATCCTGTTGTGGATCGTGGCCTTCCGCGATCAGTTCGCCGACCGCAAGAAAGGCTGACACCATGGGCGACACCACCCTTATGTTCTGTGTGGGGGCCACCAAATCGGGCACCTCGTGGCTGTACGAGGCGCTGGCCGCCCACCCCGAATGCCATTTCCGCACGGTCAAGGAGTTGCATTACTTCGACGCGCTGGAAAAGGGCAAGCTTGACGCGCAGATCGCCGAGATCGGGCGCTGGCGCGACAGGCTGGCCGAACGGCTGGCCGGGGCGTCGGGCGACAAGCGGGCCAACCTGACGCGCCGGGTGCAGGACCGCGACGACTGGCTCAGGGTGTTGCGCCTCGGGCATCTCGATCACGCCGCCTATCTCGGCTATCTGCAACAGGGGCAGGGCCAGGCCCCCCTGATCGGCGATGTGACGCCCGCCTATGCGTTGCTGCCCGTCGAGCGGCTGCGCGCCATGGCGGGGCTGACGGCTGATGTGCGGTTCGTTTACCTGATGCGCGATCCGGTGGCGCGGCTGTGGTCGCATGTGCGGATGATGGCGGCGCGGCGCGGCGATGACGGCACGGTCGACCCCGACCGCGCGCGCAACATCCTGAACCGCACGCTGATGGGGCGCGAAACCGAGATCGAAGTGCGCGGCGACTATGGCGCGGCGCTTGCCCGGCTGGACGCTGCCGTGCCGCGCAGCAGGCTGTTGTTGATGTATTACGAGGATCTGTTTGGCGGCGACGGCATGGCGCGGCTGTGCGATTTTCTCGGCATCGCGCGGATGGCGGGGGAACAGGCGCGACGGGTTCACGCAGGCGCGGCGCTGGACATGCCCCAGCCGTTGCGCGACAAGGCGCAGGCGTGGCTTGCGCCGCAATATGCCGCCGTGGCCCAGAGAATGGGCCGCCTGCCCGAGGCGTGGCAGGCCAACAAGGTAGAGGTCTGAGCATGGACGGACAATTCGACGACGCGCTGACCGGCGAGCAGAGAATTCGCAACTTCAACATCAACTTCGGCCCGCAACACCCGGCCGCCCATGGCGTTTTGCGTCTGGTGCTTGAACTGGACGGCGAGGTTGTCGAACGCTGCGATCCCCATATCGGCCTGCTGCACCGGGGCACCGAAAAGCTGATGGAATCGCGCACCTATCTGCAGAATCTGCCCTATTTCGACCGCCTCGACTATGTGGCGCCGATGAATCAGGAACATGCATGGTGCCTGGCCATCGAACGGCTGACCGGCACGCCGGTGCCCCGCCGCGCGCAGTTGATCCGCGTGCTCTATTGCGAGATCGGGCGCATCCTGTCGCACCTGCTGAACGTCACGACCCAGGCGATGGACGTGGGTGCACTCACCCCGCCGCTCTGGGGATTCGAGGAGCGCGAAAAGCTGATGGTGTTCTATGAACGGGCCTGCGGCGCGCGCCTGCACGCCGCCTATTTCCGCCCGGGTGGCGTGCATGTGGATTTGCCCGCCGCCCTGATCGAAGACATCGACGCCTGGTGCGACCCCTTCCTCAGGGTGATGGACGACATCGACGGCCTTTTGACCGAGAACCGCATCTTCAAGCAGCGCAATGCCGACATCGGTGTCGTCACCGAGGACGAGGCACTGGAATGGGGCTTTTCCGGCGTGATGGTGCGCGGATCGGGCATGGCCTGGGATTTGCGCCGCGCGCAACCCTATGAATGCTATGATGAATTTGAATTCGGCATCCCCGTGGGCAAGAACGGCGATTGCTATGACCGGTATCTGTGCCGGATGCAGGAAATCCGCGAATCGGTCAAGATCATCCGCCAGGCCTGTGCCAAGCTGCGCGCCGAGCCCGGCCCGGTGATGACCCGGGGCAAGATTTCGCCGCCCTCGCGCGGTGACATGAAAACCTCGATGGAGGCGCTGATTCACCACTTCAAGCTCTACACCGAAGGCTTCCACGTGCCCGCCGGTGAAATCTATGCCGCGGTCGAGGCGCCCAAGGGCGAATTCGGCGTCTATCTTGTGGCCGACGGCACCAACAAACCCTATCGCGCCAAACTGCGCGCGCCGGGGTTCCTGCATTTGCAGGCGATGGACCATGTCGCCAGCGGCCACCAGCTGGCCGATGTGGCCGCGATCATCGGAACGATGGATGTGGTTTTTGGGGAGATTGATCGATGAGGGGAATGTGTTTTGTTATTCTTTCCTGCCAAATGCTTGGGTCATCACTTGCTGCCGAAGATAAAGCAGACGCGTTTGCAGCACAGTCATGCGCCAAGGTGGCAACCTACGTCGATGAAATTTCATCAATTATTATTGAAAGCACTTCCGGAAAGATAAATGATTATGGTCGTTTGTTGGACCGTAAGCACTTTGAGAATATCGAGAATTTAAGGTTATTTGAGATCGTCGCGGGCAAGGAGGGTAGGTTCTTTGGATTTGAAGATGCCGATGGAATTTACGGGATGGAGCAATTGGCGAAGGCTTGTACTGCTGAAATGACATGCGATGAAAAGGTTGTAAGTGTGATTCGCGGTTTTGCGTATTTTCTAATTCAAGCTTGTAAGTCTGATTATCAAGGATCGTAACTATGCTCCGCCGCCTGCACGCCGTCCAGCCCGACTCCTTCGACTTCACCCCGGCCAACCTTACCTGGGCCGAGGCGCAGATGACCAAGTTCCCCGAGGGTCGTCAGGCCAGCGCGGTGATTCCGCTGCTCTGGCGCGCGCAGGAGCAGGAGGGGTGGCTGAGCCGCCCGGCCATCGAAGAGGTGGCGCGGATGCTCGACATGGCCTATATCCGGGTGCTTGAGGTGGCGACGTTCTATTTCATGTTTCAACTGCAACCCGTTGGGTCCGTGGCGCATCTGCAGATCTGCGGAACCACGTCCTGCATGATCTGCGGCGCCGAGGATCTGGTGGCGGTGTGCCGCGACAGGATCGCGCGCCAGCCCCATCACCTGAGCGCCGATGGCAAGTTCAGCTGGGAAGAGGTGGAATGTCTGGGCGCCTGCGCCAACGCGCCCATGGCCCAGATCGGCAAGGATTATTACGAAGACCTGACAGCCGAAAAGCTGCTTGCGCTGATCGATGCCATGGCGGCGGGTCAGGTGCCCGTCCCCGGCCCGCAGAGTGGCCGGTTTGCCGCCGAGCCCGCCGCGGGCCTGACCAGCCTGACCGAGGGCGCCGACAACCGCCAGCCGCGCAACGCCAGTGTCGCGCTGGCCCATGACCGACGCGATACGCTGAAACGGATCGACGGCACCGAGGCGGCGCTGGTCACGCCGTGGCTGGGGCACGGGCAGGCGGGGGCGGGGCAGGACGCGGCGCGCGATGACCTGATGCCGCCCTCGGCCCAAACCGACGCCCCGACCCCCGGCCCAAAACCTGCCCAGGGCCACCCGGTCGACGCCACCGGGATCACCGTGCAGGAGGCGCCCGAGATCGAGGCGGGCCGCCCCGAAGCCGGCGCCCCGGCCCCGGAACCGAAAACCGGGGCGACGGGCGATGATGCGCCGCGCGCGCCGTCGCAGACCAGCCTTGACGCCGCCGCCATCGCCCCGGAAGACGCGCAGCGCCCCGCCGGACTGTCGGCGCCACGGGGCGACCGGGCGGACGATCTGAAGATGATCAGGGGCGTGGGGCCAAAGCTCGAATCCCTGCTGCACGATCTGGGGTTCTTCCACTTTGCCCAGGTCGCGGCGTGGTCGGCGGCCGAGGTTGCATGGGTCGATCAGAACCTTGAAGGCTTCAAGGGCAGGGTGATCCGCTACGATTGGGTCGCCCAGGCCGAACTTTTGGCAACTGGGCAGGAGACAGAGTTCTCAAAGCGCGCTAAATAGTGACAGATGTGACATTATGTCCGCCTATCCAAGAGAATAGTCCAAGAGGGAGAGTCTGCTCATGTCGAAACAAACCCAAGGCACCATGTTGATGGTCGGGGCGCTGGCCGGAACGGTCGGGCTCGTCGCTTTCGTGGCGTTGCTGGTGCTGGGGGAATATGCATTCTCTCCGGCGTTGTTCCTTGCGATCATCGTGGCCGGCGCTGCCGCCGTGTTCCTGATGGTGGGGTTTCACCGCAAACCCGCCGCACCGATGGTGCGGCAGGCCCATGCGCCGACCCCGCACGCCGCCCCGCAAGCCGCCCCGGTCGCCGCAGCGCCCGCGTCTGCGCCCCAACCGACACCGGCTGCACCGGCTGCACCCGCACCGGCGCCTGCACCGGCTGCACCTGCAACTGCCGCGACCAGCGTGTCGAACGATCAGGAGGCGGGCACCAGGCCTGCCGCGCTTGAGGGCCCCCGGGAAGGTGGCGCCGACGATCTGAAACGGATCAAGGGGATCGGCCCCAAGCTTGAGGATCTTTGCCATACGCTCGGGTTTTACCACTTCGACCAGATCGCCAACTGGAGCGCCGACGAGGTGGCCTGGGTCGACGAGAACCTCGAAGGGTTCAAGGGCCGCGTCAGCCGCGACAACTGGGTCGATCAGGCCCGGCTGCTGTCGGCAGGGGGCGAGACCGAGTTTTCCAGGAAGATGGACGACGGCACCGTCTACTGACGCGCCACCCTTCAAGTGTTGAACCGGCGGGCCGCAGCGCTGTTGCGGTCCGCCCCCATGTGATCGGGGCACCCGAGCGATGAGCCGTCAGACCGAGTCCGACCTGTCCCTTGCGCGCCAGCAGCGCGCTGCTGGATTTGCCATTGCCGGGGCGATGCTGGGCTGGATGGGCCTGCAATATCTGGGCGCGCAGGGCCATATCACCGCCCGCGTGCTGTTTTTGTTCGATTTCGCCACGCTGGCCGTGATGGTCTGGGCGCTGGTGGTCACATATCGGGTCTGGCGGCAGCGCCGCGATCAAAAGACCCGCTGAGCCGAGGTAGAGAAGATGCTGAAAGACCAGGACCGGATTTTTACCAATATCTATGGGATGCACGACCGTTCGCTGGCAGGCGCCAAGGCGAGGGGGCATTGGGATGGCACCGCCGGCATCATCGGAAAGGGCCGCGACTGGATCGTCGACCAGATGAAGGCGTCGGGGCTCCGGGGCCGAGGCGGCGCGGGGTTTCCCACGGGTCTCAAATGGTCGTTCATGCCCAAGGAGAGCGACGGGCGCCCGTCCTACCTCGTGGTCAATGCCGACGAATCCGAGCCCGGCACCTGCAAGGACCGCGAGATCATGCGGCATGAGCCGCACACGTTGATCGAGGGGTGCCTGATCGCGTCCTTCGCGATGCAGGCCCATGCCTGTTACATCTATATTCGCGGCGAATACGTCCGCGAGCGCGAGGCGTTGCAGGCTGCCATCGATGCGGCCTATGACGATGGGCTGCTGGGGCGCAATGCCGCCGGATCGGGCTGGGATTTCGACCTCTATCTGCACCACGGCGCGGGTGCCTATATCTGCGGCGAGGAAACCGCGCTGCTCGAATCGCTTGAGGGCAAGAAGGGGATGCCGCGCATGAAGCCGCCGTTCCCGGCGGGTGCGGGGCTGTACGGTTGCCCGACCACGGTGAACAACGTCGAATCCATCGCCGTGGTGCCGACGATCCTGCGGCGCGGTGCCGAGTGGTTTGCGGGGTTCGGGCGGCCCAACAACGCGGGCACCAAGCTGTTTGCGATCTCGGGCCATGTGAACCACCCCTGCGTGGTGGAGGAGGCCATGTCGATCTCGTTTCACGAGTTGATCGAAAAGCATTGCGGCGGCATCCGGGGCGGATGGGACAACCTCAAGGCGGTGATTCCGGGGGGCAGTTCGGTGCCGATGCTGCCCGGCCGCATCATGCAGGAGGATGCGATCATGGATTTCGACTGGCTGCGCGAGCAGAAGTCGGGTCTGGGCACGGCGGCAGTGATCGTGATGGACCAGAGCACCGACATCATCAAGGCGATCTGGCGGCTCAGTGCGTTCTACAAGCACGAGTCGTGCGGCCAGTGCACGCCGTGCCGCGAGGGCACCGGCTGGATGATGCGGGTGATGGACCGTCTGGTGCGGGGCGACGCCGATCCGGCGGAAATCGACATGCTGCTGGACGTGACCAAGCAGGTCGAGGGGCACACGATCTGCGCCCTTGGCGATGCCGCCGCCTGGCCGATCCAGGGGCTGATCCGGCATTTCCGCCACGAGATCGAGGATCGTATCAAGCACAAGCGCCGCAGCCCCGCCGTCGCGGCCGAGTGACGGTTGCCGTTTTTTCGCCATCCGGCTATGGCTGAACCGGACAGCCGTCAACCTTGTTGGGTTCTTGCCATGTTTGCCCCTATCGCCCGCACCGCCGCCCTTGGCGTCCTCCTTGCCACCGGACTTGCCGGCTGCGGCATCCAGCAGCGCCTGGGCTTTGCTCGTGCCGCGCCCGAAGTCGTGCTGCCGTTCCGTGCAAGGCTGAGCAAGGCGGACGAGGAACGCCAGTTCACCGTCCGTGTCGCGGCGAACGGTGCCGCCATCGACGACCTGCGCGAAAGTGTGCGCCACCCTGCCACGGGCTTCTGCCTGCTGAACTTCGGCGGATCGGGCATCGACTGGGAGACCGACGCGACGGGCGAATGGCGCTCGGTGGCCGATGATGGCGACCTGACCTTCGCAGGCACCTGCACCGCGCGATGATCCAGCCTGCGGGCCATCACATCGCGGAATTCAACATCGGCGTGCTGTCCCATGACTGGGACGATCCCCGGGTTGCAGATTTCGTCAACGGCCTTGATCTGATGAACGGCGCCGCGGCGCGCAGCCCCGGTTTCATCTGGCGGCTGGGCGATGACGCCATGGACGCCGCGCAGAACGACGGCGCTGGTGTGCTGGGGGGCAATCCGCGCACGGCCAGCACGCTGTCGGTGTGGCGCGATGTGGCCAGCCTTGAGCATTTCGTGTGGAACACGGTGCACAAGCGGTTCTATGACCGGCGGGCCGGGTGGTATGCCATGGGTGCCGCCCTGCGTCTTGTCATGTGGTGGGTGCCCGAGGGGCACAGGCCCACCGTCGCCGAGGCCAAGGCGCGGATCGACCTGCTGGAGCGTGACGGGGAGAGCGATGACGCCTTCGGCTGGTCCCGGCTGAAGCGCGCCATCTGATCACGGTTGCGCGGGTTTTTGCGCCCGCCCTTGCAATACAGGCGGCAAAAGTCCAGTTTCCATGCAACCGACCGCAAGCTGCGGCGTTTTCGGAGTGTGCGGACACCTGAAACCGGAACAAGCGAGAGCAGACATGAGACCGATCCTGACCGCCGCAGCCCTTGCGCTGGCCCTTGCCCACACCGCCCCGGCGGCGGCGCTGACCCCCTTGCACCAGGACCGCACGGTGGCGGCGATGTTCTATTCCCTGGGGCTGGCCGATGAGGTGCGCAAGAACTGCCCCAGCATCTCGCCCCGGATGATCCGCGCCTACAACTACCTCAAGTCGATCGAGGCCTATGCCCGCAAGGCCGGGTATTCCGAGGATCAGATCCGCGATCTGGCCGAGAACAAGGTCGAGAAGGAAAAGTTGCGCACCATCATCCGCGCCGATCTGGCCAAGCGGGGCGCAGCCCCGGGCATGCCCGAGGGGTTCTGCAATGTCGGGTTGGAAGAAATCGCCAGCAACAGCGCCAGTGGCCGTCTGCTGAGGGCGAATTGATGCGCGGTGTTCTGAGCGCCCTGGCGCTTGCCCTGCTGGCCCCGGTTTCGGCCACGGCCCATGACAGCCAAGCCGGGGTTTACCACGTCGGCCCCGAACATGCCCATTCCGCCCTTGCGGCGGGCGCCTTCGACACTGTCGGTCCGCGCGCCGAGTATCTCGGCCACTTCCTGCATGGTCGGGTGCATCACGGCGCCGCGCACCACGGCGGTGGGCATCTGAACGCCGAGGCGCTGTTTCCCCATGACGGCGTATTGTTCGCCGCACCCGGCGGGGCGGGGTTCATCGTGCTGGTGACGCCCAATCTGGTGAACCGGGCGGCGGCGCAGGCCACGGCGAACGCTCTGGCCGTCGCCTATTGCGCACAACGGCCCGGCGCCACGCGGGTCAGCTATGGGGCGGTGAAACGCCACGCGCGCCTGCGACTTGAATCCTGGTCATTTGTGGGCACTTGCCGCTGAACCGTTCGGCACGGCGCGGCATGGTGCTGCACAGGGCTGAAACGACGTTGCAGTCGGCGCCCGGATGTTCCAAGACGGTGTGAGCGTTTGTGCCGCGCTGCGGCGTGGGGAAACAGGTTTCAGGGTCGCCTCTTGGCCCGTGCAAGGGAAGGACGATGCGATGAGCACCCTGCGCAAGATCATCATCGACGACCGCGAGGTCGAGGTCGATCCGGCCATCACCCTGATCCAGGCCTGCGAACAGGCGGGGGTGGAAATCCCGCGCTTCTGCTATCACGAACGCCTGTCGATCGCGGGCAACTGCCGGATGTGCCTGGTCGAGGTGGTGGGCGGCCCGCCCAAGCCCGCCGCCTCCTGTGCGATGCAGGTCCGCGATCTGCGCCCCGGACCCGAAGGCGCGCCACCGGTGATCCGCACCAACAGCCCGATGGTCAAGAAGGCCCGTGAAGGGGTGATGGAATTCCTTCTGATCAACCATCCGCTGGATTGCCCGATCTGCGATCAGGGCGGCGAGTGTGACCTTCAGGATCAGGCGATGGCCTACGGTGTCGATTTCTCGCGCTTCCGCGAGGCGAAACGCGCATCGACCAACATGGATCTGGGGCCGCTGGTGGGCACGCACATGACGCGGTGCATTTCCTGCACCCGCTGCGTGCGGTTCATAACCGAGGTCGCCGGTGTTCCCGAACTGGGCCAGACCGGCCGCGGCGAGGACAGCGAGATTACATCGTATCTGGGCAAGACGCTGGATTCCGAATTGCAGGGCAACATCATCGATCTGTGCCCGGTGGGCGCCTTGACGTCCAAACCCTATGCCTTCACCGCAAGGCCATGGGAACTGACCAAGACCGAAACCATCGACATCATGGACGCCCTGGGCTCGAACATTCGCGTCGACACCAAGGGGCGCGAGGTGATGCGCCTTTTGCCCCGCAACCACGACGGCATCAACGAGGAGTGGTTGTCGGACAAGTCGCGCTTCGTGTGGGACGGGCTGCGCCGGCAGCGGCTGGACCGGCCCTATATCCGCGTCGACGGCAAGCTGAAGCCCGCCAGTTGGCCCGAGGCGTTGGCGGCGGTGGCGGCCGCGATGAAGGGCAAGAAGCTGGCCGGTCTGGTGGGCGATCTGGCCCCTGTCGAGGCGGCCTTCGCCCTGAAGACGCTGATCGAGGGGCAGGGTGGCCATGTGGAATGCCGTACCGATGGCGCCAAGCTGCCCAGCAACAACCGCTCGGGCTATGTCGGGACGGCGGTGATCGAGGATATCGATACGGCGAAGTACATCCAGTTGATCGGCACCAATCCCCGGACCGAGGCGCCGGTGCTGAACGCGCGCATCCGCAAGGCGTGGCTGCGCGGCGCCAATGTCGGGCTGGTGGGGCAGGCGGCGGATCTGACCTATGACCATGCCCATGTCGGCACCGGGCCGAACGATCTGGCCGGTCTGCTCAACCACAGGTTCGACA
>Ga0105054_10005298_pt1 | contig 18639 bp, 32 predicted proteins | sample BON02_FD_78091 | JGI IMG/M metagenome (GOLD analysis project Ga0105054, IMG submission 78091) | Freshwater microbial communities from Lake Bonney liftoff mats and glacier meltwater in Antarctica - BON-02 (megahit assembly) | ecosystem: Environmental > Aquatic > Freshwater > Ice > Glacier...
GCCGGCTGGGCGTCCTGCTTAAAGTTCTCCTTCCAGCGGGTGAAGGCCGCCTTGGCCTTGGCCTGGATGTCGGCTTCCGCGTGCTTCCGAAGCCCCTTCACCACCTGGCCCACGCCTATTAAGGGAAGCAGACAAGGAGGGAGGGCAAGGATGAGTTAAAAGAAGGAGGGCAAGGGAATGGACTGACAGCCAGGCACACGTACCGCTCTCCGTCAGTTGCTCAATGGTCACGGCCATGGCAGACAGCTTCTCCTGCAGGAATAAAAGAGAGGAGGAGGTACTGAATGAGTGTGAGACGAGCGATTTAGGTGCGAGTCAAATCTTCTTTTGGAGCGCCCGTGGCTGCTTCGGGCTGTCCATCCCCTTTCCTTACCAGGGTGCTGCAGATCTTGGGCACGTTCAGGTCCTGATCCTCGAGCAAAATCTGCAGATTGCGGGACAGGCGGTTGAAGCGGTCCTCCTCGCTCTCCTTCTCGAAGTCCTTCTTCATCTTCTTCGTCCCCTTGGCTGCGCCGGCACTGGCCCCAGCCGCTCCCTCACCCGCCGTCTTTGGTCGCTTCTTCTTCTTTTTCTCCTCACCGCCGGCTGTGATTTGGGTGAAAGGGGAGGCATGGACGAGTGAGTGGAGCTGAAAGGAACAAAGACATGCCCTTTCTTTCGTGCTCCTTCCCTCCCCCCTTCAGCCTTTTAAGATTACCAACGACTACTTGCCCTTTTCCCCCCATTCCAACCTACTCACCTCCACCTTCCTCCTCCTTCCGCTTATTCTTCCCCGCGGCTGCCTTCTCCTTCTTCTTCTTGGCCTTCTTCTCCTCCTTCTTCTTCTGCCGCTCCAGCGCCCTGGCCAGCTTCTCCTCATCTTGCTCCTGCTTCTTGATGCTCTTCGTGTCCGGCGGCCCGGGCGAGCGCTCCTCCATGGGCTTGGCCGCCTCCTCCGACGCCTCCTTGATGGCGTCCGCGATCTTGCCCTTGTCCCGCTTCAAGGCCTTGACCATGGCCGCCTCGTTCGCCTTCGTAAAGAGCTCGATGTTCTTGAAGTGCACGGCGGCTGTGGAGGAAGAAGACAGAAAGGGAGACGGGAAAAGGTGGATATTTGATCAGAGAGAGAAAACCTGAGAAAAGCCAAGGTAGCAGCAGCAGCGCGGAGGCATGCATAGGAACAAGGGCAAAGACACACAAGACATGCATAGGTGTCTGGCCAGTCCTTTATTCTCCGTCTCCCTCCTCCCTCCTTCTTCATCTTCTTCTTACCGAAAGAGTTGGCGCCGTAACCGAAATAGAAGCAAATGTGATGTGTCTTGGGTCCATGCTTCGCCTTGGCATTGGAGTAGCAGCTCTTGCGCAAGTCTTCCTTCACGTCCCTAAAAGAAAACAGATAGTCGGGAGTAGGGGAGGGGGGAGAAGGTTGGAGATGAGGTCGTGACATTATATGAAGGAAGGGTGCACAGGCACGCGTCCACAGAACCATCCCCTCTTACTTACGCAGGGTGATAGATGAAACCAGGCCAGTGGGCAAAGCCCGCGCTCTTGGCCCACACCACCCCTTTCAGTCGTAACTTCTCTTCCTCTGGCATGTCCACAATCATCGCGGCCCGCAGCTCCTCGTCCTTCTCGTCGTCCTCCTCGTCATCCTCCTCCTCCTCCTCCTCTTCCTCCTCTTCGCCGTTTGCGCTGCTGCCTTCCCCTGCGCTGCCCTCCTCCTCCAAAGCCTCGTCGTCAATGTCCTCCTCTTCCTCCTCCTCCTCATTTTGCATCTCTTCCTCCTTCTGCTCAGGGGCAGGTGCCGCCTTCTTGCCGTTGTCCGACATTGGTGCCCTGCGTAGCCTGTTTGGATGATTATGGGGGAGTGGTTCGCCAAGGGTGAGTACGACTGATACGGCAGCGGTGGGGAGGTGGGACGGAGCAATGGAATGACGGCCGGAACGACCCTCTTGTGCTCCTGTCGAGGTGCCACGACAGTGGGATGGTGAGTGGTCGCAAGCCTGTTCATAGGACCAAGAAGAATAGGCTCTCCGGCTTCTTTCCCCCCCTCATCAAGGCTGCATATTCCACGCCGCCCTTCTTGCTCCCTCCCGCTGCGGATAGTGGCGCGGGTCCCTCCACGCCGTCCTATGTATACCTGTGTCAGTGGCTGTGGGGTTGTGTGTGTGCTGAAAGGGGTGGTGTGCGACCGTGATGAGAACGAAGAAGGCTGGTGGTCCGTTGCGAAGAAGAACATGCAACCACGACGGGCGGGAGGCGGGAGGTTGGCTTTTGCCCTGCTCTAAAGCCAAAAAAGGTCTGCATACACTGGCACGCACGAAAAAGGAATGGAGGATCGTCGACGAAATAAATCGCGTTGTCTTCTTCATTTGTGGCACCTCCCTTTCTTCTTCTTTGATATAGTTCTGCAGCCTCGCCCATGCCTCCCCTCCCCTTCCCTGCCCGCTCCGCGAGCTATCGGTACATCCTTCATTTGCTTCTCCCTACGCTCTAACTGTACATGTCAAGACCCGGCACATTTTCCTCATGCCCCTCCCACCCTTGTTAATCTCCTATTTCTTACTCGTCCTCTTCAAAGATGCCGAGCCTTTGGGCGAATTGAAGGGCCATCTCCGCTGCCCTTGCTTTTCGTTGCTCGTCGTCGTACTGACCACTATGAGCACTCTCTTTCGCGGCACGAAGCTTCGCAAACAGCTCTTCCAACCCCGTGTCGTCTTCTCCCTCTTCTCCAGGCTTCACTCCGCTTCCCTCGGCGACATTGCCGTGGCCAAGGCGCGTCCCGCAGGTCACTTTTACGTCGTTCTCGTCTGATGCCGAGGAGCCCGCGCTTTCTTGCGGCTGCTCACTGACCTTCTCGTCCGGCTTCTCCACCCTGCGCGAATGGGACCCGCCGCTGGAGTGCATGTCCATGTGCTGCCAAGATGTCGCCTCGATGCATTCGCGGACACGCTCCAGCCCCTCTTTCTCCCGCAATTCCTCCGGCAACCTCCGGACCTGCCGCGTGTAGTCCACCTCCACGTACTCAAAGCCATACTCCAGGCACCTGTGAGGTACAAGAGGTGATGGTGGAAGTGAGGCGACAAAGACATGAAAACGACAGAAATAACTCTCTTTCGTTCCTCTGGTTTGGTTGCTTACCAGAGAGAGCGCCGCCGCTGCAGTGAGTCCTCCTCCTCCTCGTCCTCGTCCCCCTCGACAGCCTGTCTTTTCGGCCGCTCTGGACCCTCGCTGTCGCCATCAAGGACGCCGACGACCAGGCACAGCTCCAGATTGTCTTGAGTACTTGCGGCCCGCAGCCTGTGAGTAGTGATAGTTGATATAACCAGTTACAACTTAAAGAACCGCTGCGTTCTCTCTCTCTTCACCCAGGCCCTTGCTATTACGTACCATGGTTCAACCTTGGTCAAGCCCAGCATCTCGTCCTCCCCAGGCGACACGCCGCCCTTGCACAGCACAATTACCCCCTGCAAGTCCTCCCCATGCGCAGCGAATGGACAGGCGTCATCTTCATGCTTTGCTTGCCCGCCACTCGGAGACTCCGCCGTCTCCGCCAGGTGGAGCGCGAGCTCGGCCTTGTAATACTTGGTGTCGATTGTCCAAGGGACCACGCTGCCGTCGCCAGAAGCTTGGAGTAGGAGAAACGTGCGAAATGGTGGGGGGGTTGAGCCAACAAGGCGAGACGCAGCTGGGGAAGAGGGGGTGCACGCATCATCACGGGCCCAAGGCTTACCTTGGTGCTGCTCCTCCTCCTCCTCCTCCTCCTGCCGCTGCTCGCCGCCGGCCATCAGGCGCGCCAGGAAACGCGCTGGATGTGCCAGGGTGTGCTGCTCTCTACTGCTGCTGCTGCTGCTGCTGCTGCTGCTGTCCAGGCCGGCACCGCTGCCGACAACGAGCAGCTTGTTCTTTGGGACACTCATTTTGTCAAGGTTTTTTTGGCTTTGGCGTTGTGCCTAGGCTGCTGGCTCCTGGCTAGCTGGCGGACGGGGCCTGTAAGAGGAGTGTGGAGGAGTGAAAAGCCGTGAATGAGTGGTGTTGTTGAGGCGTTTTGCATGCTGTCAAGTGCCTCCCCTCCTCCCTCCTCAGAGAGAGCATCATCATCATGCCTTCCTCCTCTCCCCTTCTCATCTTTTGCAATCCACCCTTTCTCACAACAACACATCCCACCCAGCACAAAACGCACAGGAGGAGCTCCCCGTTGTCTGCGTGGTTCCACTGCGAGCGCCATCCTGCTTGGCTTGTTTGACTGCGCGCCCGCATCAGAGCCCCGACGACCTCCCCCCTCCAAGCCCTCCTACACCCCAACCCAACGACCAAGATGGACCCTCGTCGGCCGCCGCACAACAGCCTCCTTGGCGGACAGCCCTTTGCACCACCCCCCAACTACCCCAGGCCTCCTCCTATGCAGTCTGGAGGAGGGATGCTTCCCTATCCACCCATGCCCCCTCCGGTTTACCACTCGAACGGCATGATGATGCCTCAGGGGCACCACCATCAGCAGCAGCAGCAGCAGCAGCAGCAGGCGCCGGTGGGCTACGGACACAGCCAGCCAATGCAGAGTTGGGGGGCGCCGAGAGGAGGCGGACCGGGACGGGGTGGAGGACCATACCAAGGTGGTGGTGGTGGCGGAGGCGGTGGCAACTACGGTAGAGGAGGGGGTGGGGGTCGGGGTGGTGGGGGCAGGCGTGGACGGGATGGGGGAGGGCGAAAGCGGCCCCGCGACGGGCGGGGAAACGCCCACCATCACCACGATCACGGGGGTGATGGGCAGCCAGCGGCGGGCTTCTTTAAGCCCAGCTTTTTGGAAGACCCCTGGCTGCCCTTGTTGCGGGAGGAGGAGCGGCACCAGCAGCAAGTTCCGGGTCGTGGCCCCTCACGAGAGTTGCCAAAGCCACGGCCGCCGCAGCACATACAGGAGGCGGTCAAAGAATCAGAGAGCGTCGCGGCGGCACTCGTGAAGGATGATGCAGAAATAGACCTGGACGACTTGTAACTTGAAAAAAGAAATAAGAACAAACGCACCATTTGATTAGACACACATGTCAATTTGAATTTTCTCTATTAGACGATTATTTATTTGACTCATCTTTCCGTCCCCGTTCCCACCCGGCACACAAAGCTGGACGCCTGCGTGACATACCGGACCCACCGATAGGGGTTGTAGGACTTTTGCTGCTCGGAGATGCGGAGGTAGCGGACTTGGAGGTTGGAGACGTTGTACATGGGGATCTCGAAGCTCATGCTCACCGGCCCAATCTCCTTGCGTGCATTCCCCACCCCGCCCCCCGGAGTTGCCCCACTCCCGCCTCCGCCTCCGCTGACATTGCCACTCGCCATACTGCTGCTGCTGCTGCTACTGCTACTGCTGCCACTGCCTCCTGCCAAGGTAATCTGTAAAAAAGAGGGCGAGGAAAGGAAAACGAAGAGTGAGATAGGTCTCGCGAGACAGCAGGAGTCCCTTCTTGTTTAGACACGTACCTTGATGCGCAGCATTTGCTCCGTGGCGCCCGGGAATTTCTTGATGTTCCATATGACCCGCTTCTCGTTGGCGTTGTACTCTGACGTCTGCACGGGGAGAGAGGGAAAGAAGAAGGGCACGTGAGCATCCTGATAGACCCACATTCATCTACTCAAATATTCCTGCACTCGCACGGCTGCCTTCTTTCTTACCTGACCCGAGGCCGCCAGGCCCGCTGCTGCGGGCCCTCCTGCTCCTCCTGCCCCCACCAGCTCGGTGGTGACTGAGATGGCGGAGCGGGGCATGGGGATCCGCACTTGCACGTTGGCGCCGTAGTTGGACTCGGGGATGTCGGCTCGGATCATCAAAGACATCTCCAGCTGAAAAGAGGGGAAGTGAAGGGGTGGTTGGGAAGGGGTGGGATGGGTTAGAAGAATGTATGAACTCCTGGCTGCAGGAACACTTGATCGTCCTTTTCTCCCGCAACCTGCCTGTCACACGCCCGCCCTTCTTTCATTTACGCACGCACGCACCTTGTAGGGCGACATTTCTTCTACGGTAGGAAAGATGCGGAAAGGCGCCCGAAATTCGCCCGTGATGCGGTAGTTGAGCAGGATAAACTCCCCGTCCGGCGGGAAGAAGGAAAGCGTCCGCGAGCTTTCAAACTCGTCGAGTCGCACGCACTCGTGAAAATTGCAGTCGTCCAACACCACCGCGCCGTACCCACCGCCGCCACCTGTAGGTGTCGGAGAGGAGGATATTTGACTTTGTGTTAATCTCCTAGTGATTGGCCCCCTTTACGCGTCCCACCCTCTTTTTTTTCCGCCTGCACGCACCTTTGCCGATGACGAGGTCGCTGTTGAGAGCGAGCTTCAGCTCCGGGTTGCCCGACAAGTAGCTCTTCATCTGGATGCAGCCGTCGATGGTGGAGTTGACGATGTACCCGCTGCCGGAAAAGAGCACGTTCAAGCGCTCCAAGATGTCCACAAAGATCTCGTTCTTCTGCTTGCCGCCGGATTGCGCTGTAAGGGTAGGGTGGAGAGCAAGTGCAGTGTGAGTGAACGTGCTGCTCCCGCCTCGTCATCATCCTTGATACTCCCCCCTTACGTACCAGAAATGGTGATGGGCTTGTGCACAGCGGTGGAGGGTGTGGTCTTGGGGTTGATGTTGGGGATGCGGAGATTGGGCTTGGCGGACTCGACCAGGATGGGCTCGTTGTAGACGTGGTTCTTGAGGCTCTCCGTGGAGGTGGCTTGGGCGTAGCCGTAGTCCATCATCTCGTCCAGCAGCTCGTACACCAGGATGAAATTCTTGCGGATGGATTCCTACGAGCAACGGAAAGGGTGGGGTGGGATGAGGGGTAAGGGATGCGAGCTGAAAGAATTCGAGGGGCCGACGGGAACCGGAAGAAGGATGGGGGAGGCAAAGCAAGACGTACCTCGCTCAAAACGAAAGAATTCGAGGGGCCGACGGGAAGGGGAAGAAGGATGGGGGAGGCAAAGCAAGACGTACCTCGCTCAAAACGCCACAATAGTCCTTGAACACCTTGGCCATCCGGTTCAACAGCTCAATGGTCGTGGAAGGCGACACGTTGAAGCGCGTCGTGGCCCCAAATAGCAAGCCATTCTTGCGCACAAACAGGAAATTGAGGCCGTCGTGATGGAAGACGGGGGGAGCGTCTCCTTTCTCCCAGAACTTGACCTTGCGAAACAGAATCTCCGCGGCATTGGGCAAGGAGTCTCCTCGAAAATCCTGTTGGTGGTAGGTGTGGTGCCAAGGGCAGAGCTTCGGTTGACTGTTTGAGGGTCTTGCTTGCGGGCATTGCACCTCTGCTTCTGCCCCTCCTCCCTCCTCTGTACGCGCCACGCTCACTTACCCGACTGATGATGGTGTCGCCCCTTGGGGAAAGGATGAAGAAGGACGACAAGGCCCCCGACATTGTAGCTGGGTAGACCGTACGCCTGTAACCGTGGTGGTATGGGTGCAAAGGCAGCTTTAGTGTGTGTAGGAAGGCATGAAAGTTGCGTTCCGTCGTCGTCCTCAGCGAGCAGCAGCAGCATCGTCATGATCATCATCCACTTGCTCGCTCACGCACCCCCACGCCCTCTACACGCACAGACTGCCGGCTTGCCCACCAAACCAGCAGTGCGGATTGACCGTAAGCAAGCCAAAACTATGCGGGTCCTGGATTGGCCTGCTTGTTGACCGGCAGACTCTTTCCCTCACTCATCGACCCCACCCTCCCCCATCATCATCATCGCACAGGTCGGTATCCTGCTTTAGACGGACCGCGCCAGCAAGGACCCACAGCACGGCGGAGTGGTCGGGTAGTTTCGTCACGAGGGCAGCGGGAGGAGCCCAGCCATGATGCGCTTGCGGTCGCTGGCGGCGGAAGCCAAGAAGCTCAAGGTAGCACCACTACCAGCAACGGCCCGGGCAAAACCAGGAGCAGGCAAAACCGACAAGCCGGACACGCAATACCGCATTTTGGAGTCCCCTGGGTGTCGCCGCGTGGTCTTGGCCGGGCCCAAAGGTCGCGTGGACGCAAGGACGGCCGAGTCGTTGCTTTGGAAGGTATGTCGCTCAGCAAATTAGGAGAAGCGATGCCCCAGCCGCGCCCCGCTCACCGCTCACTGATGATTCAAACATACACTCCCTACACACATTACACAGCTGCAATCATGGGAGACCAACTACCTCATCCAGGTACTGTGTAAAGAAGGACGGGGGGGGGTTGTATATACATAAAGACGACGGACTGCTCATCATCGCTCCTCCCTCCTTTCACACTCCTCCTCTCACATAGGCCGTCGTGCTCCAAGGCAGGCCGGGCAAGGAATTCAGCGCAGGCTGGATGCGTGAGGGTGGGACGGGGCCGAACGGGAATGACCCCAGCGCGACTTTCCGTCGGCATTGCCAGCTGTCTTACTTGTTGGCTACGCTCCGCAAGCCCACCATTGCCTGGTACACGGGCGACGTGGTGGGAGGGGGCATGGGGCTGGGCCTGACCCGCTACCGCGTCTCAACCGAGAAGTCCAACTTCCAGGTGGTCGGCCCCAAGGACGGGTGGATCCTGGACGGCGGCCTGTCCTACCTGCTGCCCCGCCTGCGCACGGGCCCCACCGGCAGCCTGGCGTTTGCCCGGTACTTGGCCTTGACGGGCGCGTCGCTGTCCGGCTTGGACATGCTGGCCGCGGGGCTGTCGACGCACCACATGGAGGACAGCATGGCGGGCCAGCTGCACAAGCGCCTGGCCGACCTGACGTTCGAGCCGGACTTTATGGTGGAGGACGTGATGAGCGAGCACGCCGCCATGTTCTACAAGCTCGACACCCACCTCAACCCCCCGCCCTACCAGGAGCTCTGGGCCGAGTGGGCCAAGAACGACGAGAACCGCGAGAAGTGAGTAGAAGAGAATAGAGGAGAGAAATCGATATGCATGGGTGCGGCATTGGAGCGTCACCTCTATTGTTTTGTTCTGGGTCTCACTTATCTTACTCACTTTTGTCTACCAACACGTATCCAGATTGATGAAGCGTGCTTCGGGCGTGATGACGGGCTTCGAGGACGACGACAGGTGGGGCAACCACGACGATAATGACAACTCCTGGGGAGCCCCGGAGCGGGAGGTGGACGCGGCGGCTTTTGACACCAAGGAGGAAGCAGCCATGGAGGCCTTTGTGGAGGAGGAGGTACGTCGAAAATTGACAAATGAAAAGAAGGCTGTGCAAATGACGGGGAAGAAGGGGTCCTTGACATGCTTATAAATCCACATATGACCTACACCACACATATACACACCTGTACAGGGTGAGGAGGATCCGGATATCCGCTTGACGCTGGGCAAGATGGAGCCCCTTTCCAAGGTCTTCTTGGCGCGGAACCAGGCCTTGGCAGCCGAGGAGGGCGATTTCGTCGGCGGCGGCCAAAGCCAACGGAAGAGCGCGCAGGTATGTGGTCGGAAAATGGGGTTAGTTTTTGTGTGCTACATTAAATGAGCAGTCTACTCACGTAATTTTCGTTTCCTTCCATTTCTTATACCACAGCCGGCGCTGCCTTCGGACACGGAGGGCTCCCTGTGGTGGCACCGGAACTTTGCCAAGGGCGACGACGCCCTCTTCAATGCGCAGTGGGAACTCATCGAGTACGTTCCGATTGGGTGCTTTGGGTGGGAATGTGGGAGGCTGTTGTGTGTAATCATGTACTCATCATTTCTTGTTTGGCACAAACAGGGCCCGCATCAGGGAACGGGTCCAGGAGGAGGGCATGGAGAGCCTGGCCAACATCAGCGAAAAGTTCCTGGACAACTTCCCCGAGTACGTCACCTACCCGGAGAGGAAGCGCCTGGTGGACGCCGACAAGGTAAGACTTGGTGTTGCATTTCCTCTGTATATTTTCATTACACCCTTCCTGCTACTTTTTTCAAGCAAATTGCTTCCAACCTTTTTGCTCACCAAATTCAAACTCACGCACACACAACCACTTTAGGTGCTCCTCTCTCCCTGGGACTGCAGCGTGGACCGGACGGAGCGTTTCCCCGAATTCATGGAGCTGGCCGAGAAGGTGGAGGCTTCCTTCAAGGGCGAGTCGCTGGAGGAGGTGGTGGAGGGCCTGCGGGCGGACAACTCGGCCTGGGCGCAGGAGTGCTTGCGGCGGATGGAAGGCATGTCGCCTCTGAGGTGAACATTCTCTCTTTTTTTTTGGGTCATTTATCCCTTGGTTTCTTTCAGTCACTCACCCCACCTCGTCCACATAATCCCCACTCACACAGCCTCAAGATTGTCTTCCAGCAGCTGGAGGAGGCGAAGGAGGCCGAGATCGAGGACGCCTTCCGAATGGACTACCGCGTAGGCCAGCGCTTGCTCACTTCTCCCGCGGCCGCCAAGGGGACTGGGCTGGTGGGCTTGCAGGGCGTGTCGGCCGACCAGGTGTCGAGTTTCTTCCAGCCGTTTGCGTCGGGCGAGAAGGAGCTGGACTTGCCGGAGAGGGAGCAGGTGGGCGAAGAGCAGCCGGAGCGACGGTACATGGACGTGGAGTTACAACGGAGATTTGCCAAGACGAGCACCACGAGGGGTAGTATTTAAGACTGGGTGGGTGGGAAATTGCTGGTTGGCAGGAAAGGGCAAAGAAAGAAGAATGATAGTTAATTAAGACGTGCTGTTGGGGCTTTATTTCGTCGTATTTTTTTCTTTTTTCTAATTGCATGTCCTAATTTTTATCCACAGGCAAATCTCCTTCCCACACTTCTGCAGGATGATATGCTTATCTTAAGTTACTTTTTCCTTTTTCTATCAATCATTACGTGCTCTTTCCTACTCTCCTTCTTCAACCACCTCCTGGGCACTAAGCATTCGACTCAGTCGCGGCGCACCCTCGCCACTACCCGGATCCAGAGCCCGCCAGGCATCGTTCCAGGCGCGCTGGATCTGAAAGATGCGAAAGCAATTCCGGCCGATGTTGTTGCTGGGGCAAATGGGGTCCTCGAGGTAGAGCGGGTCGAACTTGTAAGGGTTCTCGAGGAAGGGGGCACCAGCGGGGCGGGCCTGTTGTTGCTGCTGCTGTTGCTGCTGGACGTAGTACTCCGGCATGTCCACATCGCCGCCGTCCCCGAGGCTGACGCGGCGGTGGGGCCCGAGGGAGGGCATATGCTGCGGGTGGTGTTGGTGGTGGTGCTGCTGTTGCTGCTGCTGCGCGCCCCGGCTAAAGTAGCAGCGGTGGTTGGTGCTGACGCCCATGGTGCGGGGGTCGAAGTGGTTGCTGTAGAAGTCCAGGAAGCCCAGGAGGAGCGAGCCCGTGTCCATGGCGTTGGACTGCTCCTGCAGGTAGCGCGCCACCATCAGCACCAGGCCGTAGGAGGAGAGGCCCCCGGAGTAGGATTCCATGAGCCCGCGCTCCTTCATGAAATGCTTTAGGACCAGCACCAAGGGCCGGAGCGCGGGATTTTCCCTGAGAAGCTCGGCGATCACTCGGTTTGCCAGCAACCCGTTGTGCTGCCCGCCCTCAATGGAGACGTCTAAGTAAACCTCCCCTTCTCCCGCTGCTGCCGCCGCCAGTGCTACGCCTGCTGCCACCGCCGCCTCGTCCGCGCCGTCCCCTCCCCGGAAACCGAGGGGCTGGACTGGTACCACGGGTACGGCTCCTCCTCCTCCTCCTGCAAGAGGCATCGGGAGGGGTGGGGGCCTGGGCTTGATCTTCATCTTGATGACCGGGATGGCCGTGTGGGAGATGATCTTAATGCTTGCCGGGTTCACCCAGGCCGTCGCCCGCAACCTGCGTGCTAGCTCTTGCTGCCACGTCTCCTTGATGGCGTTGCGGCCTTCTAGGACCCCGGGCGCCTCCGCCGGCGCGTCCCGCCGGACCTTGGGCAGGCAAATGACCAGGTCCACATCGCTGGAGGGGAGTGCCAAGCCTGAAACGAAGGAGCCAAAGGCCTTGACCTGAGCACGGGGCCAGAGGGACTGCACTACTTGCCGGCAGCGATTAACGGCCACCGTTTGCTGCGGGAGGCGGGAGGCCGTGGTCTCTGAGACGCGCCGAACGAAGGCTACAATGTCGTCGCACAAGCGGGAGCGGACGTCGAGGAGAGGTCGGCGCAAGGTGAAGCCCGAGCACGCATGAGCCAGTACGTTGGTGGGCGCGCTTCCTTCGTGCTGGCTCAGGTCCAGCCCCGCCGAGGGAAGGCGTAGGGCAGGGTCTTCCGGGTGATGGTGGATGGAAGGCAGGAGGGTGGGGCCCGGCGGGCAGGAGGGATGGGGAGGCACGACGAAGTCGTCGCCGCCAAGCGAGACAGACGCCGAGATAGCCTGCCGCGACTGCTGGTGGTGGTGGTGGTGTGGATGCTGCGGTTGCTGTTGCTGCGGATGATGGAGGTGGTGCCTCTCCCCCCACAAATGAAGCGGGCCGGATGGATTGCGAGGAAGGGATACCGCAAAGGCACCGCCTGTGCCGCCTCCTTCCAACCGTGCCCGCCGACCCATGGCGCCCAAGGTGGCGGCCGTGGTGGCGATACTGTGCTTGGTCCCTTCCGCCGAGTAGACAGTCGCGGCACTGCTGGTTGGGGGAAAGGGGCTCGCTGCAGCCAGCGCCGCCCTAGGCTGAGGCACCCCACCCTGCCACCCTCCCGCACTGCCGCCCCCGCCGTCCCCACGCCCATCATCACTCATAATCTCCATGTGGTGAGGACCGTGCCGAGAGAACAAGGGATGCTGATGCGGTGGCAAGTGCCGCAGGTGCATGTGGGCGGGCGCAAAGCCGTAGGACGGCAATGCGAAGCCATGCGGTGGTGTAGCAGAATAGGGCGGGTAGGTGTTACCACCTCCTCCTCCTCCTCCTTGAGAGAAAGCCCCACGCTGTGCCGCCAGGACCCCGCGCAGCGTAGCCACCTCCGCCTCGAGCTTCAAGCACAGGTCCTTGAGAAGTGTCTCGTTAGAAGCAGCTCCAGGCGTCTCCCTATTCCCGTCGCCCGATGAGGACAAAGAGGAAGAGGAGGCACTGTCCATGCTCACCCCCCAACCGCCTTGCTGACCGTCGCACGTCATGGATGAAGCATCCTCCTCCTCCTCTTCCTCCTCTCCCTCCAATTCTTCTTCGTCCTCCACCACCACTACTGCTGCCTCTGCCTCATCAACCTCGACCTCCGCCCTCTCATGCACATCCACTGCCACCTCTTCCTCTTCCTCCTCTTTTACATAATCCTCCTGCTGGCCACAGTCTTCTTCTCCTTCCTCTGCTCCCTCCTCCTCCTCGTCGCGACTGCACAAGCTGGTTTGCGTCGCCGCCTCTTTGACCGAACATGATGTCCTCTGCTTCAGATCTTGCTCCATGCCAATATCCTTCTGTTCGCCCTCTTCCTCCTTCGAAAGCGTCTTCCCAAGCTCCACCCCTATTGGGGGTTCTGCTCTCCGGACCGACGACATAAGGCACGGCGGCGACGACACGGCGCGCGAAAAATGACGCCCCTCGTCTTCCTCCTCCTCCTCCTCCTCCGCCCCTTCCTCCTCCTCCTCTACCTGCTTGTCGGCATTGCACGGAAGCATGGATTCCTGGTCCTCCTGCTGTGGGGCCTCGGTCGCTGCTGGGACCTCAGCGCCTATTATCACAGGACCAGAAGCCTTGTTGCGGCGCTTCTTCTTTTTCTTGTTGCTGGTGGCCTTTGCAGACGGAGCTGCCAATGCAGCAGCAGCAGCCGATGTGCCAGCAACGGTACGAGGGGGCAGCCCTTTCCCTCCGCTCACCGACGTCACGTCCAGTTCCTCGAGCAGGCGGTGTTGATGCCATGCCGTCCTCCTCTCCAGCAGCTCCGCGCGAATCAGGGCTTGCACGCGGCCTTGATGCTCATCAGAAGAAGAGCTATCGGCCAGAGCAGTGGTGAAGAGACCGTCCAAGGCGCTGACTTTTTTATCCTGCGCCGTCGCGCCCGTTGCCGTCGTGGTCAAGACCTCCTCTTCCTGTCGAAATAGGTGCAGTCGCGTGGTCAGGAGCAGGAGCTCCAGCCTCCGGCGACATGAAGCAAAATCCTCCTGCCCGCCCACCTCAGCTGCCTCCATCGGCTCTTCTTGGAGCGCCGACCGAATGGTCTTTGCTACTGCGGAGACGAGGCACCGCAGTCGGGCCTGAGGGTTGATAAGGTCGTCAAAGAGAAACTTGGCCAGCGCCTGTCGTTCCTCGAAGTAGGGCGTGGAGGGAGAGATGAGCGCCCGTGCAGACTGCGCCATCTTCTTGCTGCTGCTGCTGCTGCTGCTCTTGTGCTCCTGTGCATGCCAGGCTCGGCAGAGCAGAAGCTCGACCTTGTTCGCCAGCAGTTCCCCTAGAGAGTAATCGCCCTTGGAACGGAACCAGGCCGCTTCTCCCAGCATGTCTTGTGCCGTCGCCGCGTCCGCCATCCCTCCCCGCAGTAAACCACCACCACAGGCCTCGTCCAAGAGACAAAAGAAGCTATCGACGTCTTGCACCATGGCAGTCGAGAAAATTCCGACGGCCGAAGAGTTAGAGATAGATTCACGACCCCGTCGTTCCCGTGGGGCCACCGGCATGGGCGGCGGCACCAGCAGCAAGTTCTCGGTCAATACCTCCCAGGCTTGCCATGTCTCGGTCCGGGTAGCCAAGCGCACGTGATCGCCCCAAGCTGTTCGTCGACTTTCGTCGGGCCGCACCACGAAGGGCTCGTCTTCAAAAAGGTGGGCTGTCGCTGCGGGGGCCGCCGCTTCGGATGCTGCCAGGGTTTTGCTTCTGTGTGGGAATGGTGGTGTAGGTATTATTAAACCTCTTCCGACGCCTAAATACAAACCGGCACGTTTTCCTCTTTCAGCAGGTCGCAAATATTCATACATACATACATTGACACGAAGACCAAAACGTACCCTATTCGTAGACGGCCCTTGCTCGGCCCTGCGGAACTCGCCGCCAGCGCCGGTACAGATTCTGCAAAGACGAAGAACTTGACCATGCTCGGCCGCCGGCCCCTTCGTGGTGGCAGTGCGCGCGTCTTGCTTGCTAGTATGACGAGGAGCTTGACAAAAGCTGGCTCCTGTAGCTGCAGCAGCTTGACCCTTTCCTCCACCGGCACGCTCCCAAACCAGGCCTTCATCCGCCGCTTGGCCTCCACGCCTGCTTGATCTCGACTTCGCTTGCCCGGCCCCGCCGCTTGGGCATGCAGGTACATCAGCCCATCCAACAACTCCTGCACCTCGGACGAGCGGCGACGCGGGCCGGGGGCTTTGTTGTTGGCTTCCATGGCGCTGCGGATGGGCAGGCAGGCTGGGGCAACGATAATGGCGGGGCTTTCGATGCTAGGGGGTTCCTCTCTTAGGCCCTCTTTCTGACCATCTTGGTACAATCAGCCGCAGCTGCAGCCGCTTCCTGTGTATGGATGTGGTGTCGTGGTGGTGTGCAGGGCGTTAGAGGGGGAGCGCGGGTACATTTGATTGACACTGGAAGCACGCAAAGAAGGAATAACTAACATGGCGCAGAGGGTCGCCGACCGATGATGAACGACTTGCTGAAGGCTTGCCCTCGATCCTTGCCTCATTTGCCTGACTCAACCCTGACCAACTTTAACATTTCACACAAAACACAGGCCACAAGCACCGTCCCTGCCACCATGAAGTTCTCGGTGCTCCTTCTCGTCGCCTGCGCGTCGTCTGCCCTCGGTAAGTGCGTTGGAATTGCGTTGGATACCCAAGTTGCTGTGAGACCGGGCTCCACATGGCATCTGCTTGATCCAAGGGGTGGGTGGGGTTTGGCTTGATGCCCTGTACAGACAAGTCCGGCAACACGACGGTGGCTGGGATGCGGAGTCGTGGTATTGGTGAGGGACATAGCACACGACCAGCCTCTCCCCCCATTTGTTCCAGGACAGACACGACTCCACTACACGACTGACCTGTGCCCCTCTCTCTATCCTTTTCCAACGTTTCCTACCACAGCATTCCTACCGCCCATGCCAAGAGGTGTCGGGGCTCGCTCTGCAGCGCGGGCCGCCCCGCTATTCGGGCACCAGGTGACGATCGAGGTAAGTTGCAGTCGGATCGAGGGGGGAGGTTTGAGGGAGGGGTCGTCCCAAATGCTTGAAATCGTACTGTTTGTCTTTGATCTGCAGGCCAAGCATGGCTGGCTTTCAAATTTTCGAGACACTGATTGTCGTTCTCTGTTATCCTCTCCCTTATTCCTTTTGTCAGATGCTGGACGGCAAGACACACACGATCAACGTGGAGTCGTATAAGTCGGTGCTAGAGGCGGCCCTGGACGAGGGCATCGAGCTGCCCCACGACTGTAAGCTAGGCGCCTGCTTGGCTTGCGCCGCGAAAATCCTCTCGGGCACAGTAGATCAGACGGGCTCCACGCTGGACGACACGGTCATTGAGCAGGGCTATGCGCTCACTTGCTGCGCCTACCCGCAGTCAGACGTCGTCATCCGCTCCATCCCCGAGGACGAGCTGATCGACGAGCAGTTTGCTCCTCTCTAAAGCCAATAGATGGGTGAAAGAAAACAAAAACAAAAACCAGAAATTATCTCGACGTCACATAAAAATAAAGAAAGAGAAAGAAGCGTAAGCGTGTGACCCTCTAGTCGATAGTGTGGCAGGGGGCGGGGGCAATGAGGTAGATAGGTGAACGCACGTGAAGACAAGCATCACACACCAAGAGGAAAGTCAAGAAAATGCGCATATATTATACAAGTCTGAACTAGATAATCCATCGATTAATAGCTTCCTCTATCTCTTCTTTTCTTTCCTTATTTACATCTGGCCAACGCGTTGCTGCTCCTGTTGCTGTCCTTCGGCTGGAATGGTACCTTCTTGACCTTGCTTCTTGAGCAGACCCTTCAGGAAAAACTCACCCGCCTTATAAGAAGAGCGGACAAGCGGCCCCGAGGCCACGTACTTGAACCCCAACCCCTCCGCCTCCACCTGCCACTCCTGGAATTGCGCCGGCGTGACAAACTCTTTAACAGGCATGTGCCGCTTGGTAGGCCGCAGGTACTGCCCAAAGGTCACCACGTCCACGCCCGCCGTCCGCAGATCCCGCAGCGTCGCCCGAATGTCTTCGGGGCGTTCCCCCACCCCGAGCATGAGCGAGGTCTTGGTCAAGAGGGTGGGCACGCACTTCTTGGCGTGCTCCAGGACGAAGAGCGATTGGGAGTAGCCTGCCCGGTGGTCCCGCACGCGTCGCTGCATCCGCTCCACAGTCTCGAGGTTGTGCGCGTACACGTCCAGGCCCGAGGTGGCCACACGTTCGATGAGGTTGGCTTGGCCGCGGAAGTCCGGTGTCAGGCACTCCACCAGCAGCGATGGCTTGCGGGTCTTGAGGCCTCTGACGGTCTGGGCGAAGTGCTCCGAGCCTTGATCCTCCAAGTCGTCGCGGTCCACGCTGTAAGAAAGGATTGAAATGGAAAGGAGGAGGGGGTTAGATTAAAGGCGTTGTTGCAAAACGACTGCTAAAAAGTCAAACACCAGTGTGAGTCCTTACCTGGTCAAGACGACGTAGTCCAAGCCCCACTCAGTTATGGCCTGTGCCACGTGCTCCGGCTCCAAGGGGTCTGTTTGATGTGCGTGAAAGAAAAAAGGAAGATGAATGATACATTCTGCCTTCATTTGTTTGCTCCTCCGCCTTCAACTATTACGTACCCAGTGCCGCTGGCGTTCGGCTGGTCTTGACGGCGCAAAAGCTGCAGCCCCGCGTGCACGTGTCGCCCATAATCATGATGGTCGCCGTGGCCGTGCCATCCTTACCCCCGCCCCAGCACTCGCCAATGTTCGGGCAGCGAGCCTCCTCGCACACCGTGGCCAGCTTCAGCTTCCGGACCTATTATATTTTAGAGGTGGCGGGATTGGGGAGAGGGGAGGGAATGAGAAATGAAAAGGGAGTTTACCCCCAAGAACAATGACACGCATAATTGTGCCTTTCACAAGAAAACGTACCGTGCTCTTCAAACGCAGGTAGTTCTCGCCTTCCGCGGGCACGGCCTTCAGCCAACCTGTAGTAGTAGTGGAGGTCGGGGATATCGAGGGTCAGCACCATGTCTAGCAAGCAGGACAACCAACCCAACCCACCTGACCGCATCACATACTTGGCTTGGGCTCCAGACGCTTTTTCCGTCGTGGAGCGGGGGTGGCAGCGTCGGCACTGGCAGCCTTTGCCACGGGCATGGTGGGTGGAATGAGCGACATGGCAATCCCCGCGGCGTCCTCTTCCTCCAGCTGCTTGCGCAGGTCTTCCAGGCGAGCGGACGAGGACGAAGCCAAGCCCCTGGCCGCGCAACTAAGGGGTGGTGCTGCTGCCGCCGGTAACAATGCTGCTGCTGCTGCTGGCCGTGTGACTACCCGTCCCAAGGGCAGGCATCGGCGCTGCGCGGCTCGCATGATTGTTGATGACGCTGGTGAGAACTGATGCGGTGGCTGCGAACAAGCAGACGGCAACGACCTCAAGCTGCGGCTGCGATGCGCCTCCTGTGGGTGGGATAGGTGCATGGGTTGGTCAGTAAAACCTGGAGTGTGTCTGTGTAGCAGGGTGGGCATTTCAGGAGAGTCTCTTCCTTCATGCAGAGTCTCTTCCTTCATGCAAGGCGAGAAGGCAACGTTGGCAGTGCCGTAATCGGTACCAAGAATACTAGTCGATACTAGCGGTACCTACTAGTCACTTACTACCTACTGGTAGTTTGGCTCAAGCACCTGGTACCTGTGTTTCAATGTGGAGGATTGTGA
>Ga0105054_10005299_pt1 | contig 18639 bp, 9 predicted proteins | sample BON02_FD_78091 | JGI IMG/M metagenome (GOLD analysis project Ga0105054, IMG submission 78091) | Freshwater microbial communities from Lake Bonney liftoff mats and glacier meltwater in Antarctica - BON-02 (megahit assembly) | ecosystem: Environmental > Aquatic > Freshwater > Ice > Glacier...
TAGATTTTAAAGATGGAAACCTTGAAACCCTATGGGTAGTACAACAGGAATATGGTGCGATTGGAGGGAATAACGTTGGAGGCGGTTGGGGAGATTGGAGAAGAAGAAAGTTTATGCCTGCTTATGAAGTTATTCCGGGTTTGCAGTTGGCGGATTCGTTAGGAGGGAGGGGTATTGCCAGATGTGCTCCTACTCAAGCTTACTTAGACCTCTATACCGACTCAGAGGATATTAGAAATTTTAATAATAATATTAAAAGAAAGTGGTACTACAATGATCCCAATGATTTGCCGGCAGGTAAACAACTTGGCGACTTGATTGTGCTGGATCCGAATGATCCCATGTATGAAGATTTTATGACTATTAACTTGTATCCGGCTACACAGAAGTGGAACTTTGGGGCTATAGGTCGCGGCGGCTCAGCAACCTATTTGGGGATGGACAAGGATTATGCGATCTCTCGGCTCGGGGAAACCTATCTTTTGCTGGCAGAGGCACAGCACTTGCAAGGAAAGAACACTGAGGCAGCTGCTACGCTAACAACACTTAGAGCCAGATCCAATGCAAGCCCGGTGGTTGCAGGAGATGTTGATATGAACTTCATCCTGGATGAAAGAGCCAGAGAACTTTACTCTGAGGTGCGCAGGAGACAGACGCTGGCCAGAACCGGAATGTTCGTGGAAAGGGTTAAGGCCATGAATCCTCAGGCTGCCGTAAGGGTAGAGGAAAAGGATGCACTTTTCCCCATTCCCCAAAGCGTTATTGATGGAAATCCGGATGCCGACTTTCCTCAGAATCCCGGTTACTAGCTACTGGATTTTATGAATCATCAAACTGCATTGAATACCCCGGGGCAGAGCCCCGGGGTATTTTAAATCGAAAATTATCTGCATCGGAAATAGGTGGACAAACCTGAAACCCGAAAGAACCTGGATCAACCTCAACAGAAAGTACATCACTCCTGCATGGACTCCTTCTGCATTAACCGATGTATCCATTTATGCCAGGTCATTAATTGATAGCGACAAGGATAAAAATGCAATTATCATACTATCGTTCGACGATTGGATGACAGTTTGGTTAAACGGCAATAAAATTGGGACATATAAACATGAAAAGGGATTTGCAGCAGCTTCTATACCGGTTCGTCTGAAAAAAGGGAAAAACGACATCGTTCTAAAATATGCCAATTTCAATAAACTGCCCAACAACAGACAGTGGATTTTTAATTTGGTTGTTCATTAAACAAACAATCAAACACGCAAATGATTTTAGAACTATGATAAACAAGGATACTATGAAAAATTCAAGAAGAACCTTTGTCAAGAAATCGGGACTGGGGCTTATATTCCTATCCGGCAAATCTACGCTTTTCGGCTGCAATCCCTTCGAAATGTCGAGGTCCGAAAAACGCACTGCCAAAGATTTGTTCAACGTTGTCGAACAGGCTTTCCTGAATCCGGGAGAATCAGCCAAACCATGGGTCTACTGGTACTGGATGAATGCAAATGTCACCCTGGATGGAATTACCCGGGACCTGGAGGCCATGGCTGAAGTTGGAATTGGGGGTGCATACCTGATGCCCATTGGTCATGAGGATGAAACTACAGCTGTGGATCCGCCAGCTAACCCCTTGAGTGACATATGGTGGAAAATGGTTATTCATGCCAATGAAGAGGCCGATAGGTTGGGTTTACGATTAGCAATGAATGCCTGTGATGGATGGGCCCTTGCCGGTGGACCATGGATCACGCCTGAAATGTCCATGCAGGAACTGGTCAGTTCAAAAATTAATCTAACAGGAGGCAAATCTTATGAAGGGCATATTCCGCAACCCATCTCAAGAGAGGATTACTACCGCGATATTACGGTGCTGGCCTTTCCAGCTATAGAGGGTGCTGGTTTAACATCGACTACATTACATCCAAAAGCGTCTACGAATATTCCAGGTCTAGATCCCAATCTTTTGATGACAGGCGCTGAGCAAAAGATAAACCTTTCTCAAGAGGGATGGATCCAGTATGAATTCGAGCAACCGTTCACATGTCGATCGGTTTATTTAGAGCCCAGCCAGCGTGATGCTTACCAGCTTCACCGGGCAGAAATTCAAGTCAGCGATGATGGGAAAACTTTTCGTTCACTGGGTCGTCTGTCGCCTACAAAATTTCACGGTTGGCAGGATTCGGGATTGGGTGCGTCCCATTCGGTTGATGAAATCACTGCCAGGTTCTTCAGGTTCGTACTCAATAAGAAGGGAACTCAGGAGCATCATGAAAATCATGAGGGTTCCAAGGTCCGAAACAGGGACGTACTAACTGCACAGCATATTGAGCTAAGGGCAACTCCTTCAATTAACCACTGGGAAGGAAAGGCCGGATTTCGCTGGCGACGGGCCGATTGGACCACCAGAGAACAGGTTCCGGACGAATATTGTGTGTCCCGGGAGCGGATCATCGATTTGAGCGATCAGATGAATGCTGATGGGAAACTTAATTGGAATATTCCTGAGGGGGAGTGGACTGTGATGCGTTTTGGATACACCACAACGGGGGTGAAGAATGGTCCCGGGGGCACAGGTTCGGGACTGGAATGTGATAAATTCAACCCTGAAGCCGCGGAGGTACAGTTCAACGGCTGGTTTGGAGAAGCCCTGACCCGGGTGGGACCCAAACTGGCAGGTAAAACACTCTGGATTAATCATACCGATAGCTGGGAAGCGAAGAGCCAGAACTGGTCACCCTTGTTTCGTGAGGAATTTGTTGAGCGTAGAGGGTATGATCCCGTACCATGGCTACCGGTCATGCAGGGGGTGCCCATGGCTTCAGCTGAAATGTCAGAAAGATTTCTGTTTGATGTGCGAAGAACCATTGCCGACCTGGTGAGTGATAACTTCTACAAACCTTTTGTAAAGCTCGGAAAGGATAGAGGTGCTGCATTCAGTGCCGAGAATATTGCGCCTACCATGATGGCAGACGGATTACAGCATTTCAAATATGTAGATTTTCCCATGGGTGAGTTCTGGCTGAATTCTGTGAACCAGGATAAACCAAATGATATTCAGGATGCCATTAGTGGTGGACACATCTATGGTAAAAAAATTATCGGAGCAGAGGCTTTTACTCAATTATCAATTACCTGGAATGAAGATCCATACTACCTCAAACCCATTGGTGATTACAATTTTGCAATGGGAATCAACCGGTTTGTATTGCATGTATGGGCCCACCAGGCGTTTGACCGGGAACCAGGTGTTACACTGTCGGGCATTGGCACCTTCTTTGGCGGCAATCAAACCTGGCATAAGCCAGGAAAGTCCTGGATCCAGTACCTGACAAGGAGTTCCTCTTTGTTGCAACAGGGACTCCCTGTGAAAGATGTTTGCTTTTTCATAGGTGAGGAACAACCTGCCAGATCCTATCTACGAAAAGACCTTCCCCAGAACCTTCCTCAGGGCTACTCTTATGGTAGCATAAACAGTGATGCCCTGCTTAATCTGGCCACTGCCCGGGATGGAAAACTTGTCATGCCCGATGGCCTCAGCTTTCACATACTGGCCATTCCTGCAACTGACAGAATGAGTCCTGAATTGGCAAAGAAAATTGGTGAACTTGCAGATGCAGGAGTACATGTGGTAGGAGCTAAACCAAAAAAATCCATCAGCCTGACCAACTATCCGGAATGTGATCTAGAACTTAATTCCATTGTCGAAAAGGGTTGGGGTAAAGTCCGCTCCGGAATTGAACTTCAGACTATTTTCGATGAGATGGATCTGCAGCCCGATGTAATATTTGAAGGTGTGAATATGACACCTGTCTTTCATCCTGAAGCTGAATACAAATCTTCCCCTTTTGCAATGAACCACAGAAAGACGGGGAATGCCGATATCTATTTTTTGTCCAACCAGCTGCGTGAGTCCAAAGACATTGAAGTCTCATTTAGAACCGTGGGAAAGGTTCCTGAATTGTGGGATGCCTCCACAGGAGAGATAAAGGATGCTGAATCCTGGCGAATTGAAAACGGTCGCACCATTATTTCCCTTCAATTTGATAAGGCGGAATCAGTTTTTGTTGTTTTCCGTCGCAATGCAGACAAAGGGGATGTCAGGAAAGGATCACAACCAATGAAGAAAGAGGTTGTTGCACCATTACAAGTTTCAGATTCCTGGACAGTTTCCTTTCCGACCGATAAGGGAGCCCCCGAAAGTATTCAAATGGAAACGCTAAGCTCATTAACAGATCTCCCTGCACCTGGAATTAAACACTTCTCGGGAACTGCAACCTATACAAGTAGTTTTGATTTATCTGAGATTCCTGAATCGGATCGCATTCTTCTTGATTTGGGTGAGGTGGCCAGCCTGGCAGAAGTGTGGATCAATGAGGTACATTTAGGAGTCACCTGGAAGCCACCATTCAGAGTAGATGTTACGGATGCCATACAGTTGGGAAAAAATGAGATCAGGATTCAGGTGACTAATACCTGGAGAAACAGGTTAATCGGAGATGCCGGACTGCCACCTGATGAGCGTATCGGATGGACTCATGACCGGGACACCTGGTTCGATCCCGACACCCCATTGGATCCTTCAGGGCTCATGGGACCAATACAGTTGGTATTCAAGTGATATATATCGATGATAAATTATAGCCATAAAGAAATAGCTAAATGTGAGATGTTACTGTTTTTATTTTGAATGAGAATAACCAAATAAAAAACTTCAATGAATTACCTCCTAAAAAGATTATTTCAAATTTAAATAAAAACTAAAACAACAATTATGATTACAAAATCTAAAATTTCATCACGAATGGTTCGACCCAAAATCGGCCTTTTGGCTACAGGACACCTGATCTACTGGGATCAATTTCCCGGATTAAAAGATATGTGCATGAAATTGTACGGTGAACTTTTACACCATCTGGAACAAATAGGAGATGTAATATCACCAGGATTAGTAGATACAAAAGAAAAGGCAGAAAGCGCTGGGAAGTATTTTAGAAAAGAGGAAATCGACATTATTTTGGTTTGTCCTCTTGGATATACTACCGGCATGGTACTACTTCCTTGTGTGAAGCAACTAGATGTGCCTATTCGCATTCTGAATACGCATATAGATAGTTCATATGATTTGAAATCAGCAGATACTACAGTTTATCTTTATCATGAAGGCCCATGTTGCATCCCAGAGTATGCCGCAGGATTAATGAGTATTGATAAGAAATTTATAGTTAGAACTGGTCCTTTTAGCTCGCAACGTTTTTGGAACGAAGTTAAAGCCGATTGTAACGGTGCTGCAGCCGCACGAGCTTTCCGTTCAATGAACATTGGCATTATTGGAGATACCTATACCGGAATGGTTGATATGCCGACTGATGAACACCGTTGGTTGAGGGCTACAGGGAATTTGATTATTCGTCCTGAAGTGGAGGAGATTGAAGAAGCTTTCCATCGTGTTAAGCCAGACCAAATAACGGACATGTATCAGCAATTTAGGGAATTATATGAGGTTGATGATACGGTGACGGATGAGCATATGAAAGTATCAGCGCAGCTGGCAGTGGCCTACGAAGAAATAATTAAAAAACATGATATATACGCATTTGGATATTATTGGTGGGGTCAAAAAGAATTGACAACCCAATTACGTGCGCAATCGACATTAGCGGTGTCCAGACTTGCTGCTATGGGAAGACCAGGAGTAACAGAAGGGGATTTACGCACTGCCATGGCAATGAAGATATTGGATTTGCTTGGTGCAGGTGGAATGTTTATTGAGTTTTTTGCCATAGATTATGATGAGGATTTTATTTTGGTTGGGCACGACGGGCCAAGCAATATTAACATGAGTGATGGAAGTCCCAAATTGCAGCACCTGGAAGTCCATCATGGCAAAACGGGGCATGGTCTGGGAATTGATTTTGAAGTAATAAAGGGCACGGTAACTTTGTTGAATTTAAGCCAGTTTGATGCCGGAGATACGTTTAAATTGGTATACACCGTGGGTGAGATTGTTCCGGGCGACATACTGAGTATAGGAAACCCAAATTGCCGGGTAAAGATCAACCAACCGATCCATGAATTTTTTGACAATTGGTGTCAACAAGGACCTTCACACCATATTGCCATTGGCATTGGTGATCTGTCAAACGAAATAGAAACATTTGCAGAGGTGATGAAATTCAAGACAGTAAAGTTGTAATCAAGTGTATATGCCTGTTTTTATGAAAAGTAAAATTTATAATTAGTTATATGAACCCAGCTTTAGGAATACTACTACATGCAATTGGTGGTTTTGCAGCAGGCAGTTTCTACATTGCTTTTAAAAAAGTTAGAAACTGGTCATGGGAAAGTTACTGGCTGGTAAATGGCCTTTTTACATGGGTCATCATGCCATGGATAATTGCCTATTTTACGGTTCCAAAACTCATGTCAATTTTGCAAGAGGCTCCTCCTCAAAGCTTATTTTGGACTTTTTTCTTCGGAATATGCTGGGGAGTTGGCAACCTGACTTTTGGTCTCTCATTGCGGTATCTGGGAATGTCTTTGGGCATGGCTATGGTGTTGGGCTTAACAACGGCCTTCGGTACATTGGTACCACCCATTTTTATGGGTGAATTTGATGCTTTGGTAGGCAGTGTTTCCGGGCAGTTCACTCTTGCAGGAGTATTTGTTTGCCTGATTGGAATTGTTTTTACTGGTTGGGCAGGAGTATCAAAAGAGAAAGAGCAATCAGTAGAAGAAAAGAAGAAATATATCAAAGATTTCAACTTTAAAAAAGGATTAATGATCGCGGTATTTTCAGGGATAATGAGTGCATGTTTTGCTTTTGCTGTTCAGTCTGGTAAGCCAATAGCAGATCTGTCAGTTTTGCATGGCACTACAGAATTATGGAAAAATGGTGCTGTGCTAGTTGTTATTATGAGTGGAGGTTTTATTACTAATGCTGGATTATGTGTTTTTATGAATATTAAAAATCACAGTTTAAGCGACTATATCAATGCGAGAGGAGCCTCTTTATCTACCAATTATCTTTTCTGTGCCATTGCAGGTATCACCGGCTTTATGGAATTTATGTTCTATGGAATGGGTACAACTAAAATGGGGAAAAATGACTTTGTAAGTTTCAGTATTCACCTAGCCTTCGTAATTGTATTTAGCACTATGTGGGGGTTGATTACCCATGAATGGAAAGGGAGCAGCAGACGCACAATGACGTTGATTTTTATAGGAATTCTCATATTAATGTTTTCCACTGTTGTTATGGGATTTGGCAACTATTTGGCGGGCACAGAGTAATCTATGTTGAAATAAAACTACGATAAAAAACACTGAGTATGTCATCAAAAAATCACATGAGAATTCAGAGAAATGAAATTTCAAGTATAAAAGTTTTTACATTAATACTCTTATTTGGGATATGTATTTCAAATGTTGGAGAATGCTATTCGCAAAGCCGTTCTCCAATTCCTGAAAAGTTAGTGGTTTTAACTTTTGATGACGGATGCATATCCGACGTCGAATTTGTCATGCCATTGTTGAGTGAATATGGTTTTGGAGCAACCTTCTTCTTTACTGACGCCTTTTTGCGAGATGAAAGTTTGAAAGATGAAAATTACATGACCTGGAATGACGCACTTAAAATTCACAAAGCCGGCTTTGAAATAGGGAATCATACCAAAAATCATCGGGGAGTAAAGGGGTTATCTGCGTCGGAATTACAAAAGGAACTGGAATATATTGAAAATCGATGTGAAGAATATGGTATTGAAAAACCAAAAACATTTTGTTACCCTGCTTTCGGGTTCGACCTTAATGCAGTACAAGTTCTCAGGGAAAAAGGATACCTATTTGCCAGACGCGGTGTTTTTCCAGAATACCCATACAACAGGGAGGGAGCCAGGGGACCGGTATATGAACCTGAAGAAGATGATCCCTTACTAATACCTTGTACTGGTTTTTCTGGACCCGATTGGGGTTTTGAGGATTTTTTATGGGCACTTGAACAAGGTGGGAATGGTAAAATTCCTGTATTATGCTTTCATGGAGTTCCTGACCTTGACCACCCCTGGGTAAATACTGATACCGAAGTTTTTAAAAAATATATGGATCATCTCCGTGATAATAATTATCAGGTTATTGCTATGCGGGATTTAAGCAAATACGTGGATCCTGCGAGATACCCCGCAGATTCAGATGCACCGATACAACGTCGTATAAACCGTCTAAAGAATTAATAGTAAATACATGTCAAGAATGTATAAAATATAAAAATGAAAAAGCCATGAATAAAAGAACTAAGAAGACGTGGGCAATATCTACTTTGGGAATACTAATTTTTTCTGCAGGAATTCTTTATTACTGGTCATTAAAAGAAATAGACACTTCTCTTATTCCAACCCGTTTGCGTTGTGAGTATATTGCTGAACCACTGGGGCTTCAGGTTGATGTTCCCTTTCTTAGCTGGCAATTCAAGTCAGAATTACGCGATCAGAAGCAAACAGCCTATCAGATTCTTGCTGCAAATAATGTTGAAACATTAAAGTCGAATAGGGGCGATAAATGGAATTCAGGTTGGATCGAATCCAATCGTTCTGTTAATATTTCCTACGGCGGAGCTCCATTAAGGAGCCGTGAAATTTGTTACTGGAAAGTTCGGATAAAGGATGGGAACGGAAAAATTAGCCCATGGAGTGAACCTTCTTCATTTGAATTAGGATTGCTGGAAGAATCAGATTGGCATGGCCAATGGATAGGCATGGAAGTATCCAATAAAAAACAAAATAATATAGCACCGCTATTACACAAAGAGTTTGCACTTGATAAAAAAGTAAGTAAAGCCAGGATTTATTTTTCCGGCCTTGGTTTCAGTGAACTGTATTTAAACGGTAACAAAATTAGCAAAAGTGTTCTTTCGCCCCTTTTTACAGATTACTTCAGCGAAGTCGTTTACAATGTTTACGATGTAACATCAATGCTTGAAAACGGTGATAATGCCATTGGGATTTGGCTGGGGAATGGTTGGTTTTCAGCTGGAATTCATGACTTCAAGAATCCATGGGCAGATTCTCCCAGAGCACTTTTCCAGTTGGAAATTCAATTTGAAGGCGGGAGTTCTACAATTCTTAAGTCAGATGATTCCTGGAAAGCAACAAAAAGTCCAATATCGCGCAATACCATTGATTTGGGCGAGTTTTACGATGCACGTGTTGAAAAGCGAGGTTGGGCGTTGGCAGGTTTAAATGATAGCGATTGGAACAATGCGCAAATACTGGATGAACCTGGTGGGAAACTGGTCTCCTCTACACTTCCTGATATGAAGGTTATGCAAACAATTAAACCTGTTAAGATTACCAATCCCAAAGCAGGAGTTTGGGTGTTTCACTTTGATAAACTGTACAGCGGTTGGGCACGAATTCATACTAAAGGAAAAGAAGGACAAGAGATACAAATGAAATATTCCAGTCGTATGTTACCTGATGGTACGATTGATGAGCGGCCCTGGCCTGGAGAAGAAGAAAAGGACAGGTATATAATGAAAGGAGCTCAGGATGGTGAAACCTATGAGCCAAAATTTACTTTTCATCCGCTGCAATATGTTCAGGTCACAGGTTTAACTGCAGAGCCCGATGAAAATACTATGACCGGCTGTTTCGTTTACAGTGATATTCCGGAGACCACTAAATTTGAATGTTCCAACGAACTTTTTAACGGCATTCATGAAATGGTTCAGCAGACAATGCGGGTAGCGATGAAAGGTTTTTTATTGGATTGCATGCACCGGGAACCATTTGGGTATAACGAACCGGCTTCTGTATCCACAGCCTTATGGTCGCGTCGTTATATGCCTCATTTCTGGAAGAAATTCGCTCATGACGTTTTTCTTGCAGATGGCCCCAGCGGTTTTCCGTCAGATGTTGTGCCTCTATTCCCAAAATTACATGGCTCAAGCCGAGAACCTGACGTTTCACAAACAACAAACTACCCAATGATGATTTGGAATGTATATCAACAATTTGATGATATACGAATCTTGGAAGAACATTATCCTGTTGTCCAAAAGTGGCTAAGAGTTATAGAAACGATAAGTAATGAAGAACATGTAGTTGTAAAAGGATGGCTTGGTGATCATATGGTTCCAGGCGAAACTCCGGGAAATGAGTTGTGGTATTCGCCGGAAGTGACAAGCCAATCACATATTTGGACATCACTCTATTTCCGAAATGTTGAAATCGCCGCACAAATGGCAGAGGTACTTGGAAAGATGGATGAAGCGGAAAATTATTTTCGACTGGCACAGAAAATCAGGGAAAAAGTGAATGAGAAGTGGTACGATGCTGAAAAAGGAAGCTACGATACCGGTTCACAGACTGCAAATATGTTGCCGCTTGCACTTGGTGTAGTACCTGATGGCGAAAAGCAAGGCATAATTGAATCAATAGTCACAACAATAACTGAAAAGGATAATACCAAGCTTCATGTTGGCCACATTGGTCTTCCGTCACTGATGGAATCTGCCTCACAAAACGGTTTTGGAGAAACTCTATTTGATATGGTTAATCATACAGAGTACCCGGGTTGGGGGTACATGCTGGAAGGTGGTGCAACAACAGTTTGGGAATCCTGGGGACGCGACTGGGCCGACCTGAATAATAGCCGTCGTCGTTCAGATGCTATGACAATGCTAGGCGGGGTAGTACGTTTTTTTTATGATGATATTGCCGGTATTCGCGGTCCCGATTTTATGGGAAGTCGTTCTTTTGAACCAGGTTATAAGCAAATAACAATACAACCACGACCATTGGGAGATTTAACACATGCATCAGCATCTGTTGAGACTATCCATGGAGAAATAACCTCAGCCTGGAAACTAGACAATGGTAAATTTGAACTTGCCGTAAAAATCCCACACAATACAAGTGCAGAAATTATAATTCCAAAGTCCGGATGGAATAATCCTGCATTGTCAGAAGGTGGAATGGCCCTGCAACCAGGAGCTGAATTTAAAGAGGAGTCAGGAATCCATTTCATAAAAGAAAATGATGAGACAATTACCTGTGAGATTGGTTCAGGCAACTTTACATTTTTATTAGAGAAGCAATAAACATGTAACTAAAATAGTTCATGGCAGAAGTGATTAATATTCAGTCTTTTGAGGTAACCAACGACGATCATCGCTACCGGATTGCTTCGTGGGACGGTCAACAATGGCACGACCGTGAAGTCGCGTACGGTGGAAGTGCCCTGTACGGCCATGCATCGAGTTATACGGGCTTGATCTCACTCGATCCGGTTGATCCGACCTATGTTGTCATTTCAACGGATGTCGATCCTTGGAAGGGCACCCGAAAAGGGCTGCACGAAATCTATCGGGCAAAAATTGAATTGACCGATTCGCGGAAACTGCAGGACGGGCAAGCGATGATCCACTGGGAGCCGCTGACGTGGAACTCGCCGGTGGGCAACCTGCGCCCGATTATTGTGCGCAATGGCGACCGCCGTATTGTTTTGTGGAACCGCGGTTTTTACAGCCACTACACAAACTATCAGTTGGATGCCGTCGGCTTTGTGGAATCCGTCAATAAAACCAGTACGGTTAAGTAAGCGCTCTCGAAAGAATGGATGCTCGACGAGACTGCTGATTACCGCTTTTCAGTCTGAAGAGGACATGTCAATGAATTTAGAATACGATTTTGAAACTGAGTATAACAAACACCTTGATAAAATTATGATACGGCATTCATATTTTCTGATAATGATTCTTTTGCTTATAACCTCCTGCAGGGAAGAATCATCTGTTTCCATCCGTGAAACAATACCCCTCAATGGATCGTGGCAATTTGCTCTGGACACAGCCTCGAAAGGGATCACCGAAAAATGGTATGCCCGCTCTTTGACAGATTCTGTTAAACTGCCAGCCACTCTCGATGAGAATTTTAAAGGAATACCAAATTCCAACAGGAGGGAAACAATGAGGCTTTCCCGTGAGATGATGTATGCCGGAATGGCATGGTACAAAAAAGAAGTTACTATTCCCGAAAATTGGAAGGGGAAATGTATCAGATTAATGATGGAACGTACGAAACCAACACATGTATGGGTTGATACCGTCCTTATTGGCAGCAACACCAACCTTTTAACTCCACAGTATTATGATTTATCAACAAAGCTTACTCCCGGGAAACATATAATAACCATTCTTGTGAATAATGGTAATAGTTCCGTTCCCGAAGGGGTAACCAATTCTCATGCGTGGACTGAACATACACAAAGCAACTGGAACGGTATCCTCGGGAAGTTCTCTCTTGAAGCTTCCAATACCACTCACTTTGAAAATATACAGGTTTATCCTGATGTTGAAAAGAAAAAGGTTCTGGTTAAGGTTAAGATTTATAATACTGAAGCAAACGCAGAGAAGATAACTATATCCCTTCAGGCCAAAGCATGGAATACTGAAGTGAAGCATAAGGTCTCTCCAATATCACTTCCCGTAACTCTGAAGGCAGGAGAAAATATTGTGGAACTTACTTATAACCTTGGTTCCAAGGTACAGTTATGGAGCGAGTTTAATCCTGTTTTGTACAAATTGGTGGTCACTTTGAAGAGTAAGAACCAAGTTTTGGATAATACCACTACTGATTTCGGCTTGCGTAAATTTTCAACTCTTGGAACCCAGTTTACAATTAACGGTATTAAAACATTTCTTCGGGGTAAGCATGATGCCTGCGTTTTCCCTTTAACCGGGCATCCTCCTATGGATGTTGAAGGATGGAGAAGAGTCTTCAGGATTGCTAAATCATATAATATCAACTTTTATAGGTTTCATTCATGGACTCCTCCGCTTGCTGCTTTCGAAGCAGCTGATATTGAAGGTATTTACCTGCAACCTGAATTACCTTTCTGGGGAGGATTCAGCAAAAACAAGAACCCCGACCTTAATGCCTTTCTTCTGAAAGAAGGTGATCATATACTTGAGGTATATGGAAATCATCCATCTTTTGTAATGTTTGCTCTTGGAAATGAACTTTCAGGTGATCTTGATGTGATGAAGGAATTTGTAACTCATTTTAAATCGCTTGATAATCGCCACCTGATGGCTTATGGTTCAAATAATTATCTTGGTTCAAGAGGGCAGACCGAAGGGGAAGATTATTATGCGGCCTGCCGCGTAGGAGCTGATACAGATACTACCTATAATACTCATATTCGTGGTTCATTTTCATTTGCTGATGCAAATGACGGAGGATATATTAATGGCCGGTACCCTTCAACAGACGTGAATTATTCGGGTGCAATCTCAAAATGCTCAGTTCCGGCAATAGGTACAGAAGTTGGTCAATATCAGATTTATCCGGATTATGATGAGATGAAAAAATACACCGGTGTTATGAAACCCTGGAATTTAGAAGTTTTCAGGGAAAGGTTAAAGGAAAATAATCTCAGTGATCAGGCTAATTCATTTTTCAGAGCTTCAGGTGCATTGAGTGTAATCTGTTATAAAGCTGATATTGAGATGGCCTTAAGAACGCCACGGTTTGGCGGGTTTCACCTGCTGGATCTTCAGGATTTTCCGGGACAGGGAACGGCATTAGTAGGGTTGCTCGATGCTTTTATGGATAGTAAAGGTCTGATAACACCTCAGGAATTCAGCGAGTTCTGTAATAAAGTTGTACCCCTGGCAATTATGAGAAAATATTGCTGGACAAATAACGAATCCTTTGAAGCCAAGATACAGATAGCTAATTATTCTGAGGCAAGCTTAAAAGAGCAGCATGTTAATTGGAAATTAAAAAAAGACAATGGTGACATTTTTGACGAGGGTCAGATAATAGCTGATCTTCAACAAGGTGAGTTAACTGATATTGCTACGTTGAAGTCAGACCTCTCAAAGATTTCCAAAGCAGAAAAACTTTCTCTTTCCATACTTCTTGAAGGAACTCGTTATCAAAACTCATATCCGGTTTGGGTATATCCTACCGATGTAGATACTAAAGTACCAGAGAACATTCTTGTTTCAGAGAAGTTGGATAAAATTATTCCCCAACTCAAAGAGGGTTCATCAGTCCTGTTCTTTCCGGAATTTGATGATGAACCCTCTTTGAGTTGGGGGATTGTTTACTCCTGACTATTGGAATTACAGGATGTTTAAAGGGATTTCTGAGTCAATAAAGAAACCTGTTTCTCCTGGTACTTTGTCAATACTTACTGATCCGCTTCAGCCTCTGCTGAGTGATTTTCCAACGGAATTCCATACCAACTGGCAATGGTGGCCTATTGTCAAAAACAGCCGTCCTTTCATCCTGAACAATACTCCGGAAAATTATCGGCCCCTTGTTCAGGTAATAGATAATATTGAACGTAATCATAAACTCGGACTAATTTTTGAATTTAGAGTCGGAAAGGGAAGATTGCTTGTGTGTATGTCAAACCTGAAGCAAATTCAGGATAAGCCGGAAGGGAGACAGTTTTATTATAGTATTCTCCGATATATGTCATCAGACAAGTTCAATCCGTTACATCATATTACTGAGAAGGAACTAACAGCATTATTTAGTGGGAAGATATTATCGAAAAAAAATGACGGGATAAAAAACATTTCGTACGAATAAAATTGTAAACGATTTTTAAATTTATATTAAAACTTAAATAGTAAAAAAATGAAAAAGCTACTTCTTTTAGTATTCCTGACAGTTCCTGTAATTCTCTATTCACAAAAATTTGAAAACCTGGCTCTTACACCTCCCATGGGATGGAATAGCTGGAATACTTTTGGAGTTGAAATTGATGAACAGCTAATCATGGAAATGGCTGATATTTTGGTTGAAAGCGGTATGAAGGAGGCCGGTTATGAATATATTGTTATTGATGATGGCTGGGAAGCTTTGAAACGGGATAGTCTGGGAAATCTTGTTCCTGATCCTCAAAAATTCCCTTCCGGAATGAAAGCAGTTGGCGATTATATCCACTCGAAAGGTTTAAAATTTGGGATTCATAACTGCGCCGGGACCTTAACCTGTAATGGTTTTCCCGGTGGACGTGGCCATGAATACCAGGATGCTCGTACCTATGCATCATGGGGAGTCGATTTTTTAAAATACGACTGGTGTTATAATGGGACTGCCAATTCACAGGAAACGTATAAAACAATGAGTGACGCTTTATCTGCTGCCGGAAGACCTGTAGTATTCAGTCTTTGCGAATGGGGAGAAACCAAACCATGGGAATGGGCAGAAAATATTGGCCACCTTTGGAGGACTACTCATGATATAAAGGATTGTTATAATTGCCAGAACATAAATAACCTTGGGTGGAAATATTTATTGGATATTCAAGTGGGTTTGGAGAAATATGCAGGGCCGGGTCATTGGAACGATCCGGATATGCTGGAAGTAGGTAATAAAGGCTTGTCGCTGGCAGAATCAAGAGCTCATTTCAGTCTGTGGTGTATGTTAGCAGCTCCGTTAATGGCAGGCAATGATTTGCGAAAAATGACACCTGAAATACTTAATATTTTAACAAATAAAGAGGTTATAGCAATAGATCAGGATCCGCTTGGGAAACAAGGTTACCGGCTCATAAAACATATCAGTAAAGAAATTTGGGTAAAAGAACTCTCAAACGGAGATTGGGCAATCTGTTTTTTAAATACAGGCGATGAACCTTTGAAACTGAGTATGAACTGGGATCATTTTGGTATTTTAAAGGGTGAATATAAAGTCAGAAACATATGGGAAAAAGAAAATTTAGGTACAACCAAACAACTTTTTAATTCTGAGATAGCTCCTCATGATGTGGCTTTACTAAGATTTTCTAAGCTATAACTAGGTTTTCTTGTCCAAGTCAGGGTGACTAGATAAGATTAATATTGTCTCCAGAATTTAGACAACAACCTTAAATCTGCAAGAAAAGTAAAAAATAGATCGGCGTGAATAGAATCACTAAAACAACAATTATGATTACAAAATCTAAAATTTCATCACGAATGGTTCGATACTTATTGTTTTTGGGGGTGTGCTTTAATTCTTGTTCTTCTGAAAAGAGCCAACCAGTCAATGAGGTACAGGTTACAGATGAATTATTTACAGTTTTATATTCAGATGATACAGGTCTAAAATTCAATAATAGGCTCAAAGAAACCACCTACATGAACGGATTCTACTATGAGTATTTTTATAATGGGGGAGGAGTAGCAGTAGCAGATTTTAATAATGATGGACTTGAGGATATATATTTTATCAGCAACCTTAGCTCTAATAAACTTTATTTGAACGAAGGAGACCTTCAGTTCAGGGATGTTAGTGTGAAAGCTAATGCTCAGGGTAACATAGGTTTTTCAACAGGAGTTGCTCTCGTGGATATCAATGATGATGGATTGATGGATATGTATATCTTAAAATCCGGGAGATTTAATGATGAAATACTTCGGAATGAACTACTTGTAAATACTGGAGTTGACGCTAACCAAATTCCAATATTCGAAGAACATGCTGCAGACTATGGGCTGGATTTACCTCATCACTCAATTCAGGCTTCTTTTTTTGATTATGACAGGGATGGCGATCTTGACATGTTCCTGATCAATCACAATATCGAGATTTCCGGAATCGACTATGTAGCAGAAGTAATGAAAGAAAGCTCCGACAAAATAGGTGAAAAGCTATACCGAAATGATAATGGTAAATATGTCAATGTCACCGATAAATCAGGAATAATAAGCAATAATTTGAGTTCTACACTTGGTGTGGCAATAGGGGATGTGAATAACGATGGATGGCCTGATATTTATACAAGCAATGATTATTATGAAAAGGACCACCTTTATTTAAACAATCAAGATGGTACTTTTAGTGAAAAATCCTTGACAGCTTTTGGTCATATATCCGCATTCTCAATGGGAAATGATATCGCTGATATCAATAATGATGGCTTATTGGATATTATCTCTTTAGACATGATGGCCCAGGACAACTATACTCAAAAAACGAGCATGAGTGGGATGAATGTTGCAGATTTCTACAAGATTGAAAACTTGGGTTTGCATAGACAATATATGTACAATGCCTTGCAATTAAACAACGGTAACTTGCCTGATTCAGATACCCCTTCATTTTCTGATATTGCGCAGTTGGCAGGCGTATCCAGTACAGATTGGAGTTGGGCACCATTACTGTTTGATATGGATAATGATGGTTACAAGGATTTGTTTGTGTCCAATGGGATTAAAAGAGACTTTAGAAACAACGACTTTTCAACCTATTTGGAGAAAAAATACCAGGAAGGGGTAAATAGAACCAAGGAAGACGTGGCAGAATATGTGGATGATCTTCTTGAAAAATTGCCTGGAAGAAAGAAGGATAATTATTTTTTCCTAAACGACAAAGAATTGCGCTTTGATAAGGTGGATGTGGTACAGCCCGGATCATACTCAAGTGGTGCCGCATATGCAGATTTTGACCAGGATGGGGACATAGATGTTGTAGTGAATAACACTGATGATTTTGCGTATTTGTATAGAAACAACACACGCAATAGAAATTATATTAAAATAAGGCTTAAGGGAATGGCTGGCAACAGAGATGCAATTGGAACCAGAGTTGAAGTGGTAGCAAACAATGCGAATTTTTTAGCGGAACAATATTATTCCAGAGGCTTTCAGTCTTCTATGGCCATTCCTTTACATTTTGGCTTAGATGATACAGAAGAAATTGATTCCGTAAAAATATTCTGGCCAAATGGAAAATCTCAGTTTCTTCTGAATGTAGGTGTAAATCAGGAAGTTGTTGTGAGTTATAACCCGATTCCGGTGAACATTTCTAATTCACCTAAGAAGAAATACAAGTTTCAAGACATTACTAAGGATTCTGGTATTCGATTTAAACACCAAGAAAACGAATACAATGATTTTGACAAAGAATCATTGATCCCCCACAAAATGTCTCAATTCGGTCCATGCTTGTCTGTTGCAGATGTGAATAACGATGGGCTAGATGATTTTTTTATTGGAGGGGCTATGGGGCAATCCGGAGCTTTATTTCTCCAAGGGGGTTCTGGTAAATTTGCTGAGAATGAAATTGAGGCTTTTAATAAAGATAGTTTTCATGAAGATACCGGGGCATTGTTCTTCGATGCTGATGGTGATGGTGATCAGGATCTGTATGTGGTAAGTGGAGGAAACGAAAAGGAGGCTGGAAATTCGTTCTATCTTGATCGGTTTTATGTCAATGATGGAACAGGTAATTTCAACAGGTCAATAACGGCAATACCTGAAATTGTCCAAAGTGGACTAGTGGTCAAGTCAGGTGATTATGACAATGATGGTGATTTAGACTTATTTGTGGGATCGCGGGTCAGTCCTATGAATTATGGATACCCTTCAAAAAGTTACCTGCTGGAAAACAAATCGAATCAGAATGAAATTATCTTTCAGGATGTAACTGATGTTCAAATACCCGATTTAATGGAGCATGGAATGGTTACCGATGCTTTGTGGGTTGATATTGATGCGGATAATGACCTGGAGCTTATAATCGCGCATGAATGGGGTAGTATAGAAATTTATAAACGGGCAGAGGGGAAATTTGTAAATATCTCTACAAAACTTGGCTTAGATCAACATATAGGGTGGTGGTTTAGCCTGGCTGCTGA
>Ga0105054_10005311_pt1 | contig 18615 bp, 21 predicted proteins | sample BON02_FD_78091 | JGI IMG/M metagenome (GOLD analysis project Ga0105054, IMG submission 78091) | Freshwater microbial communities from Lake Bonney liftoff mats and glacier meltwater in Antarctica - BON-02 (megahit assembly) | ecosystem: Environmental > Aquatic > Freshwater > Ice > Glacier...
CCAGACCAGTCGTCCCGGGCCGCCTTGACCACCGAGGTGGTCAGGCCCGTGATCGCGCCGATCGAGGCAAGGTTCTGTTCGATCAGCTCGTCGGTGTGCTGCAGGACCAGGGTGCGGGTGTTCCGCTGCGCCTGCGCCTCCTCGCCGATATAGAACCCGGCCACCGCGGTTTTGCCGGCGCCGGTGGGCAGCATCAGGATGGTGTTGCCATGGGCAGCCGTCCTGGACCGGGCGGCCTTCACCGCCTCTTGCTGATAATCTCTGGGGATCATGGAACCGTTCCCTCACTGGGCCCAGAACGGCGCGCTGCCGTTCGAGGAGGCCTGTGCCGCCGCCGGCGGCTGACCGGGGGTGGGCTGGGCGTAGGGAGCGGGCGACGACGCAGACGCCATGAGCCGCGCATATTCGAGATGCTGCGGCCCGATGGCGGCCAGAACGACATTGCGGCCTTCGTCCTGCGGGTTGTTGCGGTCCCGGTCGACACCCAGTTTCACAGCCACGGCCAGACCGCTGATCTCGCCCAGGCTATGGATGGTGCGGGCCGTGCGGGCGCGGTCGGAAGTGTCATCCGAACGCACGCCGCGTGCAGACTCCAAGATGCCCCGGATCAGCGCCCGGCCGCGATTGGCGTAGGTGTCTTCGCCCCCGTCGCTGCCATTGCGACCGCGATAGCCGATGCGGGTGTAGATGCGGCGGCGGGCATAGGGCCCGTCTTCGATCACGCCCTCGGTGTTGAGGTAGAGCGCCTCGCTGGTCTTGCTCTGGGTCAGCCAGCCTTCCGGACCAGCGCCACCCGGGCGGATGGTCAGATAGACCCTGGCTAAAGTGTTGGCCGGGATGAGGGCAAAGGCGGCGTCCTGGGTGTCGGCGCTGTTGAAGTCGATATCGGTCATGGCTCTAGGCTCCGGCGTTCGTGTCGGTGGGGACTGCGGCGGGCAGTTCGAAGTTCAGGCGGGCGACGGAGCTGTCGGCGAGCGGGCCGCGGATCTTGTCCATCAGGCGTCCGAGGTGCGCGGGCTCGACGGCGTCCAGACGTCCCGAGCGGTCCTTCGCCGGGAACCCGAACTCGTTCAGGGTCGTGCAGACGAAGGCCCGATAGGGCGCGCCTTCGGCCGGCCGGATGTCGGCCAGCGTCAGGATCTCATCGACGATGCCGGGCAGCTCGAGGCCGGTCTTGGCGCCCTCGATCTGCAGCGAGAAGAACGGCCGGTTGAAGTCGTCCAGCCGCTTGTCGAGCAGACCGACCAGCCAGACGTTCTTGGCCGGCGTGTGCTGCAGGTGGGTCAGCCAGCCGATCATCTCCTGACCCAGCAGGCCGTATGCGCCGCGCATATCGGCCTTGCCGTTGCGGTCCGACATCGCCTGCGGCTGGCCCTTCGACCACTGCAGGCAAAGGCGCGACGCTACGGTGATCGAGTCCACGAAGACGGTCTCGTATTTGTCCAGCATGGTCGGCGGACCGAACTGGCCGCACACACGGGCGAAGTCCGAGCGGCTGTAGCTCTGGTCGTCGCGCATCGCCGGGTTGGCGCCGCCGATCCAGCAGGCAAGATCGCGGGCCCGCTCCCAATCACGGATGCGGATCTCGTCCCCGGGCCAGCCCTGGACGGCCAGTTCACCGGCTTCCAGGTTGAGGAACAGGGTGGTCTGAGGGTTGAGGGTCCAGAGCTGCGAGGTCTTGCCGATGCCGGAGATGCCGGTCACCACGCCCTTGATGCCGCGGCGCTCCTTCATCCGTTCGTCGGCGGTGATGATCTGCAGCGGCTGGGTGTTGATGGGAGTGCTCACTTGCGCTCCCCCAGTTCGCGAATGGCCGCGGCCACCGCGTTGTCGACGCCGCGGGCGCCCTGCTTGCGGGCGAGCTTGACGACCTCCGACAGTGAGGAACTGACCCGGCTGAGCGCCGAGGCTTCACGGCTGATGGCGAGTTCGGCGAACGCCACCTCGTCGAGCGTGGCCTTCTCGATCGGTATGACGCTGGCCGGCTCGGTGCCGATCGCCGGCACCGAGATGTTGTCGGGGACTTCGCTCAGCCAGATGGACTGGCGAAGCTGCTTCAGGGGGGATTTGAACATGGGTAGGACTCCGATTTGTCGGGCCCCGATGTCGTCGTGGTTTTCTACTGCCGGGCTCCGACACCGCTCGGAGCCTTTGCGGTCCAGGTATTTCCCTTGCGGGTTTTGCATTCCCTGGAGAGCCCGGCATGAAGCCGGGGTCAGGCGCTGCTCATCAGAGCGGCCACATCGGGAATGTCGGACGTGCTGCCGCGGGTCTGCTGGGCCTCGAAGGCCTCGACCTCCTCGACGCGGTAGATCACCCGACCACCAATCTTGATGTAACGGGGGCCCTGGCCAATCCAGCGCCAGCGCTCAAGCGTGCGTGGGCTGATGCTCCAGCGGCGGGCCAGGTCGATCTGGTTCAGGTGTTTGACGGACATGGCGTCCTCCAGCAGGCGGTGACGAAAACCTGCGAAGAAGATGCGGCCTGTGAGGGGAGGAGCCGGGAAGGCGTGAGGTAGGTCTCAGGGTAGGAATCAACGCCGATGGCTGCCCGAAACTAAAAAGCCGCCCCGAAGGGCGGCTTGAAGTTCCAGGGGCTCTGGATTGATCAGGCGAACAGCCAACATCGGCCTTGCTCGACCTTGATGAACTCGCGCCAGTCGGTTCGACCCGAGAATGCCTTTGCGATGGTGTTCACGCTGCCGCTGGAGCCGGCCGCCTCAAGCACCTCGGTGGTTGAGCATTCCGCAATGCCCGACGTCCATGCCTCGTAGAGGTGCCGTATGATGGCGCGCTGTTTTGATCCGGGAAATGCGTAGCGCTTCCCGTGAACTGTAAGGGACGCACCGTCGGCGGCCATGACAATCAGGGCGTCGGTCGACACGGTGCCGGATGCAACGCGGGCCGCCAGGATTGAATTGTCTACGACCAGGCTATCCCTTTGGTGCCCGACATCTTCAATGCTGATGATGGCATGACCGTTCAGGACTTGAGCAGGCAGCCGATCAGCCGGCGTGAAGCTGAGCACCACCCTCAAGCCAGGCGCGGGGCGCAGTCGGACAGTCTCCACAAAGCTGGCCCAGACCTTGGGATCGTTCAGCCGCCGTGCGACCCAGAGCGGGACGCGTTTTGTGCGCCCCGATAGGCGGACCTCGCCCACTTCCCAAAGTGCGTCCGCCACAAGCGTCGTCGGGGTTGCCTGCGCAGTCATATCGAGCTGCTGCAGAAGGTGCCCGAAGAGAATTCCGAAGTTGACCCGGAACAGCCCCAGCCGATCGGCTGCCACGGCCACCCAGCCAGATGTTGGGCTGAAGTATCTGTAGCCTGCCGCATCTGCAGACCTGGTCACGGTGACCGGTGTGTCGTCATGGTCGGCCAGTGAGGCTGTCGTTGTCTCAAATCCGTCGGGCTCGATCAGGCCCGAGGACTGGAGCGATATTCCCGCGCCACCATGGTCTGCCAGCGCGTCAGCGGTGATGCGGCACCTTGGGGTCTCAATGACCCTGCGCAGCAGGCCTGCTGCAACAGGGTCAAGGCAATGGTCAGTCCTGGATGTCACGGACGATGCCCCAGCGCCGGAGATATTTTTCGCCGATCATCCGCTCGCGTTCGGTCCGGTCTTTCAGATCACACCCGTGCGGCATGGTGATGGTCAAAGGCAGAGCCTTGCTGCGGCCGGAGCCCGCCTCAGGGTGGAACCGGATGGAGAGCTTCACCTGGGTGATGTCCCAGCCGCCACTGAGGGGGTCGTAGGGACCGAATCGATCCTGCGACATTTCCCAGATCGTCTGGGCCGCCTGACGCATGCATTCCAGGGTCACCCGCTCGCCCGCGGTGTCGATCGGTTTCAGTCGGAGCAGAGTGACGCGCACCGACTCGATGCCGTCTTCAGGGTCCGTCGGAAATCCGAACTGCTGACGCAGCATACCCAGAGCGAACTTGCGGAAGGGCAGCCGCTCTTTCTGGAACTCCGTATTGAGCAGATCGCGCACGAACAGCCGGACCATGTCTTCGCGGTTGTGGCGATCGTTCGCGACGACCTCGATCACGCCGGTCGCCGGCTCGTAGGTGATGGCGGCTTCGAACACAGGCCTACGAGGGCGACGATCCAGCGTGCCATCCACAAACTCCAGGAAGTCGTCAGGACGGCCCTCGCGGTAAATCGTCGCCTGAATAAGGGCACTGTCGGCGCCTTCGAAAGTCGGCCGGCTGCGGTCGAACAGATCGACATGGACGTTGTTGGACCGGAACTGCTCGCGGATGGCCTGTTTGAACGCGTCCATGGACACGGGGTCACGTTTGAGGACAAGGCCTGCCTGGCCGATGAAGCCATCCCACATCCGCCCCCGGCGCTTTTCGTCGGTAAAGCGGACGTCCTCGGCATGCCGGAAGCCAGACTGGTCATTCAGGTACATCCAGAGTGCCCGGTCGCAGGCGCTTTGAAGGGTGTCCAGCAGGGCATGGTTCTGGGCGACGCTGTAGATCGCGGCCTCGCCGGCGTCGTCGGCCATGCTGGTGACTCGCTCGGCGACCGCCTCAAGACGATCACGCTCGTCGGTGGTCATATCATCGACGGCCTGGAGCAGAGGTCGGACAACATCCCCCGGCTCGTCCCAGTTCACGGGAGGAGCCAGCGGGAAGCCCGCCTGGCTAAAGTAGGCCTGCAGCGAGGCCCTCGGTGTGTTGCGGATAAACTTTGTCACCGTGGCCATGGCCACCTCCTGTTTACGTAATGACGAGAAAAAGAGTTCGTTACTGCGAACCACTGCGTAAATAGGGATTGCCTGTGCCGCCTGTCAAGCACTACTAGTGACGTGATAACGAACTTTGTGTGACGAGGAGTACAGCCGTGCCATCACCCCTGGGAGAGCGGGTTCGGGAGCTCAGATTGAAAAAGGAGCTGACGCTGGAAGCGTTGGCTGAGCGGGTCGGGTCCAGCAAGAGTTACATGTGGGAGATCGAGAACAAGGACGTCGCCCGCCCCTCGGCTGAAAAATTACACCAGATCGCCTTGGCCCTGGAAACAACCGCTGAGTATTTGCTCACCACCGAGGCTGTCACCGAGGCTGACGCCACTGACGATGCGTTCTTTCGGAAATATAAGAAGATGGACGAACCGGCTAAGGATCGTCTCCGGCAGATGTTGAAAATTCTGGACGCCTAATAGTGATGACCTCGCCTGGCGGCAAATCGCCCCGGAAGGCGGCCAACGATCTGACTACCCTTCTGAGAACGGCGCTCGGGGAGGATCGATTTCCTGTCGATGTCGAGATGCTTGCTCGGGAGATTTCGGGCAAGCAGGCTGACCCGATCACAGACATCGTCGGCGTGGACATCCCAGGGTTCGACGGGATGCTTCGGGCAAGTCGTAAGGCTCCCGGCTGGCAGATCCTATTCAACGACCAGTCGGGCTATCCCGGCCGCGACCGCTTCACGCTGGCGCACGAATTCGGACATTACATGCTGCACCGTCGTCCGTTGACGGACGCCGACTACAGCGGCGGCCAGCTATCCGGCGGTTTCGATTTCCGGTGCCTGCCCCTTCGAGCCAGCAACGGGCGCGACGCCGAGCGGGTGCGTGAGGAGGAGGCAGATACCTTCGCGTCCTATCTGCTGATGCCGATCGACGACTACCGGCAACAGACGACCGGCAAGGACATGTCGCGTTCGCTGCTCTCCCATGTCACCGACCGATATGGTGTTTCGTTGCAGGCGGCGGCGCTCAAGTGGATCGAATTCACCGGTACGCGCTCAGCAATGGTCGTGGCGCGCGATGGCTTTGCGCTTTGGGGGCGCGCAAGCACGGCAGCCGTCAAGAGCGGCATCCTGGTCCGGTCAGGCATGGAGATCCCGGAAGGATCAATTGCAGGCGGCGCGGCGGCTACGCATGCGAATCCGGATCGACCGGTGGACCTGCACGCCGGCATCTGGACTTTCAGTCGGGGGTCCGAGGCCGTCAAAGAGCTGACAATGTTCTCCGAGGGGCTCGGGATTTCGGTCTCGCTGCTCCAGTTTGACGATGCGCCAGGCGGTGCAGAAGTCGACGAAGAGGAGCCATGGGACAGTTATGACCAGTTCGTCTCCCGGGATCGGGCCTGATCACTCGACGTCAAACCATGAGTACTTTCGAGGACATACGAAGCAATTAGAACTATTTGTAAGGGTTGCGTTAGTGTGTTGATTTAACTTGAGAACCGTGGGTTTCAGATTACCGTTCGCTCTTCACCTCCTGTTGCGAACAGTCTCAATGCCCGCGCCTCGATCCAGCTCAAACTCAATATCTCCAGACCAGATGTCGGCGGAGGAACGCCTGGGTGAACTCGGGCGAATTCTTGCCGGCGGGCTGGCGCGTATTCAACGCCAACAGTCCAGCAGTTTCTCTGACATCGACCGAGATAGTTCACTCGCATTCCTGCCCACCAGGAGCGGTGGTGTCCTGCGGGCAGAGCCCTGAGTTGGAGGACAGAGATGCAAACACACCATGCGGCGGCAGCGCCAAAGCCGGACGGCCAGGTGCTGGCCAGGCTGGCGGCCTTGAAGGAAATGACCGTGAATGAGCTCAAGGCCGACTGGCTGGCCCTGATGGGATCGGCGGCGCCTAACAACAGCCGGTCGTTCCTGGAACAGCGGCTGGCCTACCGGATACAGGAGCTGGCCTTCGGCGGGCTGGCCAAACCGGTCACCCGGCTGCTCGATGCCCTGGCCGACGAGGTCGAGGGCAAGAAGGTCCGGCGGTCGGTCATCGCCGATCCCCGCAACCCGGTGATCGGCACCCGGCTGGTGCGGGAGTGGGATGGAGCCGAGCACGTGATCACGGTGCTCAAGGACGGGTTCGACTGGCAGGGCCGCCGCTACAAATCCCTGTCGGCCATTGCCCGCGACATCACCGGCACCCGCTGGAACGGCTACCGCTTCTTTGGGCTACGCGACATCAAGAAGGCCGACCGATGAAGAGCGCCAGCGTCCCGCTGCGCCGCCTGCGCTGCGCCATCTACACCCGCAAGAGCTCCGAGGAAGGGCTCGACATGGAGTTCAACAGCCTCGACGCTCAGCGCGAGGCCTGTGAGGCTTACATCACCAGCCAGAAGGCCGAGGGCTGGGTCCCGGTGCATGACCACTACGACGACGGCGGCTTCTCGGGCGGTACGCTGGAGCGACCGGCGCTGAGGCGCCTGCTGGCCGACATCGAGGCCGGCCTGATCGACGTGATCGTCGTCTACAAGATCGACCGCCTCAGCCGCTCGCTGATGGACTTCTCGCGGCTGGTGGAGGTGTTCGACCGGCAGGACGTGACGTTCGTCTCCATCACCCAGTCGTTCAACACCACCACCTCGATGGGTCGGCTGACGCTGAACATCCTGCTGTCGTTCGCCCAGTTCGAGCGCGAGGTCACCGGCGAGCGCATCCGCGACAAGATCGCAGCATCGCGCCGCAAGGGCATGTGGATGGGCGGGTTCGTGCCGATGGGTTACGACGTGGTCGATCGCAAGTTGATCATCAACGAGGCCGAGGCCCATGCCGTCCGCCGGATGTTCGAGCGGTTCGTCGAGCTGGGCTCGGCGACGCTGCTGACCCGGGAACTGGTCGCCGCCGGCGCGCTGAACAAGCGCGGCAAGCCGATCGACAAGGGGTTCCTCTACAAGGCCATCAATAACCGGGTCTATCTCGGCGAGGCCGTCCACAAGGGGACCAGTTATCCCGGCGAGCACCGGGCGATCATCGACCAGGCGCTCTGGGACAAGGTGCGGGCCGTGCTGACCCAGAGCCCGCGAACCCGCGCCGCCAACACACGCGCCCAGACACCGGCCCTGCTGAAGGGGCTGATGTTCACCAGCACCGGCATTGCAATGACTCCGACCGCCACGAAGAAGGGCAGCCGCCTCTATCGCTACTACACTTCGATGGACGCGATCCGGAACCGGGCGGGGGAGAACACCGAAGCGTTCGTTCGCCTGCCTGCAGGGATGGTCGAGACCGCCGTGGTCCAGCAGATCCGGACCCTCCTGCGGACGCCTGAGGTGACCGCCCGGGCGATCGAGGCTGCGCAACGCGAATGCCCCGAGATCGAACAGCCCGACGTGGTGGCGGCTCTGGCGGGCTTTGACGCCCTGTGGGAGTCTCTGTTCCCGGCAGAGCAGGCGCGCATCGCCCGCCTGTTGGTCGAGCGCGTCACGGTCAGCAGCGACGGCATGGCGGTCGATCTGCGCACCGAGGGACTGGGGTCGGTCGTCAGGGAGATGGTGACTCCGCGGCGGGAGATGGCGGCATGAGCGCGCCCACCACCATGCGAGTGTTCATCCCGCTCGCTATCCGCAAGCGCAACGGCCGGCCCAAGATCATGCCGCCGGCGGACATGACCCCCGCCAACGACGGCGGCGTGGACCCACATGTACTGAAGGCGATCGCCCGGGCCTGGGGCTGGCGGCGCAAGCTGGAGAGCGGCGCTGCGTCAACGATGCAGGATATCGCGCAAGTCGAGGATATCTCGGACCGCTATGTCGGGCGAATGCTGAGGCTGGCCTGGCTGGCACCGGCGGTGCTGGAAAAGATCCTGATTGCACGCGTGTCACCGGCGGTGTCGCTCAAGGATTTGACGATGGCGGCGGAACAGACGTGGGAGGAGCAGGTGGCGGTCGTGTTTGGGTCGGAATAGCGCCCCACCATGTATGCTCGGAATTGCGCGCCATCACGCCCACCTCGGATTCTCTAATCACCATGCCTGCCGAGAAGCCGGGCAAAAATGCCGGTGCCGCGATCTCGACAACCATATGAAATATATGGCGCAAAACAGACCGAACCTTTTCCGACGAGGTTCGGGTGATTAGAGACAAATGCCGTTCAGAGACCGATTTCGGCCTCCGCGGCAGTCTCTCAGGTTCGGTCGGCATCGCCAAAACGGCGCGGCTACTGGGGGTGTTCGGCCCTACAGCGGGCCATCATCTTGTTTCGCAACAAGGAAGTGGCGGACAGGGTGGGATTCGAACCCACGGTAGGCTCTCACCTACGGCGGTTTTCAAGACCGCTGCCTTAAACCACTCGGCCACCTGTCCGTGTTCCCTGAGCGAACTGGCCGCATAGCGCCAAACGGGGTGTTAACCAAAGCGGAAATGTCCTGGGTCATTCTGCCAGACCTCAAAGGTGGGGGTCATGGTCGGACATCTTTCTACGAAAGCGCTTCGGGGCGCACTGGTCGCGGGCCTGCTGGGCTTGCTTTCCGCCTGCGCCGGCGTGGCCCTGCCGGAGGCATCACGCCTGCCGGTGGTGACCGATCCCGCCCCGATCGTCTCCGGCACCATGCGGGCCTATCAGGTGCGCGGTCGCTGGTATCAGCCGGTCGAACAGCCCGGCTATGACGTGACCGGTCTGGCCTCCTGGTACGGTGAACAGTTCAACGGACGGCCCACGGCGACCGGCGAGCGTTTCGACATGTATGCCCTGACCGCGGCCCACAAGACGCTGCCGCTGCCGGGTCTGGTCGAGGTTACCAATCTGGCCAATGGCCGGCGCATCGTGGTGCGGGTCAACGACCGTGGCCCCTTCGTCGACAATCGCATCATCGACCTGTCGCGCGGCTCGGCCGAGGCGCTGGGCATGCTGCAGATGGGAGTCGGTGAAGTCAGGGTCCGCTATCTGGGCCGCGCCCCCCGGTCCGGTGGCGGAACAGCGCTGCAATCCGCCCGCGCCCAAGAGGGACCAGCACCAGCGCCCCCCGCAGGCTCCGTTGGTGAGGGTTACTGGATCCAGGCCGGAGCCTTCTCCGACCGCAGGGCCGCGCGACGGGTGGCCGGGCAGCTCGGTGAACGCGCCAGCGTGGACGGCGGGCATAACGACGGCCTGTTCCGGGTACTGGTCGGCCCCTGGCCCGATCCCAACGCCGCCGAACGGTCGCGGCAGGCGGTGATTGCACGCGGATACGCGGACGCCCTGTTGATATCGGCGCGCTGAGGCTTGCTTAGCAGCCCGCCGTCGCCATTGTGCCCCGGTGACCCAGGGCAGATTCATCACCTTTGAAGGCGGGGAGGGGACAGGCAAGTCCACCCAGGCGGCGCGGCTGGTGGAACGGCTGCGGGCGCGTGACCTGGACGTCGTCCAGACGCGGGAGCCGGGCGGCTCGCCGGGGGCCGAGGACATCCGCGCCATCGCCTTGAACGGCGAGACCAATCGGTGGTCACCGATGACCGAGACCCTGCTGATGTTTGCGGCACGGTCGGACCATCTGGAGCGCACCATCCGACCCGCGCTCGAGGCCGGTCGCTGGGTCGTCTGCGACCGTTTCGCCGATTCCAGCCGCGCCTATCAGGGCGTGGGCGGCGGCACGCCCGCTGAATTTATTGAATCGTTGGACGCTGCCATCGTCGGCGAGACCCAGCCGGACCTGACCCTGATGTTCGATCTGCCGGTCCAGGTCGGGCTGGAGCGGGCTTTTGGCCGCGGCCTGTTCGAGACCCGGTTCGAGTCCAAGGGTCTGGAATTCCACGAACGGCTGCGGCGCGGCTTTCTTGAGATCGCGGCCCGTCACCCGGAACGCTGCGTCATCATCGATGCTGATGGAGACCAGGATGCGGTGGCCACCCGCGTCTGGACCGCCGTCGAGGCGGGGCTGCTGTGAGCGAGCACGCGCGGGACCGATTCGATCTGGTGCCGGATGCAGCGGCAGAGGCGGCGTTTCTGGACGCCTTGGGCAAGGATCGACTGCATCATGCCTGGCTGCTGTGCGGCCCCGAGGGCTCGGGCAAGGCGAGCTTCGCCTTTCGCGCCGCCCGCCGCCTGCTGGGGGCCGCGCCCGATCCTTCGCGCGGCCCGCTGGGCACCCGCCCGGATGATGCCGTCGCACGGCTGGTCACGGCCCGGTCCCATCCCGATCTGCTGGTGCTGGAGCGTATCGTCGAGGGCGGCAAGACCAAGAAATCGATCTCGGTCGATCAGGCCCGCGACCTGCCGGAGTTCTTCTCCAAGAGCCCGTCACAGGCCCGCTATCGTGTGGCGATCATCGACGCGGCCGACGACCTGAACCTCAATGCTGCCAATGCCTTGCTCAAGGTTCTGGAGGAACCCCCCGAACGCGGTGTGCTGTTTCTGGTCACCCATGCGCCGGGGCGGCTGCTGGCCACCATTCGCTCGCGCTGCCGCCGTCTGGCCTTTCCGGTCTGGCCGCTGCATGCGCTGGAGGAACTGGTGCGCAATCGCACCGGCGTGAGCTCCGGAGAGGCGGCGCGGATCGCCGCCATGGCGGGCGGGTCGCCGGGACGGGCTCTGGCGCTGGCGTCGGGGGCGACCCTTGAGGCCGATCAACTGGCCCAGGCCTGGGTCTCGGCCGCGACCATCGACCGCGCTGAGGCCTTGGCGGTCGCCGACAAGTTTCGCGGCCCCGAGGGCCAGGACCGGTTCGAGACCCTGGTGGACCGGCTTTGTGCAGCCGTGAAGGTTCGGGCGCTGGAGGAGGGGGCGTCAGGCGCACGCTGGGCCGAGTTGTGGTCGCGTCTTTACGACCTGCCCGACCGCACCGCCGCCATCAATCTGGATCGCGGCGATGTTCTGGCCGGGGCCTTGGCCGATCTGCAGCGGGTCAAGGCGGGCGGCGGATGATCATCGACAGCCACGTCAATCTGCACGCGCCTCAGTTTGATGAGGACCGAGACGCCGTTATCGCCCGCGCCCGTGCGGCGGGCGTCGGCCTGATGGTCGAGATCTCCGACAAGCTGTCGACCTTTGAGGCCACTCACGGCCTGGCCATGGCCCATGATGACATCTGGTGTACCGTTGGGGCTCATCCGCACGAGGCGAAGGATCATGGGGACCTGACCGCCGACCGGCTGGTTGAACTGGCCGCGCGTCCGCGGGTCGTAGGCATCGGCGAGTGTGGCCTCGATTTCCACTACGACCTCAGCCCGCGCGACGTCCAGGCGGCAGTGTTCCGCCAGCACATTGAGGCGGCGCGCCGGACCGGTCTGCCGCTGGTCGTGCATACGCGCGAAGCCGATGATGTCATGGCCGGAATCTTGACCGAAGAACAGGCAGACGGTCCGTTCCGGTTCCTGATGCACTGCTATACTAGTGGTCCGGAACTAGCAGAAAAAGCTGCAGAACTTGGAGCGTGGTTCTCGGTATCGGGCATCGCCACCTTCAAGGCGGCACACGATGTACGCGCGATTGTTGCAACCCTGCCCCCCGACCGCATCATCGTCGAGACCGACTGCCCCTATCTTGCGCCGATGCCGCACCGGGGCCGCCGCAACGAGCCCGCCTATGTCACCCATGTGCTCGACAAGCTGGCGGAGATCCGCAGCTGGAGCCGGGACGAGGCGGAGGCCCGCACGACCGATGCCTTCTTCGCCCTGTTCGACCGTATCCCGAGGCCGGAGGGGTCATGAGCGGCGCGGACGAGTTGGAGGTCGTGATTCTCGGCTGTGGTTCGTCGGGCGGCGTGCCTCGTGGTGACGGCGACTGGGGCGATTGCGATCCGACCGAGCCGAAGAACTCCCGCACCCGCTGCTCCCTGCTGGTCCGACGCCACGGGCCGGACGGCATCACCAGCGTGCTGATCGACACCTCGCCGGACCTGCGCGCCCAGATGCTGTGCGCCGGGGTCCGCCATGTCGATGCGCTGCTCTATACCCATGACCACGCCGACCAGACCCACGGGATTGATGATCTGCGCGTCTTTGCCATGCGCGCCCGCCGGCGTATTCCCGCATGGATGGACCCGGCCACCCGCGCCGCCCTGACCGGCCGCTTCCCCTACATTTTCGAGAGTCAGGAGGGCTATCCGGCCATTCTCGACGAGATGCCGATCCCGCCCCATGGGCAGGCCTGGTCTGTCGCGGGTCCCGGCGGTGCCCTGCCGGTCGTGACCTTCGACCAGGCCCATGGGCCGATCCGGTCGGTCGGCTACCGCATCGGCCCGGTGGCCTATTCCAGCGATGTGTCGGACCTCAACGAGGCGGCGCTCGAGGCGGTGCGGGGATGCGAACTGTGGATCGTAGATGCCCTGCGCTGGACCCCGCATCCGACCCACGCCCATGTCGACATGACGCTGGACTGGATCGCGCGATCCGGCGTGAAACAGGCGGTGCTGACCAATCTGCATCTGGACCTCGACTACAACGTCCTGAAAGCCGCCGTGCCCGCAAACGTCGATGTGGCCTTCGACGGCTGGTCGGCGCGACTTTCGCTTGAAACCGGAGCGCCGCCCCCATGAACCGCCTGCTACCCCTCGTCTGCGGCCTCGTCGCCGTGTTGCTGTCATCGGCTTCCGCCGCACAACCAGCGCCGGTCGAAGGAGATTTCAACGCCGCCGGCTTCACCCTCTCGACGGGCCAGTCGCTGCCGGAACTGCGTATGCACTACCGGACCCTTGGCCAGCCGCGTCGCGGCGCCGACGGGCGTATCGACAATGCCGTCTTGCTGCTGCACGGCACCGGGGGCACCGGGGGCCAGTTCCTGTCACCCCAGTTCGCGGGCGAACTGTTCGGGCCAGGCCAGCCGCTGGATACGAGCCTCTACTATATCATCATGCCCGACAATCTTGGACACGGCGGCTCGTCCAAACCTTCGGACGACCTGCGGGCGCGGTTCCCGGAATATGGCTATGCCGACATGGTCGAGGCCCAGCGACGGCTGCTGATCGAAGGGCTCGGCGTGGACCGGCTGCGTCTGATGCTGGGCACCTCGATGGGCTGTATGCATATCTTCGTCTGGGCCGAGGCCCATGCCGACTTCGCTGAGGCCCTGATGCCCATGGCCTGCCAGCCGACCGCCATCGTCGGCCGCAACCGGCTGTGGCGCACCATGCTGAAGGACGCGATCCGCAGTGACCCGGCCTGGGTCGGCGGTGACTATACGGATCCGCCCGTCGAGGGCCTGCGCACTGCCGTCGACCTGCTGCTTCTGGCCGGTTCAGCCCCCATGGCCATGCAGCAGGACCTGCCGACGGCCACTGCCGCCGATGAGTGGCTGGCCGCCCAGCAGGCGCGGCGCATTCCGGCGCTGGACGCCAATGACCTCTGGTACCAGGTCAACGCCTCGTTCGATTATGATCCGTCGAGTGGGCTGGAGCAGATCACCGCGCCGATGACCTGGATCAATTCCGCCGACGACTTCATCAATCCGCCGGAACTGGGCCTGGCTGAACAGTTCGTCCCTCGCATCGCCGACGTCCGCTACCGGCTTGTTCCGAACAGCGTCGGCGGCAAGGGCCACGGGACCCACACCTGGGCGGTGTTCTGGAAGCAGGACCTGATCGAGTTGCTCGCGCGGTCGGAACGTTAGGCCCCAAGCAACCGCGCCGCCTTCGGGGCGAAATAGCTGAGCACCCCGGTACAGCCCGCGCGCTTGAAGGCATGGAGGGTTTCAAGGATGGCGCGGTCCTCGTCGAGCCAGCCATTGGCCACCGCGGCCTGCATCATCGCGTATTCGCCAGACACCTGATAGGCGAAGGTCGGGACTTTGAAAGTTTCCACAACACGTTGAATAATATCGAGATAGATCATGCCAGGCTTGACCATGACGGCGTCAGCCCCCTCGGCGATATCCATGGCCACCTCGCGCAAGGCCTCGTCGGAGTTGGCGTAGTCCATCTGATAGGTCTTCTTGTCGCCGGTCAGCGCCTTGGCCGAGCCGACGGCGTCGCGGTAGGGGCCGTAGAAGGCCGAGGCGTATTTGGCGGCGTAGGACAGGATCAGGGTGTCGCAGAAGCCATTGGCCTCCAGCGCCTCGCGGATGGCCTGGACGCGACCGTCCATCATGTCCGAAGGGGCGACCACGTCGGCCCCGGCGTGGGCGTGGATGAAAGCCTGTTCGGCCAGCCGCTCGAGACTGGCGTCGTTGAGGACGCATCCGTCCTCGACCACCCCGTCGTGGCCGTGGTCGGTGTAGCAGTCCAGCGCCACGTCGGTGATGACGCCGACCTCAGGCGCGGCGTCCTTGATGGCCTTGATACAGGCCGGGATCAGGCCGTCAGGATCGGTGGCGCCCGTACCGATGCCGTCCTTGATCGCCCCGTCGACATTGGGGAACAGGGCCACGGCGGGAATGCCGAGGTCGCGGGCCTCTTTCGCCGCTTCGCCCGCCGCCTTGGGCGACAGGCGGAAGACGCCGGGCATCGAGGCGACCGGGATGCGGTCCTCGGCCCCATCGTGGACGATCAGAGGCCAGACGAGATCGGCGGGCGTCAGGGTTGTCTCGGCCACCAGTCGACGCACCCACGGGCTCGAGCGCAGTCGGCGCGGGCGGGCGTAAGGGAAGGCGGCGGGCGCGAACGGCTGGGTCATGGCGGCTGTCTAGCGTCCTTCTCCCGATGGGAGAAGGTGGCTGGGCGAAGCCCGGCCGGATGAGGGCCGGGTGGTTGAAGCGGCGAAGCCGCCCCGGACAGCCGGCCCTCACCCTTTCGCGCAAGGACGACCGCGACGCGCCCGTGCGCTCAAGCCCTCTCCCATCGGGAGAGGGGGTCGGTTAGAAGCGCCCAAACGGACTCAAGGAACGCCCCATGGACTTCGCCCTCAACGACGACCAACGCGCCATCCAGGATGCCGCCCGGCAGTTCGCCGAGGCCGAACTGGGCCCCCATTCCGCCGAATGGGACGAGACCAAGCATTTCCCCGTCGATGTTATGCGCCACGCCGCCGAGATGGGCTTCTGCGGCATCTACACGGGTGAGGAGCACGGCGGCATGGCGCTGGGCCGGGTCGAGGCGGCGCTGATCTTTGAGGAACTGTCGCGCGGCGACGTGTCCACGGCGGCTTTCATCTCGATCCACAACATGGCTGCCTGGATGGTCGACAAATTCGGCTCGGACGCGCTGCGTGCCCGCTATGTGCCGCGGTTGACGACTATGGAGCTGATTGCCAGCTACTGCCTGACCGAGCCGGGCTCAGGGTCCGACGCGGCGGGCTTGCGGACCACGGCGAAGCGCGACGGGGAGCACTGTGTCCTGAACGGCTCCAAGGCCTTCATTTCCGGGGCGGGGACGTCGGACGTCTATGTCGTCATGGCGCGAACCGGCGGGGAGGGCCCCAAAGGCATCTCGACCTTCGTGGTCGAGAAGGACGCGCCCGGCCTGAGCTTCGGTGCGCAGGAAAAGAAGATGGGCTGGAACAGCCAGCCCACCGCCATCGTCCAGTTCGATGACTGCCGCATCCCGGCGGCCAATCTGCTGGGCAAGGAGGGCGACGGTTTCCGCTACGCCATGATGGGTCTGGACGGCGGCCGGCTCAACATCGCCGCCTGTTCACTGGGCGGGGCGCGGCTGGCGCTGGAGACGACCCAAGCTTACGTCACTACGCGCAAACAGTTTGGCAAGTCACTGTCGGACTTCCAGAATACCCAGTTCAAACTGGCCGATATGGCGACTCAATTGGAGGCCTGCCGCCTGATGGTACTGCGCGGGGCCTGGGCCATCGACACCAACCATCCCGAGAAGACCAAATGGTGCGCCATGGCCAAGCGGATGACCACTGACGCCTGTTTCCAGATCGCCGACGAAGCCCTTCAACTGCACGGCGGCTATGGCTATCTGAAGGACTATCCGCTGGAGCGGATCGTCCGGGATTTGCGGGTCCACCGCATTCTGGAAGGCACCAACGAGATCATGCGGGTGATCACGGCGCGCGAGATGCTGCGGCAATGACTCCACACTTGCCGGTCGAGCAGAGATTCAAACACCCCATCGGTCTGGCGATGCACGCCATCCCCTTGGCGCGACTGGGATCCGATCGGTGTCAACGACTGGGGTCCTGACGACGAGTATGATGGTTATGTCTGGCCCGTGATCGGAAAGGTCATGCGTGGCGAAACGCCGGAGCAGATCGCTGAGTATCTCGACTGAGCCAGCAGCTTACACATGGAGTGCCCGTAACCTCGCGGCAGAAATCTCGAAATCGCGCGCCAACTGGCCGCACTGGCACCGCCGGCCTGACTACAGGCGGGGCTTCATTGCCGCGCACTGGATGATGCCGATGTTCTGTGGTATTCTGACCATTATGGTCAGAGGGGCGTGGCATGCGCGAAGTTGGAGTTCTTGAGGCCAAGACGCATTTCACCAGCCTGATCGCTGAGGTGGAGCGGACGGGCGAGGCGGTGATCGTGACCCGTCACGGCAAGGCCGCCGTCCGGATCGTTCCGATGACAGGGGGGGCTGCGGCTCCCTCCCAAACGGAGTTGCGGTCGGTGGCGGAGAAAGTACTGGCCTGGCGCGACGCCCAGCCTGTTGATGAAAGCCTCAAGGGCATGAGCTGGGAAGAACTGAAACGGCAGATTCGGGATGAAGACAGTTACGATTGACGCATCGTGCGTCATCAGTTGGTTGTTTCCGGAGCAGCGAACCCGGGCGGCGGATAGACTCCTGCTGGGCGGGTTTGCACTTTGGGCCGCGCCGGACATCTTTGCCTGGGAGGTTGGCAATTTCGTCGCGCGGCGGGCGATGCAAGGACGGGCGGATGCCGCTCAGGTTCAGGCGAAGCTTTCCCTGCTGGATGTGCGCGTCACCGCACCGCGTCAGTCAGACGCGGTCATGGCCTTGATCCCTCAGGCTGTGGCGAATGATCTCAGCCTGTTCGACACCGCTTATCTGCTGCACGCACTCGGGCACGGCGGCGGCCTGGCCAGTCGAGACAATCGGTTGCTGCAGGCGGCGACCAAGGTCGGCGTGGACGTGTTCGATCTTCGCGACTAAGCGGTGCCCCCATGATCGCCGAATCCGAAGTCCTGACGCGCGTCGAATCCGGCGTGGGCCGCATCACGCTGAACCGGCCGAAAGCCCTGCACGCGCTGAACCGCGCCATGTGCGAGGCGATGACTGAGGCCCTGCTGGCGTGGCGTGAGGACGACGCGGTCAAGTCGGTGCTGATCGACCACGCCGGCGAGCGTGGCTTCTGCGCCGGGGGCGACATCCGCATGATTGCCGAGAGCGGGGCAGGGGATGCGTCCGAGGCCAGGGCCTTCTTCAAGGTCGAGTACCGGCTGAACCATCTGATGTTCGAATACCCGAAGCCGATCACGGCCATTGTTGATGGCATCGTCATGGGCGGCGGCGTCGGTATCAGCGAGCCTGCCGTAGTCCGCATCGCCACCGAACGCACCACCTACGCCATGCCCGAGACCGGCATTGGTCTGTTTCCCGACGTCGGCGGCGGCTGGTTCCTGCCGCGGCTGCCGGGCCAGTCCGGCGTCTGGCTGGCCCTGACCGGGGCGCGACTGAAGGCGGCGGACACGGTCTTTCTGGGCATCCACAGCCATTATCTGCCGACCGATGCGCTGGAGGCGTTCCGCGCCATCCTGGCGGTCGATCCGGCCCATCCTGTCGATGTCGCCGACGGGCTCGAGGCCGACCCGGGCGAGGCCCCGGTGGAGGCCCATCTTGAGACCATCGATCAGCTGTTCGCCTTCGACACGGTCGAGGAAATTTTTGCCGCACTCGCAACCGACGGCTCCGACTGGGCGCTGGCCCAGTTGGCGACGCTGAAAACCAAGTCACCGCAGTCGTTGAAGGTCACCCTGCGCCAGCTCCGGCTCGGCGCAACCCAGCCGTTGTTCGCCGACAACATGGCGCTGGAATACCGGCTCGGGGGCCGTGTGGTCGGGACCCATGACTTCCAGGAGGGTGTTCGCGCCGTGGTGGTCG
>Ga0105054_10005312_pt1 | contig 18613 bp, 10 predicted proteins | sample BON02_FD_78091 | JGI IMG/M metagenome (GOLD analysis project Ga0105054, IMG submission 78091) | Freshwater microbial communities from Lake Bonney liftoff mats and glacier meltwater in Antarctica - BON-02 (megahit assembly) | ecosystem: Environmental > Aquatic > Freshwater > Ice > Glacier...
TAATATATATATAAAATTAAATATATAAAAATAAAATAACTATATAAATAATAATAACGTAATTAAATAATTAAATAATAAAATTAATAAACTATATATAAAATGAATTTAGAAAAAGACACGTGGGATGTTATTAATTCATATTTTAAACATACACCTAATCCTTTAGTAAGACATCATATAGACAGTTATAATGATTTTATACAACATAAAATACCTCTTATATTTCAAAATTTAACAAAAAATCCTCCATTCGTTTTAATAGATACTAATGATAATACTATTATATATGAAATAAAAATTTATTATGGTGGTAAAAACAGTAATAAATATTCATTTAAAAAACCAACAATTAAATCATTTCCTTCTGGAGAAATTAGACAACTTTTTCCAAATGAAGCAAGACTTAAAAATATGACTTATGGTTCTGATTTTTTTTATTCAATAGATATTGAATATACTATTAAAAAAGATGGGAAACCAATAGTAGGATTTGAAAAGGTACTTATGACTAATGAACCATTTTTAAATAATATATATTTAGGTAATATTCCTATTATGTTAAAATCAGATTTATGTATTTTAAAAGGACATTACGATGAATTATTAACACAAATGGGTGAAGATCCTTATGATTTAGGAGGGTATTTTATTATTGATGGAGCAGAAAAAACTATTGTATCTCAAGAACGTAAGGCTGAAAATATTATATTTTTAGAAACTCTTCCTATTCCTAAAGAACTAAATAAAATACCTAAATATACACATAGAGCAGAGATTAAATGCGTAAGTGATGAAGCATTTGCTCGTGCTAGAACTGTTAAAGTTGAAATTGAAAAAAAAGGCACAATTACAGTAAGATTAGGTCAAAGCACACCTTTCTTATTACCTAATAAAAATCGTGATATACCACTCTTTATTATGTTTAGAGCATTAGGTGTAGAAACAGATAAACAAATATTAGAATATATTGTAGGAAATATTGATAGTAATGATATACTTACTAATCAATTATTAGAATTACTACGTCCTAGTATCCTTGATGAATTTATTTTAGAAGAAGAAATTTATAATAAAGAAAGTGCTGAATTATATTTAACAAAATTTTCAAAAAAAACAACAGATAAAGATACTAAAGATGAAAATACAACATTAAATTTAGGAGAGACACGTAATAAATTTCCTAAATTAAGTTATTTATATAATGATTTAAAAGATGTATTTTTTCCTCATATTGCAGAATTAGGTAATTTAAATAAAAATAAAGCCTATTATTTAGGTTATGTTACAAGAAAACTCCTTTTATTACGTTTAGGTATTGAAAAAGATACTGACCGTGACAATTTTGTAAATAAACGTATAGATTTATCGGGTTTTTTAATGTCTACTTTATTTCGTGATGCTTTTGAACAAGTTCATTATAATGCTAGAGTTAGAGTAAATGAAACATATACTTTTAATAATACTGAATTTAGTGGAGAGGATATTTTAAAAATTATTAATGAATCTAATATTGATAAGATTTATAGTGTTGAAAAATTTACTAAACATTTTAATGGACAACTTAAAATAGGAAACATTGGTCAAAAAAAAGGTGTTGTTCAACAATTAGATAGAGAAACCCGTAATTTAACTATTGCTCATCTTAGAAGAATAATTGATAATGTTGGTGATAGTGGTGATGTATCTCTATCAAGACGCGGATTACATGCTACTCAATATGGTTGTGTTTGTCCATCAGATACACCAGAAGGACAAAAAGTAGGTTTAACTAAAGGTCTTGCTATTATAGCACATATCACATTTGGGTCTAAATCTAGTCCTATTGTAAATTTTTGTATAAAAAATGGTGTAGAATTATTAGATGACTTTTTACCTACAGAATTAACAAAATTAACCAAAGTTATTATAAACGGTCATTGGTTTGGATGTCATCGTAATCCAGAATTATTCTTATTATTATTTAAGTCTTATAGAAGAAATGGATTAATTAATATTTTTAATAGTATTTCTTGGGAAAGAAGTAATAATGAAATAAAAATATATGCTGATGGAGGACGTTTTATAAGACCTTTATATATAATTGAAAAAAATAATATATTATTACAACCTCATCATATTACTAAATTAAAAGAAGAAACACTTATTTTTAAAGATTTTTTAACTGGTTTTGCAAAAAGAAAAGAAGAATATGATTTTTATAGCAACGATGTAAAAGATATTAGTCATATCGGTTTAGACAAGCAATCAACTATGACTACAATGGATACTATTAAAAAATTAAAAGAAACACAGTGTATTATTGAATATATTGATTCTGAAGAATTAAATACGACATTATTATCTATTGGTTTTAATATTTCTCATACATCTTTACAAACATATACACACGTTGAATTACATCCTAGTATGATACTTAGTTTTAATGTTCATTTATTACCATTTATGCAATATAGTTCAGGACCTCGTGTTATTTTTTCAAGTAAGCACGTAAAACAAGGTATATCAACGTATGCTATGAATTTTAATAATCGTATTGATAATGCGTCTTATATTCTCAATTATCCTGAAAAACCTTTAATAACAACAAGATTTAATAATATCATTGGTAATGAAAAATTAGGATATGGTCAAAATGTATTTGTTGCTGTTGTAAAATATAATTACAATCAAGAAGATGCTATGGTAGCAAATCAATCTTCTATGGATATGGGATTATTTGGAACAAGTCATTATAAGCGTTATGCTGATAATGAACTTATTGACCATGAGACTGGAGAAGAACATCATTTGTATAATCCATTGTATAAAAATGAAATAGATACTTATCCTACAGATGAACAATTAAAACCAAATCATAATAAAATTATATACAACCATTTAGATAAATATGGATTACCTAAAATAGGAACTTATTTAAAAGAAAAAGATATTGTTATTGGAAAATATATGAAAGGAAAAGGCGACCATAATAAAGATGTTTATAAAGATATGTCTAATGAAGTTAAACCCGATAATGTAGGTAGTTTAATAGACCATGTTTATACTTGTCAAACTAATAGTAATGGTGATAGAATGGTAAAAGTAAGAACATGTCAATTTAGAAAACCAGTAATGGGAGATAAATTTGCTTCTCGTAATGGTCAAAAAGGAACTTTTGGATTAATGATGAAAAAAGAAGATATGCCTTATACTGAAGATGGAATTACGCCTGATATTTTATTAGACCCTTTTAGTTATCCAAAAAGAATGACAATTAATCAATTTATTGAAATTTTATTTGGTAATTTATCAGCAGAATTAGGATTTCAAGGATTATATACACCTTTTGAAACTATAAATACAGAACAAATTAATGATATTCTAGAAACTAAATTAGGATTATTATCTATGGGAGAACGTACATTATATAATGGTCTTACTGGAGATCAAATGATGGTTTCTGTATTTAGTGGTCCTATTTTTTATGAACGCTTAAAATACATGGTAGATGATAAAATAAATCATCGTACATCAGGAACAAGAACTGTTAAAGAAGGTATTCCTAAACCTAGTGGAGAATATTCTACTGTAAGGCAACCCGTAGCAGGTCGTTCTAGAGGTGGAGGTTTAAGATTGGGCGAAATGGAACGCGACGCATTACTTTCTCACGGTATATGGGGATTTTTAAAAGAAAGTTATGTTGAAAAAAGTGATAAATTTATGATTCAAGTTAGTAAAACAACAGGTGAAATTACAATTAGTAATCCAGAAAAAAATTTATTTTATGATAGTATTAAAGATGGTATTACATCATATCAAGTTGATGATAATACAAGTTATAATAATATTACCCAAGATAAAATCATAGGTGTTAATTTATATAATCAAAAAACTGTTGATTTTGTAAATTTAATAGTGCCTTATACATTTAAATTATTAATACAGGAAATGCAAGGTTTAGGTATGAGTGTTAAATTAGATGTATATACATTATTTAAATTACACTATAAAAATGATAATGATACAGAAGAAAATAATATTATTGAAATGACAGAAGAAGATATTGATACAATGTTAAATATAAATGATGATGCAGAAGAAAATGAAAATGAAAATGAAGAAAATGATGACGACAAAAATGATGAAGACAAAAATGATGACGACAAAAATGATGACGACAAAAATGATGAAAATGATGAAAATGAAGTATTAAATGTAGGCACTAAAAGCGCAGACGAAGTTAATGATGATAATAGTAATAATGACGATGACGAAATAAATGATGAAGATGATAAAAATGAAGATGATAAAGATACTGAATATATAAATGAAGAACTTATGAGTACTAATAATTCAATACAAAATGGTAGTGGTAATTTTAATAATAATATAAATAATGAACATTATGAAAATAATAGTGATAGTGATAATGAAAATAATAATGAAGTATTAAATAATTCTATGTATGGTGGTTTAAATAATAATTTTCAAAGAGCAAATTTAAATCCTAATATAAATACACAATCACACAATCCTAATCAAAATTTAATAGGAGGTGGAACAAGAGAACAATTTGTAATAAAAGAAGATGAAGATTTAAAAACAATAGAAGAATTAAATAATAATTTATTAGGAATACAAAATGCTGGTGAATTAGTCAATATTACTAATGCACAACAACAAAGTATTAAAAATATGGTGTCTTCTCAAAGTAAACCACAATCACATACAAGTACAAATAATCTACAAGGCTTAAATATGTCTTTTGGAACACAAAATGGCGGTATGCAACAACGAAATCAACAACAACAACAACCACAACAACGAAATCAACAACAACAACAACAACCACAACAACGAAATCAACAACAAAACCAACAACAACAACAATCACTACAACCACAACAAAATCCTAACTATTCAGGAGGAAATTATCAACAACAAAATCCTAACTATTCAGGAGGAAAGTATCAACAACAAAATTCAAATCAAGTAAATTTTGACACAAATATTAAAGTTGTTGAAATAGATTCTAGTAAGAATGATGGTTATTTATATGGTAATAATAAAAATCTAGACCCATTTAAAAATTAAACATAAAAACTAGATTAAAAATATATTTAAAAAATATTAATTATATACTAAATATAAAAATTGAATTTAGAAAATATTTATTTTATTATATTAATATAATGGGCTTATTCTCTAATAAATAAGTGTGGTTTATATATTATAAATATAGTTTATTTAGTTAATAATATAATTTATATTTTAATTTGCAGTAAAAATAAATTTACATATTTGTTAATTTAAAGATAATATCCTAATAAATATTAAGTTAGATACTGTTTTTCTATCTTCCATTGATATATATACCATTAAAAAGTTAAAGCGAAAAACAATACGTATATTAATGTTTATAAAACTTATATGCTTTCAATCCTAAGGTATAAACTCGAACTGAAATGAAATGGAGAAAGTAATTAGTAATTAGTATATAGTGCCTTGATATAGTAGTAATTTTAATATTATTAATTTGATAGAAGGAACACCACATATACTAGGACGCAAGTCAAGAATAAAAAAACTTAAACGTTATTATATAATATATATTTTAATTTTACATTAAAATTATAGTTTGAAATTAATTATTTAAATAATTAAAAATAAATATCTACTTTAAATATAATAACCGTCAAATAAGTTCAAGGCTTTAAAAAGTTCTTGTAGGTTTATCATTTAATAAACACAACTGTTTATTTAAGGATAAGACTAATATATGAATTATTTGTAAGTTTAAAATATTACAGGTTATTAAACATATTAAATTATATTAAACTATATTAAACTATATTAAACTATATTAAACTATATTAAACTATATTATATTAAAGTATTTCTATTAAATAATTAATTATAAAATTAAAAATGAGTAATGAACAAGATAAACTGTCTTCTTTAATTGTAGATATTTATAAATCAAGAAATCATTTATTAGAAATGTTAGAAGATAGAGGGTATAATGTAGAACACCTTAAAAATTATACTAATGAAGAAATAAGTATAATGGCTAGAGAGCATTTAAATAATAAATTTCATATGAGTGAAGAAATAGGTCCGCTTGATATACTACTTGAAAAAAAAAATAGTAAATCTTTAACTGAGAAAATTTATGTTAAATATAAACTTGAAAATAAGTTTAAAGGAACAACACAAATAAAAGAGCAAATAGTTAATATTTATGATAAATATATTACAAAAAAAGATACACTTGTAATTATAAATAATAATAAATTATTAATGGCTGTTGGAGCAAAATATAAACCAGAAGAAGATTTTGTAAATGATTTATACACTACAAAAAATTATTTTATACAAGTATTTGGCATAGAAAACTTTAAATTTAATATTAGTCATCACAATACAGTTCCTAAACATCGTGTATTATCTAATGAAGAAGCAAAAAATATTAAAAATTGTAATGTTAAACAACTTCCTACTATAAAAAGAGACGACCCTATGGCTAAATATATTGGATTACGTCTTAATCAAGTGTGTGAAATTACTAGACATAATATAACTACAGGTTCTAGCATACTTTATAGAATTTGCGAACATTAATTTAAATATTTGTATTTTATATACATTTTAATTTTATCTTATTAATTATTAATTATTAATTTTAGGTTTTTTAGTATTTATGTATAAAATTGATTTTTTATTTATATAAAGTTTATTATTAGAAAACAAGTTAAAATGACTAGTTTTTTAAGTGCCCTCGGTATCTCCGGAGACTCGTCGTCCAATTATGGATTAAGTGATTTAACCATACGTGAGAAGGCAGAATTAAGTAATTTAATCAGTCGTGAGAAGAAAAAAGTTAGTAATTTAACCATACGTGAGAAGGCAGAATTAAGTAAAAAAAATTCTTCTTATAACACTATCGATGAAAAATTAATAAGTATTTGGAGACTTACACCAAAAGAACAAGAACTTGAAGCTGCAAAATTGCTTAAAGAGCAACGAATGAGTGAAGTTCAAAAATGCATTGAACTTGCGCAACAGAGAGCACGTGAGCGCAGATACTACAGTGATATGAATCTAGCACAATTTGAAGAACGTAAGCGTAGCAATACTTGTCAACCATATGCAGTACCGTGTTTTGTATCTAATGGCACAACTTACTATCGCTGATTAATCAGCAGTAGTAGTAGTAGTAGTAGTAGTAGTAATAATAGTAGTAGTAATAGTAGTAGTAATAGTAGTAGTAGTAGTAATAGTAGTAGTAGTAGTAGTAGTAGTAGTAGTAGTAGTATTTTTTTATATTATTTTTTTATAATGGGCTTATCCTCAAATAAATGAGGATAAGCTCATTATAAAAATTATATTTTATATAATTTTAAAATAATTTAATTATAATTGTTTGTATTTTACCATTAAACACATCTAATAAAACGTGTTCTTTAGTTTCTAAAGCATATAACAAATCATTTATATTATTATTCCAATAAGTAAAATCTAATGTTTTATCTTTTTTCAACATTTTAGAAAACTCTTCAACAGATACTTTTTGTTCATTATAAAAATGTTTTTTCATTAAGTTAATCATTTGAATATTATATTTTTGTGTAAATGCAAGTTCCCAACACATACGATTAATTTCAGGAACTTTAGGTTCAACATCAGTATGTTCATTCATAAGTCTATTAATATAAGAATCTTTATTAATATCATATAATTCTTTAACAATTTTTTTAAAAATATCATATGCTAGAATAGAAGTTGTATTTATTGGTAATCCTAAATTATCTCTAAGAGCATTAACATAAACTACATCAAGTTTAGCATTCCAACCATCTTTCATAATAGCGTGAATACTAGAAATCCATCTTTTATCATTATAAACATATTGAGTAGGAGAGTGTCTTTGTGCGTTAGCAGAAATTAATATTATAATACGCATTAATTCTATTAAATATTCAGCGGGGAAGTGATCAAAAATACGTATTTCCATACCAAAAGGTGGTTTCATAGGAGCACCATCAGCACGCCCTCCTTTATTACAATCACTAGGATTATATAATAATTTACACTTTTCAATATTACTTTCAATACCAAATGTGCGAAAATCACCTGTTTGAACGGTTTTTGATTTTTTATATTGGGCAGGTGCTTTTTTAATACAATCATTTAGTTTTTTAGAACCATTAAAATTTAAACCTTTACGCCATGTTTTCTTTATATTACTACCTCTATCTAAACCTTTTGAACCCATAACTCTTATATCACTACCTGCGAAATTACCCCAACCACTTTTCATAACACGAAAACTACCTTCAGGTTCATTTGTATTACCAACACTAGATTGTGATGAACTAAAAAATGCGGTCATCATTAAAGGTTCTATCCATTGTAATTGTTGTGCTGTATGTTGATGCATTTTTACAAAATCTTTAGTGCTAATATTATTATAATGAGGTAAAGTTAGTGTCATATGATAACTTCCAATATAATCTTCTACTTTATGGTCGGTAAATTTATATTCTTTTGAATAAATAGTTGGATGTTCAGGTACAAGTAATTCACTATGAGCACCGCAAGTATGAGATGTAATTGAACCGTATTTTTTAACTTTTTGTTTAGTATGAGGATTTTTCATATGTATATCAATATATTTTTTTTCTAATGTTATAATTTCATTAGAAATACTATCAATTGAACGATTACTAAAATTAGTTGAAATAAGTTCTGGCATTAATACGTTTGCACGTTCTAAAATGTTTGTGATTGTACCTTTTTTTTCACAATTTTTAAATTGACGCCCAGTTAATTCCCAATCCATATTTAATAAATAAATACGTTCTTCTTCAGTAAGATTAATATTTTTATATTTTTTAGCATTTTCACTAAAATCATCACATTTACCCTGAGAAAATAATCTTGTTTTACAACATGAACCACTTTCATCTTTTTCATTCGTTAAAAAACAGGCTGATTCTTGAGAATCAAAAAGTATATTTGTATTTTTCATACCACTACGTGCTTTATGAAAAAGTTGCATTTCATGTTCGATACCAAGACCCCAATAAGGTGTTCTATCTGAAACATCAATATCGTGGAAATTACCATAACGTAAATTACATAATGTTTTTTTCATACTATCTAATTTAATATTTTTTTGTTCTTCTGATGACATATTTTCTAATTTAGTTTCAGCAATTCTTTCAATTATTTTTTTTTGTTTTTCAATATCAATATTTTCAACTTTCTTCTTTTTTTTATCATTGTATGAACCCGTTACATTACCACTTAATAAACTTGTATTTGTTTTCTTCTTTTTCTTTTTATCATCAACATGATCAGAATTTGTATAAATATTTATAAATTTCTTCTTTTTCTTTTTATCATCAACATAATCAGAATTTGTATAAATATTTATAGATTTCTTCTTTTTCTTTTTATCATTATTAATTTTTTTATGAATTGATTTTTTTGTTGTTTTTCTTGTTTTAGTCTTTTGACTTTTAGTAAGTTGTTGTTTACTTTTAGTCTTTCGATTTTTACTTTTAGTAAGTTGTTTTTTAGTTTTAGGCATAGTATAAAAAATTATATTATATTTATTTAAATAATGCTAATATTATTATTAGTTTAGATATTTATTATTATTAGTTTAGATATTATTTAATAAAACGGTAAAATGATAAAAAATAAAATAAAATTGATTTTATATTAATAATATAAAATATTCATACGCAAGTCACAAGTCACAAGTCACAAGTCACAAGTCACAAGTCACAAGTCACAAGTCACAAGCCACAAGCCACAAGCCACAAGCCACACATTGTATAAATATAAAATATATTCAAATAAATAAAAATCACATTTGAATTTACTTTTATAAAGTAAAATGTTTTTTGATACAGTTATAGACTCTATAAAAGATTTAACAACAAAACCACAAGAGTTTATAGGATTATTTCCTAACCCTGGAGAATTCTATATTTTAATTATACATTTACATATTGGATCAAAAACTTCATCAACTGTTCATTTGTCTAAAAATACTCCAGAAACTACTAATCATGAAGAAACAGAAGTGCTACAAAAATTATTTAATAATCCAGAAGTACAATTTAGCCCTGAATTCATTAGTTTATTACCACAGTTTTCAGGTAAAGATATTTATATTCATAATGTGGTTATTTTATTTGACCCACAATATAAAGAATCACCAGAACTAGAAGGTTTTAAGATTGAACAACCAAATGGAAAATCTATTTCAATTCACACTATTAATCATAATGAAACTATTATTCATCATCTAAATGATACTTTTACAACTTTGAACTCAGGTATTAATATTATACGAGTATCAGATAATGTGGACCAACAACAAATTTACACTATTATTGAACTTATAAATAATTTTAGTGGTGTTTTAAAAATACCTATTTTGTTTAATATTATTGATTGTACTTCTAATACATTAAATGAGTTTTATGCTTTAGTTTCTGACAGAAAATCTAACAGAAAATCTAATGTTCATATTACAAGACCTATTTGTTCGCATAAAGATAAAGCAATAATTTCAAATCCAATGATTACAATAGATAGTCTAAATTTATCAGCATTTGAAATAATTAAGTCTGTGAGATGGTTAAATTTAAAAGATGATTCTAAATGTATTACAGATTTAAAGGACATACAAGATGTGTGTGAAAGTTCTAAAAAATCATTTGACTTTTTAACACAAATGTATAAATATACATTTGGTATAGAAATTTTAAATTGTATTATTAAATTATGGGGTAGATTATCTTATACTAATATTCAAGAAATTTATAGAAATGATGAGGATGATGTTAAAAAAAATAAACCAATTATTTCATTTAAATTTAATGATATTACATTAGAAATATTTATTGATTATTGGATTAGTATTGAAGAATTCAGACAATTTTTATTCAATGATTCAAGAAGCGATTATCAATACCATATGATGATTTATATTGATAGTTTTGTATCTAAATACAACACTAAACTTCACGAATTTACACTTAAAGAAGCATTACAATTTGAAGCATTTGAAATCTTTAGAACTTTATTAGATTATTGTAGTGAAGATGCTTCTTATATTAAAAAAAATATAAAAAATATAGAAACTGATGAAGGTTATAAATTACTCGAACGCAAAGACATTTTTGATTATTTAAAATTAAATAACATTTACTTTTAAATACTCACAAATGTCTTTCTTAAACTGATTTATAATCGCTAGAAGCACATTTAAATATTTCTTGTTCTATTTTTTTAATATAATTTAATAATTTTTTTTCTTTTTTATTTGTAGTATTATCTATACTAATAACTACTTTTTTTCATCACTATTTACGTTTTCATCACTATTTACTTTTTCATCAGTATTTACTTTTTCATCACTATTTATTTTTGGGCTTATCCTCTAATAAATAAGCGTAGTTTGTTTATTAGAGGATAAGCCCAATTATAAACTATTGTAATAGAATACTATTGTAATATAAAAAATAAAAATAATAAAAATAGATATAAACTAAAAAAATATTAATATTTAAAAAATGATTATTGTGTTGATCGTAATAATGCTCTTGATCCACTAGATAAACGCCCTTCACCCAAAGATCGCACTCTTTCAAAATGAAATGTTCCATCATCAAGAGAATACATTATCTTTTGAATATTATATTGTCGTAATTTTGTGATACATTCACTACAAGGTGCTGAATTCTTAAAAGGTATTGAAGAACTCTTATCATTATTAATTCTAACAACAACAAGACATTCCTTTCCTAACTTTCTACGAATATCAGCATCTTTATAACCTTTACGGCGAAGTAAACGTACCCAATTTAGCAACGCACCAACTTCAGCGTGTCTAGTGTAAGAAGAAAAATGCCCCTTGAGTGCCTTTTTCATATCGATTAGAAACTGGGGGAGCACCTGTCAATTGTGCTGCGTGCTTAGCACGATCTACACAACTAAACTTACCAGTTCGCAACAAAGCAGAAACAGACATTTTTATGAAATCTATATAACAACAATCAATAGAAACTTTACGAAGTATATTATTATAATAATATATTTTTTAAATTCAATTTTTTATAGATATATATGATTATTCTTAAATAAATGTTTGTGGTTTATATATTAGGCTTATCCTTTATTTATTTAATAATATAACGTATATTTTAATTTATACTAAAAAATAAATTTACATATTTTTAAATTTAAACATAATATCCTATTAAATATTAAGTTATATTACTGTTTTTCTATCTTCCATTGATATATATAGCATTAAAAATTTAAATAGAAACACAATACGTATATTAATGTTTATAAAACTTATGTGCTTTCAATCCTAAGGTATAAAACCGAAATGAAATGGAGAAAGTAATTAATATTTAGTGCCTTGATATAGAGTAATTTAAATATTATTAATTTGACAGAAGGAACACCATATATACTAGGACGCAAGTCAATAATAAAAGAACTTAACCGTTATTATATAGTATATATTTTAATGCTACATTAAAATATAGTTTGAAATTAATTAGTTAATTAAATAATTAAAAATAAATATCTACTTTAAAAATAATAACCGTCAAATAAGTTCAAGGCTTTAAAAAGCTCTTTTAGGTTTATCATTTAATAAACACACATGTTTATTTAAGGATAAGCCTATTATAAAAATGGATAAAAAATCTAAACAACCTAAAACAATAAAAAAAACAAAAAAAGAAGATGAAAATTTAAATATAGATAATATTATATTTGAAAAAACAGGATACGATAATGAAAATAATGAAAATAATGAAAATCAAGAAGATAAACAAAAATCATTAAAAGAAAAAAAAGAAAGAAAGAAGCGTGAACCTAAAGAGAAAAAGAAAACAAAAGCAGAATTATTAAAAGAAGAAAAACTTAAAGAAAAAGAAAGAATGAATACATTATCTAATTTAATGACACAAGATGAAACTTTTCAAGATACTACTAATAATATTACTAATATTACTAATATTAATAATAGTAATAATAGTAATACACCAATAATTAATACTATTGAATATACTAAACAACCTGATAAAGTGTATGAAGAGTATACTACACATATTACACATATATATCATTTTAGTGATATTCACATTCAATTATATAAACGTCATTATGAATATCAGGAAGTATTTATTAATATTATAACTTATCTTAAAGAACAAAAAAAATTATTTAATATTGCAGAAATAAATAATAAAAACATATCAATTATTGCTCTTATTACTGGTGATATTCTTCATAGTAAAAGCGATTTATCACCAGAATGTATTCAACTTACTTATAATTTTCTTAAAGCCGTATCTAGTTTAATGCCATTAGTTATTATTCCTGGAAATCATGATGTTAATATGAATAATAAAGAACGTCTAGATGCTCTTACACCAATTATTGCTGATTTACCAAAATCAAACCCTATTTATTATTTTTTAGAATCTGGTGTTTATAAATTATCTAATCTTATTTTTTATCACGCATCTATTTTTGATAATAAAATAATACCATTAATTTATGATAAAAAACAAAAACAAAATCAAAATCAAACTCAAAATATAACATCTATTATGTTATATCATGGTCGTGTTAATGGTGCTGTTCTTTTTAATGGATTAGAATTAAATGACGATACTAATAAAACCATTACTCCTTCGGCATTTGATGATTATGATATTACTTGTCTGGGTGATATTCATAAACACCAATTTTTAAAACCTAATATTGCCTATGCCGGATCTCTTATACAACAAAATTTAGGGGAAGATATTAATAATCACGGATTAATTAAATGGAACGTAAATACTAAAACTGGTGAATTTGTATCTATACAAAATAGTTGGTCCTATGTCACTCTTTATGTCAATGATAAAAAAGCAAATCATCAATGTCTTACAAAAGATAACACTCACTATAACAATTGTCCTTTGACAAAAAATATTAGAGTTCGTATTCTTTATAAAAATACACCTGAAAGTTTTATTCTAGACTATATTACACTTCTTAAAATGAACCATAATGTTGTTGAATTTTCATATCAAAATGATGAATTTTTAGAAGATAATGATTATAATAATAATTCTATTAATAGTATTATTGATAATGATAATGATAATAATAATGATAGTAATAATGATAATAGTAATAATAATAATGATAAAAATAATAATGATAATACAAATACTCAAAACACAGGTCAATCTAGTAAAACTAAAAAAAATAAATCAACATTAACAATTGATATTACATCAGCAGAATTACAAAATAAATATATTAAGGAATATATTTACGAAACAAATAAGAATAATGATATTATGCTTACAGATGATGAAATTAATGAAATAATGAGTATAAATATAGAACAAAATACAAAATTACAAGAATGTAATACAAGTTATACTAATAATAAATTTTCAGGGCATTATAAATTAAAGCGCCTTGAATTTTCAAATTTATTTGCTTTTGGAACCAATAATGTAATTGATTTTACAAAATTTAAAGGTATTGTAGGTATTATAGCACAAAATCATTTGGGTAAATCTGCACTTTTAGATATTATTATTTATACATTATTTGATAAATTTACAAGGAAAGGAACAGCGAAGGATATTTTAAATATTCGTAGTGATTTATTTAATATTAAACTTGATATATCTATCGGACAATGGACTTATACTATTATTAAAAGAGGTGTGCGTGGTTCTGGTAAAACAAATACAGTTACTACTAAATTAGAATTTTATAGAACTCATGATAGTGATGCTACTATTGAAAATTTAGAAGAAGATAATACAATTAAGACAAAAGAATTAATTAGAGATTATTTTGGGTGTTATGAAGATATTATACATACGAGTTTTAGCGTTCAACACGATAATAGTTGTTTTGTAGATGCTGAAAATACAGAAAGACGTAAAGAATTACAACGTATTATGAAGTTTGATATACTAGATAAACTAGATAGTATGGCTGGTTCTCAACTTAGTAAATATAAAGATATTAGAGACCATATTAGTAAAAACATTAATAATGATTTTATTGTTTCATCAAAGAAAAGTAAAGTAAGAGCCACACACTTAGTTAATATACATACTGAAAATAAAGACTATGCGAAACACAAAATTAAACAATTACATAAAACTATTCTGGATACATCTTCTAAATTAAACAATGATTGTAAAAGTTTTTTAGAAAAATATAATAAAGAAGATACTGAAATAGAATTTGAAAATTTAAATGATAAACTTGACAGTAATAAAAAAGAAAGAATGAAATTAAAAGATAGTATTTATAAAAATACTGACAATAATAATAATGAAAATGACACTACAACACTAAACTTAGAAGAATTAATACTATACTTAAAAGAAGAAGAAGAAAATAATAGTGTAATCATTAAAGATACTAATAAAAAAATAAGATTACTAGAAAAGTCTAATGAAGAATTATATAAATCTAGAAAACCAAGTCATATTACAATTCCTGATGAGATAGACAATTCTAAAACTTATTTAAATGAATTAAAAGATAAATATAAAGATAGATTAATAAAAAATAAATATAAAATAGAAACACTAAATAAACAAATACTATTATTAAAAGAAAAAGAAAAAAAAATAACTGTTAATAATGAAACTATTCTAGAACTAGAAAAAACATTAATTAAATTACCTGAAGAATTTAATAAATTAATAGAACCTAAAACATTAGAGGAAAATGAAACTAAATATAAAAAATATTTATGTAAATGGATTAGTTCATTAACACTAATCACCCCAGAGACAATAATAAATCAAAATTATACAAAACTGTGCGATACACCAGAATACAAACAGTATAAAAAGAGAGCAACAGATTATTTTGTATCTAAAGAAATAGAAACTTATAAAACAAATTCAAATGACCAAGAGATTAAAAATCAACAAAAAGAACTTACATTATTAAATTCAAAATTAAAAAATGAATTAAAAGAAATAACTATTCTAGATACACAAATTAAAGAACTAGATCAAAAACAAAATCAATATCAAACTAAACTAGAACATATAGAAAATGATATTTTAAATGTAGAAGATAATTATAATATTAATAATGAATTAGAAGCCAATAAAGTAAAACGCAGTAACTATGAAACTCGCATTAACACAAATCAAGAAAAAAATGAAACCTTAATTAAAACACAAAAATTAATAAATACCTATGAAAATTTAGAAAAAGAAATTAAGTTTATAGAAATAGAAATGAAACAAAAAGAAGAATTATTACTTAAATTTGAAAATTATAGAGACCATATTGAAAATAATAATAGCATACAGAAAGAAATTAATTTAGTAAAAACCGAATTAGCCGAATTTGAAGAAGTTTTAGAAGAAGTAGATAAACAATATACTATTGAAAATAATAATATTACAAAATATACAGCATTATTAGAACAAATTAAGAAAGACCTTGCCGAATATAAAGCAATAGAAAAAAATTTAAAACTTTATGACGTATATAAAAAATCTATGAAACAATTACCCTATATATTACTTAATAAAATACAACCTTTATTAGAGAAGAAAGTAAATGATTTATTAACAATTATTACTGACTTTACAATTAAATTTGATATTTCTGATAATAAAATAGATATTTATCTAGATAGACCTATTTATAATATGAATAAAACAAATACAAGTTTAAATTATTTAAAAAATAAAAATAGTTCAAAAGAAAATAGATATATTTTAATTAATAATGGTAGTGGGTTTGAACGTTTTATATCAAGTTTAGCAATAAGAATTGCTTTGTTAGATATGTCTAATTTACCTAAAATTAACTTTTTAGCAATAGATGAAGGTTTTTCAGCATTTGATACACATAATATTAATAATGTAGGACAAATATTAGATTATTTAAAAACAAAATTTGATTTTATATTAACAATTAGCCATCTTACACAAATAAAAGAAAATAGTGATATTATTATTGGATTACAAAAAGATGAAAACGGATATACAAAGATTATACAATGAGATTTAGGATTTAATTTTTGAATAGTTGTATTTAATTTTATTACTATTTTTTTTATTTTCAATATATTTTATTTATTTTCTATTGTAAATATAGTATTAGGCTTATACTTAAATATGAAACAAAATTACAAATAAGGCAATTGATGAAATAAGAGATAAAAAGTTTTTATTAATTAGAAAAGTAGATGTTAATACAGAAATAGATGTTGAACATTTATTAAATTAATTTATATTAATTTATATTAATTTATACTAATTTACATTTAAAAATGATTTATTTATAAAAAAATGTAATGGTATATTATTATTTAATATTTCGTCTTCAGTTTTTGTTTCTAATTCTTTATAAACACTATTAACTAAAACAATTAATGGTTGATATTCTTTTTCAATATTTTTATAATTCTTATATTTTTTAGTAATAAATTCATCAACACAATTATTCCAATTAACAGGATACATATTATCTAATCCATTAAATATTTTATAATTATTATAATAATCAGGATGATTATGTTTAATATTTTCTAATAAACTATTACCAATTTCTGTCCAGGTAATAGTTTGTTTTTTAGTATTTAATATAGTCAATACTTTAGTTTTCCATTCAATCATTAATGGTGTATTAGGCTTACTTCCAAATACACCATTAAATAGTATTTCATTATTTTCTAACATGAAAAATCCATCTTTATTTTTAATAATAGGTTTATCCTTAAATAAACTGGTGTGTTTATTAATTGATAAACCTAAAAGAGCTTTTAAAAGACTTTAACTTATTTGACGGTTATTCTATTTAAAGTAGTATCAATTAGTAGATTTGAAATAAATTTTGAAATAATATATTATTAAATAATAATACAAACATAATTTTATTTTCAAAATAAAATTTAAACTACATTATATTTAATTAGAAATACACTATAAAAAACAAACTACTATTATTTATTAGAGGATAAGACCATTATATAAAAATATATAAGTAAATAAAAATGAATATTAATAAAATTATAAAATATACTAAATTAAATAAAAATATTATTGTTTTATTATTGTGTATAATAATAATATTTATTTGTATAATTTATAAGACTAGTGAATATTTTGAGAATAATATAGTAAATATTAATGAAAATAATGTATTTTTATATTGGGTAGGTAATGATTATAAATTAATTAAAATATTAAGAGGCCTAATATATTTACATTCAAAAAAGGGTAAAAATTATACTGTTCATTTATTGAATAAAGACAATATTACAAAATATATTACAAATATACCAGATTATTTTAATGCTTTATTACCAGCACATCAGGCAGATTTTATAAGAGTTAATGTTATATGTGATTATGGTGGTATTTGGTTAGATAGTGACACATTAGTTATGGATAATTTAAATAGTTTATTTTATATTAGGCTTATCCTTAAATAAACGGGTGTGTTTATTAAATGATAAACCTAAAAGAGCTTTTTAAAGCCTTGAACTTATTTGACGGTTATTATATTTAAAGTAGATATTTATTTTTAATTA
>Ga0105054_10005316_pt1 | contig 18605 bp, 16 predicted proteins | sample BON02_FD_78091 | JGI IMG/M metagenome (GOLD analysis project Ga0105054, IMG submission 78091) | Freshwater microbial communities from Lake Bonney liftoff mats and glacier meltwater in Antarctica - BON-02 (megahit assembly) | ecosystem: Environmental > Aquatic > Freshwater > Ice > Glacier...
CTTGATTCTGGTGGCAGACTATCTGCTGCCGGTTCCGCCAAAGTACTTCGCAGAAGTTGGCGCGGAGGGTATCGCACGTCGGCCCATTGGCACCGGCGCCTACAAGTTCGTCAGTTGGCGTCGTGGTGACCGTATCATTTTGGAGGCTAATCGCGACTGGTGGAACGGGCGACCAAAGGCTGACCGGGTCGTTTTCTGGCCGATTCCAGAGCCGGGCACGCGTGTCGCTGCATTGCTCAATGGCGAAGCGCAGTTGATATCCAATGTGCCGCAGATTCAGGTCGAAAAGGTGAAGGGCTCCAGCGCGGTGCGCATCGAAGCCGCTGACCAGGGAGCGTTGCCGATTTGGGGCGGTCTTGTGGTCGATCGTGAAGGCCTGAAGGACAAGAGGGTTCGCCAGGCGATCAACTACGCCGTGAACAAGCAGGCGATTGTTGACCGCCTGCTGCAGGGTTACGGTCGGGTCATGGGGCAGCCATGTTCGGCGCAGACATCGTGTTTCGACCCGACCTTGATGGCGTATCCTTACGACCCGGACAAGGCACGCGCCCTGCTGCGAGAGGCCGGCGTGCAGAACCTAAGCCTGAAGCTGAACTTCCCGACGGGGGTGGTTTCCAACGGGCCTGAACTGTCACAGGCGATAGCCGCAGATCTGGCCCGTGTCGGCATCAAGACCGAGATAATCCAAGATGAGTGGAAGGTGTTCGCGGAGAAGCTTTTCGACTTCAAGAACAAGCAGGCCAATCTTGGCGACTTGTTCCTGATGTACTACAAGGCGGGACCAACCATCGAACTGGTGTTGTCTACCGTGCTTGTCACCGACAAGAACTGGAACTGGACGCACTACTCCAACCCCAAGGTTGACAATGCCTGGAATCAGGCGGAGGCCACCGTCGATGTCGCAAAGCGAACGGCGATGTTCAAGGAGATGGCCGCCATTGTACGCGACGAGGCGCCCTGGCTTTTCCTTTACGAGCCACTGCCGCTTTATGGGGTGAGCAACAAGATCAACTGGAAGGTGCGGGCTGATGAGTTCATCTATGTCGAGGATATGACGGCGCGTTAGTGGACTTGACCTAGTTCCCGAGAGCGAGCTGCCCCAGGGGAAGCTGCAATGCTCCGCGTCGTGCTGGTACGCTTGTCCAGTTCCATGCTAGTGCTGGTGGGGATTGTCATCGTCGTCTTCTTGTTGGCCCGCGTCGTGGGCGACCCGGTCGCCCTGATGATTCAACCGGGTATGTCGGAAAGCGACGTCAGCGAACTTCGAAGAGCGCTTGGGACCGACAAGCCGCTGTGGCAGCAGTTCGCGGTCTTCGCTGGGAACGTGGTTCGGGGTGATTTCGGGATTTCTCCATGGCAGGGGGAACCCGCGTTGGACTTGGTCCTTGAACGTTTGCCAGCGACGGTACTGCTGACCACCTGCGCTATGTTGACGGCATTCTTTATCGCGCTGGTCGTGGGTTCGGTATCGGCGCTGACCCGCGGCAGTGCGATGGATCGTGGGGCGATGGGTCTGGTCCTACTCGGACAGTCGGTGCCGAATTTCTGGCTTGGCCTGATGTTGATCATGATGTTCTCGACCACGCTGCACTGGTTTCCATCGGCGGGTTACGGTACCCTCAGCCACGTGGTGCTGCCGACGGTGACTCTGGCATTTTTCTTCATGGCGCGGCTGACACGGCTGATCCGTTCCGAACTGTTGGAAGTGATGGCTCAGGATTACATCCGTACAGCACGCAGCAAGGGGCTTCCACCGGCATTGATTGTTCGGCGTCACGCGTTCCGCAATATCGCCGTGCCATTGATCACGGTTCTCGCTGTCGATTTCGGTGCTCTGATCGGCGGCGCGGTGGTGACCGAGATGATCTTCGCTTGGCCTGGAGTAGGGCGGCTGATGATCCAGGCCATCGGCCAGCGCGATTTTCCGATCATCCAGGCCGGGGCCTTCGTCATAGCGGTTGCAGTGGTACTGGCCAACTTGACAGCAGATATCGCCTACGCCTGGCTCGACCCAAAGGTTCGCTTTGCCTGATATGGCCGTCAATACCGATCGTTTTCGCCCCGGCCTGCAAGCCCGCCCGATTCTGCCGCTGGTGGCGCTGGCGTTGATCGTTTTGGTCGTTTTCGCGGCATTGTGTGCTCCGTTGATCAGCCCCTATCAGCCACTGCAGGGACACATAATGAATAACCTGCGGCCTCCGTCCATGTCGGGCAGTACTGGGTTTCCTCACCTGCTTGGAACGGACATGCTAGGCCGCGATGTCTTGAGTGGCATTCTCCACGGTGCGCGGGTATCGCTACTGGTTGGTGTTGCGTCGGTGGTGGGAGCCGGCATCTTCGGCACGACGGTGGGTATCCTGGCTGGATACTTCGGCGGTTGGCTGGAGGAAGTGGTCATGCGCGTGGTGGACGTACAACTTGCCTTCCCATTCATCCTGCTGGCGATTGTGATTATGTATGTGCTGGGGCGCGGGCTGCTCAATGTGATCGTCGTGCTGATCATCGCGAGTTGGCCACTGTACGCTCGGGTGGCTCGGGCGCAGGCGCTGCGCCTGCGGGCAAGCGAGTTCGTGCTGGCAGCACGGTCGCTCGGTGCCACTTGGCCGCGCATTTTGTTGCGGCACGTCCTGCCCAATGCCCTCACGCCATTGCTTGTCGTTGCGACGTTCGCTATTCCGCAGATGATCATCTTCGAGGCTGCATTGAGTTTCCTTGGGGTTGGCATGCCGCTCGAGGTCGTATCCTGGGGGTCGATGCTCGCATCGGGTCGCAACTACCTTGAGCAAGCCTGGTGGGTCGCGACATTGCCCGGCGTGGCGATCATGCTCACGGTTCTATCGGTCAATATTCTGGGGGACTGGCTGAGGGACTGGCTGGACCCCAATCTGCGCCTAACTTAGTCTTTTTGAGGAGATGCCTCTATGAATGCACCTGAAAAGCACTTGTTGCGTGTCACGGTTGATCCGGTCACGATTGAAATCGTCAAGGGTGCCCTACGCGCCACCCAGGCCGAGATGGAGACCTTGCTGGAAAGGACTGCGATGTCTCCGATCATTCGCGAGAAGCAGGACTACTTCTGTGGTTTGTTCGATTGTGAGGCACGACTTCTGATCGGGACCAAGATCCCGGTTTTGGGGAACATCATCGGGCCGGTGCTCAAGGTTTACCCACCACAGACGATGCAGCCCGGCGATCTCTACTGGTACAACGACTGCTACGGATCGGAAGGTGGCGTCTCCCACTCTCCTGATCAGGTCTTTGTCAGCCCGGTATTTAGCGGCGGCGAAATCGTGGCGTACGCCCATTCCTGGGCGCATTTTCTGGACATCGGCGGGATGCGGCCGGGTTCGACCACACCCGACGCGACGGATATCTTCCAGGAGGGGATCATCGTGCCGCCAGTGAAGCTGTATGACGGCGGACGACTCAACGAGGAGTTGTTCCGGACCTTCATCCGCAACACGCGCTTTCCGGACATGACACGCGGCGACATGCGCGCGATGATGGCTGCCGTGCGGCTTGGCGAAAAGCGATTGCTGGAGCTGTTCGGCCGCTATTCCGTGGCAACGCTCAATGGCGCGTTCGACGAATTGATCGGGCAGACCGAGCGTGCCGTGCGCAAAGGCTTTCGAGAACGTTTCCGCGATGGTCGCTATCAGTTCGCCGACCGACTGGACAGCGATGGCCAAGGCAGCGGTCCGGTGACGGTTCGGATGTCCCTGGCCGCGAATGAAAACACCTTCGTTCTCGATACCGTCGACAGTGACGACCAGGTCAAGGGTGCCATCAATTTCTTGATGCATCCCTCGGTCCCGAAGATGATATTTGGCATTTACTTCTTGAATGCCGACCAGGGGCTCTTGTTGAATGAAGGTGTACTGCGCATACTTGATGAGGTGGTCTTGCGCGACGGCAGCTTGCTCAAGCCTCGCTTCCCGGCCGCGCTTGGCCAGCGTACCAATACGCTCGCCAAGGTGCAGAGTTGTTGCTTGGCGTTGCTCGATATCGCCGATCCGGCGAAAGGGCACGCGGGATCGTCGATCTACTCTTTTAACCAGTTCCGAGGCATTGACTCCCGCACCGGCAAGCCATTCCTGAAGAGTATGGGATTGGGCGTCGGACATGGCGCGCGCGCCACCGCCGACGGAATCGATGCGGTGTACTTCATCGCGCAAAAGAACTATCCGGTCGAGTTCACCGAGCAGAACTTCCCGCTGCGAGTGCTGGCCTACGGGATCAATTGCGATTCGGCCGGCCCCGGTCGCTGGCGCGGTGGCGCCGGTGTGGTGCGCGAAGTGGAGGTCCTCACGGAGCAAGCCATGCTTGCCGTGCGCATGGACAACGTCGACAACCCGCCGTGGGGCCTGGCCGGCGGGATGTGCGGCCGTTCCGGTCGCATCCTGCTCAATCCCGGGCGTCCCGGTGAGCGCGAGTTCCGCACCATGGAGGATGGCATCATCGTCAGGCGCGGCGATGTGATCCGTTTCGAATCAGTAGGCGGCGGCGGTTACGGTCATCCATTCGACCGCGATCCAGACGACGTGCTGCACGATGTGCTTGGAGGCTTCGTAAGCCCCGCAAGCGCGCTGCAGGACTATGGTGTCGTCATGGTGGAAGGCGGCAAGTCCGTCGATCAGCCGGCGACTCAGGAGCTTCGCCAGCGGGCCCGCTGGACGACAAAGCTGTTCCATCGGGACGGCTATTTTGACGCGGACGAGTGGTATCACCGTTACGCCAAACCTTGAATGGCAGGAGTAGCATGCCAAAGCTGCGCGTTTCCGACATCGAGATGCACTATGACGAGGTCGGCAACGGTCCGCCTCTGCTGATTTCAACCGGATGGGCCCGCGCGCAAAGGGCTTTCATCCAGCACCGCGAATTGCTGGCCAGGGATTTTCATTGCATTCGCCACGACCATCGTGGTATCGGTGAAAGCGATGCTCCTGATGCGCCCTACAGCATCGAGGCCATGGCGGACGATCTTGCGGGGCTGCTCGATGCTTTGAATATCCCGCGCTGCCGCGTGCTGGGGGGCGGCGGGATGGGCGCTTTGGTGTGCATGGAGCTCGCGATCCGTCATCCCCAGAAGGTTTCGGCCCTGATGCTGGGCTCGCCGTGCCTGAAGGTCGACAACTTCCTGAGCGAGGTTCTGCAGATGTGGAAGCAGTTGCGCCGTCTCGATCCGGTGCTGTGGGCGCGCGAGGTGACGCTTTGGTGCTATACCCCGGAGACGTTCAACGCCCGGCCCGACCTGACCACTGCTGCGGCCCTCGCCCGTGGCGGCGAACAGACTTTTACCCAGCCGTGGGCGTTCGACCGCATTGTGGATGCGTACTGTTCCTATGACGCGACCGATCGTGCCAACCGCATCGCCTGTCCGACGCTTGTCACCAGTGCAGGGGAACAGGACCTGATCACCGGACCCCGCTTTGCCTACGAGGTGCAGCGCGCCATCCCGAATTCCAAGCTGCACATATTCGAGCGCACCTCTCACAACTTCTGGGTTGAACAGTTTGACGAGTGGTGGGCTGTCACCCGAGATTTCTTCGGTACCCACGGCAATGACTGACACCAATTTCCTGCGTTCCCGCTACCTGATCGAGAAGACCGAAGTCGCCAGCCGCGGGGGACTCGTCGTGGCGCAGCATCCGCTGGCGGCCGAGGCGGGTGCGCGCATCCTGGCCGCCGGTGGAAATGCTGTCGACGCGGCCATTGCTGCCGCGGCCGCCATCACGGTGGTCGAGCCGTCCATGAGCAGCCTGGCGGGAGGCGGCGCCATGCTGATCCACCTCGCCGAGCGGCGCCAAAATGTCGCCATCGAGTTTCTGCCGCGCGTACCGGCGCGCGCCCGCCCTGACATGTATCGCATTCGCGGGGACGGCGCCGCCGGCGGCATGTTCGGCTGGCCCCTAGTCGAAGGCGACGCCAATATCATTGGAGCTCTGTCCGTCGCGGTCCCCGGAACAATGGCCGGACTTACCATGGCGCTTGAGCGGCACGGAACCCTGCCCCTGGCGCGGTTGTTTGAGCCGGCCGTCGAACTGGCCGAAGAAGGTTTCATTCCCGACTGGTACCTTTCCACCATGGTGACCGGCGCAGCGCGTCTGATGCGCGGCTTTCCCGAGACGGCGGAGGTCTTCCTGCCGGACGGCCTGCCGCCGGCGCCGTCCATACGCGCCTATCTGGCCACGACCAGGTTTCGCCAGCCGCAGCTGGCCGCGACGCTGCGTCGGCTCGGCGCCGGCGGGGTCGAGGAGTTTTGCCGGGGAGAGGTAGGCCGTGCCATCGTAAGCGCGATGGATCGCCACGGGGGCGTCATCACAGCCCAGGACCTAGAGGCCTATCGCGCGAACTACCACGCGGAAACCGCCGAGGTCCGCTATCGGGGGATGACACTGCACACATTGCCGGGAGCCAATGGCGGCACGACGGCCTTCGAGGCGCTCAATATTCTGGAGCAGTTCGACATTGGCAACTGTCGCTTTATGGGAGCCGACCATCTGCACCTGATGGCCTGCGCCCAGCGCGCCGCGTTCCTCGATCGGTTTGTCCATATGGCTGACCCGGCGCGGGTGGCGGTGCCGCTGCAGGGCCTGCTTTCCAAGGATTTCGCCCTGGAGCGAGCACGGGCCATTGCGCTGGATCGCGCCGGTCCGGCGGCGGCGGGTGATCCTTGGCCATACCAGAGATCCAGTCAACCGCAAGATGCGCGACAGCGCGGAGCGCTGCGCGACGCCGGTTGCACCACGCATCTCTGTGTGTCCGACGCCGCTGGCAACATGGTGACCCTCACCAACACGCTGGGCGACCTGTGGGGTTCATACACCATGGCCGAGGGTACCGGGATGCTGCTCAATGACGGCATGATCTGGTTCAACCCGGTCCCTGGTCATATCAACTCTGTCGAGCCGGGCAAGACGCCTTTGTCAAACCTGACCGCGGTGCTCGGCTGCAGGGACGGTGATGCCGTATTCGCGATCGGCGCGCCAGGGGGGCGCAAAGTGACCACCTCAGTGCTGCAGTCGATCGTGAATTTCGTCGACCACGGGCGCAGCCTGCAAGAGGCAGTGAGCGCACCGCGACTGCATTGCGAAGGCGCCAAGCTTCAGATCGACTCACGCGTCGAGCTAGCGGTGCTTGATGAACTGGCGCGTCGAGGGCATGCGCTGGAAATCCTGGAGGAGTCATTCGTGAATGCCAACTTCGCGCGGCCGGTCGGCATCGCCGTCGATCAAGGCACCGGCGAGCATCGCAGTGGCGTGGATGCGCTGCGCATGGCCGCGGCCGTCGGGATCGCGGGCTGATATGCACGGCGTTGTGTCCGCTCCGCAACCGCTGGCCGTGGAAGCGGGTGCGGACACGCTGCGTCGTGGCGGCAACGCCGTCGATGCGGCGCTGGCCTGCGCCTTCATGCAAGGCGTTGTCGATCCGCAGATGTGCGGGCTCGGTGGCGGCGGCGTCATGCTGCTGCACGATGCGCGCCAGGGGAAAACCATCGAGCTCGCCTTTTATGCCCCCGCCCCACTGGCCGCCGTGGCAGACATGTTCCAGCCGCTGATAGTCGAGCGGGTGCGCTGGGGTGGGTGGCGTCTGCGCAATCGGGAGAATGAAATCGGCTACCGGTCGATCTGCGTGCCGACATTCGTCAAGGCGGCAGACCTCGCTGCGCGCCGCTTTGGCACCCGCCCCTGGGCCGATCTGCTCGCTCCGGCAATTGAGGTTGCGGCTGCTGGCGCGCCGGTCTATCACCACGTGCACGATCGCTGGCTGCGCCCGACAGCCGGATTTGCCGACAGTATCGAACGCCATTCCGTGACACCTGCGGCGGCGGATTTGTACATGTCAGACGGGCGTATGCGCGGCCCTGGCGAACGCATGCCCACGGATGATCTCGCCCGCACACTGCGCAGGTTGGCCGTGCACGGCGCCCGGGATTTCTATCAAGGTGAGATTGCCCGCGCCATTGTGGCGGACATGCAGCGCCATGGAGGTCTGGTATCCGAGCGAGACCTGCAGGAGTGCGCCGCCACCGAACGCAGTCCGCTGTGGGGTCGGTATCGCGACCTGCGCATTGCGGCGCCGGCGCCTCCCGGCGGCGGTCTGGCGCTGTTAGTGGCTCTGGCTCTCCTTGAGCCCTTGGTGACAAGCACGTCCGAGCACAATGGCATCGACCATGCGCATCGCCTCGCGGAATGCTTGAAACTCGGTTTGGCGGTCTGGAAAGCTCGCAGCGGCGATCCGCGTTTTGTCACCGAGGACCCGACCGCGCTTCTCAGGCCCGCGTTCGTGGATAAGCTGCGCGGCCTCATTACCGATCAACGCGCGGTGTCGCTGGCAGAGGTCGGCGCCCAGCTGGTGCCGGATTCGCGCGACACCACCCAGGTGTGCGTGATCGACGAGCAGGGCAATGCCGTGGCCATTACCCACACACTTGGGCTGGGCTCGGGTGTGGTGACCGAAGGCTTGGGCTTCATGTACAACAACGCCATGATGTTGTTCGACCCGAACCCGGGCCAGCCCAATTCGATCGCGCCGGGGCGAATACGGCAACACGCCACCGCTTCCTCCCTGGTGTTCAGCGCTGATGCGCCAATTCTTGCCATCGGTGCGCCTGGGGGCCATGGAATCATTTCGGGGGTTGCGCAGACCGTCAGTAATCTGGTCGATTTCGGCATGTCACCGGTCGAGGCCGTGTCGGCACCCCGTCTGCATTGCGAGGGTGACACGGTCGAGCTGGAGGCGCGTTTCCTGCAGGCTGTGGCAAGCGGCCTGACGGCGCGCGGTCATCCGGTCAATCATTCTGTCTATAGCTACGACTACACGTCAGGCAGGCCGCATCTCGCGCGGCGATCGCGCGATGGCGTGCGGCTTGATGGGGCCGCTGACCCGCGTGGTGGCGGCATGGCGGTTGTTGTGTAGCGGCCTCGTGGACCTTCGGATGCCTCCGGTGCCCAGTCCGGCGTCATTTGAGCGGGGCAGGTATGTCGGTCAAACTATTTTTGAAAGCGGAACAAGCCGATGCAGACTCGCCAGCACTTCTTCTCCGGACTCGACAGTGAGCGCAGCTATGGCTATTGCCGCGCCGTGCGGGTCGGGGACAGGATTTTTGTTTCCGGCTCCACAGCCCTGGAGTCAGGCGGGACAGTGGCCATGGCACATCTGGGAAATGCCTATCTGCAGTCGGTCGAGGCATTTCGCCGCATCGACCATGCACTCAAGGAATTAGCACTGTCGACGGGCCACGTCGTGGCGGTGCGCGCGTACGTCACCGATGTGCGCCACGTCGCGGGATACCTGCAGGCGCATCGCGAGTTCCTGGGCCAGGTCTATCCGGCAGCGACACTCGTGGGAACCCCGTTTCTTGCCCACCCGGATTTGCTCATCGAAATCGAGGTCGAGGCCGCTTCCTGAGCTGGTCATTGCCGTTCGACGATCACTATATTCCCGTAGGCGTCCACGCTGCCCTGCTGCCCCGCCAGGATGTAGGTGGTGGCGTCGAGCTGCTGCACAATCGCGGGGCCATTCATCACTGCGCCAAGGCACAACCCGTCACGTTCATACACCGGGCTGCGCGTCCACCCGTCATTCGTCCACACCGGCTGTTCGCCGATCTGGGCTCGCGCGGCGGATCCGTTTCCTGCCACCTTCGGCAGCGAAGGTTTTACCATCGAACCGATCGCCTGCACGCGCAACTGCACCAGTTCCACCGGCGTATCCGCCTGCGCGAATGTGTACAAGCGTTCATGCTCCCGGTGAAAGGCGGCGATGGCTCCCTCCAGCGTCTGCGCATTCACAATGCGGGCGGGCCAGTCGACGGTGAGTTCGAAACCCTGATGCTCGTAGCGCCAGGCTGCCATCCAACGCAAGACCCAGCTCTCCCGTGGGACATCCTCGTTGTGCAACCATTGCGCTGCGGTCGATTCCAGTTCGGCGAAGGTCGCTGCGATACTTTCCAGGTTGTAGTCGGGCGGACGCTGCAGGCTGGTGCGCGAGAAGTCGCTCTTGAGATCCGATACGAGCAGCCCGAAGCTCGACAACACTCCAGGGGCCAGCGGAACCACGACCGACTTCATGCCCAGGAGTCGGCCGATGAAGGACCCATGCAACGGTCCGGCCCCGCCGAACGGCACCAAGGAGAAGCGCGCTGGATCGTGGCCGCGCTCTACCGACACGACGCGGATGGCCCCCACCATGTTGCTATTCGCTATATCGATGATGCCGCGCGCCGCCTGCTCCACCCCGACACCAAGAGGCTTGGCGATATGTTGTTCGATCGCCGCACGCCCTGCTGCCACGTCGAGCTGCAATTCGCCGCCGAGCAGGTGCGGCGTGAGGTGACCAAGTACGGCGTGGGCGTCGGTGACCGTCGGCTCGCGCCCACCGCGTCCGTAACATGCCGGGCCAGGGCTGGCACCGGCACTTGTCGGACCGACGGTCAAGCCGCCGGGCCCGATACGGGCGATGGAGCCGCCGCCGGCCCCGATCGTGCTGATGTCAAGAATAGGCAGCTGCAAAGGCCACTCGCCGATCCGGCCGTCTGTCGTCATGGCGGCCTTCGCATCGGCCATGAGGCAGATGTCGGCCGAGGTGCCCCCTATGTCCAGTGTGATGATGTCCGGATACCCCGCCAGTTGGGCGATCAGACCCGCTCCAACGACGCCGCCCGCCGGTCCGGAAAGGGCCGTCTGTATTGGCTGAGCGCGTACCGTTTCGACCCCGGTCACGCCGCCGCTGGACTTCATAAGCAGCAGTGGTGCATCAATCCCTTCATCGGCCAAGCGCCGCTCCAGTCGCGCGGTATAGGACACGATGGCCGGCATCACATAGGCGTTGAGCACGGTGGCCATCGTGCGTTCGAACTCGCGGAACGTGGGAAGCACCTCGCAAGACAAGGACACGAAGACACCCGGCAATTCCTCGCGCAGTATCGCGGCGGCCCGCTGCTCGTGGAGCGGATTGGCGTAGGCATGCAGAAAACACACGGCGACGGCCTGTATGCCCGAGTCGCGAATTTGCGTGGCGGCGGCCCGCACATCCACCTCGGCAAGCGGCGTCAGTACCAGACCGGTGTGGTCAAGGCGTTCACGTGCCTCGAAGATCAAGTGGGACGGCACTGGTCGCCTGGTCTTGACCCAGTGGTACATGTTGGCGCCGCGCGGCACATCGTGGCGTCCGATCTCCAGGACATGGCGGAAGCCGGCCGTGGTAAGAAGCGCCGCTTTGGCGCCTCGCCCCTCAAGAATGGCATTGGTGGCAACCGTCGTGCCGTGAAACACGTGGCTGATCCGTGCGGCGGACACGCCAGCTACGGCGAGTGCCTTGCGGATACCTTCGATGAAGCCGAGCGAATGGTCTGCCGGCGTCGACGAGACCTTCGCCTTCCACAATTGCCCGGAGGCACGATCTACCAGCGAAACGTCGGTGAAGGTGCCGCCGGTATCGATTCCCACCGATAGGTCTCGCGCCGAACCATTGTCACCATTCATCGCCGGCCCCAATCTAGTACTATGCTTGGAATTGTAGGAATTCTAGCATGCAGGATGAAAATTCAGCCCATATGTCCGGACAAGTGGCGGCGCCGATTCCGACATGCTGGTATATCGAGATCCACAACCACCGATGTCCATGGATTCCAGGAAGCCACTCGTCATGTACGTACAATTGGGGCACTTTGCAGACCGAGTCTTTGAAAGTTTTCCCGTGACCGCTTGTCTGGCAGTCAGGCCCCGCGATCACGAATTTCGAGCAACGAATTGAGCATTCAGGCCACCCCGCTTCCCGCGATCCCGCCCGCCGGCGCAACGGTGCTTTCGGTTCATGAATTGAGCACGGTGTTCTATGGTCGCTCAGGGCCTCTCACTGCGGTCGACCGGGTGAGCTTCGACGTCGCCGAGGGTGAAGTCGTGGCGCTTGTTGGCGAGAGCGGCAGCGGCAAGAGCGTCACGGCGCTGTCCATCATGGGATTGCTGGATAACCGGGTCGCCTCGATAGCAGGAGGAAGCGTCGAATTTGACGGCGTCGACCTACTTGGTTTGCACGAGCATGAGTTTCGCCGTTTACGCGGCAATCGCATCGCGATGGTCTTCCAGGAGCCCATGACCTCGCTCAATCCATCTCTCACCATCGGACGTCAACTCACCGAGGGGTTGGAGGTACATCAGGGCGTCAGCCACCGAGACGCGCTGCATCAGGCGGAAGCACTGCTTGGCTCAGTCGGCATTTCGGACCCGGCCCGGCGGCTTGGCGCCTATCCCCACGAATTGAGCGGTGGCATGCGCCAGCGGGTCATGGTGGCGATGGCATTGAGTTGCAGTCCACGCCTGCTGATCGCAGATGAGCCGACAACCGCGCTGGATGTAACGACGCAGGCCCAGATTCTCGACCTGATCAAGACTTTGACGGCGCAATCCGGCACCGCAGTTGTGCTGATTACCCACGATCTTGGTCTGGTGGCCCGTTACGCCAAGCGCGTGAACGTCATGTACAGCGGCCGGTTGGTGGAACAAGCCGGTGTGCAGCGGCTTTTCGCGCACCCTCAGCATCCGTATACGCGCGGCCTGCTGGCATCTATGCCGCGTCTTGATCTGCCGCGGCAGGACTCCCTCTTGGCGATCGAAGGCCTCCCGCCAAATTTGGACGAGCGCGACGCAGGGTGCGCATTCCGGGCCCGCTGTCCAGAGGCGGCGGCCCGCTGCAGCGAAACCCAGCCTTGGGTTGACGTCGCCCCGGGACATCGCGCGGCGTGCTGGCGCGCGGTCAGGAGTGCCGCATGACCTCGTTGCCGCCGTTGCTTGAGGTGGAGGGAGTGTGCAAGGACTTCCGGGCCCGCCGGGTACTCTGGCGGGACAACGCGAACATCCGCGCGGTCGACGGTGTCAGCTTCAGCATGGAGCGCGGCGAGACCCTCGCGGTGGTGGGCGAGAGCGGGTCCGGTAAAAGTACGCTGGGTCGCGCCATCTTGCAGCTCGATCCGCCCACCGCCGGCAGCGTGCGCTTTGACGGAGCCGAACTCACCGGTCTCGATGAGACGCGTCTGCGGCCCTTTCGCAAGCGCATGCAGATGATTTTTCAGGACCCTTTCGGCTCACTCAATCCGCGCATGACCGTGCGCTCCATTCTCGCCGAGCCGTTCCAGATTCATGGAATGGCGGGCAACCGCGCGTCACTGGATGCAGAGGTGCGAAAGCTGTTGGACGCGGTGCGTCTTCCAGCGATGGCCGCGGATCGCTATCCTCGTCAGTTCTCCGGTGGACAGCGCCAGCGCATCAGCATCGCGCGCGCGCTTGCTTTGAGGCCGGACTTCATCGTCGCTGATGAGCCGGTCTCCGCATTGGATGTCTCTATTCAGGCACAGATCCTCAAGTTGCTTAAAGAACTGCAGGCTGAGTTCAAGCTCTCCTATCTGTTCATTGCGCACGATCTGGCCGTTGTCCGCCATATCGCGGACCGAGTGGTCGTGATGTATTTCGGGCGGGTGGTGGAGATCGCGCCATGCGATGCCCTCTATGAGAAGCCACTGCACCCCTACACTTCCGCGCTTCTCGATGCATCTCCGGTGCCCGATCCCGCGCTGGAGGCGCGGCGTCATCGGATTACTTTGAGTGGCGAAGTGCCGAGTCCCACCAGACCGCCGACCGGATGCCCGTTTCATACCCGTTGCCCACGTGCCGAAGCCCTTTGCCGAGAGCAACTTCCTCCTCTGGCTGAGCGCGTTCCCGGCCACGCCGTGGCTTGTCATTTTCCAAACCGTTAAGCCGAAGCCTTGTTGCCGCAGGGTGGCATGCCGGATCGCGCTGGATGGCGGGCCTTGCGCTCCGTATCCTGCAACGCGACAACGCTCCATATCTGCAGGTTGGACAAAGTTGACGCCGACTGCGCCGCAGAGATGAGAAGCTCAAGCGTCCCGGACGGCAGCGCATGCGGAAGGTAGCCCAGCATGGAGTTGTGCGACAGGATGGTGGCGAGTGTCGGGTTGCAGACCTGTGCCATTTCCGGCATCTGGTGGCTGCAGCGTGCAGGAGTCGATTTCGTGAACGCGCGCGATGCGCCCGCTGCGGAATCTTCCGGGACGGGTTCGCGGCCCACCCCAGTACCCGGCTCGGCCATCGCGTCCTTCGTTGCAGTCACGCTTACAGGTGTCTCACTCGACCATGATGTAGTTGTCGCGAATAAACCGGCCCCACTTTTCCGCCTCGGCCCGCACGAAACGATCACCATCCGCACCACCGATCGACCGGACGTCGAAGTAGGACTCGCAGAGTATCTCCCGGACGTTCGGATTTGTCAGCGCCTTTCGCGCCTTTCCCGCCTTTCGCGCTGCGACCCAAAATATGCACTTGACGGAATATTCCACCGAGGCTATATTTAGGCATGGCTTGGGATGTTGAATACACGGACGAATTTGGTGACTGGTGGGGCAGCCTGACGGAAGACGAGCAAGCATCTTTGGCCGCCTCAGTGCAGTTGCTGGAAGAACGGGGGCCGTCATTGGGACACCCGCACAGCAGCGGCATCAATGGGTCCAGGCACGGGCATATGCGCGAGCTGCGCACCCAGCATGGCGGGCGACCATTTCGCATGTTGTACGCATTCGACCCGCGCCGAATGGCGATCCTTTTGATCGGCGGCGACAAGACGGGCGACAGCCGGTGGTATGCCGTGAATGTGCCGATTGCCGATCGGCTGTATGACCAGCACCTGGTACAACTTCGACGTGAAGGAGAAATTGATGGCTAAGAAATTCACTGAACTGCGCGCAGGCATGAGCCAGGCCGCACGCGAGAAGGCGGACGGCATGGCCCGGCAGATGTTGGCCGAAATGCCGCTGAATGAACTGCGTCAAGCCCGGGGGCTGTCTCAAAAGATGTTGGCTGAAATGTTGCATGTGCAGCAGCCCTCGATCGCAAAGATCGAGAAGCGGACCGACATGTACCTGTCCACCTTGCGCAGCCATATCGAGGCCATGGGCGGCGAATTGGACGTGATCGCGCGGTTTCCGGACGGCTCGGTAAAGATCAAGAACTTTACCGAATTGGGGACTGGCACGGCACTCTGATTGCAGGTGGCTGGCGGGTTAGCATGCAGGACAGCTTGTTCCTTTTGACGGTGCTGGCGTTGCCCCCGTGCCCCCTCGGTGCGCTTGGCAATTTACTCGGCATACCAACCGACGGATCTTTCCGCCGATTGTCAAGCTCCCATCCAGATTCGGCCTCCAAACCATAGTACGGCAAGGACCAGCAAGAGCACGACCAAACGGTCGTACAAGAGTTCTGCACTGTCTTTGCCCCGGTCGTGGGCGTTTCGTGCACTGGCCTGACTGGCCGGGGCTGATTCCCGCGACGCATCCACTGGGTTTTCAATCAAGCGTCGCTGTTCACGCACCCTAAGCCACCTGCGACGTAGGTGAACGATGCGCAGGATCGCCAGTGCCGCCAATGCGCACGAGATCGCCAGCTCATAGTCCAACAACACGATTCGGTCTCCGTCGGCGCAGCGTCAACAAATACTTCTCTGGATTATTCTCCGTCAGTGTATTTCCCAATTCGCTGACCCAAGGCCATCAGCAAGTCTGATAGCTACAGCGATTCATCAGAAGTCGTAGACGTGCTCGATGCGGATGGATTCGTTTTCCAGGCGTAGTAGGTCGCTGAGTTGACCCACCAGGACTGCCAGCACCACCCGCTGCTGGTTTGCGCGGGTCAGGATTGGCTGCGAGAACAAGACACGCGCCGACGGTACTGGGGAGCGGTATCCGATGGGTACCAACAGGCTGACGACCACTTCACCACGATTGCCGGCGATCTCCCGGAAGCTGACGCCCTCGGCGGCTAACCAGCGGCTGTAGTCGGTGAAGGATGCGTAGCGGGGAATGGTTGCGATAATGTCATTGTCCGCGACCTTGAGGATCCTGAATTCGGGGCGAGCCTGGTTGGCCGAAGGCATTCTGTCCAGCACGACCGCGGTCACGGGTTTGGGCGCCTCGTAGATGGAACGCGTTGCCCACTTGATGAGCCTGGCGTATCCCTCCTTGACCAGGTACTCGCAGGTCAATGCGAATCGGCGTTCGAGTCGTCGGATTGTGTTGGGGCCTGAGAGTGGAAGGTGCCACAACTGCGTGAGCCGGCTCTTGAAGTCAAAGAGGTACCAGGGGTCGACGCGGATGAACTCCACGTAGTCCTGTGCGGCCTTCGCGGCCAACCGCTCTTCTGGTGTCAAGCCGGTCCCGGTGCGCGTTGCCTCTGCCAGACGGCCCACCGTGTGTTCGTACAGGCCCTTCATGCCGTATTCCACGGTGGTGCTGGCGCCGATGACCGAGATCATCAGGTGGTAGCCGGCGTTGAAGGGATACGCCCGGGTTTCGTCGGTTACGGTGGCATAGGCCTGCCAGAACTGGCCAATGTGGGCAAACAACGGGAAGCGGCTGGGGTGCTTTGCATCCTGGAGGTAGGCCGCGTACTCGGCCGGACTGTGCACCAGGTACCACTCGGGGAAGGTCAGGAATGTTTGCTCTGGGCTGCGGTGGTGTTCGGGCGGTGTCAGGGGTTCGGCGCCGTGACTCAGCAGAGTCGCGCCGACCAGGATGGTGGCAACGATCGACTTGGGGAGAATGCCCGGCCAATGGCTAAGCTTCGCTGCGGGATGCTGACTGTCGGTGAGCGGCTGTGTGGTGTTCACGGGGTCTCTCCAGTGCCCTGCTTGGCAAACGCCAGCAGGGTATTGCGCGTAGGGTCGTTGTTTTGCAGGATGCGGTGCCCGGTGTCGGCAAAGCCGACGGCGCTCAGCCTCTCCACCCAAACCTGGACGCTTTCAAAGAATCGCAACTCGTTGCGGTTGGTCTCCCAGGTTTCGCCCAGTCCGGCGTTGAAAACCGTATGCGCCAGGGACACCAAGGCCCGCATCTGGGGCGTTGTCACATCATGGTCGCGCAGGATGAACAGACCGCCCGGGCGCAGGATGCGGTGTACCGATGCCAGGAATGGCTGCAGTTGGTCCACGGTCATGTGGTGCAGGCCGATGTAACACGTGACCAGGTCCAGGCTGGCGGGCTCGATGTCTTTTGGCAGCGGGGCGTAGTCTGCCAACGGATGGTGCGTGCCCAGTTTGGCAAGCTGGCCCCGCTCCAGCAGGTCCACGGGCGAGTAGGCGGGTGGCTTCTCGTCGACGAAGTGGGTCGGTCCGGACAACTCCAGCGTGGCCGCCAGTCCCCGGAAATACCTGCCCTTTGAGCCGATCTCCAGATAGCCGTTGAACTGGCGCCGGTCGCCGATGACCTTCAGTGTCTGCGCGGCCATTTCTGCCTTTTGCTTGAACAGTGCCGGCAACGCGTGGGTCAGATCAGCCAGCGGGGGTTTGATGGTCTTGATTTGGGACTGGATGGTGCGATAGACTGATTCCTCGTCGTGGTGCAGTGCACAGGCCTGGGCAATCAGGTGGTGGAACCGGTCCTCGGGCAGGGTGTGGAAGACGTTTTGCAGGAACCGGTAGAACGCGTCGGACTGGGGGACATCGCCGAACACTTGGTGGAACTCCGACGTGCCTCGGGTGGTCATGGCCGTTTCGGTTCCTGTCAGCCATGGGCGGTAGTACTTGTCCCACAACGCGTTGGTGAAGCGGAAATCGGGATCCAGTACCTTCTTGAGGTCAAACAACTGAACTGCTTTCGGGTACGCTTTGTGGAACTGTTCGGGTGTTGCATGGGGCTGGTACGGCAGGTAGTAGGTGCCGCCGACCTCCAGGACCGCGTCGATGAGTTCGCGCGTCCACACCGCGACGCGCTGTTTGGCGTTCTCGCGCGTGCGCTGCTTGTGGTACAGCACGAACGCGAAGGTCTCAACCGGCGCCCAGTTGAGCAGCGTGTCCGGGTCCGCCGTGGCATGGCGGATGGAGATGTTCAAGGCGTTGACCTTGTGGCGCAGCAGGATGTCGGCAAGTTTGGAAGCGAATTCCTGCAGCCGTTCGACGGGCACGAAATATTCCTGCAGCACGTAGGTCCGGTGCATACGCGACGGCGGTTCGAGTTCGGCCACGTCGTAGCCCGCCTCAAAGTTGCGCCAATGCACCTTCTTCTTCAGGTACAGCAGCGGGTCGATCAGGTTCTCACGGCGCTCGCTGCCCAGCGGTGACTCGGAAACGGACCACAGCAGGTACTGGTGCAGGGGGTAGCGTTGCAACAATCGCTGCAGGCGCCCATGGGTGGTCGGGGCCTCTTCGGTTTCGACCCAGGTGACCGAACGTACGGTCCCGTAGTGGGGCGCGTAGAGGTCGGCGTTGTGGAAAACGGCCTTTGGGTCGTTGCGCACCTGGTTCTTGAAGTGGGTCCAGTAGTTGGCCAGGGGCATGACCTGATCCACCCGCTTCAGACACTTGTTCTCGGCCAGGTCCAGCTCGATCTCGACCACGATGCCCAGGGAACCGTAGCCCCCGATGACGCCAAAGAAGAGCTCGGGTCGCTCCGATCGGCTCGCATCCACCACACTGCCGTCATGCAGTACCACCCGGATGGTTCTGACCGACATCACCAAGGGGCCCAAAGCCTAAGGGCACACGACGATGAGCAACAGAGGCGGGAAATCGGATCGCTGCGTAGTACCGCAGAAGCTGCCGAA
>Ga0105054_10005326_pt1 | contig 18581 bp, 7 predicted proteins | sample BON02_FD_78091 | JGI IMG/M metagenome (GOLD analysis project Ga0105054, IMG submission 78091) | Freshwater microbial communities from Lake Bonney liftoff mats and glacier meltwater in Antarctica - BON-02 (megahit assembly) | ecosystem: Environmental > Aquatic > Freshwater > Ice > Glacier...
GTTTGTAGAGAAGAGAACCCCCATGATTACCAAGAGAATAGGAAGATAGTTTCATCATCGACTAGCATTTTAATTGAAAAAGTAGTCGATAAGTTCAAATTTGAATGCAAAATCGTCGTTGGTATATTTTAGTATTTGGTTCATACATTCTCATACAAAAATGAATATTTCATGTTTCTGGTATAACAATGGAAACTATAGCACATCAATGAGGGTCTTATACTGATACTGGTAGTTTTTATCCGACTGCAGTTGTATACCGGTCGAACTGTTACCTAGAACAACCACGCATCAATGATAATCATTTTGTTTTATCTCTAATAGAGTTGAACATTGTAGAGGATTGAACCAGTGTTTCTCTCCACTACGAACTCAACATATATGCATGTACGAGTACAACGAACATGATGGTTTGGGTGAAAATGAAATTCTGTCCCTGTTGAATTTGACATTCGCAAAGTTCTGGCGGACGTACGATCCCATAGAGTCGGTAAGGCTTGCGAATGGTTCAAATGAACACACTTGGTAGCCTGACAAATTCAGATTTCATAAATTCTATCTACACTGATCAAAATAAAATTAGTTAATTGTTAATGTCAAATTTGGCTGCCATTCGTTTAAAATAAGGAAGAAGATCCTCCAGCGAAGTTTGAAGGCCCATAACTTCTGGAGCATCGAAGTTTCTTTTGCGTCCCTTGAGTTGATCATCTCTCCATGCAAGAATGGTACAAAGTGTCTCATTTGCCATTTCTGCCTGTTCTGCCCTACTTGTTACCATTTTCTGTCTTCGCAACAAATTGTTATACTTGGCCCTCGTTTCCACAATTTCATCCATAAGAGCGATATTTTCACGCATCAACTTGCTCAATGTCGTATCATTCTGACTATCAGCTGTACGGATAGAAGCATCTTGAGGTTCTGTTTGATTACCTATTCGTTTAGATTCTTTGTTTTGTTTGATACATTGTTTGAATGACGAGAATAACTTGGATAATTCCAACTCCATGGTGAGATTTAAAACATCACCGCGTTTAACTTCCTCTTCTGAAGAATCTTCGGATATCATTTCCGTGAATTCTTGAAGATCTTTTAAACGGGTTTTCATGATATCTTCCCTGTGAGCGAATTCAGTCGATTGCTGTTCTTGCTGTACTCGTAATGATGAGCATTGTTCAAATAAAAGATTTTTCTCGTCACACACCTGTTGATGTTGCGACTTCAGCAATCTGTACTTTTCTTGAAGCTCAAGTAAACCTGTCGTTGAGATCGGTGGTGATTTGACTACAGTTTTTATAAGTGGTGGATTCTTAGTAGCTTCAGCTGGAGTTTCTATCGTTTTAATGACCCGAGATGCTGCTTTTGGGGTTGTATTCACTGTTAAATGTATCACATTAGGAACTGGCGTGGCTGCTTTCAAAAGTTTGAAAATCTGTGTTGAAAATCTGCATCTCATGACGCATTGTATTTTCAGCACACTTTGCTTCACAACATGAAAATGTACTCTATAATAAAAGCACTGGATGAGACACACTGCACGCTGCCGTTTCCTAGCCAGATACGCTTTAAATACTCTAGAAATTTTTTTCGAGGCTCCGTTCGTTCTTAAGTAGCACACTTGTTGCAGCATCTCAGCAAATGGTTTACGAAGAAAAACTTTGGTGGTACCCATTTGCCACTGATACGAGTCATTAAAGCCAAAATTTCGGGAGATAGTTGAAACCATTTCATGACAATCTTTGCTACCTGGGGCTAATGCTTTAAACCTACTGAAGAAATCCTCATGTCGTTCTCTCAGTGCATACCCTTGGTCACGAATGCGAATCGTTTCTAGCATTCCAGCATATCGAAGCTGCTCCAACGATTTGAGCGAGTGAAACTTTCCGGGAAGTTTCTTGTCATTTGGCTTGATACATCTAATATAATGGGGTTCACAGGCGTCAAGTTTGTCTATAAGGCTAGATAGCTGTTTCCTAAATTGACTGGACACGGTGGGAGGTCGTAATTGGGAGGAAGAACGCCTCCTAGGTTTTCCACCAGGTTTGATTTTCGGCGGTGAAATTTCTCCAAAAAGAGATTGAAACCAATAGCAGCGTGAATTTAGCACTAATTGACCTAGAGAATCGGAAAGCGAGTCAAGATTCTTTTTCAAAAATCCACTAACATTGTATTCGACGGAACCGGCATAATGTTTAATGCCGAATTTGCAATCATTATCAAATCGAGGATATACATAGAATGCATTCGCTTCTTTGTGATGCGAATGAAGTTTTCTTAGTAAAGAATGGTCTGCACCTTTGGGCATCAAGCATTCCTCGTCTAACAGACACAAAATCGAATTCCCAGAACGATCAATCAAATCCAAACATGGTTTGTTGTCGTTGAAATCCACTTTCGACCAATCAATGCCTTCACGAGCATATTCTTCCTGTTCCACTTCAAATATATGGCGGTTAAAATGGCGTTGCAATTTCTCATTTGCGTAATTAATGCAAAGTTGCTCGAAGGAATTGGTTTCAAATATTTCGAATCCGTATATGTCCAGTATCCCTACCGAGGTGCATTGAGATTCTTGCTCAGGGTTTACTTGTATGGTTTCGTTAACTCTCACAAGAAGCCATCTGAAGAGAAATGCATAGAGTGACTTCGCAAGCGCGTCTCGTTTATCTCTTGCTGAGGATGCGTCGACCGGTTTCTTGATTTTATCAGCACCTGCATGAACTATATCAGTACAAAGACATTGGGACAGTTCCAAAGTATCCACATGCAACAATTCTGCTATTAGATTTCCTATTGTTTTCGAATTGTCATCGAGAGTGCTGCCATCAATGACTTCAATATCTTCAAAGTCCAGATTTCCTAGCAACAAAATAACTGCCAAGGTTCTGAAAATATCCATTTGCTCTTCATCGGTGATCCCGATAGATTTCATGCAACTCACTGTTTGGGAAAAATTCTTTGCATCGCTTTCCCCATTCAGTGTCAGCCAAGAGCCATTAGACACATATTTCAATTCATCCACGCCAAGATTCTCGAGTCCTATTGCTGCCCGAGTTTGACAAGAGGCACCTCGAAGTAGTTGATAGAATATATGGTAGTTCCTTTCGCCTTCTGTTTGGCCCACCAAACGACTTTTTTCTAACAGGTAATTTTGAATTTTCGCACCTACAATATGGCCAGTAGGTGATATTTTAATCTCAATGAATTTCCCAAATCTTGACGAGTTGTCATTCCTCAAAGTCTTGGCGTTTCCAAAGCTTTCAAGTAAAGGGTTTGTGTCGAGAACCTTTCTAGTTAATCCTTCCTCGCCATCAAGTGACGTTGCATTTCCAACCGCATCTTTTTTCCTACCAACTTCGGAAAGATACCTCATGATAATCTTTGTAGATTCCGTCTTACCTGCTCCTGACTCTCCGCTGATGATGATAGCTTGGTCTTTTTTGTTCGTCGGATTGTCAACGATTGCCCTATACGCGTTCTCCGCAACACCGTAAACATGAGGCGATAATCCATCAGTCATGCGTTTCCCTTGATACTGTCTCATAATCTCGTCAGAATAGATTCGACACCACTTATATGGATTGATAGAAATTAAGATTGGTCCCACGTATGTATAGAAGCTGTCTTTTTGGTATCGTTCTCGTAATGCGTATAGCAAGCTTTCTTCACTATAGTCGCTAAGGTTGAGAAGATCAGTTATATCAGCATCTGATGAATGGTCATGGGTAACCACTAACTCTGCTCTGCCTACATCCAAGTCTCTGGAACCATCTATTGATACGATGTAGCGGTTTTCTTGTACGGCAACTATGGTGCCAAACTCGATCACTCTCTCTTCGTCAAGCACACGCACCCATACATTGGAACCAACTACACAGCTTCCATTTAATGATCTACCTCGCATATTCGAATTTGATTTATTATTTGTAGATCAAGCTTGCGACAGTTTCAATCCGTCAACGGCTATATTTTCGACAGTTGTAAAAAAGCTCACAAATTCGCAATCTATTTGCTTTTACTCTTTTATCTAAATAAGCTGTGAGTATCTTGGTCAAATAACGAGCGCGATTAAAATATGAATTCGTAATTGTAAGATTCTAAAATTGGTGAGAAATAACTGGATACCCTATAGTCCAATTTAATTGTATCCCAGATTTAGTTGTATCCCAGCATTGACACAAATATCTCTCAAAGAATTTAAAATCACTTCCCTTAAATGTTTCCGCATCAGAATCGTATAGAGAATCAGGTCCCATCCTGTGCCAAATACCCTTGAACAAGGAAATTAAAATTTAATTGCAGATTTCATCCTGAGGAACGAAGGATTCAATGTGTTTTAAATCTCCGGTGTTTCTAGGACGAAAGAAAGAAATCATTTGAATTCACGATTCAAATAACCTACCGGGATGTAAACTAACAACGAGGTTGACCCAGGGTTCGGTGAAGTATGCATCGACACTGAAACAATTGCCGCTAAATAGTTTCAGCACTCGAGCGTGTAATTGGGATAAATTGCCGCAGCAAATCGTCATTCGAACGCACAAATAGTATTCACATACTCATTAATTTTTAACTTTTGGGGGCAACGAGCTAAGAATGATAAACCATTCTTCACTCCTGACCCAATCGACACTCTAAGCTATATTTTATAATGCCACTTGCGTTCCTGGTTTTGGCGGAAAAGATTTAAAGTTTTTTACAAAATTCAGACAAATTCAATTGAACTTGACATGGCAGGCTCGATCAAGGTTGACATTTCCCATTTCAGCGCATCCAAATACCTGTTCAGGTAATTCTTCAGGCGTTTCTCCCTGGAGAACAAAAGAGCAACTAAAATTCATTTTGGGGATGTCGTCTTGCAAAGTGTATAAGCCTTTCCGAGCCACATACGCAAAGTCATGCACATTAACATCCACTTGCATGTACATGTCATCTTCTTTCCCATCGACTAGTCCACGGGACAGAGACCCAGCTTTGAAGACAATGACCGGTTTACCGTTATAACTGTGGAACATTGATGGAATACCAAGCTCACCTATATTGAAACAAGTGCCTATCATTTTAAACCTTCTTGCGATGTCTTCATCTTGGGAAAGTTTTTCGAAAAACCTCTCAAGTAGGTGGAGTGACGGGCTTGAATGTTTAGGATCAATGGAGGTATCATATGTATCTTGTTTGATTTCAAAATAGAAAAGAAGGTTAACACCAGGATCAGGATCGGCCTTTCCAAAAAATTTGGGTGCCGCCTTGGGAATCTGCATGTTAATCACGATCAACCTAGGAAGCTTATCGATTGTTCCAGGTTTACGTTTGATGGTGGCAGCAGGAAGTTTAATATGAGAAGCTACATGAGCTATTCTGTCTTGAGTACTGTTGGTCACTAAATCTACATTGATTAACTTGTATAAACTTGGAGCTGAGTGAACTTTTTTCTTATCCTTGACGAATGAGGGACCTCGAACTTTGATTCTGGGAGCATTTCCATCCTTCCACCGACAACCAGCATTAGCAACTGAAAATCCTGCATTAAATCTATGGTCAGCATCTGAGATAATTCCTTCGAATACCTCTTGCTTTGAAACAACGATTTCTTCTGCTACAGGAATTAGATCGTCAAATAAAGGCTCCGGTTTTGGAATAACATCCATTCGCTTCGGTACAGAATGGTCTGCCACATCGAGATAATACGGATTGTTTTGCGTTAGTAAGCTCGCGAAGGTACTGCTCAAATCAGCAACGTTGTACTCAACTAGGAACGAACTCATCTTTTTTATTACGACAGCGCGGTACGGTCCCCGTGTTGGTTTTCATCGTGCGTATCTTCGCAAGATGGATCGGATGAAATCTCTGCTGGAAAACTATTACGGTGCTCCAAGTGATGAACACACTGAGTCATCGAGTGATCTAGACTCTCGTAACTTCAATATGTCCAAGTATGTCTCTCGAAGTCTGACAACTACGCATTTCCCTCAACTGTTGCAAGAGGATGATAAACTTGTACAGGAAGTACGCAATCTGGATGCTGACATGCAGCTGTTGGTGTATGATAACTACTCTAAATTTATCGACGCCACAGATATCATCCGCACGATGAAGAATAAAGTTGACGATATAGAAGCCGATGTGAAAGTGGTGACAAGCAAGCTCGAAAACATTGATGGGGTTGCTACTGCGTTGAACCAGAGAATGGGACCAAAGAGAGAGAAAATAGAAAAGCTGATGAGACTCCAAAGCCTTCTACGCAAACTGAATTTCTTGTTTGAATTACCACTTCGATTGAAGCAGTGCATTGAAATGGACGCTCTTGCACAGGCGGTATCTTACTACTCAAAGGCATCTCCAATCCTCCAACGACATGGGGAGGTCCCTTCGTTTTATCTGATAGCCCAAGAATCCCATCAGATTATGCTAGAGTTACAGCGAAAACTAAAAGTCGATTGTTCCTTACCAAATCTTAGTTATGCTAGTTATAACGAAAAGATCGAGTTGTATGTAGAACTTTCAAAAAATCTGAATGAATTTGTTGAAGATGGGATTAGAGAATCATTTCTTAGCTGGAATGAATCCTACTTGAATGCCGAGGTTGAGTCGTTGGTATCGTCAAAAAGTAGCTTGTTGGCATTTGTGACGGATATATGTGCGGGTGCTTTAGAGTTATTAGCAGATACTTGTGAGTTGTACTGTAAACTATTCACTCATGAGGATGACAACAACTTGTCGGAATTTGCGAAGCCTGCACTTTTATTTATTTTGAATTCCATTCGTACTCGTTTGATTGACAGTGACCTGATGGACAATAATTCACCTGGACATTATGAGCCCCTTCTAGAGGCACTCAAATTCCTGATTTCAAATTTAAAAGGCCACAGACTTGGAGCGTATGTAAAACCTCTTAATTTATCTGATCGAACTGCTGAAATATGTGAAGTGGCAATGAGAAAACAAGTGGTGAATGCATTTGATAGTTTAAGATTAGCTGTGATGGAATGTGTCATCCAAGCTGGCAGCCAAGAGAATATAGACCCAAAGGATCTTGCTATTGAAATTCAAGAATGCATTGGTAAGACAATGGCAGAGCTGGATGTACTTCTTGACGCGGCCTCTGAGCTCTTAGCAGATATGTCTGCGATATTTGAAAACTTGATCAAGTTTCAATTGCGTTTCTGGGTCTTGTGGTTTTGCAATGTTCTTGAGTGCTTTGTAGATCCATATTCAGTTTACAGAAAAGGTGGTGTTCCTCATTTGGTCACCTTAGTTAGCAACAATGAACGCAATTCCATTCTCGTCGATTGCACCCCAGATGTATTTTGCACATCGAGCTCGTTTTTCTTTGTTCTTGTAGGTATTTGTGAAGAGATGAGATTATACGTTAGAAAATCACAAATGAGCGGCGCTCCTGAATTGATGAATGAATTGGATGTCACCAAGGATGCAATTTTAGTGTCCTATGTGAAATTCCAGGCAAGTTTATTATGTAAAAAGATCTTGTCGTTTGAAGAACAGGAACAATTAGGTGTCCGTCCTGAAATACTCGACATTGTTGAAACACTCAGCACGATTTCTAGACAAGTGACAAAACATTTCCCAGGAATAGTTCAAACTCCTCAACCAAATACAAATCGGTATCAACGACATGGTGCTAGCGCCAATGTACACCATGATATAGAAAGAATATTTCACGAGAAGGTATTGCATATCATGGAGCCTGTTGAACTGACTCCTGTTAGTGTAGTTACTGGTGTCTTGCGAATTGTGCTCAAAACATTAGTGGAACATATTCGTGGCCTCACACTTCGCAAAACAGATTTTCATCAATATGAAATAGATGTGTATTACTTGCGATCCACCATCCCACTTTTACTTGGCGAGAAAAACTCGGTGCAGCCATTGCTGAATTTAGTTGCCAGCGCAGTTCGAGATGCTGCTGTGGATACAGAGCCTCTGGCTCCGGAAATAATCGAACGATATAGCAATAGTGCGAGACAAGCATCGAGGCTAAGTTTCTTGAAAAACTAGGTTATTTTATTTAAAGATATTGAGAAGATGTTTCAGCATGCGTCTGCCGGTATGTGGGCGTTGCATGAGCCACAGTCGGCACTTGACGTGCAATCTGGTACTGTAAATGCGGTCCACAATGCCATGTAGTTTGTTAACAGCGGATTGACTACATTATTCTTGTTGTCCAACGAATTTCGCCTTGGATTGTCTCGCTCCCATCCACTTGGGCAAGCTAAAGTACCAGTTGAACCATCCGCAAGAGTTGCCGATCCAGTACCAGGATGCATAAGACCCAACGCATGGCCAATTTCATGGGCTAAGTGAACCTTATCGACTCCACAAGCCACCATTTCGTCACTGCTTATGATTTGAGCGTTCGCAGTTCCGCTTGACCATGTCGCGCCTCCTCCGTAAGTGTCACTTGGATTCCAAGCCTCTACAAAGAATATCTCGATGCAGCATGGATCGTCAGTGATTTCTGATCTGAGATCTCCAGTTTCACCAGTAGTCAATGATTTATACTTTCCAGCGTTGTCATTAATTGTTTTCCACTCTTTCCATGTGAAGGTAATGTCTGCTTTTGCCCATTGCTCATTGGCTCCTGGTTTGCCAAAAGCAAGACCTGCACCGGAATAGGTGTAAGATGGAGAAAAGCAAATCCCAAAGATTTCGAAGCCGCAATTTCGTTGTCTGACTCTGACGGGTTGTATACACAAGTTTTTCTTGTTTTCGTAAAGAAGAATAGGAGGCTGAATCACAATGAATTCGCTGGGGATCCATCTCCACCTGCTCATCACAAGCAAGTCAACTTTTAGCAGCAGGGATTTCATGCCCAATTGAACCAATTTTGAATCTGGGTTTATCTTAAGGACAACGATCATTTGACCACTGGTATCGTGCGCATCTTCAATGTTCTTTTCATCTTTAAACTTTCCAAGTGCTTTATTAGCTGAGGGATCGGTAAACGTCAATTGGGCCATCGCATCCACCAGACGACCCACTTGCAGACCGTCATCGACTTGCTCCCCGGGCGCAATTGCTTCCGCAAGCGCAGAACTAACATATCCGGGAATAGTTGCAATGCAGTGGGAACCATCGCAATCAACTACTTGTGGTTTCCCTCCAGGTACAGGAGTGAACCCCCATACAGTACTGCCATCATCGATCATCATTTGAGAAGATTTTATCACCATTAAACCCGAATCATCCGTTTCAAGGTGGAAACTAATTCGAGTCGTTGAATCCTCAAATTCCCCGCTTTTTGATCCAAGATAAAAGCTTTGCAATTGAAAGTATTCACTGGCAACACGTGCTGCTGAAATTGCTTTTTCTTTGTCTTCCTTGAAGCAGCAACCGCATTTGTCTTTTTTAACAACCCCTTCTCCGTAAGACCCATCATCATGTTGAATGAAATTGAATCCAGGATATCTCTTGCATATTTTCTCAATCGAAGGAACACCGCCGATAGCCTTGCACTTTGGAGTCGTCTTGCATCCTCGCACCGGCCCAGGCTTTCGAACACGTCGCAGTGAGCGACTATCGTCGTTCATTTGTTGACCGTGAACAATGACAAGAACGGCCAGTACGAAACTTATTAGGAGATTCATGAGTTCTTCAATGAAGTTGAAGTTTTGGTTTTGGATATTTGCAATGATCATATTTAAAGGATATTTAAATCCATTCCAAACTACGACTCCTTTTCGAAACGCTTTCTTCGTCTACTTGACTTTCGATCGTAGAGTTCTATTAATTAAACTATTTAAGAAATCGCAACCAAAAAATTGTTTCCTTGATTGGTAGATTCTGACTCTTTTTTTCACGATCACACAACTTTCCATTTCAAGAGAAAACCCACTAAACTATATACTAGTTAATTCGAGAGGTGCTGAAGCCGTCGTACATCATTTCTTGTCACATGACACGGTGTATTTAAAATGGAGTGGTAGGTTGACGAGTCGCTGTCTTGTTTTTGAATGGATGCGAAACTCGAAAAAAAAACGTGTTATGGTTTTCTATAGGAATACCCTACATGAACGAGAAAGAGCCAGATGAAACGAACAGACGGGTAAGTGTTAAGTTAACAATTACGTTAATTAAAGCATACCACTGTACTGATCTAGTTCAACGTTTTTTATAATATGCATAGGGCCCTAAAGGCTCTTTTGTTCTTTTTGTTTTATAACCAAACTACGGTACGGTCCCCGAGAAGAGTGTTCCGAGAATGAATTTTCATAATTTTTCAAGCCAAGTCGACATTCAAATTTCAATTGAAGCAATACTAATGGATTGGATTTTGTTGGACGATACTGCCTCACAGTTTTCCTCCGGCTCATGGTGTCACCTTTCATTGACATCTCAGAGTGTATCTTGCCACGATGCTGTGTCAGAGTCAGATGAAATTGAAAGTTATAACCCTTACGATGAGTTTATAAAACCAATGTCGGCCAAACAATATCGCAAGTATGATCCTGGATTCAAATACCGGCATTTGCACGGGCATACTGGGACGAAAAGTAAACCATATATGGGTGTAGAACTGTCGACTTCTGGTATATCGGTTTCCGAAGCAACCCCTGTCTCAAAAACGTGTCTTGACAAATCTATCAGCAATATTGAGAAGAAAATTGAATCAATACACGATGATGCCATTTCTCATCAGGCGCGTTTACATATCTATACAATTTCTCATCAATATCAAGTTCCTGTCGTTGGTCATATTGTTAAAGAGAAAGTATCCAAGACGACTGATAACAAAGTATATATCGTGAAGCGAACAGGAAGAAATTCAAGTGGGAATCATTGGGCAAAGGTTAAATTAGTGGGTCGATTTTGTCCCTCGATCCCCTTGGAATGCCTTAACGAGTTGCAAGGGACGCTCAGCGCTCCTAAAGGCTGCGGATCAAGGTCTATAAAGCGAGCCTTCTGTCACAGTATTGGAGGAGGATATTTTACCGCAACCAAATCTAATCAGTTCCTTCAAATAGATTTTGGAGTCGTTTCGCTGGTAACTCATCTAAGTTTTCGGGCTAGAGCCGTTGCCAGTTTAAGATGGTTTCCTAATTATAAATGGTTAAAGAACAAAACCAGCATTAAAGTCACAGGTGATTCTGAGAACCAATTACTAGACTTGAAAAAGTGGAACGGCCCTCGATTTTGGTTTGTTGATCCTGATGAGAATTTTTCTGACCTACTTGCGTACGAGCAGGTCGAAGTGTTTTATCGCGTGAACAAAGGTTTTGGTTGGGTGTCACTGGGAATATTCAAGGGCCCAAACAATAACTTCGAAGAAAGAGTTCATTTATTGGACACGAGTATCCATTGCAGATATCTAAAATTTAAGCCAGTTCGATGTGATTCGCAGGATCAAGGCATACAGATAGGCTGCTTTGGGAATGCGGATAAAAATCAATTGGAGGAATTGCGAAAAACGATGACTTTCAATTGCTCTACACTTCGAGATGAAAGTAGAGGAATTAATAGATTCATAAGGCGAGGGAGAACATTCTATTGGCGTATGACGGAAGAAAGGAAACAAAGTCATGGGATTTATAAACAGATACAAGAAGAACAAAGTGAAGTTTACTAATAAATATAAAAAATTTGATTGCATGAACATTCGAAGAATGATTATGCATGCAAGTGTTAATTTTAGATCCAATTAGGAAACTAAGGAGGCTCATAAACCTGATGGTATAGGTCAGTAGACGCGATTTGTGCTCTCAAAAGTGAATTCAGTTAAGAATACAGGTTCATGTATGTGAAACTTAAACCAAATCGGCTTTTCAAAAACCTGTTCCGATGGTAGACCATTGGTGAATTTTCTCCATCATCACCACGTCTTTTTTCTCAGAACATTCGCGATTGGAGGTGAGTATTTATGATGCATCGATTTCTCTCCCACCTGATGAAGCCACTCTCTCGTCTCTTAGAGGTGCCTCTCAAACGAGTTCTTAAATTCGCTTTGAAATCCACATTGGGTCGTTTTTTAAGACATGATTTAAAATTCGAACAGTTCTGTTTGAGTTTGAACCAAGGAAGCGCCAAGCTGATCGATGTGGATTTGGACGCTGATGAGATTCATCGTGTTCTTGGATTCCTGTTTCCTCGTATTCGTCGGATCTTTATCCAATCCATTGTTGTAGAGGCATTCGGGCAAGACGGTTGCCTTCATGTCAGCGTGACAGGATTTGAAATCGAATTGGAGGCGACAGAGGAATATGTCCCTTTTGATTCAGATGAAGTCACTGAAACATCGGATTACAGATTCAGAGAAGAGGACGACCTTAGTGGGTTCGAGGACGAAGATTTGAGCCAAGCTGCTCGAACTGGATTGCAATCACTAGGGGACTGGATTGAAGCATATACCGCTGGATTACAATTAGATGTTGAAGATATCACCGTCAGAGTTTTTAGAGGCTCGACATACACTGGAGAGAAATCCCTGAATGTAAGAGTCCCTTATGTTCGATTCCGTGACTTGTCGGGAGGAGGGTGAGTACTTTATAGGCATGGAGTTTTTTTGATTTACTAATATTTTAATATAGGATTGCGAGCAAATCATTCGATTTTGGAAGCTGGGTATTTTCGGTGGCCGGACAAGAGGAAATTGTTGTGGGAAGGTCGAGTGACAAATGCACTGCTGTAACCAAGGTGCAAACTTGTTCCTCGAAGCTTACCATACCATGGATTCACTTCATTCTAGGTCCCTCTGCCTTCGCGGATATATGTGACATTCTTTTCAATAGTAAAGTGCTGGGGAAAATGGATTTTGACGGGGACGAGTTCTTTGACGCTCATGATGATGATGAAGCAGTAGCGAAAAAGGTTGAAATGCATCTTTCTGAACACGCTCTTGAGTTCAATATCGAAATTCTTAAGTTCCAAATACAGTTGATATACTCTAAGACCGCCGAGACTCATGGAGAGGCTAGGGCAAAATTAGATGAATGGCTTACGCGTGATGTGGAAGTCCCTCTTACAGAATTCTCAAATTTGAAATCAGTAGAAGATCGGCTTGTTCTGAGGGCCAAAAGTATTGTACTAAAAGGAACTCTCGGAGAAGTTGCGACTCTAGAAATATGGGAAACTAAGTCGTTCGAATTGCTGCGAGAATCGCCCTTTATGGAAAAGCCTAAAGATGAACTTTGCTTCGTTCATCAGTTTCTGGAAATGGACACGAGCCAAACCCAATCGTGCGTGTTGCAGTTTTTGAAGAGCAAATCGTTGGTTGTAAAGTTGGCACCTTTGTTCATTAGTTGGGATAATAGTATGGCTGATAGGATGAATTGGTATCTCCCGCGATCCGATAGTGTGAAGTCTACTTCATCTTCTGAAACAGATTTCATGGATGTGAGTATCGTATCACCTAAAGCCTTGGTGATAATTCGAGTACCGAATGGAGTACAGGATCGTCGATGGAAAAACGAATCGCTTGTTTTGAATATGACTGATGTCAACGCCTCCACTGTGCATGTTGATGAGCAGGAAACTGAATATGCGTTTGATAATATGAGGAGAACGGTGATTTGGGAATCTGTTGTTAATTTCTCGTATGCTAGAGCGTGTATTATTGATGTGATGACAGGGGTAGTTCCTTGGGACCTTGATTCCTCTGATGAATGGACGATAACCGTAGGTGCGAGTTCGGATATAAATAACACCAATGTGTCTCTTCCCAAGATATATATGAGTACTCGTGTACCTCTAGTAAATGCAGATGAAATATTAGAAATCGTTGAAGAAGCGTTTCTGGTTTCTGACAAGAGTAAACGGGCATTTAAGAACCGAGTTTTCCAACGACGAGGCAATTTTAATTCTGGATACGACCAGTTGGACCCTGCTGGAGATCATGGTCTTGACAAAGATGCAGAGCCCCCTATTCACGTCAAGATAGACAGGACTATTACCCATGGATATTCAACCTCGGAATCTTGCGTTCGATTGATATGTCCAACTGCAACGATGGTCCTTGACAAGATGAGGTATCACAGTTTGAACGCCACACTTCAACTGATAGTAGCGACGATTCCCACATTCACCCAATTGGACTCTATAGTCCATGATAATGATCTGGCGCCTGCGTTGGCACCTAAAAAAGTAGATCCTGCCTCGTTTTGGGAAGGTGGAGATGAATTGTGTGGTGATTCGGAATTTGACGAATTCTCCATCAATCGAAGAAAACCAGCTCTTTATGTTTTCCAGATGGAGAGTACCGAGGGTAAAGTAGAGATTATTGATGCGTGTAAACCGTCGTATGTTTTCGAATACTTTGGAGTCCAAGTGACGCTCGTTGACGAGAAAACAACCGTTGAATCTCAGGATATCACACTACTAGAAATCAAGCCCAATGGAACAACTCCTGTATTGTATAGCACGAAATGGGGCAGAACCACAATGTCACCGCCATTGATGCAGGTATTCTTTGATTGTACATCTGATACAGTATTATTGAATATTTCTGTGGAAGGGCTGACGCTTCGCTACGAAGGTCAATCTGATTGGTTGACCGATATAGGGCAATTCTTCACATCTGTAGACGCATCCAAAGTTGAAAATGATAGTTCAACGTACACCGAGCTTACTGTAGAGTTCTTCGACTCGGTGGTTCAATACACAGCCAAGGATCCTCATGAAGCAGAAATGCGGAATGATGCATTGCTAGCTTGCTCTTTGTTACGAATATCGGCTAACATAGCTAAACCTGCAGCTGAAGAGCAATCCTATCAACTTACTGCAAGGGACTTGAGACTGTTTTTGAGCAACGATGCAGCCCCTTCCACTGGTAACGATTTCAAATGCACCTCATTATTATTGCCGGTGAATCCGAATCCATACTCTTCAATTGAGGACTTTTGTAACTCTATGCTATATGCCAAAATGTGTTCCCTCAATATGGCGGAGTTCTTCTTAAGGTTTAGAGATGAGAATGTTGATGTTGAGGTTTCCGTACCTCAGCTCGATCTGTATACTTGCATGGATTCTTTGGCAACCGCGAACCAGTTGTTCGTGTCGTTACTTGAAGAAATGCAACCTCTGGAGTCGCCTCATACTGGCCTCGAATCCCATGCAGTATTTGATGAAGCTGAAGATGACATTGACTGCTTAATACACGCCCATCTGCATATTGATGATCGTGTTGAAGAGAACAAATCAAGTACTCGCAATGAAATCTACCAAGATGATTCACAAGTAGTTCAACCGGATTCTCAAGAGGGAATTCAAACTGTTGAAAATTCACAATTTGCTCCCGACGAAATCCATCAAGATGATTCACAAGTCGTTCAACCTGATACTCAAGAAGGAATTCAAACTGTTGAAATTTCACAACTTGTTCCAGGTGGTATTCACCAAGATGATACTCAGGTATTTCAATCGGATATCCCGGAAGAAACTCAAACAATTCGATGTTCGCAATTCGTTCGAGATGACGAAATGTCAGCTGCGGAATTGAGACGATCATACCGAGAACTACCAGACGACCAATTAAGTGGAGCCCAATTGCGAGCTCGGAAGCAAGCCCAGGAGGACCCGGATGGTGTATTAGTAGATGGATTTCTGGCCCTCGATGATGATGGGATGTATGACGTGACCTCGTTAGGTTCTATTCACAGTCCTCCGCCAGCTCCTAGTGGCGGATGGTTCGCAACAAAAATCGCTGCTGCGGATAATGTATTGATATGGGGAGACAATGCTGAAGAGATTGAATTGGAAGAGATTCAATACCATCAAGATGATGATTTGCTAGGAGAATCACAGATCGTGGAGGAACGTGGACGTGAGCTGGAAGAACGTGAAAGAGCGATGGATGATTTCGTGTCCATGTGTAATAAGGAAAAGGATTCACCCGCACATACGAAGGAACCGATGGCAAAGTGGTATGCTGACGATGTGAAAATCTATCCGCATTACATGGGAGTTCCATATGAAGCAGGACCTGGGTCGCATGTGCCACCATCAGAGGCACTGTCTGCCAGGCTAGAGACCTCAGCTCATCTAGCGGCCAGTGAGGACTTACTGCAGTCTAGATTCATCGTTCGAGATTTGTCTGTGAAATGGCTGCTTTTTGACGGCAAGGAATGGAATCAACGAGCAGTAGAAGAAAAACCACAACTACTTTTTCAACAGGGAGAAAGCGAAAAACGCCGTATTCGTGATAAAGGCGCTGGAAGGAATACAAATAAATCACTCGAGATCCGCTTGAACCATATGTCTGCATGCTATGACCAATACACACAAGTTCCGCAAAGTGTGTCGTGGTTGGTAAACCGTACGTATGTTGCTATTCGTGATTTTGAAGTAATCGACCACATCCCAACTTCGGATATCAACAAAATGTTTTGTGAATGGGTTTCAGAATCACGCCATCCACGAATAACAGGCTCCTCGATGATTCGATTTGCGCATGATGTTGTATGCAATGATGGAGAAACAGGCTTGGGCCATTCTCTTAGGGTAGCTATTCTCCCTTTGAAAGTGAACCTCGATCAAGACTCTATCGACTTCATGCTGGATTTCTTCGCGTTGAGTCAAGTAATTAAAGAGAGCCAAGAAGAGGAGGAAGAAGAAGATGATGATGACGATATTTATGTGATACCCGACCTTCCAGAAACGCCAGTTTTGAGTGCTGTTGACATTCGTCCTTTTAAGATCAGAGTAGATTACAGTCCGAAACGTGTGAGCCTGAGTGGGCTCATGGAAGGAGACAGAATGGCACTGGTGAATCTGTTTGCGTATGAGGGTCTGGAAGTTAGTATCCGACGAGTGTATCTGGAGGATGTCCGTGGGTTCCATAAGTTGATGCTGCATGTAAGTTCGTCTTGGCAAGATGACGTCTCTAGACAGAGACACAAGTGTTTGGCTGGTGTCTCATTCCCGCCTATCAACACAGTTGCATCACTTGGTAATGGATTAACTAATTTGGTGATGATTCCATTGGAGCAGTATCAACGAGATGGACGACTCGTTCACGGGGTGCATCGAGGAACCTCTGCATTTGTAAGAACAGTTGCTATAGAATTCCTAGGGACGATATCGAAAGCTGCTCAAACCACTCAGTCTTTACTCGAGCACGCAAGAGACGTTATCACTCCTCAGTCACGCAATCCATCTTATTTCATTGCAGATCCTAAGGATTTCACAGAAGGACTGGGGATGGCCGCGGATAGCTTTAAGCGAGAATTGAAGCAAGCAGCTTATGTTTTAGTAGCTTTACCTGTGGAAGAGTTCAGAAATTCTGGAGCAACCGACGCCTTCAAGAGCGTATTACGGGGTGTACCTATCGCAGTAATACGCCCATTATTAGGGGCAACGTTAGCGGTGTCCTCGACCTTGATTGGTCTGAGGAATTCCGTAGATCCCGATATTCAAGTAGCTGGGATGCAAAAGTACAAGTCTAACGTTGTAGAAAAGAATTGATATTATATTTTGAATTCATTGTATTTGAATATTTCCGCGCATCGAATACATTTGAAAAAGCTGGTTTTCGAAACTCAAAATTATTATTCAATCGTCGATTCGGTTGGAGGAGTTAGAGGGAGGGAGGCACAGATACTACCAGCGGATCAAAGAATGTAGAATGATCTTGTTTATTCTGTTTTGACTTGCCACATAGAGCAACGTAAAGAGCTGTGATGCAACAACCAAGCAAAATCAACGAACCAACCGATATCCCCATAATCAAATAGGTTTGAAGCAACTTATCTTCTTTGGTATCAACTGAGTCAGTAGTACCGGGAGTATTGACGCGAAGTAGACATGGGTCATGAACATTGGAGTAAAAAACAGCCAATCCCTTTGCTGTTTCCACCTGAACTTTGTTGGCACTGTCAAGTGAACTCTGACAAACTACCCGTGCTCCAATTGAAGCGCATGCTGAGATTTTCGTTTCCTTGTCAGATGAAATAATTATTGTGGCGTTTTCAAATTCGTGCTGCGATTTGGAAACATTTAAAGATACATGCGGGGTATTTTTGGATGAACAAGTGGAAGAGAATATAATATCATTGCAATCCAAAGCAGGTCCTGGTAATTTCGTAACGTCTTCAATCTTGCATACTCGGGAGTTGTTACGGAGTAAAACCAGAGAAACTGCTTTCAGTAAATCAATGTTTGCAAGTTGACAACTGGCACCATTCTCATTGTTGTGACATGGTTTAGAGTATGTGGTTTCGCCACCTTTGCTGATTTCGACGTCGGAAAAGGTTGTTGATGAAATGATTTCAAGTGTGACGTTTTGATTCAACAACTGTGGACAATAATGTCTTGAAGAGCTACGGAAGAAGAGTTTCTCAAGTTGACAGGGAGGTACAACATATTCCAAATATACTGTCGATGTAGGCGATCCAGTGCTTCTAGGAGAATTCGTACGTAGAATCGGATTCACCGACGGTGATGCGCTTTGAAGACCATTCGATGAAGGTGAAGTAGATGGAGATGATGTAGGAGATATTGATGGCCAGTTAGATGGAGATGAGGTAGGAATTGATATAGGGGATGAAGATGGAGAGGAAGTAGGAGATATTGATGGCAAGTTAGATGGAGATGAGGTAGGAGGTATTGATGGCAAAATAGATGGGGATGAGGTAGGA
>Ga0105054_10005327_pt1 | contig 18580 bp, 15 predicted proteins | sample BON02_FD_78091 | JGI IMG/M metagenome (GOLD analysis project Ga0105054, IMG submission 78091) | Freshwater microbial communities from Lake Bonney liftoff mats and glacier meltwater in Antarctica - BON-02 (megahit assembly) | ecosystem: Environmental > Aquatic > Freshwater > Ice > Glacier...
ATTCATCGAATAGCGCCGCGAAACCTGTGCAACCGATACGCCCGGCGTCAACGTTTGCTCGCAAATCGTGCGCTTCTCGTCATCAGACCAGACCCGCTTCTTCAAACCCTTCTTCCCCGCCATCACCAACCCCAAGATGTCCGCTATCCATGATGGACACTATCACCCACTCCATCATACAGGCAGGGCAGTCAGACCGGACGGATACGTTCCTTGTGGCAGGCACGATTGGCAACGATGTCGTCCAGTTGCCCCAAAGGCCAGGCAAGTCCAATGCCGACCCTCGCCGGGGTTTCAAACGCTCCCTCAGGGGGTTCCTTGCTCTCTGATCGACTGGGGACCGATCACTCAGAAAGCGTTCAGCCGACTTTCTGGCCCTGCGTCCGGGGAATTTTGCGCTTTCATCTGTCAGGCATGTCGTTGCGCAGCGTGTCGATCACGAATTCTCCGCTTCGCTTGACGTGTTCCATCATGATGGGGGCGGCGGCGTTCACCTTGTCGGCGCTCGCCGAGATGGCAGGGGAGATTGCAAGGTGAGTTGCCACCAGATGCACGCAAGCATTCCGCCGCCGACCAGACCGCCGCCGCGCCGCATCATGCGCAAGCCGTGCAACCTGTGGATCATACCCGCCGGGCGCGGCACCCTGCGTCAGTTCAAGCCTGATGGTGGCATGATGCCTCCCAAGACGCCGACCGATCTGACGCAGGCTCGACCCCCGCCGATGTTCAGCAAGGACCACGCCACGTTCCTCGGCTTTCAGGTGCTTGTCGTGTCTTTCCATGGCAACATCTCATGCCCTCTGGGCTGTCGGTGTCGCACTGCAATCTTGAGCGCGAGTATGCCAGCGCTCATCGCGATGCGGTTCGATCCAGACCTGAAAGGCAAATACAATGCCCTCCGCAAAGCCGGAAGACGCGCCATCGGCGTCGTCGTGCGGAAACTGCTCGAAACGGCCAACGCACTCGTCAGGGCAGACCGAATCTGGGTCGAAAGATGCTCTTGACCAGGACGGATACCCGAAATTTACACCAGCTTGACGGACGCTACCCGTCTTATTTGTAACCAAAGGATCGGTGACAGCAAAATAATCGCCAATCCCATCGTCAAAAGCCCCGGAGCGATGAACAACAGTGACGCCAATCCGACCCACCAGCGTTCCCATGCCCGAAGCGGAGTCAGCAGAAAGCCCGAAAAGGCAACGCCCAGGCTGGCAATGCCGAGCATCGCGCCGACAAGAGTTACCGAAAATGCGGCCCATGTGAACCCATCTGCAACCAACAGCAGAGACGGCGAATAAACGAATACAAAAGGCACAAGCGCCTTGGCAATTCCGAGCCGGAAAGCAGTGTTGCCGGTTTGAAACGGGTTTGACCCCGCAATGCCTGCGGCGGCATAGGCGGCAAGGGCCACGGGCGGCGTAATGTCTGCCAACACGCCATAATAGAAAACAAAGAAATGCGCGACGATCGGTTGGATATCCTGCACCGCCAGCGCAGGGGCCGCGACCGCCACCAAGATGATATAGGTGGCGGTTGTCGGAATTCCTGCGCCCATGATGATGCAGGCAATCGCAATCAGTACCAGCGACAGGAAAAGCGACCACTGCGCAACGGTCGCGAATGAGAATGGCCATATCTGCCCAATGACCGACCCCATATCCGTTGCAGTTTGCACCACCACAAACCCAAGTCGAAAGCCAACGCCGGTAAGTGTGACAACACCCACCACAACACCCACAGTCGCCGCTGCCGCGCCCACCGCGAGGGTATTTTTGGCCCCTGCGGCCAGTGCATACCACAAGTCGATCAAGGTGAGGCGGTTGATCGGGTTCAGAAGGCCGACGACGACGCAGGCAATGATCCCATAAACGGCCGCATAATCCGGTGTGCGCCCCGTCAGGATCATATAAACGAGAATGATCAACGGGATCACCGACAGCCAATGCTGTTTCAGAACCAGGCCCAACCTGGGCATTTCATCAGCGGTCAGGCCGCGCAGACCCAGGCGCTTTGCCTCAAGATGAACCATGATGAACACACCGAAATAATGCAGCAAAGCCGGGAAAAGCGCGGCGGCCAGAACATCGCGCAAAGGGATTTCAAGGTATTCCACCATGATGAACGCCGCAGCGCCCAGAATAGGCGGCGTGATTTGCCCACCGGTTGACGATGTCGCCTCAACCGCGGCGGCGAACCGGCCGGAATAGCCAACCTTTTTCATCGCCGGGATGGTCAAGGCCCCTGTCGTCACCGTGTTGGCGATTGACGAGCCTGAAATCGTACCCATAAAGGCCGATGAAAAGATCGCGACCTTTGCAGGGCCGCCCGCATAGCGGCCGGCAATCACCATCGCCAGATCGATGAACAATTGCCCCAGGCCAATTCGGGTTGCCAGAACGCCAAACAGGATGAACAAAAAGACGTATTTCGCCATGACCCCGATGGCGATACCATAAATCCCCTGATTGGTCATATAAAGATGGTTGATCAGGCCAAGCCAACTGGTTCCGCCATGTTTCAGCGCGCCGGGGGCATAGGGGCCGAAGATCGCAAAGAGGATGAACACGATGGCAATGATCGGCAGCGTCGGCCCGACCGACCGCCGCGACGCTTCCAACGTCAGCAGCAACAGGGCCGTTCCCATGAAAATATCGGTCTGGTTCGGGTTGCCAACCCGTTGCGCCACGATTTCGGGTGGCAAAAGTGGCAGATACATCGCGGCCGCAACAGCCAGAACAGCCCACAACAGATCAAGATAGGGCACACCCTGGACGCGCCACCATACGACCGGGGCAACATCCGTTGTGGGCGTTTTGCGCCAACCAAACAACACAAAAACCAGGCCCAGGACGAATGAGATATGGATGCCCCGGTGTGTCAGTTCGGGGAACAGGGCGAAACCGGACGCATAGAAATGATAGACCGACATCGCCACCAGAGTGGCCGTCACGGCAAAGCCAAGTTGCCGCCCGGTCGCGCGAAACGCTGTTTCCGGGTCATATTTGCGTTCAATCTCTGCCAGGTCCGCCGCGCTGAGCTCCGGGGTTTTCATCTGGGTATCCCTATGATCGTCGACCATTCACCAAAGAACAGGCGGCCTCGATGGATCAAGGCCGCCTTTCGTCGCCAAGGCTTTGTTACTGCAACAAACCTGCTTCACGATAGAAACGCTCGGCCCCGGGATGCAGCGGGATGCCGATACCGTCCAGAGCGGTTTCCCTGTTGATCGACGCGCCCTTGGCATGGCCGACATCCAGAAGCCTGCGGGTGTTGTCGTTCCACAGGGCTGCCGTGATCTGATAGATCAGTTCTTCGTCTTCGTCTGACGAGGTGATCCACTGAGCCCCGACAGCCACCGTGGTGGTGGCGGCAACGCCTTCGTAGGCGCCATCGGGAATGTCGGAAACCGAGAAGAATCCGAATGCTTCGGTCAGGCCGGCCGCACCGTCGCCGTCAATCGGCACCAGTTTGATATCGACAGCCGAAGCCAGTTCGACAATCGCCCCTGTGGGATAGCCGCCAACAAAGAAGAAGGCGTCGATCTGCCCATTGCGCAGGGCATCGCCCGCCGCATCGGGTTTCAACGCCTCGGCGGTCACGGCATCCTTCGACAGACCATAGGCTTCGAGGATCAGAATGGCATCGACATAGGTGCCGGACCCCGGCTCATCCAACGAAACACGTTTGCCGGCCAGATCGCCAACCGAATTGATCTCGCTGTCGGCCATGACGACCAGGTGAATATGCTCGGGGAACAAGGCCGCGATTGCGCGCAGTTTTTCGGCGGGCGGTTGGCCTTCCATCGTGCCGGTGCCGGTATAGGCCCAATAGGCGACATCGGACTGTGCAAAGCCCGAATTGCGCAAGCCCGAATTGATGGCGTTGACGTTATCAACCGATCCACGCGATGATACTGCCGACGCAATCAGGCCGGGAACACCACAACTGCCGCCCTCGTCACATGGGCGCGACCCGGGTGGGTTGGAGATGGAGTTTGCGATCACACCCCCGACTGGATAATAGGTCGCCGCAGTTCCGCCCGTGCCGATGGTGAAGAACTTCAGATCTTGTGCGGCGGATACACCCGCCATACCAAGCGCAATCGCGGCAGACAAAGCCGCCGTTTTCAGAATATTCATCCCGTTTTCTCCCTGTGTTGCTTTCGCTCTTACCCCCTTTACGGGTTCGGCGAACATTTTGCGGCATCGTAAGCCGCAACTTTAAAGTGGATGTTTCAACGTGGACTGTAAAGCACTGTGTCGATCATACTTTTCGACATCATCCCTCGCGATCAAGGGACTGTGGAAGGGGAATTCTCCCGTTTTCAAAAGGGTTTGAGGTGCCCATGATCCCAAGAGGCTTTGCTTGGTGTTCCGGGAACCAGGGAGAGACGGATGTGAACAAGGGAATGCGGTTTAAGGATGAGTTCAAGACCGGGCGCGGCTTGGCGAGCGAGCCGACCTTCCTGCTGGCGCCGCCGCTGAAGCTGCTGATGCGGCGCAACTTGGCCCGGGACGCCGAACGCGCATACGACGACGCCCCGGGCCTGATTGAAGCGAATTGGCTCACGAGATCCTGGAACTCGGTTCAGCATCCGGAAGTTTGGTTTCTGCGCCAACTGGAACATGGTTGTCTGCACCTTCCTGAATCATACGGCCCTGGCCGACGATGGAAACACCAGTGGATCGCCCGCAGGCCGGGTCTGAAGCATGTCCAGAATGACGCTGTCCGGCAAGCCATCCTCGATCTGGTTGGTCCAGACGCGGAAATACGTCAGGTCGTGGGCGCCGAACGAGGTGATCATCGCCACGTCTGCCGCGTCGGACCCGCGCACCATCAGGATGCGGCCCGCCCGGGGCATGTTGTAGCGGGCATCGAAGGTGTACCACCGGTCGCCGAGATAAACCTCGTACCATGCGCAGAAGTCGCCCGCCCCGGAGTAAGGGACGCCGATGTCGCCCAGATAGCCACTGCAATAGCGGGCCGGGATGTTCATCGCGCGGCACAGTGCGATAGACAGGTGCGCAAAATCGCGGCAGACGCCGGTTTTCTCGCGATAGACCTCGGAGGCGGTCTTGTTGGCGCGGCCGAACTGATAACCGAAGGTGACGTGGCGGTTGACGAAACCCGTGATGGCCTGAACGCGGTCCCAGCCTTCGGCATGGTTGGCGAAAAGGGTCCAGGCGGTTTGGGTCAGGTTGTCGCTGTCGCAATACCGGCTGGGGCCGAGGTGTTGGAGCACCTCGTCGGGCAGATCCGGGACGGCAAGCTGGCGGGCGTAGGGTGCCTGTGGATCCGGCCAGCCGTCAATTTCGATCACGCAGTCGGACCACAGACGGGTCGAGCCCTGGGGGGCGGTCATCCGGGTGATCTGGTTGCCGAACGTGTCGGTATACCAGCGGTAGTCGCAGCCCGGAGGGACACGGACGAAATCCTCGCCGATGAAGCGGCCCGGGGTGGTGCTGTGGGTCGACAGGGCGAGGAGCAGGGGCACGGGGGCCTTGCAGGTGATGTCGATTTCAAAGCCGAAGCGGATGAGCATGGGGGCGGCCTTTGTTCCGGGGCGGGGACGCGAAGATGCCGGTTTGGCGTAGGCAATGCGTGGAATTCTCTCATCGGCAAGACCCGGCGAAGCTGGATAAGGCATCCTAACGCTTCGAGTCGAGGCTTGCCAGCCCCTTGGGCTTTTGGCGTGAGCGGTTGTGGCGCGCTTTGCAAAGGTCTCTGGTCTGAAATCCCTTCATTTCGATGAGCCTTAACCTTCACGACAGCATCGCTGCGCATTGGGCCATTGCCCGGCAAGACCCTGCCTGACACTCTCGCCTCACGCCCGTGGCTTGAGGAGGGAAAGCAATGCTCACCGACCGGATTGAAGGCAAGTGGATCGACTGTTTCGCACGGACGTTCGAACTGTCGAAGGTCCAGCCTGGCGACGAGATCGCGATCCTTTCGGAAACCCAAAGCCGCCATCTCAACGTCCACCTTGCCGAACTCGCACTCCTGCGGCTGGGGGCCAAACCCTTTCACATCGTGATGCCCACGCCGCCGCTGACCGAGCCGGTGCCCGTGCGCTCGACAGGCGCCACACCGGCGATCCGGCACAACGCCTCGGTCATCAAGGCGCTGCAGTCGGTGCCGCTGATCGTCGACCTGACTGTCGAGGGGATGATGCATGCCGAGGAAACGCCGCAGATCCTCGAAACCGGCACACGCCTTCTCTACATCTCCAACGACCACCCCGAGCAGCTTGAACGCTGCGCACCCAATCCTGCCCTGCGCGATCGCGTGCACAAGGGCATCGAGATGGCGAAGAGCGCCAAGTGGATGCATGTCACCTCGCGTGCCGGAACGGACCTCAAGGTCGACATGCAGGACGCCTTCGTCGGCGGCACCTGGGGCGCCTCGGACACCCCCGGCACGATCGAGAACTGGCCCGGCGGTATCGTCGTGTGCTTTCCCAGGGGCGGCGCGGTCAACAGCACGTTGGTGCTGGCTGAGGGAGACATCAACAACACCTTCAAGCGCTATCTTGAAAAGCCCGTCACCCTGCACATCGTCAACGACTTTGCCGAGGAGATCGAAGGCGAGGGACTCGACGCCGACCTGATGCGCGAATACATGGCCGCCTGGAACGACCGCAACGCCTATGCCTCCAGCCACGTTGGCTGGGGCATGAACCCCGGCGCGCGGTGGGAAGCGATGATCGCTTACGACAAACGCGACACCAACGGGGTCGAACAGCGCGCTTTCGCGGGCAACTTCCTCTACTCCACCGGCGCCAACCCCTTCGCCGACCGCTTCACGCTGGGTCACTTCGACTTGCCGATGCGCAAATGCACGGTGATGCTGGACAACACGGCCGTGGTGGTGGACGGCAAGTTGCAGCCGCCGCTGGTGTGAACACGCAAGGAGCGGGCGCAATGACCCCAGACACGCGGCACGCCGAGATCGCCGGCGCGGGCTTTGGCGGATTGGTGGCGGCGCTGGCGCTGGCGCGCCGGGGCTGGAGCGTGCGGGTTCACGAGCGTAACGCGGCGTTGCGGTCCGAGGGCTTCGGCATCGCCATCCACCGCAACGGCGTGCTGGTTCTTGAAGCGCTGGGTGTGCTTGACGACGTGCGCGCGAAGGCCCTGAAGGTCTCCTTTCTCGAAACGCGCGCGGCTGACGGCACCCCCACCGGGCGCGTCCATCCAAAAGACACCTGGCGCATGTCGCGCCAGCACATGGTCGAGGTTCTGGCGCGCCACGCCCGGGCGGCGGGAGTCGAAATCGTCACCGGGAGCGATGTTGCGGGCGCGGATCCTGCGGGCGCGCTGCTGCTGGCCGACGGCACCCGCCTGCCGGCCGATCTGGTGATCGGTGCCGACGGCATCAACAGCCGGGTGCGCGAGACTCTCGGCCTCTTGCGCCGGGACCGCACGCTCCGCGACGGCGCCTTTCGCATGGTCATTCCGCGCGCGGATCATGAACTGCGTTACGGACCCGAAGAGGCCGCACCCGCCTATGAGACGTGGTCCGGCCAGCGGCGGATCATCTACAACCCTTGCGGGCCCGACGAAATCTACATCGCCATGACCGCGCTGAACGCCGACGCCGACGCCACCGCCGCGCCCATCGACGTCGAGACCTGGGCAGGCTCTTTTCCGCATCTGCGCCCGCTCATCGAGCGGATTCGGGCAGACACCGATTGGAGCCGCGTGCGCTGGGCGCCGTTCCGGGTGATCGAGCTCGACGCCTGGTCGCAAGGCCGGGCGGCGCTGATCGGCGACGCTGCCAATGCGATGCCCCCCAACCTTGGCCAGGGCGGCGGCTGCGCAATGATGAACGCACTTTCGCTTAGCGACTTCGTGGCGGGGGCAACCGACATCCCAGGCGGCTTGCGCGCCTGGGAGACCAGCGAGCGGCCGCTGACCGAACACACCCAGCGGCTGTCGCGATTCTACTCGGCGGCCACCAACTGGCCGCCCGCGCTGCGCAGCCTGGTGTTTTCTGCCACCGCACGGTTGAAGCCGCTGCGCGATGCCTATCAACGCACTGCCAACCATGTCCCCCGCGGCACCGGGCATGTCTGACGCGCGGAAGTATCAGCCGGGGCCGTTCACCCGACGCACCAGGGCATTGCCGCGAGTGGCGGCTTTGACCGGAAAACGCGGGCTGACGGTACGCTCCGCCTCGCACGACCACACCACGGCCCCGACGCCGCCACAGGAGATCTGACGTGACCGAGATCGAAACCCGCCGCATCCCCGGACCGCCCGAGCTTTGCATCGATATCGCGGGCAATGCCGGCGAGGTGGTCCTGTTTCTGCATGGCATCGGCGGCAACCGCACCAACTGGCGCGACCAGCTTCTGGCCCTTGCGCCGCAGTACACGGCGGTGGCCTGGGACGCGCGCGGCTATGGCGAAAGCGCCGACTATGAAGGCGACCTGCGAATGGAGGATTTCGCCGCCGACATCCTCCGCGTGCTGGATGCCATGGGCGCGGAGCGGGCGCATCTCGTGGGCCTGTCGATGGGCGGGATGCTGGTTCAGGACTTTTACGCACGCCACCCCGAGCGGGTGCGCTCTCTGGCGCTGTGCGACACGTCGCGCGGCCCGCGCACCGAGCATTCCGATGCGTGGGTCGAGGAGTTCCTGGCCCTGCGCCGGGCGCCACTGCTGGCCGGCAAGACGCCAGCCGAGATCGCGCCGAAGGTGGCGGAGTCGTTGTTGGGCAGCCGCGCCACCGAGGAAATGCGCGCCCGGCTTGTCGCCTCACTTTCGGCGTTGCACCCGGAGAGCTATCTGAAGACGCTGGAAACGGTGACGCGCTATCACCCGATCCTGACGCTCGCCGAGGTCGCAGTGCCCACGCTTGTGATCGTCGGCGAGGATGACCGGCTGACGCCGCCGCACGCGTCCGAGGTGCTGGCCCGGGGCATCCCCGGCGCGCGGCTGGAGGTGCTGCCCGGTGCCGGGCACCTGTCCAACATCGAGGCGCCTGTGGCGTTCAACGCGGCTCTGCTGGGCTTTCTTCGCGCGATCTGAAGGCAGAGCCGCTTGCCACCCGCCCGGTGCGCGCCGAGGCCCCGCCAACGCACTTTGCGTTTCATTCGAGCCAGAGGACCGAAAGAAGCGTTCGAGCCGCAGGTGAGAGGCAGCTTCTTTTGGTTCATGTCAAACGCAAAGTGCTGCGGTGCAGGTTGGAGCGCAGGCCAAACATATCCAAGCACGCCGGGCAGGATCACGCGCCCGGAAGCTTGCCCTTGCCCTGCTCGCGCATCCGCCTTGCCCGGGCGGCCATGCGGCGCACGAGCCCGCGGGCGAGGTCGGGCGAGAGGCGGTGCGCGCGCCACAGCCACTTGGTCTTGCCCGGCATGATCTCGAACCGGTCTCGTTCGAGGGCCGCGATCACCTCGGCGACATAATCGACCGCAGACTGGGTGCCCCAGGTGGTTTCGGTCTGCACCTGTCCGGGCAAAATCTCGAAGACCTTGATGGTTGTCGCGGCAAGTTGCAGGCGCATCGCGATCGTGGCGCCGCGCAGGCCGGCCTTGGAGGCGTCATAGGCCGGCGCGTCGGGCTTGGGGATGAGCGCAAGGGCAGAACTGACATTGACAATGGCCGCCTCGGGCGCTGTCGCAAGAACAGGTATTGCACGCCAGGCAAGGTGGAAGGGGGCGAGCAGGTTGGTTTCCATCTCGGCGCGAAAAGCCGCAAAGTCGGCGCCGGGATCCTGCACGTCAAAGGGCCGTTGCGTACCGGCATTGTTGATCAGCATCGTAAGGCCGCCAAGCGCCTGCCGGACCTCGGCCAGGAAAGCGTCATGACGGTCGGTGTCGGCGATGTCGGCGTTGAGGACGACAAGGCGGGGGTCGGCGGCCAGGGCGCTGTCGAGCTTCGCCTGTCGGCGACCGCAGATCGCGACCTGCGCCCCGCGATCAAGCAGCCCCGAGGCCAGCGCGCGGCCAAGGCCGCTGCCGCCGCCGGTGATCAGCACCTTCTGTCCCTGAATGCGCATGGCTCTGCCGCTCCCCCGTCGGTTGCTCCAAACCTAGCCAGGCCCGGGTGCCACGTCCATTGCCGGTCTGGAAAGCGGCCTTAGCCGCTGGGCACCCTCGCAGGGCGGGGCCGGGGGTGAAGGACCTCTTCGCGCAGGCATCGCACCAGCGAGCGGGCCGCAGGCGAAAGCGCGGCACGGCGGCGGCGCACGATGCCGATCTGGCGCTGCCAGACATGCGCCTCGCCGCCCATGCAAACGATCTGACCCGCTGCGATCTCGTCGTGAAACAGATCCACGGGCATGAAGCTGAGACAGCCTGCGTCGATCACCATGGCGCGAATCATCGCGGCTGAAGCGGTTTCGACCGTGATTTCGGGTGGCGCAAGTCCTTGGGCCGTGAACATCTCGTCGAACTTCAGGCGCAGCGGGTCGGGGCGCCGCGGCACGACCCATTCCTGCGCCGCCAGCCGTTCGAGCGAAGGCGGGACATCGCAGGCCGCAAGGCTGCCGGGGGCGCCGATCACGGCGGCGGCGTAGTCGCAGAGGTGCTCCTGTACGAGGCTGGGGTCGGGCGGCATCGACGACAATGCCACCAGGATGAAGTCGAGTTCGCCCGCGAGCACCTTGTTCACCAGGTCGACAGTGCCCTCGAACACGCTGGCGCGCACGCCGGGGCTGATCTCGCGCAAGCGCCGGATGGCCCGGGCCAGCAGCCAGCCCGTGGCGCTGGGCTGGGTGCCGACGCGGACCACGCCCTTGGACATGCCGCGCAGTTCCTCGATCTCGGTCATCGCGTTGCCCAACTCGCTTGCCACGATGCGGGCATGGGCTGCCAGCGCCTCGCCGAAGGCGTTGGAGACCATGCCGCGCGTGCCCCGGTCAAACAGGCGCACGCCCAGTTCGTCCTCAAGCCGCCGGATGCTCTTGGACAGCGCAGGCTCGGAAATGTTCACGATGGCAGCCGCCGCGCCGAGCGAGCCGTGATCGACCACGGCCAGGAAGTGCTTGACTTGGCGCAGATGCATGGAAAAGCCTGTCCGGAATGGCAAGGGTTGAGGTGAAAGAGATAATTGCTTGGAAACGGACCGGCAAGCAATATTGTGCCAAGGGAGGCCCGCGCCCCGCGCGTGCGCTGTCCCGGCCCATGCAACAAGCGGCGAACGGGCCGCAGGGAGGCCATAATGTCATATATCGGAGCCACGGTACTCGTGGCAGCAACGCTCGTCGCTACATCCGCAACAGCCCAGGATGCGATCACGCTCAGGCTCAACAGCATCGCGCCGCCAACCCACTGGTTCACCAGCGAGCTTATGCCCTCGTGGCAGGCGGCGGTGGAAAAGGCCACCGAGGGCCGCGTCGTGGTCGAGGCGACGGATGCGCCGCTGGGGCCGATGCCCCGGGCGATGGACATGGTTGCACAGGGCATCGCCGACGTGAGCGCGGGCAACCACGGGCCCATCCAGGGCCGCTTCGGCGTCACGCAGATTCTGGATATTCCGTTCCTTGCCAACGACAGCCGTGCCGCCTCGATCGCGCTCTGGCGCGTGAACCAGGACTATCTGGCCAAGGCTGGTGAGCATGACGACGTGGTGTTGCTGTCGCTCTGGGCCTCTGCGCCCGGAAACATCTTCATGGCCAAGGGCACGCTGGACAGTCCGCAGGCGATGGACGGCCGCAAGATGGTGGTGGTAAGCCCGACAGCGGGCAAGGTCGCCGAGACCTATGGCGCCGTCACGATCGCGCAGCCGACCTCGGAGTGGTACGAGACCCTGTCGCGCGGTGTGGCCGATGGCGTGATCTCGACCAACACCGCCATCGCGGCCTGGCCCGGACTTCTGGAACTGATGGGCTCGAACCTGCATTTCAATGAAGGGATGCACTATGCGACATTCTTTCTTGCGATGAACAAGGACAAGTGGGCCGAAATCTCGCCCGAAGATCAGGCCGCGATCATGGCCGTCTCGGGAGAGACGTTCGCCGCAGAGGCGGGCCAGGCGTTCTGGGACAAGGACAAGGAAGCCTTCGCCACGATTGGCGAGGCGGGCACGCAGATCGTCGTGGCGACACCCGAAATGGTCGAGCAGATGAAGGCCGACCTGGCCTTCGTCGAGGACGATTGGGTCGCCAAGGCCGAGGCTGCGGGCATTGATGGACGTGGCGCGCTGGCTATGTTCCGCGCGGTTTCGGCGGCCGAAAAGCAGTGAACGGCGCCGCCGGACCGGTGTCGCAGCCCATGTCGGCCCCGCGCCACGCCGAGATCGCGGGGGCCGGGATCGCCGGGCTGACCGCTGCGGTTGCCCTCGCGCAGCGCGGCTGGTCGGTGCGCGTGCATGAACGTGCGGCCACCCTGCGCCCCGAGGGCTTTGGCATTACCGTTTTCGCCAACGGGCTCAAGGTTCTTCACGCGCTGGGTGCCCATGACCACGCCACCGCCGAGGCCAACCATCTCGACGGGCTCGAAAACCGCGATGCCCAGGGCAACGTGACCGCGTTCCAGAAGGTGTTGGGCGGCGGCGCGGTGCGCATCACGCGCCACCGCCTGATCGAGGGTTTGGCGCGGGAGGCCGAGCGCCACGGCGTCGAGATCGACCGCGGCTCCGAAATCGTCGCGGCGGACCCCTCGGGTGCGCTTGTGGCTGCCAACGGCACACGGCTGAACGCGGATCTGGTTGTGGCGGCAGATGGGGTAAACTCGCGCCTGCGCGACGGTCTCGGCCTGCTCAAAAGCCGCAAACCGCTGGACGAGGGCGCGTTTCGTCTGCTCATCCGCCGCGAAGAGGGCGAGATTGCTCCTGACCGGGCGGGCACGGTGACGGAATGGTGGTCCGGCGCACGGCGGGTTCTCTACAGCGCCTGCAGCCCGACAGAAATATACGCAGCGCTGGTCTGTCCCGCGAGCGATGCGCGCGGCCTGGCCCGCCCGCTGGACGTGGAGAGCTGGAGCGCCGCCTTCCCCGCGCTGGCCGGGCCGCTGGCGCGGATGCGTGCCGAATGCGATTGGGAGCAGGTGCATTGGCAACAGTTCCAGACGGTGAAACTGACGCGTTGGTCGAAGGGCCGCGTGGCCGTGCTGGGCGACGCGGCCCATGCGATGCCGCCCAACCTCGGGCAGGGCGGCGGATGTTCGATGATGAACGCCCTCGGGCTGGCCGTTGCGCTGGACGACCGCCGACATTCCGTCGAAGCGGGCCTGGTCGCCTGGGAGGCCCGCGAACGGCCGCTGACCGATCACACCCAGCGCTGGGCACTGACCTATTCGCAGTTGACCGGCTGGCCCGGCACCCTGCGCGCACCGGTCCTTTGGATGCTGTCGAATGTGCGCTGGCTGCGCGCACAGCGCCAGCGGACCGAGCGGCATGTGCCCACCGGCACACTGGCGAGGGCCTGAACGTGATGCTGCGTGTTCTGCGCGGGATCGTGACGGGCCTGGGCGCGCTTGCGGGCGCTCTGCTGCTGGTGATGACGGCGATCACTTTCGCGGACGTTCTGGGCCGCTACCTGTTCGACCGGCCAGTGGCCATCGCCTTTGAACTGGTGCAGGTGGTCATGGGCACGCTGGTCTTCGCCGCGCTGCCGCTGGTGACGGCGGCCGACGGGCATGTGGCGATGGGTCTGTTCGTCGAGAGACTGACCGGCCCCGCCCGTTTGCTGCAACGCGCCATCGCCTACGGGCTTTCGGCGCTGCTGCTGGTGGTCTGGGGAGTCTATGTCTGGCAGACGGCGGCGCAGCTTTCGGGCTATGGCGAACGGCTGGCGTTTTCGGGCATCGCGGTGGGCCCCTTCGCCTATCTCATGGCGGTCCTGATCTTTCTCTCAGCCGCGCTGACGGTGGTGGTCGCGGTGACGGGCCCGCTGGTGCGCGAGTGACCGCCGCGCTGCTGGCCTTTGTCGCCCTCTTCCTGCTCCTGAGCCTGGGTGTTCCCATCGGCTTTGGCCTGATCATCGTCGGCACCCTGGGCTTTGCGATCATCACCGACGTGGGTCCGGCGTTTTCCATGCTGGCGCAGAACACGGTCGACACGGTGCTGAGCTATCATTTCTCGGTGCTGCCGATGTTCCTGCTGATGGGCAACGTCATCGCACGCACACGCTTGGCCGAAGAACTCTACAACGCCGCGCAGGCGTTTCTCGGCCACACCAGGGGCGGTCTGGCCCATGCCACGGTGATCTCCTGCGGCGCCTTCGGGGCGGTCTGCGGCTCGAGCATGGCGACCACGGCCACCATGTGCCGCATCGCGGTGCCCGCCATGCGCGCGCGCGGCTATGCCCCGGCACTCACCGTCGGCTCGGTGGCGGCGGGCGGGACGCTGGGCATCCTGATTCCGCCCTCGGTGGCGATGGTGCTGTATGGGCTGATCACCGAGAACGACATCGGCGCGCTGTTTGTGGCGGGGATCGTACCCGGCATCCTGGGTGTGCTGCTTTACATGGTCGCGATCCGCGCGACGGTGCAGATCTCGCGCGAGAGCGCGCCCGAGGGCGACCCGCGCAAGCCCCTGGCCGAGCGGCTGCGGGCGTTGCGCGGCGTGTGGGCCATACTGCTGCTGTTCGGTATCGTCATGGGCGGCATCTACGGCGGGGTCTTCACCCCGACCGAGGCGGCCTCGATCGGCGCGGCCGGGGCGCTTGTGATCGCCGGGTTGCGGGGCGATCTCTCGTTTGCCACGCTCTACAACGTGGTGTTCGAGACGGCGCGCACCACGGCGATGCTGTTCGTCGTGCTGATCGGTGCGATCGTCTTCACGAACTTCCTCAACGTGGGCGGGCTGGCGCGGTCGATGTCGGGCTTCATCCTGGGCCTCGACTCGGACCCCTACACGGTGCTCTTCGCGATCCTGGCAATCTATATCCTGCTGGGTTGCTTTCTCGACGCGATGGCGATGATGCTGCTGACCGTGCCGATCTTCTATCCGGTGATCGTCGGGCTGGGGTTCGATCCGATCTGGTTCGGCATCGTCGTCGTCGTCGTGATCGAGATCGGACTGATCACGCCGCCCTTCGGGATGAACGCCTTCGTGGTGCGCAGCATGGTGCCCGACGTGCCAATCACGACGGTCTACCGCGGCGTACTGCCATTCCTCGCAGCCGATTTCGTGCGGCTGGGGCTGATCGTGGCCTTTCCGGCGATTTCGCTGTTCCTGGTTGAGACGATGGGATGACCGATCCGGTCTTTCTGCACTACGATCAAGCGGCACTCGATGCGCAATACGCACACTTCGACCGCGTGCCCGGGGCGCGAGACATCCTCGCCCGGCATGACGCCGCAGCGGCGCGGGTTCTGACCGCGCAACCCTTCGTGCTGCTGCGATATGGCGCGGCGCCCTCACAGATCATCCATATCACCGCCGCGCCGCAGGCAGAGAAACCCGGGGGCGAGGGACCGCTTGTCGTCTTTTTTCACGGTGGTGGCTGGCGGTTCATGTCGCCCATGGCCTTCGCCCATGTGGTGCCGGCCTTTCATGCGATGGGGGCCAGTGTGGCGCTGCCCGGTTTTGTGCAACGTCCCGACGCCACCATGCCCGAAATCGTGGCGCAGTGCCGCGCGGCGGTGGCAACCCTGGCCCGGCAGTCGCAGGGCAGCCTGCCCGGGAACGGCAGGCTGGTTGTGGCCGGCGTGTCGTCCGGGGCGCATCTGGCCGCCATGTGCGCACTGCCGGAATGGGCGGTCGAGGCGGGAATCACGCCAGGCAGGATCGCCGGGGCGATCTGCCTCTGCGGCATGTACGATCTGGAGCCGCTGCACCTTTCAGGCCGCAACGAAGACCTGTCCCTCGACGTGGCCACGGCCCGCGCCCTGAGCCCGGCGCAAGGCGACGGGTCAGGCCTCGCGCCACCGCCGCTCGTGGTCGCCTATGGTGCCACTGAAAGTGTCGAAATGGCGCGCCAGGCCGTGTCGCTGGCCGCGTCCTGGCGGCGGGCCGACGCCGGGGCAGCGGTGATCGCGGCCGCAGGACGAAACCACTTCGACCTGCTCGATGACCTTTCGGTGCCGAACAGCGCCCTCGCTGCGGCAACGCAAAGGCTGCTGCGCCACGGCGCGGCGCAGGTGTGAACCCGCAGAAGGCTGTTCATCCGGCACGGGTTGCAATCGCCAAAGTCAGGCCGAAGGCGCGCCAGGATGAACAAGCCGGTATCACAGTATCCGCCGCACCAGTTGCACCCCAACAATCCGTCAGCCGCCCTTGCAGATCGTCCGCCGGGCAGAAGGCGATGCAATGGACGTTCGCCACAGCCACACCAGCGCAGTCTTTCCCGCCAGCGGTTTCACCGCTGAATCACATAGGTGCCGGGGGCATCGCACAGCGCCTTGTACGCACCAGACTGGGCACCCACCAGGCATGCGGCGGATGTGGTGCGGGTTTAGCGGGGCGAACCGACAACAGGAAAAATTTCGTTGGATGGCGGATTTCGGCCCCTCCTGGGCTCTTTCTGCGTTGCGGCGAACGGCCGGTGTTCTTGCGCCAGTGATACTTGGTCGATTGCATTGCAGCAGACTTGCCGCCTAGCGATCAGGAGGTGTCCAGTCTTTCTCTATGCCCATGTTGTTGCGCCGCAACCGCAAGGCCAGACCCACAGAAACGCCAACGCCGATAGCAACGGTCAGGTCTGCAAACACCGTCAGAACCAGCGTCAGGATCAGAAGAACCCGATCCGAAGTGCGTGTTTGCAAATAGCCGCGCCATTTGTGCGGCTCGCTCATGTTCCAGGCAGTCAGGATAAGCAGTCCGGCAAGGGCGGGCATCGCCAGATACCCCGCCACAGGTGCAGCCAGCAGCATGACCAGCAGAATGGTCAGTGCGTGAACGATACCCGCAACGGGCGTTTTACCGCCCGCGCGGACATTCGTCGCGGTGCGGGCAATCGCTCCGGTGGCGGGTAAACCACCGAACAGGGCCGAACCGATATTGGCGAAACCTTGTGCCAGAACTTCGGCGTTCGGCCTGTGATGGCCGCCGATCATCTTGTCGGCGACCATTGCCGACAGCAGCGATTCGACGCTGGCGAGAAACGCGATGACGAACGCCGATGGAAGCAGTTCGACGATCCGCTCAAGGCTGATGTCGGGAAGCGCCGGCATGGGGAGCGTGCCGGGCAAGGCACCGAACCGCGAAAAGATCGTGTCAACCGGCAGCATGGCCACAGCAACGATTGCCGATGACAATCCGACGGCGACGACCAGCCCCGGAAATTTCGGTGCAACGCGGCGCAGGCCAACGATCATCACCATTGCCGCAAGCCCGACCCCCATCGCATGGACGTTCAGCGTATATCTGGCCGCCCAAAGTGCCTCGATCTTGGCAATAAACTCTGCGGGCGGCTGCGCCATCGACAGCCCGAAAAAATCCTTGAGCTGGCTTGTCGCGATGATGATGCCAATCCCGATGGTGAATCCGTTTATCACCGGTTCAGGCACATAGGCGACCAGATTTCCTGCCCGCAGATACCCGGCCGCCAGCATGATTATACCGGCCATGAACGTTGCAAGGACAAGTCCGTCATATCCATGCTCGGCAATGACACCAAAGACGACAACGATAAACGCGCCGGTCGGCCCGCCGATCTGCACGCGGCTGCCGCCGAGCGCTGAGATCAGGAACCCGGCGACGATGGCTGTCACCAGCCCTTTTTCCGGCCCGGCCCCCGAGGCAATGGCGATTGCAAGGCTCAGCGGCAGGGCCACCATGGCCACGGTTACGCCGGCAATCAGGTCGCTGGAGAATTGCCTGCGATCATAGGTCGCTAGCGTCGTCAGAATTTTTGGCTTCATGGAATGGACTACCAACCCCTGGGTATAACCTTCGACCGGCGATCCGGAATGCAGACATCAAGGCAAAGGCTGCCAAGTCCACACAGCCGACTTTTTCACCTTGCGCCAAATCCTTTGCGCAGCCGCCCCACCTATCCCGTCACCAACCCATCCCCCACCACGATCTGGCGCCTGCAAAGCCCCGCGATCTTTTCGTCGTGGGTCGAGATCAGGAAGGTCGTGCCCTCTTCGCGGTTGATTTCGCCGATCAGTTCCATCACCTGCATGGCCGAAACGCGGTCGAGGTTGCCGGTGGGTTCGTCCGCCAGCACAAGCTGGGGGCGGTTCATCAGGGCGCGGGCGACGGCGACGCGCTGTTTCTGGCCGCCCGACAGGTTGGCCGAGGGGAAATCGATCCGCTCGCCCAGACCCATGCGTACCAGCAGTTCGCGGCCACGGGCGCGGGCGGTGGCGGTTTCGCGCCCCTCGCGCACAGCGGTGGGAAAGATCACGTTTTCCAGCGCGCTGAAATCGGGCAGCAGATTGTGGAACTGAAACACGAAACCGATGTGCAGGTTGCGAAATTCGGTCAGTTCCCTGTCATCTGCCGCAATCAGATCCTGGCCCAGCATCGAATAGCTGCCCGAGGTGGGTTTCATCAGCGTGCCGAGGATCGTCAGAAGGGTGCTTTTGCCCGACCCGGATGGCCCCAGAAGGGCCGCCATTTCCCCTGTTTCAAGGCGCAGCGACAGGCCGCGCAACACCCGGGTTGCCGCCTCGCCCGTGCCAAAGGTTTTTACCAGATCGCGGATGTCCAACAGCGCAGTCATTGACCGATGGCCGTGACCGG
>Ga0105054_10005334_pt1 | contig 18566 bp, 11 predicted proteins | sample BON02_FD_78091 | JGI IMG/M metagenome (GOLD analysis project Ga0105054, IMG submission 78091) | Freshwater microbial communities from Lake Bonney liftoff mats and glacier meltwater in Antarctica - BON-02 (megahit assembly) | ecosystem: Environmental > Aquatic > Freshwater > Ice > Glacier...
CAGAATGCTTAGCTGTATTCGCTGATCTCCATTGGATGTAAATTCTACCAAGGAGTTTAAATCGAGCTGGTTTATTGCATCTTTATCCGATAGTTTAATGTTGAGGCTCAGGCTGTCATTCTTTAAAATATTCGCAATATTGACATTTTTGATGTACAGACTATCAGTAATATCAACCCTGTCGGATGTAATGAATACGTTCATCGCATCTTTTGAGGTACTTTCGTCAATAATCAAATTGTTGACTTTAATTTTATTGTATTGAATAAGCTTGACGAATCCATTCAGATTCGCAGTATTCGAATCTGACACAAATTTTCCGTTAAAGTTAGCCTGCTCCGGGATTTTTAATTTAGGGGCAAAAAGGATACTCAGTGGCTCAAAATATTTGATTTTAAGATTAAATTCAAAATTCTGTTTTCCGGGTTGAACATAAGTCAGACCAAGCGAAGGAATGTATTTATCGGCAACAGATTTAAAGTATGATGGCAACGTTTTAAGATCGTATTGGCCTTTTATACTCGCATCAAATATATCAGATTCAATATTCAGTGAACGGCTAAGTCCGATTCCAATTGCCTTCAGATTCACTGAATCAATATCAAAAGAGTTCTCAGGATTAGTCAGATGAATTTTTGTTAGCTCAACAAGTCCTTCAATATTTTCCAGATTAGAACCTGTAAAATTGGTCTTTAGTTCCGCGTCGAATTGAACGCTGTCTTTGATTAGTTTGAGATTATGCAGGTTTGCACCTTTTATCGAAGCATTGAAATTGAAAACAGGAAGATTTTTATTTAAATCTACTTTTCCGTCAAAATCCAGCTTCAAATTCGGATCATCCACGATGATCTTTCCATTGAACACTTTGTTTACAAACCGACTGTCAACTTTTATGTTCTTATATCTGTAATCCTTAAAATCAAAATAGTTTATGTTTGCCTTTATTTGTTCCTGTAAGCTGTTTGTTTTGATGCCTTTACCATTGATATCGGCTGTCAAAGTGGTTCTTCCCAAATCTTTTTTGTCAAGCAATTCGCCCAAATTGAAGTCGTAAGCCTTAATATTCCCGCTGTATGTTGGTACTGAAGCATTATTGATCTTCATGTTCAGATCTGTTACCACACGTCCTAATCGCGTTTTAAATTCTCCATAGGCTATAAAATCATTCATTAAACCTGTGAATCTGCCTTTGAAATTAACAGTTCCGAATTTTTCGATTATTTCAGGAATCATCGAATTCTTTTTCCCGGTAGCTTTCCCAATAATGAGATCAAGATCTTTCTTGTTCGTTGATATCTGATCAAAGTTCAGGTCGAGCATAGTTTGTTTTATGCTGGGAAGTCCCTTAATCCTGAAGTCTCCTTTAACATAAGTCGCCTGCCCACTTTGTATAATCAGACTTTTGGCTTTCAGGTCATTTATATATCCTGTAACCTGTCCGTTAACCTGAAGAATTATAGATGATTCAGCGAGCTTAGGAGAAAAATACGCAATGTCTGAACTATTGATCCTGGAGTTTTGAAAGTTTGAATTGAGAAAAACTTTGCTGATAAAATTATTGAAATCTTTAAAGCTTGAATACTTGAATAAGAGATAATCACTTATTCTACTATCCGGTGTTTCGAGTAGAAGTTTTTTAAACTCCATCTGGTTCGTGTCGATCGCCGCATCAGTAGTGAGATTCTTTATATAAAAACCGCTTTTCTCTCTGAAGGTCATATTTCTCAGCCCGGCTTTCAATAAATAAGATTTTGTATCGAGATCTAGAATCGTTGTACTCAGCCCGCTTAGTTGAATATCATTGAAGTTAATCCCTTTCACAGGGTTGGTATTATTGAAGTTTTTATATTTAAATGCAATATTATTTAAAACAACTTTACCGAGGGTAATATCATATGGTTTTGATACCTTTTTTTTTGTGGTTTTACCACTGCTGAAATAGTTCAGGATAAAAGTCAGGTTTGTTGACTGGTCTTTATATTTCTTTACAAAGAACTTTGCGTTTTCCATTTGTAAGAGCTTAACGGTAATCTTGCGTTCTTTCAATGAAAAATAGTCTAGATCTACAGTGAATTTTGGTGAAAATAAGAGCGTGTCTTTTTCAAGATCTTGAATATACAGGCTATCCAGAACCAATGATTTAAATGGCTTAATGAATAGAGATCCGACCTCAACCCGAGTGTCCAACTCCTTTGATAGATAGTTTGCAGCCTTTTTAGCAAAGTAAGTTTGTACAGTCTTAAACTGTAGTGAAAATACAAATAGCGTAAGAAGCAAAATAAAAGTTGCCAGTATCCAAAGGGTTATTTTTAGCGCTTTTTTGATAAATTTGTATTTTAATTATTAAGTTTAATTTTAATATACGTTTTGGCAATCATCCTCGGCATAGAATCTTCCTGCGACGACACATCCGCATCAATCTGTATTGATGGCAAAATCTGTTCCAATATAATCGCCGGACAGCTTGTCCACCAAAATTATGGAGGAGTGATCCCTGAACTGGCTTCAAGAGTTCATCAGCAAAATATAATACCTGCTGTACATGAGGCCATCTCTGTTGCAAAAATACATAAAAATGACATTGATGCCGTAGCTTTTACCCGAGGTCCTGGATTATTAGGGTCGCTTCTGGTTGGGACTTCATTTGCAAAGGCATTTGCACTGGCAAATGGCCTGCCACTGATTGAAGTAAATCATATGCAGGCACATATTCTCGCACATTTTATTGAGGAAAATAAGCCTGAATTTCCTTTTTTATGTCTGACCGTTTCCGGAGGACATACGCAGATTGTGTTGGTTAGGGACTATTTTGATATGGAAATTGTTGGGCAGACAACAGATGATGCCGCCGGTGAAGCCTTTGATAAAACAGCTAAATTGCTTGGTTTGCCATATCCCGGTGGTCCACTTATTGATAAATATGCAAAGTTAGGTAACAAGGAGGCATTCAAATTTCCTGAGCCTCAAATTAGTGGACTTGATTTCAGCTTCAGCGGACTCAAAACATCTATCATGTATTTTGTTCGTGACAGGTTAAAAGAAAATCCGGATTTTTTAAAAGAAAACCTGAATGACGTTTGTGCTTCGGTTCAGGATAGAATTATTTCAATCCTGCTCAATAAAATGAAAAAAGCATCGGTTCAATATCAGATCAAAACAATTGCTATTGCAGGTGGTGTTTCTGCAAATTCCAGACTCAGGGCAGCATTGCATGAGACTGCTGATTTATTGAACTGGGATGTTTATATCCCTAAGTTTGAATATTGTACAGATAATGCCGCAATGATTGCTATTGCCGGATATCATAAATATCTGAATAATGATTTCATCGGTCAGGATATCGCACCATTGGCCAGATTGAAGTTTTAATTATTTTATTAAGCGGTTTTAAATATTAAACACGAGATTTACTTATTATCATTATGAACGCATCAAGTATTATTTTCTTTTTGATTTTTTTAATACCACTAACCGGATTCCTGATCTGGGTTATGCGTCAGGACAAGCGAAAAGGTAAGGTCGGTATGTTTATACTTGGTTTTATTGTTATAGTAGGGGTATGGTTTATGTACCTTATGACCAAGGGGAAATAGTCCAGATTTCCCATTCCTTTCCACGAGTGATTAGCTTAGATTTTCCAACATCGATATGTCAATATTTCTATCCATTTTGCAGCTTAAAAAAAATTTGCTTTAGACTCTATTATTGCCGAATTTGATTGAAATTTTTTCTCGTAAACCGGATAAATTAAAGTATTCAGGAGCTTAATCTTTGATTCGCTTTTATTACCATTAATCAACAATCATAAACAAATGAAAAACTCAAAATCAGCTTTTTTTCTGTTATTTCTTTTGCTCTTTGCCGGAGCAGTTATGGCTCAGCCTGTTGAGCAAAACGTAAAGGTTATTATAGGCCCTGATCATCCGAACTGGGTTTACAAAGTCGGAGAAATGGTAAAGTTTAATGTCTCGGTGCTTCAATATGGTAATCCTTTAAAAAATGTAAAAGTGGTTTATGAACTAGGGCCTGAAAAAATGAGCCCTGAGAAGCGCGATTCAATGCAGCTATCGAATGGACTAACAACAATTGAAGCAGGAACCATGAAAATGCCAGGATTTTATCGCTGCACCGTTACTGCGGAAGTAAATGGTAAAAAATATAGCGGACTAGCTACTGTAGGTTTTGATCCCGGACAGATTAAGCCTGCTGCAGTAAACCCGGATGATTTTGTCCAGTTCTGGAACAATGCAAAAGTCGATTTGGCTAAGATCCCAATGGATGCAAGGATGACTTTATTGCCTGAACGCTCAACTGAAAAGGTGAATGTTTACCATTTAAACATTCAGAATTTCCGCTTGGGAAGCAGGTTATACGGGATATTATGTGTTCCTAAAAAGCCCGGGAAATATCCTGCCTTACTTCGGGTTCCCGGTGCCGGAGTCAGACCATACAATGGGGATGTAGCGACAGCAGAAAAGGGGGTAATCACTCTCGAAATTGGCATTCACGGTGTTCCGGTAACAATGGATCCTAATGTTTATGCTAATCTTGGGGTAGGTGCTTTATCCGGGTATCAGGCTTTTAATCTGGAAGATCGTGATCGATATTACTATAAGAGAGTGTATATGGGATGTGTAAGGGCGAATGATTTTTTAACTTCCCTGCCTGAGTTTGATGGCAGTACATTGGGTGTGACCGGTGGAAGCCAAGGCGGCGCTTTATCAATTATTACTGCTGCACTTGATTCAAGAGTTAAATTTTTAGGTGCCTATTATCCTGCACTTAGTGATCTAACAGGATTCATGATCGGCAGAGCCGGGGGATGGCCGCATTTGTTCAATAAGGATAATGTGAATACCGGCAGTACGCCTGATAAAGTTAAAACTACAGGATATTATGATGTGGTGAACTTTGCAAGACTCCTCAAAGTGCCGGGAATGTATAGCTGGGGTTTTAACGATGTTACTTGTCCCCCAACCTCCATGTATGCATCATACAATGTTATCACTGCACCTAAATCATTGTTCCTCGCATTGGAAACAGGACACTGGATGTATCCTGAGCAGCGAGAAAATATGGAAAATTGGTTGCAAAAGCAGTTGAAGGTGAACTGATTTCCTAATCTTATAATTCTTTTTTAACATAAAAAAACCCGCTTAATTTGAGCGGGTTTTTAGTTTATTATTTTTCTTCGAGGTGGGTGGCAGTTACTGTACCCTTGATTTTGGCTTCGAGCTCGTCCATAAGATCCGGATTGTCAAGCAATAATTGCTTAACGCCATCGCGACCCTGACCCAGCTTTGTGTCACCATAACTAAACCATGATCCTGCTTTTTTGATGATTTCGAAATCAACACCCAAGTCAATGATTTCGCCAGCTTTGGAAATCCCTTCTCCAAACATCACATCAAACTCTGCAATTCGGAATGGAGGAGCAAGCTTGTTTTTTACAACCTTAACTTTTACTCTGTTTCCTGAAACCTCGTCGGTATCTTTTATCTGAGAAATTCTGCGGATGTCTAAACGTACTGAAGCATAGAACTTAAGGGCATTTCCACCGGTAGTTGTCTCAGGACTTCCAAACATTACTCCTATCTTATCTCTTAACTGGTTGATGAAAATACAGCAACATCCTGTTTTGGAAATGGTGCCTGTTAATTTTCGTAATGCTTGTGACATTAAACGTGCATGCAAGCCCATTTTGGAATCACCCATTTCACCTTCGATCTCTGCCTTTGGAACAAGTGCCGCAACAGAGTCAATTACGATAATATCTATGGCTCCAGAACGAATCAGATTATCGGCAATCTCAAGTGCCTGCTCACCATTGTCGGGTTGCGATATCAAAAGATTCTCAATATCCACACCCAGCTTACTTGCATAAAACTTATCAAAAGCATGCTCAGCATCGATAAATGCTGCTATGCCGCCTTTTTTCTGAGCCTCTGCAATGGCATGAATAGCCAGGGTGGTTTTGCCTGAAGATTCAGGACCATAAATTTCAATCACCCGACCTTTTGGTAATCCCCCGATGCCCAGGGCAATATCTAAGCTGATTGAACCGGTTGAAATAGTTTCTATTGCTTCTACCGCATTATCGCCTAATTTCATAACGGTTCCTTTCCCGTATGATTTCTCAAGTTTATCCAGCGTTAGCTGTAAAGCTTTTAATTTATCTGCGTTGCTCATTATTTTAGTTTTATGTCTCCAAATTTATAGTAAATATTTTAAAATACTAAAAATATTATCAAAATATTTAATTCTTTATCTTTAAACCTTCAAGTTATTGATTTAAACTCTCAAAAAATTATAGTAAGGAATTAAAACACTTTAAATTTTTTGAGGGCTTTGGCAGTCTTAACTGCCAGTTTCTTCCTTTTCAATTCTTTTGCCTTTTTTACCCGGTCTTTCTCAGCTTTATTGAGCGCGGTTTCTGTCTGGCTATGCTGGTAATATTTGCAGATTTCTGTCAGAGGGCAGCTTTGGCATTTTGGATTTCTTGCAACACATACATACCGGCCATGCAAAATGAGCCAGTGATGGGCAATATGAATCTTCTCTTTGGGGAGATATTTTACCAATTGTTTTTCTACTGCCAGCGGAGTCTTTGCATTTCTTGTTAAGCCTATACGATTAGAAACCCTGAATACATGCGTGTCCACCGCCATAGCCGGCGCGTTGAATATAACTGAAGCAATTACATTTGCAGTTTTCCTTCCAACACCCGGCATCTTTTGGAGTTCATCAATATCCGATGGAACAATGCTATTAAACTCAGAGATGAGTTTTTGAGCCATACCCACCAAATGTTTGGACTTATTGTTTGGATAACTGACACTCCTTATGTAATTAAATACTTCTTCAGGTGTGGCTTCAGACAAACTTTTTGCATCTGGATATTTCTCAAATAATCCGGGTGTAATCTGGTTTATTCGTTTATCGGTACATTGAGCAGATAAAATGACCGCAACCAGTAATTGAAAGGGGTTTTCATATTGCAGTTCAGTTTCTGCCTCAGGCTGATGAGTTGAAAAATATTCTACAAAGGCTTTGTATCTGTCTTTTATTAGCACAGAACAAATATAGAGGGATTGGCTGATCTTGCTTCATTAAAAAAACAAAAAAACCGATCCCTCGGACCGGTTTTTTTTGTTCAAATTCTTAAAGCGATTTTGAATAATTCAAAATGCTGCTGATCGTTTTTTCAGCCGGATTATTGGCTAAGGCATTTAAATCTGATTTAATAGAGCAATAAAAAGCTTGCTCATCTTCTCCAAGATCGTCAGCGAAAAAGCTGCTTTCAGCTTTTGTGTTGGTTAATGAATTTGTTGCAGGGGTAGAAGTTTCTATCATAAGCGAATATTTTTTTAGAATTAAACGCAAGTGTCACAGAAATGTTTTGTCATACTGAAAATAATTTTAAGTATTCTTCAAACTTAATTCTCTGGTTAGCATCATTTTGCGCAAATTATTCAGAGCATATCTCATACGACCCAATGCTGTATTAATACTCACCCCGGTAATGTCTGAAATTTCCTTGAAACTCAGATCACCATAATGGCGCATGATGAGCACTTCTTTTTGCTCTGAGGGTAAATGGTGAATAAGCTCCCGGAGATCCATATAGGTTTGTTCACGGATAATCTTGTCTTCAGTACTCTCATCATAAAACTTAATTACCTCAAAAATATCGAAGCCCTCTACCGTAGTAACCACCGGAGCACGTTTTATTTTCCGGAAATGATCAATCACCAGATTATGGGCTATCCTGACTACCCAGGGCAGAAATTTTCCTTCCTCATTATACCTTCCGGCTTTCAGCGTATTAATTACTTTAATGAAAGTGTCCTGAAAAATATCCTCTGCCAGATAAGAATCTTTGACGAGCAAATAAATAGAGGTATATACTTTGCTTTTATGCCTGCGAATGAGCTCTTCCAGACTTGGCTCATGGCCATGGATGTATTGATTTACCAGCTCCTGATCGCTAATCGATTTAATATTTATAGCACTCATACTTTTAATTCTCCTTAATGTAAATTCCCAAAAGATATTGAAGTAGAGTTTATTCGATAACAGGTCTCCTATTTTATTTAAAGATGTATTGGTTAATTAATTCAAAAGAAGCAAAAATTTTGCCAAAATCAAAGAATATTCAATCTGCACTCGTAAATAAGCACATATAGCCGTATTTTTGCAATCCGAAATATACTGTACTTTATTGAATATACGGAAAAAGAGCAGCCTTAAGTTTAAGAATGAATAAAGAAGCGGAAAAAGATCCCAAAAAATACATCATCATAAAAGGGGCACGTGTCCACAATCTCAAGAATATTGATGTGGCCATCCCAAAAAATAAATTAGTGGTCATCACCGGGATGTCGGGATCGGGTAAATCATCACTGGCTTTTGATACGCTTTATGCCGAAGGTCAACGGAGATATGTAGAGAGCCTCTCCTCCTATGCCAGACAGTTTATGGGGCGTATGAATAAGCCCGATGTAGATTATATAAAAGGGATTGCTCCTGCAATAGCTATTGAGCAAAAAGTTATAACTAGTAATCCAAGATCAACTGTTGGAACCTCTACCGAGATATACGATTACCTGAAACTTCTATTTTCACGTATTGGCCTCACAATTTCTCCGATATCTCTCAAAGAGGTTAAAAAGGATACAGTTACTGATGTGATCAATTTTATTTCCGGCCTCGATCCTGAGACTTCAGTTACAATTTTATGTCCGCTTCATCCACATAATAATCGTTCACTCAAGGAAGAATTGGCCGTACTGTTACAGAAAGGCTTCATTCGTGTCATGATTGACGATCAATTGTCGAAAATTGAGGATCTTTTGGACGATCAATCAAGCGGAAATTCTACATCGGGTACCGATGTAAATATTAAAATTGTAATTGATAGGGTATCGGTATCTGATGATGAAGAGACTATTAGCCGATTGGCAGATTCTGTTCAGACCGCATTTTTTGAAGGCAGGGGTGATTGTCTGGTAGAAATTAAGGGAAATATGCACCTGTTTTGCGATCGATTTGAACTTGATGGATTGCGCTTCGAAGAGCCTAGTCCCAATTTTTTCAGCTTTAATAATCCTTTCGGGGCATGTAAGCGTTGTGAGGGATACGGAAAGATCATTGGAATTGATGAAGATCTAGTCATTCCGGATAAAAGTAAATCTGTTTATGATGGAGCAATTGCTCCCTGGAGAGGTGAAAAAATGGGAGAATGGCTCAATAAATTTATAAAGAATGCCCTCAAATTTGATTTCCCCATCCATCGTTCATACAATCAATTAAGTGCTGAGCAAAAGCAATTGCTATGGATCGGAAATGAATATTTCAGCGGCCTTGATGATTTCTTCAAGGAACTGGAAACTCAAACATATAAAATTCAATACCGAGTAATGCTTTCCAGATACAGAGGAAAGACAAATTGTCCGGAATGTCTGGGAAGCCGTCTTCGTCAGGATGCATCGTATGTAAAGATTGCCGGTCATTCCATTACCGATATCGTATTAATGCCTTTGGATAAAGCCCTTGCATTTTTTCAGGGTCTGGAGTTGGATGCTTTAAAACTTAAGATTGCAAAGCGCTTATTGATGGAAATCACAAACCGTATCCAATTTTTGAATGATGTTGGCTTGAGCTATCTGACACTTAACCGCCTTTCAAATACTTTGTCAGGAGGAGAATCCCAGCGGATCAACTTGGCAACTTCTCTTGGCAGTTCATTGGTGGGCTCTGTTTATGTTCTGGATGAACCGAGTATTGGCCTGCATCCGCGGGATACCCAGCGATTGATTGAAGTACTGCGCTCATTAAGGGATGTAGGAAATACGGTTTTAGTGGTTGAACACGAGGAGGAGATCATGCAGGCTGCCGATCATATTATTGATATTGGCCCTGAAGCAGGTACCCATGGTGGTAAGCTTGTATTTACAGGCAGCTTTGCTGAGATCCTGAAAGATGAGCAAAGTCTAACCGGTCAGTATTTGAGCGGAAGACAATCTATCGCCATACCATCTCAAAGACGCAAATGGAATGATTTTATTGAAATTAAGGGTGCCCGCGAAAACAACCTGAAACAGGTCGATGTCAAATTTCCTCTAAATGTACTTACCGTAGTTTCCGGGGTGTCGGGTTCAGGAAAAACTTCTCTGGTTAAGCGTATTCTACAGCCTGCGGTTCAGAAAGCAATTGGCAATTATTCCGGTGAGCAAACAGGTGCTTACGATGCTATCGGTGGTGATTTCAGCAAGATTGAACAGGTTGAAATTGTGGATCAGAATCCAATTGGCCGTTCTTCACGATCTAATCCGGTAACCTATGTGAAGGCCTGGGATGAGATAAGGAATTTATTTGCTTCCCAAGGTCTTGCAAAGGCCGGAGGACTCAAGCCTTCTGCTTTTTCCTTCAATGTAGAAGGAGGGCGCTGTGATGTTTGTCAGGGGGAAGGTGAAGTAAAAATAGAAATGCAATTCATGGCAGATATTTACCTGCCTTGTGAAGCCTGTGAGGGAAAGCGATTCAAGCAGCATGTTTTGGATGTAACCTACAAAGAGAAAAATGTTTTCGAAGTTTTAGATATGACTATTGATGAAGCTCTTGAGTTTTTTCAACATGAACCTAAAATACTTGCTAAGATCAAACCTCTGGCCGATGTTGGTTTGGGATATGTGCACCTGGGACAGTCTTCAAATACACTTTCGGGAGGAGAAGCTCAGCGTATCAAACTTGCCTCATTCCTTGTCAAAGGAAACAACAGCAGTAAAACCCTGTTCATATTTGATGAACCAACAACGGGCCTCCATTTTCATGATATAAAAAAACTGCTCAAATCCTTCGATGCCTTAATTATTCAAGGGAATACCATTATTGTTATTGAACATAATATGGATGTGATTAAATGCGCCGACTGGGTAATCGATATCGGCCCTGAAGGGGGTGATAAAGGTGGAACAGTTGTTTTTGAAGGAATTCCTGAAGATTTAATCAAGGAGAAAAACTCGTATACCGGGAAATTTTTAAAAGAGAGGTTTAAGGGGTAAGTTTTTTAAGGTTCCAGGTATTGTTTTGATGTTAGGATTGAGGGGGAGCATTAATAGAGTTAATTTTTTGGAAAGGTGCTGCTCAAGCTCTTTTGTTCAGGCAATCCGGTTCTCTGCTTTAGTTTTTTGCCATAAAATATATTCTTAAATTACTGATATCCTGATTGCAAAAAAGCTAATGCTGCCGCCCCGGTTTATTTTTCAGGGACGGTGGTCATCTTGTTCCACTTTGCATGATACCAAAAAGGCATAATTTCATCTCTGGCAGAATTTAACTGCCATTATAAGCAGTAGTATCCCTGCCAAATAAACGGGATCGAAGCGGCAGCCTTTTGCCTGATTTACCTCAGGCATTTACAACAAAATTTAAGGGCAAAAGCTATAGCGCAGAGCCCGATTGAATCGACCAATAGGAACAGGCATTGCTTTTCAAAGCAAAATTATTCAAATTAATTCCGTGTTTAATCCTATCCTTGCTAAAGCAAAGTGAATAATATCAAAAGCTCACAATCATCTGATTGCAAGCTTATTCTCCTTGAATTTTGCGATTAAATAATCTGCGTAACGTAAAAAACCCAGATCAGTCAGGTGAGTTCCATCGACAGTACCTTCATTGTCAGTTCCGATTGAACCTTTAGCACTGATGTAAATAAGATCTTTCATTCCCCCAAGAACTAATTTGTCGAACTCTATTTTCAAGGCATCATTCTTCTCATTCATGCTTTTTTTCAAAGAAGCCTGAAAAATGGCTCTTGTATATTCTACATTTTCAACAAATACAATGGGAGTTTTTGGGTTTTTAGCACGGATGACTTTGGCTAAGGGGATAACACTATCTGTAACTTGTTTTGCTGTCATATTTGGAAGACAGTCTATAACATAATAAGAGGCCTTTATTCCGGAAATTAGCTCTGCCATTGGCGGATCCATTCTTCCGTTTCCGCTAAACCCGAAATTAATGCAATCCACATTCAATTTTCTAGAGATGATACTTGTAAAGACCATTCCGGGTCTTGATGCGCAACCTCCTTGTAAAATACTTGTACCATAAAAAACTATGGGTAGCTTTGTGTCAGCTGCAGGCCTCGTAATCGTACTGCCTTCGTCGATACCAATCTCTACTTTGGTAGTCCCGTCGTAGAGCGGTAAATAGAGCTTATATTCTCTTTCTCCGGGACTAAGACCATTAATTAAGGACGCCTCATTTTCCTTTGCAGTTGGTCTGCCAGTATTTACGTAGGTCCAAACTCCATTAACCTTGCAATACAAATCAACGCCTTTTATGCCGGTTTCGGCCATATGGTTCATTTTTGTGTCATTTAGCAAAGCCCACTTTACTTTTACAGAACTTGAGTTGCTGTTGAATCTTATAGAGATTCCGGCAGAATTTTTGGACAAATCCCAAACCGGCTTTCTGACTTTAGCTTTGTAAGAAGCAGGTAAACGGTCATATGGACTTTCTTTTTCAGATTCGGAAACTCCGGTACCCTCAATAATGAAAGATTCCTTTCCATAATAGATTACATTTTCTTTTTTGGCTGTGCTTTCCTGTGAAATGACTGAGGTGCTGATACAGCAAAGAAGCATTAGGAAGATGAATTTACGCATGGTTATATCTTTTGTGTAAAGTAAATATAGGATATATTGAATAAGGAACAAGAAGCAGCGCTCTGTGATTTATTAGGTAGGGGAATGGCCAAGAGTACCTTTTCAGTTAAACTAAATGAATAAACCGTTAACTTGCAATGCCAAATCCAATTGGTAATAAAATATGATCATTTATACCATTGCGGGATGAGTACAACAGCCACAAACCAAAAGCTGAAATTCTCATCTTATGAAATTTTGGTAATACTGATTCTTACATTGACACAGTTTACAGTAGTCCTCGATTTTGTTGTTATTTCTCCACTCGGTGATCAACTGATGAAATCTATGAACTTGAGTACCACCCAATTTGGATTATCGGTATCAGCCTACGCCTTTAGCGCCGGATTCTCAGGCCTACTGACTGCCGGCTTCGCTGATCGTTTCGATAGAAAAAAATTGCTCTTATTTTTTTACATAGGCTTTGTGCTCGGTACACTTTTCTGTGGTTTAAGCCATACCTATCATATGCTGTTGGCGGCACGTATTTTTACCGGTTTGTTTGGGGGAGTAATTGGTTCAATTTCAATGGCTATTGCTTCAGACCTGTTTCCGCTTGAGAAAAGAGGCAGAGTGTTTGGGTTCCTTCAAATGGGCTTCGGAGCAAGTCAGATTTTAGGAATTCCACTTAGTTTATACATCGCGAATATTTGGGGCTGGCAGTCGCCATTTTTGATGATTGTGGGTTTGTCGATATTTGTCTGGCTCTTTATTGTATTTAAATTAAAACCGGTAACAGAGCATCTTGAGCAAAAAAGTGAACAAAATGCAATCGGTCATTTATTGCAGACGCTGACTTTACGTAAATACCGGATAGGTTTTCTAGCAACCGCATTTCTTTCATTGGGAAATTTCATGATGATGCCATGGGGTAGTGCTTATGTGATTAATAATTTGAAGATTACCGCCGAGGAGCTTCCATTTATTTATATGGCCTCAGGTGTCTGCACGCTTACTATTATGCCAATAGTTGGAAAATTGAGCGATCGCTTCGATAAATTCCATCTTTTTACCGTTGCATCAATGATCTTGATAGTTGTGATCACGATTTACGCGAATCTCGGGCCTGTTTCTTTCTGGACTGTGCTGATTATGAACCTTGGCCTTCAGGTAGGTTTCATGAGCCGTATGGTGCCTTCTATTGCACTAACCACAGCTTTACCTCAAAAGAGGGACCGGGGGGCATTTATGGGAGTAAATTCATCGCTTCAGCAGATTACCGGTGGAATTGCCGCAGCCATGGGCGGGATGATTGTTGTTCAGAATGATAAATTAAGTCCGCTTGAACATTATGATACCCTTGTTTATGTTGTTGTTTTGCTTTCGGTAATTTCTGTTTTCTTACTTAGAAGGGTAAGCAAAATTGTGAAGAATAATGATTGATTAAAACCGAACCTGTTTTTGATTATATGGAATAAGTTAAAGATAAGGATTAGCAAAGAATACATTATTTTGTATCTTAATCAAGTTTAATGTTCACTTAGGTACCTTACTCATAACTTATAATTAGACAGAAATGTTGTTAATTTGCATTATTGTAACCCGCCAAAATTTATATGCTTTCTAAAAAGACACGTTATGCTTTAAAAGCCCTTGTAGTTTTGGGGAAGAATTTTGGAGAGGCGCCTATTCAAATTTCCAGGATTGCCTCAGAAGAGCATATTCCTAAAAAATTTCTGGAGCAAATTCTTCTTGATCTTCGAAATGCGGGTTTATTGTTTAGTAAAAAAGGTTCTGGCGGAGGATATGGGCTGGTGAAAGATCCCTCAGAGATCTCTGTAGTTCAGATATTGCGCATTACCGGCGGTCCTGTGGCTCTTCTTCCCTGCGTTAGTCTTAATTTTTATCAGAAATGCGAGGAATGTGAAAATGAAACAACCTGCGGTGTGAGGGATGTTTTTTTAGAGTTGAGGGATGCGACAGTAAAAATTTTAAGCGAAACAAGTATTGCTGATGTGATCAATAGAGAGAAGAATTTGGTGCAAAAATTCGGGTTGTAATTTTTTTTTAAAAAAGTCTACTAAATCTATATACTTTGTATTATATTTGACCAATGAAAAATTTAGACCTTCATATTTTTAATGAAATAACAACGAATTGTTGTTATATGGGCATAATTAATCATTGAAGAAGACCAGACGTAAAATAATTTATTATATACATGAACCTCTTCACACTTAGAAGAGGTTTTTTTTTGAAATATAAATGAACAGTTTCAGAACAGAATTAGAAGATCCGATTGTACAAAAGGATATCATTGATCTCGAAAAGAAGATCCAGGAGTTTCGTGAAGGAAAAATACATGATGAGAAATTTCGTAGCCTTCGTTTGGCCCGAGGAATTTATGGACAGCGGCAGCCCGGAGTACAGATGATTCGGATTAAGCTTCCTTTCGGAAAAGTCAGCTTTAAACAAATTCTGCGTATGGCGGATATTTCTGACGAGTATGCCAGCAGTAATCTCCACTTAACTACCCGTCAGGACATTCAGATTCACTATGTAAGTCTGGATCGCACTCCTGAACTTTGGGCAAAACTGGAGTTGGATGATATCACATTAAGAGAAGCCTGCGGAAATACAGTGCGAAATGTTACAGCTTCTTCAACTGCCGGTATTGATCCGGCTGAACCTTTTGATGTTTCGCCCTATGCCCACGCAACTTTTAAATATTTTTTGCGTAACCCAATTTGTCAGGAAATGGGTAGAAAATTCAAGATCGCATTTTCGGCTACTGAGGCAGATTCTGCATTTACCTATATTCATGATCTGGGTTTTATTCCAAAGGTTCAGATAAAGGAAGGTAAAGAGCTTCGCGGGTTTAAGGTATTGTTTGGTGGAGGTCTTGGTGCTCAGCCTTCAATCGCTCATGCCATCAACGATTTCCTTCACGAAGATGAACTGATCCCATATATTGAGGCTACCCTTCGCGTGTTCGACAGATATGGGGAGCGTACCAATAGGAATAAGGCAAGGATGAAATTTCTGGTTGCTAAATTGGGGCTTGAGGAGGTTTTACGACTTATTGAAGCTGAGAAAGTTGCGATCCGTTTTAAGAAATTTGTCATTGATCGTAACACCATTGAACTGCCTGAGATACCTGAAATAACTTCTTTACCGGAAGCGCATATCACAGATCAGTTTCAATATCAACGCTGGCTGGATACCAATGTGTTTGAGCAAAAGCAAGAGGGATTTTATGGTGTTTACATTAAGGTTAGTACAGGAGATATTCCAACATCCAAAGCCAGACAGTTTATTTCTGCCATCAGAGGACTGGTTGCCGATGAAATAAGGATTACCATTAACCAAGGCTTACTTTTAAAATTTGCACGAAAAGAGGTTTTGCCTCTCCTATTTGAACGTTTAAAGGAGTTTGATTTTGTTAAACCCGGATTCGATAGTGTGGGAGATGTGACCACCTGTCCGGGTACAGATACCTGTAATCTTGGAATTTCAAACAGTACAGAATTAGCGCGTGTTCTAGAAGATCTTATTTCTGATGAATACGATGAACTTCTTGATAATCAAGATATTAAAATAAAAATCAGTGGTTGCATGAACAGTTGCGGTCAGCACGGACTTGCACAGATTGGCTTTCATGGCAGTTCATTAAAGGCCGCCGGTAAAGTAGTTCCTGCAGCACAGGTTTTACTAGGTGGTGGAACTTTAGGTGATGGCCTCGGCCGTGCAGCTGACAAAGTGATTAAAATTCCGTCTAAAAGAACCAAAGATGTGGTAAGGTATGTGCTGGATAATTACAGTCAGAATAAGCATGAAAATGAAATTTTCAACGAGTATTATGACAGACATGGTAAGGATTATTTTTATCAGTTATTAAAGCCGCTTGCCGATCTGAGTACGCTTACACCGGATGAATTCATCGACTGGGGACACGAAGAGACCTTCGAAACAGCAATTGGTGTCGGAGAATGTGCCGGAGTGATGATCGATCTCGTTTCTACTTTATTACTCGAAGCAGAAGAGAAACTGCAATGGTCTGTTGAATCTTTTGAAGCGAAAGCATACTCTGATTCAATTTATCATGCCTATAGTGTATTTATTAGCAGTGCCAAAGCCATGTTACTTGATAAAGGTATCAACAGCAGCACTCAAACCGGAATCATCCGCGATTTTGACGAACAATATCGAGAGAGCAGTATCCTTGAAGGTGTGGGCAGCTTTAATGATCTGGTCTTGCAAATAAATAAAAATGAATCATCAGCTGAGTTTGCTCAATATTATGTGGGTACAACAGTTGATTTTATTAATAGAATAAAGAAAGCAAGGAGGCGGTTCAAGCATGATACGAACTCAGGTAAAAAATAAAATAAAGGAGCCAAGAATTACTCTGGTTGGCGCTGGTCCGGGTGATGCCGAACTGATCAGTTTAAAAGGAGTACGTATACTGAAATCTGCAGATGTAGTTTTGTATGATGCGTTGGTGAACAGTGAATTGCTTGATTTTGCTCCCGAAAGTGCAATCAAAGTATATGTAGGGAAACGTTCCGGCGATCATTCTTATTCACAAGAAGCGGTGAATAAGTTGATGATTGATTATGCCTTGAATTACGGTCACGTAGTTCGTCTGAAAGGTGGAGATCCATTTGTTTTCGGACGGGGTTTTGAGGAATTGGAAATGGCTGCATCTTACAGTATTCAAACAGAAGTTGTGCCCGGAATTTCAAGCAGTATATCTGTCCCTGCACTACAGGGGATTCCGGTTACTCATCGCGGTGCAAGTGAAAGTTTTTGGGTTGTTACCGGAACGACCAGTTCAGGACAAATTTCCAAGGATCTGTATACGGCTGCAAAAACAGATGCGACAATCGTCGTTCTGATGGGCGTTAAAAAATTGAAGGAGATCGCAGAAATTTTTGTTGCTGAGGGTAAAAGCCGACTTCCGGCTGCGGTTATTCAAAATGGATCAATGAAGAATGAAAAAGTAGTAGTGGCTACTGCAGCAACGATTTTTGAAACTGCTCAAGATCATAAAATAGACTCTCCGGCTTTAATTATCTTTGGTGAAGTTGTAGGCTTGCATTCGAAATTTCAGCCAATCAAGGCATTCTATGAGCTTTCAGAACCGGAGTAGTATTGAAGTTAAAAAGGATGGAAATCAACTTTTTCCGGTATTCCTTAAGCTTAATAAGCTTAAGGTTTTGCTGGTTGGGGCTGGCAATATTGGTCTTGAAAAGTTACAGGCTGTATTGTTAAACAGTCCCGAAACTAAGATCAATATTGTTTCTGAGACCTTTCTGCCAACGCTATTGGATTTTGTTGCAGCCTACCCTGATGTAAATCTCTTTCATAGGAAATTCGAATCAAATGATCTTTTAGGGCATGACCTAGTGATTTTGGCTACCGGGGATAATGGTTTAAATGCAGAGATCAGAACTATGGCACGCGAGCTAAATTTATTGATTAATGTGGCGGATAAACCAGAGCTCTGCGATTTTTACTTGGGCTCAATCGTTAAAAAAGGAGATTTAAAGATCGGAATTTCTACGAATGGAAAATCGCCAACAATTGCCAAGCGCCTGAAAGAACTTTTTCAGGAAAACCTGCCGGATGAGCTGGATCTTTCACTTCAACAGATGAATGCATTACGAAATACACTTAATGGCGACTTTGCTCATAAGGTGAAAGAGTTGAACAAGGCAACTGCCATCTTGGTTACTCCTGCATCTGAGCAGGCGGCTAGTAGAAGAATGCGCTGGGCAATTTGGGGCGCAGGTTTTATTAGTATCCTGTTGATCTTTGGACTATTCTGGTTTAATGATCCGGCATTCCGTACATACATGGAAGGGATTCATCCAACTTTTTATTATTTCTTGATTGCGGGATTTATTTTTGCGA
>Ga0105054_10005335_pt1 | contig 18566 bp, 2 predicted proteins | sample BON02_FD_78091 | JGI IMG/M metagenome (GOLD analysis project Ga0105054, IMG submission 78091) | Freshwater microbial communities from Lake Bonney liftoff mats and glacier meltwater in Antarctica - BON-02 (megahit assembly) | ecosystem: Environmental > Aquatic > Freshwater > Ice > Glacier...
CTCAAACGTGAGAAAGCATACGTGAGAAAGACAATCCATACGTGAGAAAGTAGATCCATACGTGAGAAAGCTCATGCGTGAGAAAGCATACGTGAGAAAGTCAACACTCCCGCCATTTCATGCTACCGGAAAAAAACTTTTGTACCCAACGCGGTACCGAGGGTCCGGTATATGTGGCGGTGCTGCGTCTCATCTCGCGTGCAATCTCCTGTGTTTGTGCCGCATCAAAGCGGAACAGCGTGCCCTGACCTTGCCCTCGGCAACGGCCCGAAACCTTGGTTTTGTGGAACAGTTTCACCTGCACCCCGCCGACGGGCAGACCGCAGAAGTGCGATCGGCCCCGCGGTGCACAACACAGCTAGTACGACACGAACAAGGAGTTCGACGAGTGAAAGACCAAGTTTATCCATCGGGGGTATTTGCACCACCTCTACACTCAGCATTTAACGTGCAATTTTATTTACAGATGCATTCGCCATCGACAACAAGCAAGAACAAGACAAAGGCCGACGGGGCCATAGGGGGCCGTACGGCTACCGAACCAAGGACCACGGCCCAGACAATGGTGGGCCGTACGGCTACCGAGCCAAGGACCACGGCCCCCCTCCAGCCACAGCCGACGCCCATTCAACCAGGGGCGGCACAGGCCGCAGACCCTATGCCCCGCGAGGGGTCCGGCATCTTCGCGGGATTCTCGAGCTTCTCGAGCGACGCGAGGGTGGGCTGGATGTGGGAAATCGACACAGCCGGGGGACGGGAGAGGATGGCCACCAAGGGAGGCAACACGCAGAGGCGGACGGGCACGGAATCACCACCCAGTCCGAAAAAAGAGCATTCCGGCGCAGTGCCCGCACCCCGGCCCGGGGCAAAACCAGTAAGAGGGGGCGCGCCTGCGAGCCTTCCCCCCAAGACGCAGCAGCAACAGCCGAAGCATCAAGGCGCAAGGGAGGCAGCGACCCCGCCAAATAAGGCAATGACCCTGCGGCAAGGGCTGCCAGCAATACATCCGACGCATCAGCAGTTGAGGGGTCTTCCGCAGCCCACATTGGATAGTGCTGCAACCCACGAGATCGCAGGCAGTCAGGTCCAGGAGGCGGAATGGCCTGCCTTGCTGGCAGCAGTCGTACAGGCCCAAGTCTTGGGGAAACCGGGCAGGAGTACTGCAGGGCGGAAAATTCCGGGGAGTAACCCCAAGGACTCGGCGCGGGCGATAGCAGGGGAGCCAGAAATGACACATAAGACATCGGGTAAAGCGGACATGGGCAGCATAATCGCGCATGGACGGGCATGCCAAGTATCTCTGGCATGGAGTCAATCGCAAGATACCACTCCAAGAGACACGGGAAGGACACCCGGGTTGAAGCCAACCGAGAGGGCCATGCGGCTAGAGGTGGTACGAGCGTGGGTCAGGGTGGCCCAGGCGAGGAAAGCAGCCAAGGATGTAGTGGCCATGCAAGCGACATTAAGCAAAGGAGCCGGCCTCGTCTCGTGTTTCGGAATCTGGAGAGCCGCGGCGAAAGGGCGAGCTAAGCAGAAGCCGAAACCAAAATGGGCCCAGCAGCACAGTCGGGCAGAGGGGATGGGGGCAAGGCAGGACATGGCGAAGAGTGCCAAAATAGAGGAGACCGCCAATGAGGGGAGCTCAGGACTGGGGGATGTAAAACCCGCACCTGCAGGAGGTGGGGAGAGCTTCCCGCCCGTAAGTGGCGGGGAGCATTCGAGCCTTGCAGCACTGGAGCCCCCCCAAAATGGGATCGTGAAGTGCCACCCGTCCTATCCTGCACCCCAGATGACAAGCGGGTGGACGAGGCCAGCCATGCAGCAATACGGCACGCACATCCACATTGACCTGGGCCCCAAAACCGCAGTCAGCCTCGCAGCATTCCCCTGTCCGTGGGAGACACGGATTCGGCCCGCAGGCATAGTCGCCTCACGGCTCAAGTATAAGCAGCTCCTGCAACAGACAGTCCGAAGCTTACAAGGTACCTCACCCGTAGGAGGTGGGGCAAGTCTCTCACCCGTAGGTGGTGGAGAGAGTGCGATATGCGAGATATTGGAGTTCTCCCAGCACGGTTTTTTTAGCTCCCGCTCACCACTAAGGGCAATCCAGAAGGTCACACGGCTGTTGAAGGCCACGCGACAAGACACCACTCGTAGCCACATTGAACCGGATCTCAAGTTCACACGCAACTCGACAGGACACCTCAGGTTCTGGAAGATATTGGAGGAGTCTGGAGCCTCAGATGCATCGGCCTCACTCGTAGGTGGTGGAGGGAGTCCCCAAATAACCTCTCCTGAGTATGACGAGGAGAGTCTCTCATTCTTGGGGGGGGCGGGCGGACGGCAATGGGCAACGGTACCATTGTACTTATTGCTCAAGTACGCATCCAACTTGAATAGACACCACTACCAAATGGGCATGGGTCCCAAGACCGCAGTCAGCCTCGCAGCATTTCCTGGCCTTTGGGAGACACTGATGGGGCCCGGAGGCCCAGCCGCCTCGCTGCTCAAGTATGAGCAGATCCTGCAGCAGATAACCCGGAGCCTACAAGGTACCTCACCCGTAGGAGGTGGGGCAAGTCTCTCACCTGTAGGTGATGGAGAGAGCGTGACATGCGAGATATTGGAGTTCTTCCAGCACGGTTTTTTCAGCTCCCGTTCGCTAATGAGGGCAATCCAGAAGGTTACACGACTGTTGATAACCTCTCCCGAGTATGAGGAGGAGAGTCTCTCATTCCTGGGGGGGGTGGGCGGACGGAGACGGACATGGGCACCACTTTACTCATTGCTCAAGAACGTACCCATCTCGATTGACTACAGCCAATTGGGGGGGGTCCGGGAGGCTCCTCTGCTGAGCAATGGGTACGGGAGTTATATGTTGCAGACACGAACGGGGGGAGGAGCTGCGAGAGTCACCAAGTCGGGCACAGGGGTGGAGCAAAGTCAACAAGGGACACGGGGGGGAGTAACAGAAGGTCGCGCTGGGTCGCCTGTGGATATGCACCGGGGGGGGATGGAGATTGCCCGAGACTCCGCCCTGGCTGCCGCAATTCCCAGTGGTCTCCGCAATCTGGGCGATGAGAAGGTGCCCCCACCCGCAAGTAGCGGACACAATCCCCAGAACCAGTGGATTGACTCGATGATGTGGATAAACCGCTGGCAGCAACTGGGTGGATGGGCTTCGGCATGGGAGCTACACCACCATGTGAGCGACGAAGTCCTCACTCATATTGGGGCAGCGCTGGATTCTCAGGAGGACGTGCCAATGCTCGGAGTTGCCGCAGAGGCGGAGGTGGCAGTGCGCGGACATCTGGCAGGGCTCGGAAACAAGGTGGCTATTGCCATTGAGGGCCCAGATGGGATCCTGTCCACCACGCCTACATCGCTGGAGGTCGACGGTGACGAGCTGCTTGCAGCAGCCAGGGCTGAGGGGCTATTGGGCCCAGGGGCCGACGTCGCCACGACTCCAGTGGGGCGGGAGGTTGCCAAAACCAGCGAGCTCGGGCTGACCGAGACTGGCCACCAAAAGGACAGTGGCCACGTCGAACTTCTGAAAGGCCCCACCAAGGACGCCAAGGAGGCGCTGCAACGACGGGGAATTTGCGCGCTGCCAGCACCGGAGATCCATCAGGACCTCACCTCCCAACAACAAGCCATATTGGGGATGACCATCCATGCACTGGGTCTGGTGGAGGCGGGGCTCAAGGCAGGAGTAAGAATCCACTTGCTGTGCCAAAAGGCAGACCGCCTCATTTGGAGGAGACGAGTTAAATTGGGCCTTACGGAAGAAGACTCCATTCCCACGATGACTACCTCAATCGCCATCAACGACTGCAAGGGTCCATATTCACCAAGCCCCACAAACTCACCAGTGTTACGGGATTGGGATGTCTGCAAAATCACTGTGGGGGTCGACGGGGCCCCAGGGGCGATACAAGTGGCGTCAACAGTCCAAGTGCCCCCGGCGCCATCTAAGGCTGATGATGATGATTGCTTTTAATACTTTCAAAAGTAGTTTAGTACCCTTGTTTGAGGGTCTATGAAGTTCAAATTCATGAGAATTTGAGTTATCGGGTTTTGAGACGGAATCGAACCGACGACCTAGGGATTGACAGTCCCTCGCTCTGACCAACTGAGCCACGCTTGCACGTGAGGTCCCACAATACTTCCCAATTCCTGGGGGAATCAGCCCAGAGAGCATCGCCCGCAAGGGAATTGCCAAAGCAGGCCGAACCGGTACAGAGCTACAGGAAGACCTGCAATACATGGTTGCGCAAGGGTCGCCGATACGACTCAGGGAGCAAGCGATAAAGATCCGCTGGCTCAAATCCAATGGGTGCTGGGAAGACTTGGGGGAGCAACTACTGCAATCAGGGGGAGCATATGAAATCAGCATTCGATGCCTGGTCCAGGACTATTCGTCCAGTACTGAACCACGGCCCAGACCTCCCTCCCGAGACAATACCAACTCCTTCAGAACCACGGGTATCCCCAGCTTCAAACTCAAATCTCCAGGGGCTAATGCCCTCATGGGAAGGCTCCAGAGGCTTGGGCGGGGGACAGTGTTCACACTACAGGCGCTAGGCCAGCCGGGCAACCAGAAAGGCCTGAGGGAATGTCTCCACCTCGGCCTGCTGGAGCCAGTAGGAGCTGAATACTCGGTACAGGGGGAGCTGGAAACTGTCTCTATATTCATAATCAAGGTACAGAATCAACACACAGTAGCGCTGACCGGGGCGACAGGGGTAGAAACTAACCAGAGCCGGGTGGTGGTGGACAGGAGGAATACAGCGTGCTTCGCACTTGACGCCCAGATTTGGGGGGCGGATTCCAAGGAACACGCGAGCAACAATGTAGGGGGCCCTAGACCGGCCCACACGCTTCGAGTCGAAGACTGGGTTCAGACGAGGACGACCACGGTCAATGAAGAGCGCCCGTGCTTAGCATGGACACAAATTAAATGCGTCTGGAGAATGCTGGTCCCAACAGGCTTCACCATTTCAGATATACGCGGCAATCAGGTCACCAGCCATCATGCGGTGTCAGTGGATGGCCAGGCTTGGGGGCCGGCATCGGCCTTTGGGAGAGAGGTCCCATATACGCAGGATACCGTACTCAACTTCACTCTAGTGGGGGGAGGGAACCTGATACTCGCAAATGGGGTAGCAGCGGCAACATTGGGGTACTCTCTCGATATGCACTCCCCCTGGCCCTCCCCCGTGTACTCGGGGGAGAGGGCCCGCATTCTGGAGAATATCCCAGGATCGGAACAGGGAATCCTCACGTTCAATGTCAACGCGATTCAAGCAAAGGCAGACGGCGAACTGACCATTGATACAAGGGGCATCATCGAGAGCACTTTTTCAACTCCTTATCGCGCAAGTTGGACCGGAGGACCTTGGAGTCTGGTAGAGGTGGCTGACAGTCGGACAGGAGGGGGGCAACCCATCACAAGCCTGCCTATAGGCCCGTGGTGGGTCAACATTGACCTGGTCTTGCGAATCTTTCAGGCACAGGAAGCCGAGGCTAAATGGTTTGCTCAACTCCGCATGTTGAGGGGCGTCAATCGAGAATGGAGAAGGTGGTCCAACATGATATACCCGGACAACACCCACAAGGTCACAGCTCACGGGCCGAATCAGCTCTACACCGGGAGAGAGGGGGCCCATTGGGGGGCATCGCATACAGCTCTACTACTATCACGCATGGGATTCTGGATCGAGGTGCATGTGACATGCAGTGGGACGGCAACACCAGACTACACGTGGCTCCAGACAGTCTGGGATGCCGTGGTGCAGGACTCGGTGACGTTTGACATGCACGCGGCGATGCAACACGTAATGGTGTGCGTGCTGAAGGTAGTGCGCACGAAAGCACAGGGTCTCATGGTCCCCATCAATTGGCAACCATATATGTCAGGACACACGTACTGGCTCTTCTAGAGGTGCTCCGCAGGCATGTCCTGGCAGTGCATCCCTACACTCTGCAGAGGACTCAGTGCCAGTCTCTGTCGGCGGCCACGTCTCAACTGGCCACGGACACCCTCTCCCTATTGTGGGTTGCCTGGAAATCCGTCAACCCGGACGGGGAGCATATAAGCAACGCCTGGCAGGGCATTGTGAGCAGGGAGGATTGCCTCACCCTCGCCAGTACGGCCCAGCTGTCCTGGGAATCCAATCCCCTCCACACAGTAGACGAACAGGGAAGGCGCGAAGGACAACAGGCAGAGCCGTATGCGCCACTCTCGGGAATGAACATACTCTGGTCAATTGCACGGTTTTCTGAAGGCTACGGTACTCCAGACAGGCATACCTTTCCGCGTGCAGAAATGCTGGAGCTGACCCTGGACGCCCTGCGAAGAATTAGTTCTCACACGGACGATGGCGGTCAACGCCGGAAGGAGACGGAGCCGCCGACACTCAGGTTAAGAATGCTCACACAGGTCATCCAAGAAGGGATTGCCTTCCAGATGCGAAACTCTGGGGACCCAGAACGGAGACATTTACGCTGGAGCCTCCTACAAAGATCTACCTTCGAGGGGCTGATTAGGCTGCACGTACATCCGGAATCCGACGAGTCCATCAGTGAACAGAACATAACAAACTGTGTACTCCTCAAAGGGCTACTTGTGATGCTGTGCGCGCAGGACGATTCGTTCCGGAGTCTCAGAGGGGAGGACGCAAGTGGGGGGTCAGTCAGGGATCTGGTCTTGAACCACTTCATGTACGCACTCCACCTGCACGAGGGAATTGAGGAGGACGAACACTTCACCATACTCAAGGTAGGGGCGGTGGCGGACGCTGAATTCGACCTGGTCACCTACTGGACCCATCCCAACCCATCTGCAGTTCCAATGCCACGGCTGGGGTCAGTCATGGCCACAATCGAGGGACCCAGAGGGGGGGGATATGACGAAAATCTCCTAGTATTTCTGCTGCGGATGATGGAGATCTGCCACAGGAACAACGTCGGAAACTTCTCCGGAGTGATCACTTGCCTGGAATGGATATTCGCCCTCACCCCCAGAACTATACCTCAGACCCAGTTTCTTGAAGCAGGGGGAATCCAAAGGGTGATGGACATCATGCTTAGCCGCCTCCAGGACAGTGAAGTCCAATTTTACGGAAGCGGGATCCTGGCACGGATTGGTCTCCGGGATCCGGAGGCAGTAATGGGAAGAGGGGGCGTGCGGGTGTTGTGGGCATATGAACACATCTTCCGAGGGCACCAGGAAATTTTCCCTCCTGGGCACCAGGAAGACCTCGAACTGCGGCAATCTCACCACCAAACGGCAACCGAGCTGCTGAACCTCATTACCAGCTCAGCGACAACCCTTCCAAATTTGGATGTCACACGAGTCACAGGAGTGGCATACCTGCTGCTGGAAGCACGCCTCTGTAGCCCGGAGGGGTCAGCAAATATCCTAGTGACATTGGCCAACATCTGCGCGTGGCCATCAATCATAGACGGATCGCGTCACCAGGACTGGGATCTTACCACACCGGAGGGACACGTGAACAAGAAGGGCTGGCTAAGGCACTGGGAAGCGCCGACGTCGGTGAAATGTCTATACGAAATGGAATTGGGCGCCACAGGGATAGAAAAGCTCCTCAACAAATTGTCTCACCTCCCCCGGGGTCCGGCCCCGCAGCTGGGACAGGAGCGGCGGCGACAGGCACTCAGGATCGGATGTATATCTCTCCTCGACAAACTGACCCCCCCGGGGTTCCGTATGGACTTGTCCGACATGGTCATGGGGGTACGCCTTAGCCCGAAGTGGACACACTTGGCGTCGGGCGTCTCGACACCTCTTCTACTGAAATTGGCGACGGTGCTGATAGTCCTCAGTTATAGGGAGCCGATTACGGGTAAGCACGCTCAACAGCATGTCCTGGTAGAGGTGCTCGAACAGGGCTCCATAGCGGATCTCATCCGGATGACAATGCTCACCCACCCAATGGCGGGATCCGAGGCCTTCTACTCCAAAATCACGGTTCAAAACTCCCATTCAGGACCAGAGGCTAAGTGTAAGAAGAAGGCACCCGGTAACCGCCACAGACACTCTTTGGATCCCATGATAGGATACCTCGAGATGCAGCAGGAGGGGACCAAGGGGGACATGCCACACCCCTTTACTCCGTTCATCCTGCTCACACTCCCAGACCTCAAGAGAGGACACGCGGGTCTTTTTTCGGACTCGCTATGGAGCTGGCCTCAAGTGTCAGGAGTCGGAGCATCCACCATCGACAGGATTCCGGGGCAATTTGATCTATGGGCGCGCCAACCGAAACTGGCACACCTGATCTCCCACGGTCTGCGGGCCATTGGCCCCATCGACATGGGAGGAATGGAGCAGGACGGACAGGAGGGGGAGTCCATCTCGGGGAGGGGACGGACAAAGCGGGTGCTGGTCACAGTAGTGGACGATAAGACGGATCCGCTCCTCCAGCAAATCTGGTCAATCGCATCGGGGGGAACAGCATCGGCGCTAGGGGCCGGGGTCACATCCGCAGGGTCCAAGAGGCTACTGGGGGATCCGGACAGCAAAAGTGTCTCATTCTGGGTTCACACCCATGACTCAACACAACTTCAGGTACTGCTTGAGAAGATCTTGGAGAAGTGGGCTACGGCACAGGGCACCAGGCAGCCATGGTGCCAGGCGATAGTGATGGTTCCCTACGGCCGAGATGGCCAGGCCCAGAACAAACGAATTCCACTCTCGGCATCGGTAGGGGAGGCCCTGCAGCACAGCCGGTCTAACATAATTCTGACCTACATATCCCGGGCAGTGAGTGATGTGAGACGTGGAATAGCTGAGCCTGGCAGAAAGAAGGAAGCATTGGCCAGGTGGCACTCGGAGACTCGTTCGTCCGGCCCCGCTGGCATCGCATACGACGCCAGAATGGCCAGTCCAGGTGGCAGGCACTTTCGGATACAGAACTTTCAGGGGGAGAAGGTCTTGGGCCGGCAAGGCCAGCCAGTGGGGATCAGTAGGATCCATTTTTTCTACAAAAATCAAGACGCAGCAGAGTTCATTCTACTCGGAGGGCGATGGATGTCGAGACACCAGCAGATCGCTTGGTCGCATACCGGGGAACAGTACCATAAGTGGCACAGAGCAGACCAGCGGTCTCGCACCGGGATGGCCCCGGGGCCGGTGAAGGCGTCGAATGGCGAGGGGGTGTATGGCCTAGAGCTAGAGGAGGAGTGGCAGTTTGAACTGGCCGACAGACTGTTCGGAGCCGCTGTCGGCATCAACTTCATCCCGAAAAACCTCCGGGATACAGCCGGATTCATTGACTCACAGCTCCAGGTGGCCCTGACCGATCTGGGAATGGAACGGGAAAAAGTGATCTACTGGGGGCCGGAGGCCACGGTCAGACGGCCAGATGGCTCCCTGGGCCTGGACTTTGACCGCATCCTCATACCCGAGCGCATCCAGACTCAATGGCACCAGCGGGAGCATCACTCCGTCCGAGCACAAGAATTTCTGCTACGAAGGCAGTTAGCGGGCAGCCAACCCTACCAACAAGGCAGCGACCATTGGACATGGAGGACAGAGCTAAGAGACTGGACGCACTCCACTGGTAGGGAGCCTCCAATGATAGACAGATGGGACGACAAACCTCCCTTAATAGGATACGCGCAGGCACCATCCATCCTCGCGGTGGACCCCTTCATCTCCCTATACGTGATCTGGAGGAAGGGCCTGTACGGCCCATTGCGAGCGAGACCCTGGGTCAAGGTGGGGTCGGTACGGGGCTATCTCTCCAGGTTACTGGTCACGGACATCTCTGGATACTCTCTGAACACGGTGCTAGGCCCGATGGGGCCGGATAAGCCGCTGCGAAATTTCATATGGGAGTCCTCAAAATTCCTGTCGCTGGTGCAGAATAGCCAACGCCCAAGACACAAGGCATATGGTAGGTCTCTGGGGACGATCTTCATTCGACAGCCTCCGGGGCCTGGGGAACGCACCACTAGGGTCGTAGAATTCTATGCAGGCCAAACAGGCAGAAACATTCTCACACGGATCCGTCCCGGGGCGGAGGACGACTGGTACCTGTTATACGGTCGCACAGTACTGGATTTGGATGCCACCCTCCCACATTGGCTCCGCGACACGACCCTGGACCTCATGGGCAGACTCAGGGCAGGCAACCCGGAGAACGCTGGGGAGGCCGGGGGAGCCGACGATACACCCATGGAGGAAGAAGGGGCGGACTTGGGCGGACCAGGGGTGCGAGGGCCGCAAGGCGGCCCAGCAGTGGACGAGGACGAGGAGTCGCCAGACGAGGAGGAGGACGCTGGGGACGACCAAGACGGCCCAAGCGACCTGGATAGATCTCGGGCTCGCGACTGGTGTATAGAGTTACTATCCATCGGTCAACTCGACACCAACGCGAAATGCATAGCAATGCTCTCGGAACTATTCAATCTTACCGAACGAAAAGCGTCGACGCTCATCTCCGAGCACCTCTACGGCTCCGCCACCAGAGCGCCATCGTTGATCTCGAGGTTGAAGGCGCTGGCAAAGCGATTCGAACAGGAGTGGCAAAAGTTTCTGGATGAATCCCGCACCATCCAACCGAACACCGGTGCGATGTGGTCGGAGCTGAGCCGGGAGCTAGCGGCACTCATGGAGCTCACAATCGGAGCAGCATCACGCATGCCCAGTTTTGCTAAGTCAGCGAGGTTCGACAGATGCTCTAGTGGTATTCCCAGGCCTGTGAATCCCTCGTGGAGCCAAAATCCAGGCCTAACCCACTCCGAAACGTTGGTCTTTACAAACCTAACCTTGGCAACAGTGGGGCCCCTCACAAGGGCGCTGGACAGGATGAATATTGCTCCCGGCATGCGGGGCACCTGGAACACAGCCTGCACGTTCAGCCCGGATACAGCGGCCCGAGGGGAGTCAGGCACAGGTGCGGCAAAGGTGACAATCCAGCGAACACAGGGGGCGGCAGACAAGGCTCGCGCTGTGTACCTCGGCCTAATCACGCTAGAGATCCCCGGTCAGGAGACTCCCACGCTCAGGATCTTCCGAGATAACCTGTCCAATCATGGCCCAAAAATTTCCCTGGAGCCCGCTAATGAAGTGGCCAAGAGACAATTCGCTTTCATGGTGGCACTCATCTCGTTATACCGCAGTGAGAGTGAAATACTTGGCGCAGCCTCCTTCCTTTTGCGCCGCGACGCTGGATGGGTAACCTTGGCCGAGCTCTACACGAGCGGGACAGGTCGCAACCTCGCCGGGCTGATGCACAAAACTGGGTTTCAACGTTCAGGCCAACTGGTAGCAGGAATCTCTTGCCAGCAACCAAATATGGCCATCCACACGCAAAGAATTCTGGAAGAATATGAAGGCACGATCATTGAGTTGAAGTTCTTGAATTGCGCTCCGAAAGACCACCAGATTGAGGACTCTAGCAAGCGATTCCTCGGTAGTCTCAACTGCCCCTTCCGGGTCTCGCGTCTAGCAGCAATCACAGCGCGAACCGCGGCCTCGGTCGCGGCAGTGGTCCTGCGGACCAACCATAATACCATCTCAAACAATCTCTTCAGTGGGGTGGCCGAAGGCTCCCAAGGCAACGTCACAGCGGTGGAACTGTTACTGGAAGGTAGATTTCGATCGCTCATTCGGTACTGTGCATCACAATCAATGGCCCCGGAGCAGTTGGAGATTCTGTTGCAAAGCTTGGGAGTGGAAGTCACCGCTCCCAGGAACGAAATAACGGAACGCTCCAACATCATCCTGCTGTTCAACGACCAGAGCCACTTCTCTCTCGCCCAGATCAGGTTCTTCGCTCTCCAGGTAGCCACCATGTGTGCCATCCGCTCAGACAGACCTGAGCACGCAATCCTGGCGTGGTGCCCAGTGATGGCCTTCGATCCCATGACCCCGCCAGGTCAGGAGACGAACAGGTCACAATACTGCTCGATAGCATCAGTGTCGGCCAGGGGAGAGGGAGGACTGACGGAGAGGATATTCCTCCATCTCACGGACAATAAGCCGGGGAGCAGGGGACAAGGCACTCTATCAACGGAGGACGTGGATAGAGACCTAGTGGCGAAAAATCTTATAGGCGCTCTCTTGAGGAAAGACCCATCACGGCTCCTCTCCTTCGAAGGAGCTACGGCAATGTGTACCCTACGCCTGACGGACCGATCGCCCAAACCCTCTGGCAAAGCAGTCACGGTGCTGGCGACCAGCACCACGCACGCTCGCGAAGGGGAGACGCTAACCCACCCCGGAGGCCGCGACTACGTGGCGAACCATGGTACCACTGGACAGGACGAGGGACCCAGATTTGAGCGCTCGCCGCTTTGGTACCTACAAACAGATCTCCGCACCGGCTTCAAGAACAAGCTCACATCAGAGGTGGCGGAGATCGGTGTCACCCTAGCGGGTTTGATTAGTAATGCCCTTCCGGACCTAATAGCAACGGATAAGGATGCAAACATTACGGCGCGCTGTAGAGACCAGGTAGCCATAAACATTCAGGATCAGCTTTTGGAGTGGGCTAGAGGGGCTACTTTTCCCGCCCAATCAATGTCAGGATTGGCACCCGACGACAGCCTCCCCCTCCTACCGCCCACACCCCCAAACATGGCGCACAGATTATTGGTGGGGGCATTGGCCTTCTTCACCAACCTTCCGACAACCACACCACTGCCCATGGTGGCGCCGGTTTTTTGCGGAATTCTATACCAGATCATAAATAAACAAAACGACCCAAGTTCGAGGGATAAACCTCATCGAGTCACCCTCCACCTGTCGGCGAAGTTCCTGTCCCTGGTACACCGGGCGATGGTCCCAGAGCGGGTGCCAGGACAGGTATCGGAGCACTGGGTTATGATTGACTCGCTGGAACAACTCAGGAATGACACGGCGGTAGCGTATCGCTGCATCCTGTGCTCCAACCGCGTCGAAGACTTGGAGCAATTTACGGACGAGGGTGGAACCACGTCTTATAGATGCACGGACTGCGCTCAGAGAGGCCAAACTCAGGCTGGTCAAGCAGTTGAAGTGCCGGAGGAGAGGGTCTCCACGGACGTGGCAATGGAGGAAGGCAACAACCAGGCCTGTGTAGATGGCCAGACCGAATTCCTCCTATACTCAGCCCACCCACCCTACCAAGTGGTACGGGCAAATGCAGTCATTAGGGGCACCATACTGGTTGGAACACAAGGCCAACCAGTGAGCGTGACGGCGGTGACCACTTCGCCGAGCCCTTCTCTCCTCCTGCGGCTGGGCCCAGCCCTCCACATATCGGCTAACCACCCGGTGAATTCAGGGAAGGGGTGGGGCCCGGCGGGGAGGCACATTATGAAGGGATGCCTCAAACTGCTCCAGTGCGACTCCACCTGGAACTTCACCACCAAGGACTCGAAACCGCTCCTGAGCAGCGACGGCAAGCATCTGATAGCACCGATTGGACACCGCAGCTGGAGACACGACGTAGGCCCCCTAGGCCTATGCCATACGACCCAGGGGCGCCAGCAGGCTCTTTGGCTGAATGCCTTCTTGGGCTCAGACGACGCCAAGTGGGCACTTGAACTCGCAAGCACCAGTAACAGGGGGGGGCGGGGCCGTGTGCAGCTCTCCACGAGGCAGATCTACATCGACCCGTCCTCGGGTAAAGGAAGGTGGCTCTTTCAAAGCCCGGAAGGCAGTCTGGTAGGGAGCCTAGTAGATACCAATACAATCGTACATCGGGAAGAGCCCGGTATCGCCCGGGCTGAACACCCGGCTGTGCTCGGGAATACCAGCCACGTCACCGGTGAGGGCCAGGACGGACTGGGAAGGGCTATACTCAGAATACCCGAGGACGGCGACGGCGCCAACGCCCCGGTGGTGGTAGAGCTCGCTGCTGAGGAAGAAATACCACTGCTCCAGCCTTCCGCAGACGCAGACAAGACAGCGCTAGTGCCTCCTGCAGTAGTTGGGAATGCAGTTTCTCCCGCCGTGGCAGGCCAAGGCGGATCAAGACACACTACGCAAGTAGAGCTTGAGGTGGACGGAGAAGAGCTGCCGGACCCAGCTGGGACAGATATGCTGCTGGGCTCAGGCGGGGACGTCACCAGGAATCCTGAGGGGCGCAACGATGGTAACACCAGCGCACTCAGGCCGGCTACCATTGCCGACGATGACAGGCGGCGGCTCAAGGCGGGAGTAAACGGGTCAGGTAGGGCGGTGCTTGTGATACTCGGAGAGGACGACGAAGTCACCAAGGGCGACGAGCCACTGCTCAACGTCGGAAGAGACGGCCGCGTGTCTCCTGAAGTGCTTGAGGATGCTGCCATGAACTCGCTTGGGGTCGCCGCTGCATCTGTCAGCATAGACAAAGACGTGAGGCTTGAGGATGCTGCCATGAACTCGCTTGAGGTCGCCGCTGCATCTGTCAACATAGACAAAGACGAGCGGCTTGAGGATGCTGCAATGAACTCGCTTGAAGACAAAGACGTGAGGCTTGAGGACGCTGCCATGAACTCGCTTGAGGTCGCCGCTGCATCTGTCAGCATAGACAAAGACGAGAGGCTTGAGGATGCTGCCATGAACTCGCTTGAGGTCGCCGCTGCATCTGTCAGCATAGACAGAGACGAGCGGCTTGAGGATGCTGCCATGAACTCGCTTGAGGTCGCCGCTGCATCTGTCAGCATAGACAGGGACGAGCGGCTCGGAGCTGCCGCAGATGCAGACGTGGAAGCGCCTGTGTCCCTAGCAGCGCTCGGCCATGATGTTTTTGCCATCGAGAGCTTAGGAGGGCAAGAATCCACGACGCCTGCAGTATCTGATTCAGATGAAGACCAGCTGCTCGACGCAGACAGGGCAGAAATTCGGTTGGTCCCGGATATAGCGGGGGTGGCAGTGCGTGCGGAACCTGAGGAGGGTACGGCCGATGGTGCCAACGCCTCTGAGACCGTTGCGCCCACTGCCTACGTCGACCAGCCACAGTTCGAAGCTGCCTCAGAGGCAAACGGGGTAGTACTTATGCCCCCTGCACTGCTCGACGGGGCTGGTTATGCCACTGCTAAGGTCCCGAGAACGGACGACACTCCTGGGAGCCGTGTGGCTGCCGGAGAAAGCAGAGCTGCTAGCACTGCCCAGGGGATAGATGGGGACCGCCAACGCGGCCATAGCAGCGCAGGCGGCCCAGCCTGCCTTGCACACAATACACAACTATGGGGAGAACACAGCACGGTGAAGATCCAGCACGCGATGGGGGGCAGGCTCAGAGGAGACCAAGGCCAATGGCATGACGTCCTGCGACTTCACTATTTCCACCAGAACGTACTTCTGGATGACGTGGCAGGCGACAGACCACTAGGAGATCTGGTGAGGATCGAGAACCAGTGGATGACTGGCAATCATCTCACCAGGGAAGATCATGTCACAGATCCGCTGGCTACTACGGACTCACAATGGGCGAGGGCCGACTCTCTCGATTCTCTGGGACAGACACGTGGCCCATGGAAAAGATCCCATGGGGCGGGTGTCTACAACATTGAGCTCGCAGATGGGAACGAATTCATGCTGGCCAATGGAAGTATGTCCGCCGCGCTGGGTAACGCGTGTGTCACCTCTCCCGGCCGTCTCTGGACATTCGGCCCTCAGCTTGCCCAGGCCCTGAGGGATCTGCAGATGTCTGCTGAGATGCGCATTACATGGGCGCCCGGAGCAGCAGTGTGTGGTATGGCGGGGGAGATCCGCCTTGATCTAGATTGTATCTTGGTCCCAGAACGCATATGGGCCGCATGGCCTCCCAGCACCCAACGTTCACATCGGGCTAACGATTACATGCGCCGCTTGTATACGACGAACACAAATCCTTTCTTACACTTTACGAACAACTGGACCTGGAAAAATGAGCTCGAAAGCTGGATGGGCACTGGTGGTCCCCTCCAGCTAGTTGAGGGGTGGGAACAAGTACCCCCCCTGGCAAGGCGAGGCCCAACAGCCTCTGTAGCGCCATACCTAACGCTCTATGTTATCTGGGACGGAAAGCTCCATGGCCCTCTACGCGCTCACCCGTCGGTGAAGATACGCAGGATGCGCAAAGTACTGGCCACCCTCCTGGGGGTCAACCCATCACTGCACTCCCTCGACACAATCTCAGGTCCAATGGACGCTGGTAGACCGCTAGGGGACTATATCTGGACAGCCTCGAAGCTGCTACTTTTGGTCAGAAATAGCCAAAGTATCATAGTCCCGCCATTCGTACGTCAATGGGGCCCTGAGGCTCAGGCTTGTGTGGCCCTCAATACGAAAATCCGCCTAGCAAACGGAGACTACTGTCCGGTACAGGCCCTTCCTGGGAAGACAGTAGCCACCACCGATGGGGGCTCAGCAGTGGTGGTCAGGGTACACCGGTTTTACCCTTCAGACAACTCACATCGACTGGTCAAGATCCAGGGCAACTGGATTACCGAAAACCACTTCATCTTACACCCGACGAAGACTTCCAGCAAACGGATGCCTCCGGCAGGCCAACATGAATCTCGGAGGGACAGGTGGATTCAGGCAGACGGTCGACAGTGGTGGCAGGATGGTGGTATGAGGCGGACGGAGCCCGAATCCAAATCCAGCCCACCCACCTGGGAGGATTCCAGAAGCCTGAATGGGGAAGCGGTGTTCAACGTGGAGTTGGACAGAGCAGCAGGAGCCTTTCTTCTGAACGGTCTGGCAGTCGCCACCCTCGGCAACGGGGTCTTCCTGTGCGAATCGTTCCCGACATACCATGACTCGCTCTTTCAGGATCTCTCTCGCCAGCTAGCCAAACTGCAGATGCAGGACCAGAGGGTCATCAATTGGGGACCAGGAGCCTGCACAGCTAAGGATGGGGGGGTGCTGGGTCTAGATTACAGCCGCCTACTTATCCCAGTAACGAGCATGGCCGGATGGCTCCGACAGTCACAACTATCCAAGTTCCAAAGGAGCTTCATCGAGGGTACGAGCCACCAGCTGCTACAGGAGCAAGTGGCCCAGGGTACCCCCAATCCCCGATCGCTGGTGCTGGTTAGGCAGACATGGGTGGAAGAGATGCACATCTGGCTCCAGACCAATGCGTACGCGTCTTCGCAAATTCGCACCCAGGAACGGCATGGCCTGATGAGTTCCAAGCCAACAAAATGATTCGATGGTCACGGCCCCGATCGAACCCCCTGCTGCCTGGCTATTACTCTGCAGGGGGTGTTCCTGGGACGGTTTCTCGCCGAATACAACATCCGCATTACTGACCTCGTTAGACAAGTTTCTCAGAAGATCCGTAGCGGATACAACAAGGAAAGCTGGTGGCGTGACAGTCCCGACGAAATTCTCCGGAGAGCACACGAGGAGTTCCTGGAGAGCACACTCAAGGCGGGTCTAGAGGTGAGCACGATACACGGACTGCTCCCCCTGAGCAGCAGGCTCAGCGACCACGTGTGGGAAGATTCGAAGCTACTAATTATGAACCCCGTAGGTCAGCGGGAAACTTCCAAGTGGTGGGAGGACCCGTGCAAAGAGGCATCTCCGGTGAACGGGCTTACCCCCGGAAGGCTGTGGAAGACCCCAGGTCCAATTGCGGCAGGTATGGTGGTCTTAGTACATTCGTTGGAAACGGCGAAACACCATAATGGACGGGTCGCTCTTGTGCTCAGCGGCATCAGCGAGACAGGAAGATTCGCAATCCGACTCAGGGACTTTGGGGCTTTCAACGGAAACATGGTGCAGGTTAAACCTTCGAAGATGTCCTTCCTGTGGTGGGGGCACATGCCAGCGGATTGGCCAACCCGACACCTACACAGGTCTCGAGCACTAGTTCCGTGGAAAGGCCCAGTAGAGTACCAAGCAGGAGATAAAGTGGTGGTACAGTCGATTCTCACGGAAATGAGAGGTATCCAGGTCAACGGTAGACAGGCAACACTCGGAGTCCCCGTCACCAACCAACTGCTAGGAGTGGGCTGCTGGGAAGCAGCCATGGACGACGGTGGAACCAAGGTAGGGTGGAGTTCTGCGGCAAACTTACTGCTTTCCGCACACCAAATAGTCCCAGTGGGACTTCTCTCTGAGGGGCAGCGGCGCGAGCTCGAAAGACCAATACTGGCCCCAGCAACATGGACCGCAACTGACAATGAGGCCGAGCGACAGCAAAATTTCGACAGGGGCCACGAGGCAGGAGGACTTCCACTCCAAGATCCCGGGCCACACCAAGAGTCTTCACGAACGGTGGCGACAGGCCAGCCCACGCAGCCACCCTCTCCCTCGGGAGGGGGTGGCTACTTATGGTAGCCCCCAAGGGGCCCCCTGCTGGAGGAGCAGGGGGCCCCACCCCTAGTGACGGGTCACTAGGGGGAGTGGAGGACAAGCCCCTGGCCAAGGCTGGGGGCATCGGGCCCCCTGTCAATATGACAGGGGGCCCTCCCCCCGGCGCATTGGCGTCGGGGGGCACGGCGGAGTTACCCTCCGCCGTGGGTGTCGAATACCAACCTCGACACGAAGAAAAGATCTCACAACAGCACAGGGCTACCAGCATCAGACCCCAACGCTCAAAGATACCTATTTCTTATTTACATGATCTGCC
>Ga0105054_10005336_pt1 | contig 18562 bp, 10 predicted proteins | sample BON02_FD_78091 | JGI IMG/M metagenome (GOLD analysis project Ga0105054, IMG submission 78091) | Freshwater microbial communities from Lake Bonney liftoff mats and glacier meltwater in Antarctica - BON-02 (megahit assembly) | ecosystem: Environmental > Aquatic > Freshwater > Ice > Glacier...
GCCTCCCCGCGCGCCGGGCGCCCGCCAGGGGCGGCCCGCCTCCCACCCCCCCTTCCTCCCCCCCCCCCCCCCCCGCCCCCGAAGCCACAAACGCGCACCCACGATCACCCTCCCCCACCACCACACCGCCACCACCAACAAACAACGACTGTCAAACCAACAAAAAAAAACACAAAAAAGGTCGCCACCGACGCACTCGTCGAGATGGAGCGCGCCATGGCGCGCGACGGCATCGCCGTCAACGACCGGCAGCTCGCCTGCGCGCGCGCCTCTTCCGCGGAAGGGAAGCACTACCTGGCGGCCATGGCGGCGGCGGCCAACTACGCCTGGGTCAACCGCTCGTCGATGACCTTTTTGGCGCGCCAGGCCTTCGCCAAGGTGTTCGGGAGCCAGCCGGACGACCTGGACATGCACGTGGTGTACGACGTGTCGCACAACATCGCGAAGGTGGAGCAGCACGAGCCGCTTGCGTGTGGCGGCGGCGGCGCGCCGCCGGCGTCGGCGGTCGGAGGAGGCGGCAGCGGGGCGGGGCGAGCGGCGGGCGGCGGCGGCCGGCCGCAGCGGCTGCTGGTGCACCGCAAGGGCGCGACGCGCGCGTTCCCTCCGCACCACCCGCTCATCCCGGTGGACTACCAGCTGACGGGGCAGCCCGTGCTGATCGGCGGCACGATGGTGAGAGGCTGGAGAGGGCGCTTTTTGCGCCGCGTCTGTTTTGTTCCCTTCCCCGCCCGCCGTCATCCTCGGCGGCCTCGCGCAACAGAAACGACGCGGTCGTGCTCTTTCTTCCCAACTCACCCTTCTTACCCTCTTTTTACGAACAACGGCCGCCAAAACCACACACAACACCGCAATAAAAACACCAACAACACTAAACACACACGACGACGACACAACACGACGATGACACGACGACGACAAACAAACCAAAACAAAACAAAACAAAACAACCGAACAACAGGGCACCTGCTCCTACGTGCTCACGGGCACCGACGCCGGCTTCGCCGAGACCTTTGGCTCCACCTGCCACGGCGCGGGGCGCGCCACCTCGCGCAACGCGGCGCGCCACACCCTCGACTACAGCCGCGTGCTCGAGGGCCTGCGCACGCGCGGCATCGCCATACGCGTGGCCAGCCCCAAGCTGGTGATGGAGGAGGCGCCCGAGTCTTACAAGGACGTGACGGCGGTGGTGGACACGTGCCACGAGGCGGGGATCTCGCGCAAGGCGGTGCGGCTGCGGCCGATCGCGGTGGTCAAGGGGTGAACACGGTGGTCGGTGGTGTCGAGGGGTGTAATGTACAGAGGGAGGAGGACGCGTGACGGCGGGGCGGGGGGGTCGACTCGTGCCGCGAGGAGGCAAGCAATCTCGCGCGAGGCGGTGCGTGCGGCTGCGGCCGATCGCGGTGGTCAATTGGGCGTCAGAGAGCGGGCTTGAGGGGTGACAGAACGAGTTGGGAAGGGAGAGGAGAGATTTGGGGCAGGCGCCCAGAGGCGTCTCGGTTTGCGGGCTGCGGGGAGAGGGCTGCGCCGGCCAGGCGCGCTCTCGCCCCGCGTCCGCGTTGTTCGTCGTCGGGCGCTCCGCCGCGTTTTGCTTTTATCGCTAACTCTAGAACGATCGATAACTCTAGAACGCGTTTCGCGCCTCCCTTGCCAAACAGAAGCGCCCCACTTGCGCCACACAACACAATCCGACGCAATCCCCGCAAACGCGCGCGGGTCGAGATCCCTCGCTGCTTGCTGCCCCGCTCCTTTTGCCTTTGACGCGCGGGCAAGGAGAAGAGAGAAACCCCAAACCCCCCAAAAAGCTTCCGTCCTCGTCAATGGCTCCGCGCCACCCCGAGCGCGCCCTTTTGGGCGCGGCGCTCGCGGCGGCCGCGGGCGTCGCCGGGTACTACTCGTACGCGGCGATTAAGCGGCGCTGGCCGGCGTACCAGGCGCAGCGGCGCCTGCTCAACGAGGTAAGAGACCCCTCGCCTGCTGGTCTATCCGCCGAAACACAAACTCACGGAAGAACGTCGCCATGTGGTGGTTTCACTCTCGACGCGACGCGACGCGCGCGCGGGAACGTCCTTGGGAGCACCCTGCGCCCCTGTCGCGTCGCCGGGCGACGGGCATCAGCAGATAGAGATAGAGAGAGAGAGAGAGAGAGAGCAAGGAGTGAGCGGCGCCGCCGTCGGCGTCGGCGTCGGCGTCGGCGTGCTCGTCGGCCGGCGCTCGCGCCCCTCTCTCCGCCGCCCTCGACCCCCCAACACAAACTGCTCACGACCCGCCCGCCCCTCTCCCACAATCCTATTCGAACAACCACCCACAAAAATAGTACGCCGCCCTCATGCTCCCCCCGGCGTCCAGCGCCCGCGCCCTCGAGGACGACATGCTCGCGCAGATGAAGGCCGCCTGCGAGGTCGGCGGCCCCGGCGGCAACCAGGGCGGCGGCGGCGGCAGCAGCAGCTCGCCGGCCCCGAAGAACCAAAACGTCGTCGTCGGCGGCGGCGACAGCCCGGCGCCCCCCCCGACCATCCTCATGCTGCCCACCTGGGTCACGCGCCTGCCCACGGGCGACGAGCGGGGCGCCTGCTTCGCGGTCGACGTCGGCGGCACCAACTTTCGCGTCGCCTACTTTCGCCTGGGCGCCGGGCGGGGGGCCGTCGAGGCCGCCGAGATGGAGCAGCTCGCCATCCCGCGCGAAGTCTACACTGGCTCCGCGGACCAGCTGTTTGATTTCCTCGCGCGCCCCTTGGCCCGCCTGGTCGCGCGCATGGAGGCGGCCGGCGCCGTGCCGTCGGGCCCGGGCGCGCCGAGGCCGGCCGTGGGCTTTTGCTTCTCGTTCGCGCTCGAGCAGACGGCCCTGGACGCCGGGCGCCTGATTTGTTGGACCAAAGGGTTTGACGTTCCCGGCGTGGTGGGCGGCGACCCCGTGCGCCTCTTGTCGGCGGCGCTCGAGCGCGCGGGCTCTCCGTGCAAAGTCATGTGCGTGCTCAACGACTCGGTCGCAGTCTTGGCGGCGGGGCGGTACGCCGACCCGGCGTGCGAGATGGGCGTCATCCTGGGCACGGGCACCAACGCGTGCGTGGCGCTGCCCGTGGCGGACGTGCCGAAATGGCGGCCGGCGGCGGCGGCGGGCAAAGCGGCGTCGGCGGGCGAAGTGGCGGCGGCGACGGCAGGCGCGGCGGCGGGCGGCGGCCTGACCGCCCTAAACACAGAGTGGGGGGGCTATTGCTCGTCCCTGCTGCCCTTCACGCCCGAGGACGCGGTCATGGACGCCGCGAGCGGCGTCCAGAAGGGCACCATGCTCGTCGAGAAGATGATGAGCGGCCTGTGGCTGGGCGAGGTCGCTCGCCTGCTGCTGCTCACCTTTGCCGAGCGGGCGGCCCTCTTTGGCCCCGATGCCAGCGTCGGCGGCGAAAACGGCGGCGGCGGCCATGTCCCCGCCGGCCTGCGCCAGCCCGGCGCCTTCACGACCGCGCACCTGTCCGCCGTCGAGTCGGACCGCTCCCTGCTGCTGGTCGAGGCGGACCGCGTGCTCTCCGAGGCCCTGGGCACGGCCCGCGGGTCCTTGCCGCTCGAGAGCCTCCGCACGGCGCAGCAGGTCTGCCGCCTCGTCGTGCGGCGGTCGGCGCGCCTGGCCGCCCGCCTGCTGGCGGCCGCGCTCCGGCAGCAGCGGTGGCACGAGGCGCCGCGCCCCATCGCGTTGGCGGCGGACGGCGGGGTCGTGCTCAAGTACGCCAACTGGCGCCGCTACCTGGAGGAGTACCTCGCCGAAGCCTTAGGCGGGCGGGCGTCCGCGCGGATGGTGCGCCTGCGCGCGACGGCCGACGGCTCGTCCTTTGGCGCGGCCGTGCTGGCGGCGGCGGCAGCGGCGGAGCAGCAGCAGGGGGAGGGGCAGCGGACGGCGCTGGCGCTGGTGGCGGCGGCGTGAGGCGTGTTCTCGCGACGTCAGGACTTTGTGCGATTGGATGTGGCCATTTTGGCGTCTGTCTTCGTCGTCTCTTTTTGTTTTTTTGATTTCTGTTCCCGCGAGACGCCTTCCCCCCCCCTCGCCGCAAACAAAACAAAACAAAACAAACCAATCAACCGCCCGCCGCGACCTGGTCGTACAGCAGCACGCCCTCGAGCTCGGCGAACGCGCTGTCGTCCTGAACGCGCGAGGTCTGCAGCGCCGCCGTCGCCGCCGCCCGCCCCGCGGCCTCCCGCCCGCCCCCGCCCCGTCCGCCGCCGCCGCCCCTCCCGCCGCCGCCGCCCCTGCCGCCGCCCCCCCTCCCGCGCGCCGCCGCCGCCGTCGGAACGTACCGCGGCCGCGCGGCCCCGGCCGCGTCGTCCACGGGCCGGATGCGCAGGTTGACCACGGCGGCGTAGGCCGCCTCGAGCGCCTCGGCCGTCACGGCCCCCTCGCCGGACGAGGGCGGCCCGCCGTCCCGCAGTCGCTGCTGCTTCCCCGCCTGCGGCCCAGGAGGCGGAGGCGGCGGCGGCGGCGGCGGCGGCGGCCCTTGCGCCGCCGCCGCCCTGGCAATCTCCGGGATCCGGGCGCCGCTGCCGCCCGCCGCCCCGCCGTCTGCCACGCCGAACCCCACCCCCGCGGCGTCCGGCTCCGCGCGCAGCACCCGCCTGCCCAGCAGGTCGATCGTCACAACGAACTTGCGGCGCCGCTCGTCGGCCTCGGCGCGCGCCGCCGCCTCGCGGCCGGCGCGCAGCCGCGCCGCTGCGCGGTCTCCCTCGCTCGCCCACGCGTCGCCCTCGAGCGCGGCCACCTCGTAAAAGTCGCTCTGGTCGTCGAGGACGGTCGTGCGGCGCGCGGACTCGCGGTCGTACTGGACCAGGCGGTCCTTCAGCTCTCGCGCCGACTGGGCGGCGGCGAGCGCGGCCGCGTCGTCGCCGGCGTCGCCGCCGCCGCCGCCCTCGCCTCTACCCTCGCCGAGCGCCGACCCGCCCGCGCCCCGCTCTTGCGCGATGCTCTGCGCGCGCGCGTCCGCGTGCGTGATCGCCACCCGCGCGCCGCAAAAGTCGCACGTGCCCCCGCGATTGACGAAAACCACGATCTCGGGCGTCTGCTCCCGCCCGTTGAACACCTTGCCGCACGACAGGCAGTTTGCCACCTCGCGCTCGAAGCGCCTCTTGAGGACGGCCGCGCCGCCGCTGGTGGTGCCGCCGTCGGCGTTGCCGTCCTCACCCTCCGCTCCCGGCGCCGCGGCGGCCTCGGGCTTGGCCTTGAAGCGCCCGCCCTTCTTGAAGATGGCGAGCTGGGCCTCGGCCTGCTCGAGCGCGACGCGGCGGCCGTCGACGGCGAGCAGCGCCTGGGAGGCAGAGGCTGCGGCGGCGGCGGCGGCGGCGGCGGCCGTCGCCGGCGCCGCGATGGGCGGTGGCGGCGGTGGCGGCGGCGGCACGGCCGCGCGGCCGGTGAACGAGGGGATGGGCGGGGGGACGTAGGGTCCGCGGGCGGCGCGCTGGGAAGCAGGAGGAGGAGGACCAGGAGGAGGTGGGGCCTGCAGTGCTGGCGCTCGTGGCACGGGCGCGGCTGCTGCTGCTGCTTGTTGCCTGCCCCCACGGCCGCCGCCCCTGCTGCCGCCCCCGCCGCCCCTGTTGCCGCCGCCGCCGCCGCCGCCGCCGCCGCCGCCGCCGCCGCCGCCGCCGCCCCTCCGCGTAAGGAAAGCGTCAACGGCCGCCTTGGCCTTTGCGTTGCCACCAAACAAGGCTCCGACGATCCCGGCCGCGCTGGACGGGTCCGCCGCGATGTTGCCGACGAGGTCCTCGAGCATCCCCGAGTCGTAGCCCGTGCCGGCGGCCTCGAGCGCCGCGAGCAGGCGATCCCCCATCGCCTCTCTCTCTCTCTCTCTTTTTCCTCTCTTTGGTTCGTCTCTCCTCTGCCGTCGCTCTGTTCAAAGGAGCGGTTGTTGGCTTGTGGAAGGCAGTGTTGGCGATCAGCATAGACTGGGGCGAGTCGAGCTGCGGACGGAGCGTGTCTCTTCATGTGCGCAGCGCACAGTGCGCGCGCGTCGCCGACGCCGTCGCCGACGCCGACGCGCGACGCGCGAATCGCCTCGCACGATTACACACGTGTGCCTTCCCCCGCTCCTAGAACTCCACGTGCCCCGGGTACCTGGGAAACGGGATCACGTCCCGGATGTTCTCGATCCCCGTCGCGAACTGCACCAGCCGCTCGAACCCGAGCCCGAACCCGGCGTGCGGCACGGAACCGTACCGCCGCAGGTCTAGGTAAGGGGAGTAGTCTGCCGGGCTGAGGCCCGCGAGCCGCATGCGCGCCTCGAGCACGGGCAGCCGCTCCTCGCGCTGCGACCCGCCGATCAGCTCGCCCACCTTTGGCACCAGGACGTCCATGGCGGCGACCGTGCGCCCGTCGTCGTTGAGGCGCATGTAAAAGGCCTTGATCTCGCGCGGGTAGTCGGTCACGATCAAGGGGCGGCCGCCGGCCACGGCCTCGGCGAGCCACCGCTCGTGCTCCGACTGCAGGTCGCTCCCCCACTCGACGGGGAACTCGAATTTTTTCGACGTCTGCTTCCGCAGCTCCTTGACCGCCTCGGTGTACGTGATCGTCTCGAACGGCGAGGCCGCCACCATCTCGAGGCGCTTGGCCAGCCCCTTTTCGACCTGCGCGTCGAAGAAGGCCACGTCCTCGGGGCAGGTCTCTAATACAGTCCGCACGCAGTGCCGCAGGTAGGCCTCTGCGCAGGCCATGTCCCCGGACAGGTCGCAAAAGGCCATCTCGGGCTCGACCATCCAAAACTCGGCGAGGTGGCGCGCGGTGTTGCTGTTCTCGGCGCGGAAGGTGGGGCCGAAGGTGTAGACGTCGCCGAGGGCGCAGGCGTACATCTCGGCGTTGAGCTGGCCGCTGACGGTCAGGAAGGCGGGCTCGCCAAAAAAGTCGCGGCCGTAGTCGAGGGGGGAGGAGGGGGGAGAGGCGGAGGACGCCGACGGCGCCGGCGGCGGCGCGCCAGCTCCCGCCGCCGCGCCTCCTGCGCCCGCCGCGAGCTTGGCCTTGAGCGCCAGCAGGGTCTGCACCTCGGCCTGGACGCGCGCCTTGTCCGACGATGGCGCGGCCTTGGCGGCGCGCACGCGCTCGCCCTGCTCGGCGACGGCCTCGGCGAGGGCGGCGGCGTCGGCGGCGGAGAGCGGCGCGGCGGCGGCGGCGGCGCTCGGCGGCGCCTGCACCTTGGCCTGCTGCTGCTGCTGCTGCTGCTGCTGCTGCTGCTGCTGCTGCTGCTGCTGCTGCTGCTGCTGCTGCTGCTGCTGCTGCTGCTGCTGCTGCTGCTGCTGCAGGAGCGTCGTCACCTGGAACATCTCCCCGGCCCCCTCGCAGTCGCTCGCCGAGATGATCGGCGTGTGCACCAGATGGAAGCCCGACGCCGCGAAGAATCCGTGCGTCGCGTGCGCGAGCGCCGACCGGACGCGGGCGGCGGCGCCGATCGTGTTGGTGCGCGGCCTCAGGTGCGCCATGCCGCGCAGGAACTCGAGCGTGTGGCGCTTCTTCTGTAAGGGGTAGGCCTCGGCGTCGCAGGAGCCCACGAGCTCGAGGGCGTCGGCCTTGAGCTCAAGCGCCTGGCCCGCGCCGGGGGAGGCCTGCAACACGCCGATCGCGCGAACGCTGCAGCCCGTGGCCAGCCGCCCGCCCTCGATCAGGTCGGCCCACCCTTCCGTCTCTCCCGGGCTGGCCACGACCTGCAGACCCGACACGCTCGAGCCGTCGTTGACGTTGACAAAGGCAAAGGTCTTCTGGTTGCGCACGGTGCGCACCCACCCTTTGACCTCGACGCGCTCGCCGAGGCGGCTGTCGGCGGCGTCGCCGGCGCCGCCGGCCGCCGCCGGCGCCCGCAGGAGCTCGCGCACCGAGACGCGCGGCCGGAACTCGCGGCGCGGGCGGGGCGCCGACAGGGGCTCGGCCGCAGGGGGGGGCAGGAGGGCGGCGTCGTCGAGGGCCTGCTGCTCGGCCGCGGTCAGGAGGGCGGCGGCGGCGGGGGCGGCGGCGGCGGCGCCAGGCGGGCGAGGGGGCCGCCCGCTGCTGGTGCCGCTGCTGCTGCTGGCGGGGCGGCGGGCGGCGCTGCTGCTGGCGCGAGCGGCGGCGGCGGCGGGCGGGGCGCGGCGCGCGGCGACGGTGGGGGCGCCGCCGACGGCGCCGGGTCCGGCCCCAGTCCGGAGCAGCTGCTGCATGCTGGCGGCGACGAGCCCGAGAACGTGGCGACGAGGCGGAGCCGTCGTGGGATTGGGAACCTTGCACGTTTGTGTGATTGGCCGCGCGAGAGAAGTGGAAGGAAGTGGGGTGTGTGAAAATGTGGGGGGGGTGAAGCGATGATCTCTTTCTTGACCCGCGCTCACGGCAGAAACAAGGGGGGTCGGCGGGGTGTCCGAGTTGGTGGCAGTACTGTTGAGTGTGTGTGTGCCACTCGCGACGACAATCGATCGAGGGATTGGCCTTCGAGAGAACGGGGGTCGACCCCCGCCGACCTCTCTAAGGAGCACGCGCCAATCCGATCCAGCCGGCGGGACTACCGACACACTACCGACATCCTTGGCCATCCGAGGCATCGACCGACTCACTCGGCCTTCATTCCAGGCAATCCGCCGCGAGAGAAAGGCAAAACCAACTTGGGGAGAGGGAGAGACAGATGCTGCTGGCCGACGCCGCCCCGCGCGCGGGCGGTCGCGCGTCCGCCGGTGCCAATGGGCCAATGGCGACGCCCAGGTCCCTGTCTGCGCGCCCGATGACGACCGCCCCGCGTCAAGGCGTCGTCGCCGCAGCAGCGGCGAAGAAAAAGGGCTTTGGCGGCGGCGCGGCGGCGAGCGACGGCGGCGGCGGCGGCGCCTCGGCCGCAAAACGCATCCGCCAGCCCAAGCCCGAGTTGGGGGGCATCGCGGCGCGCGAGGAGATGCTCGTGCGCCGCGTGGAGGCGCTCGAGGCCGCCGCGCAGCGCAAGGACGAGGAGGAGGACTTTGAGGCGCGGCTCGCCGCCCTGCGCGCCGCGGGCAAGGCAAAGGCGGCCGCCGTCGCGTCGTCGTCGCCCGCAGCGGGCGCCGCCGCCGCCGCCGCGTCCTCGTCGTCCGACGGGCCCTTGTTCGCGCCGCTGCCGGGGCCGCTCGACGTCATCGACAGCACGGGGCGGCGCGTGGCCCCCGCGCCCGCGTCCTCCCCTTCGTCAGGCGGGGCAGGAGCCGCGGGAGGGGGAGAGGGACTGTACGACCGTCCGCCGCCGCCGCTCTCGCAGACCCTGTTTGGCGGCTTTGGCGGCGGCGGCAGCACCATCTCCGACCCCGCCCTGCGCGACGCGGCCATCGGCCCCGGGCAGGCAGGGCTCGCGGTCGGCGCGGCCGCCCTCGCGCTCGTCATCTTCTTCGTCACGGGCGCCGAGTCGGCGGGGCCCTCGCGGCGGTACCAGGGTTTGCGTGCGGCGCAGGAGCGGCCGTCGGCCCCTGCGGCGGCAGCGCTCGAGCGGCAGGCGCAGGCGCTCGAGGCGCGCCTTGCGGCGGCCGAGGCCGCGCGCGCGCCGCCGCCCTTTGCCCAGAGCAAGTACAAGGGCAAGGGCCTCAAGGGCCAGCAGGAGGCTGACCTCGAGACGCTCGAGGCCCTCGCCGTCACGCGCGCGCAGATGTTTGACTTTGAAAAGGCGGAGCCGCTGCTCTCGCGCCTGGCGGCGGCGCGCCCGGCCGACGCCGAGGCGTGGCGGCTGCTCGGGGAGGTGCGCCTGCTCGCCAAGGACGAGGCCGGCGCGGTGGCCGCCTACACCCGGGCGCGCGAGCTGCGGCCGGACGACCTGAAAGTGGCCACGGGCCTGGCGGACGCCTACATCGCCAACGGGCAGCAAGGGAAGGCGGCCGATTTTGTCATCGCGCTGCGCAAGGAGGTGGCGGCGGCCGGGGCGGCGGCGGCGGCGGCGGGCGGAGTAGGGACGGCGGCGGCGGGCGGAGGAGAGACGCGGGCGGGGGCGGCGGGCGGAGGAGGGACGGGGGCGGGGGTGGCCGCAGAGGCGTCGGCGGCGGCCGCAGCCACCACAGACGAGGCGGCGGCAGACCCGGGGGCAGCAGCAGCAGCAGCTGACCCTCCGCCGCCGCCCCCCTACCGGCGCGTGGACGACGTCTCCGCGCGCCTGCTGCTGGGAAAGGCCTACGCGGCGTGGCGCGGGCACGACGGCGACGCGTTCGCCGCCTACGACGACCTGATCGAGGCCTACCCCGAGGACTTCCGCGGGTACCTCGCGAAGGGGGTGTTTCTGAAGCAGCGGGGGCGGCAGGGGGACGCGGAGCGGCTGCTGCTGCAGGCGCGGTTCTACGCGCCCGAGGAGCTCAAGGCGTACGTGTCTCAGCGGGCGGGGGGCGCGGCGAAGGAGGCGGCGCCAGAGGCGCCGCCCGACAACAGCAGCTAGGGGTGGGCGTCGAGTCGTTTTGTTGTTGTTACGGGTGTTTGCCCCCTTTTTTGGTGAACAGGACGATTCGCATGTCCATTCGTCCCTCCGATCGACCAAGACGTTTTTTTTTCTTCACGGGCGCCGCTTGGGGGCGCCGGGGGCGCCGCTGCCAGCGTTGGCGCCTCGCCTCACGCGCGCGGCCGCCAGCGCCGCGCGGCCGCGCTTTGGCGCAACCTCCTCCTCCTCCTCCTCTTCGTCCTCGTCCTCCTTGTCCTCGTCCTCGTCCTCGCCGTCCTCCTCGCCCCCAAACACGCCCCCGTACCCGAGCAGCGCGCGGACCGCGTCCTCCTGCCCCTCGAGCCCCAGCGCGACGAGGTCGAGGCCGGCGAGCGCAGGGTCCGCCGCCGCCGCCCCCTCGCCGCCGCCGCCGCCGCCGCCGCCGCCGCCGCCGCCGCCGCCGCCGCCGCTGCGAGCAGAACAAGGGGCTCCCGCCTCCTCCTCCTCCTCGCCGCCGCCGCCCGCCGCCTTGCGCCGCCTCTCCGCGCCCGCCGCGGCCGCCACCGCCGCGGCGGCCATCGAGCCGGCGGACGCCTCGAGCACGCTGCCCAGCAGCATGCGCACCGCCTCCGAGTCCCCGCCGGAGGAAGAGGCGCCGCCGTCCCCGTCGCCGCCGCCGCCGCCCTCCCCGCCTTGCGCGCCGAGCGCGTCCGCCAGGGCGCTGAACACGCGGCGCTCGGCCGCCCCCTCCCCGCCGTCGTTGTCGTCGTCGTCGTCGCCCCCGCCCGCCAGCGGCGGCGGGGGCACGGGGATGGCCGGGCGCAAGAACACCTCGACCCCCTTGGGAGCCCACACGCGCAGCAGAACGTCGCGCCGGCCGCCGCGCGGCGAGCAGACCGATATCCACCCTGGCACGCCCGAGATTGCCACGTCGGCGAGGGCGCCCTCGCGGCGGGGCCGGCGGCCGGGCTCGGCGGCCACCATGGGCGGGGAGGGGACGGCGACGTCGTGCGCGACCAGGCCGCCGCGCGCGGCCACAGAGTCGGCGGCGGAGAGCCACTTGGGACCGTCGGCGGCGGCGGCGGCGGCGGCGGCGGCGGCGGCGGCGGCGGCGGCGGCGCCGTAAGAGTGCGCGCCGAGGGCCGCAGCCACGGCGGCGGCGCGCTCGGCGGGCGTCTCCCCGCCGACGCCGAGCGCGGCCGCCGAGGGAGGCGGCAGCATGGGGCCGCCGATGCTGCCGCCGAGGGAGCCCGTCGTCGCGCCCGAGGCCGCGGCCGCCCCCCCTGCCGCAGGAGCGCCGGCCGGCAGAAAGGACGCCACGCGCATGGCCGCGGGGCCGTAGAACGCGAGGGCCGCGTCCTCGGGCGCCGACAGAACGTCCACGCGCACGAGCCCGCCCCACACGTACGAGGCCAGGGGGGCGTAGGAGGAGGAGGAGGCCGCCCGGGGGGAGCCCGGCGGCGCCCCCGGCGGCGGCGCGGCCACGGGCGGCGGCACCGCGCAAACGTAGGGAGCCACGGCACGCCTAGGGTGCAGCAGCCGCAGCTCCGCGGGCGACAGCAGGTGCGGCACGCGGTGGTGCAGGTGCACCCCGGGCGTGTCGTACAGCGACCCGCCCGACCCGAACGCCCGCAGGGCGATCAGGCCGAGCGTCGTGCCGGGCATCGCCGACTCGACCGGCAGGCGGGAGCCGTGCGCGAGCGCGGCGGCGTCGAAATTGCCGCCCTCTCCGCGCGACATCTCTCGCAGCACGGCGCGCACGAAGGCCGACTTGCCCACGTTCGCGGCGCCGATGACGTAGACGTCGCGGCCCTTGCGCTCGCGCAGGACGCGCGCGACGGCCGCGGGCACGCCCTCGCCCGTGTGCGCCGAGACGACGTGCGTCGCCGCCACCGCGAGCCGCCGGCGCGCCGCGGAATCCGACAGCCACTCGGCCACCCGCCGCGCCCTTGTTCCCGCGGGCAAGAGGTCGAGCTTCGTGCCCACCAGCACGACCGGGTTGCGCCCGACCATGTCGCGCACGCGCGGCATCAGCGTGCCCGAGGCGTCCAGCAGGTCGGCCAGCAGCACCACGAGCGCGCGCCGCGCGCGCACGTGCAGCAGCTGCTCGCGCAGGCGCTCGGGGTCGACCAGCGGTCTATAAATAGCTACGGCGGGCGGCGCCTGCGCCTGCGCCTGCGCCTCGGCCTCTTGCGCCTGGGTTCCGGAGGCCGGGAGGGTGGCCGCGACGGGCAGCAGCAGGGCGCCCGCCGCCGTCGCCGCGGCGGCTCCGGTCGCTCCCGTCACCGCTCCCGTCGCCGACGCCGCTTGGCGGCCGCCGCCGACGCCGACGCCGCCGACGGTGCTGCCGCGCGGCGCCCGCTGCGAAAAGTCGGCGACGGCGGGCACCATGGCGCCGTTGCACAGGTCGGAGCAGCGGCCGCACAGCATGGTGTCGAGCTGGCGGTGGCGGCGGCGCGTCTCGTAGCGATCGGGGGCCACGTACCCGGCCGCGCCCAGCGCCAGCGTCTGCAGGGGCGCGCCGCACCCGTAGCAGCGGCCGCCCAGGCCCGACCCGCCGACGGGCGTCGCCGCATCGGGCGGCGGCGCCTCTGCCGCGGCGGCGGCGGAACCGGCGCCGCCGCTTCTTTTGGCAAATGGCCTCTGCTGCTGCTGCTGCTGCTGCTCTTGGCGCGGGTTGCCCCAGTCCCTCGCGCCCCCTCGCGCGGGCGGGCCCTCGTCGCCGCCGCCGTCGCGGACAGGGCGGCGGCGCTCGAACCGGCCGTCCTGCTGCTCGCGCCACGACCGGCCCGACTCTGCGCCGCCGCCGCCGCCGCCGCCGCCGCCGCCGCCGCCGCCGCCGCTGCCGCCGCCCTACCCGCCGCCGCCGCCGCGGTCGTCGCGCTCGTCGCGCCGCCACCCACCGCGCTCCTCGCCCCGTTCGGCCTGGGGGCGGCGGTCCCACCCGCCGCCAGTGCCAGGGCCGCGGCCGCCCGCGCGCTCCGAGGGCGGGCGCGAGCCCCAGCCTCGTCCGCCGCCGCCTCCGCCCCTGTTGTCGGCCGACGCGTCGTCGCCAGCCCTGCCGCCGCCGCCGCCGCTCCAGCCGCCGCCGCCGCCGTCTCGGCTGCCGTCTCGGCCGCCGCCGCCGCCGCGGCCGCCGCCTCGCCCGCTCGCTGGCCTGGAGCCGGGCGCCGCCGCCGCGGACACCGCTCCTGGCGCCCGGGTCCTTGTCAGGGCCGGCAGCATTGCGCGACGAGCGCCCGACGCCGCAGCAGGCGTCTGCATATGGGGAAAAAGAGGGGAGGCCCCTCCCGCTTTCGAGACCGAGGTTCTCTCCTAGTTTGAGCCGCTCGTTCGATGAGGGTCGATAGTGTTCGTGATGTGTGTTGTCGGAATGTGTCTAGTGCCGAGGCATCGGCCGGTGACGTGCAGCGCGTGGCGCATGACGGGGCGGCCAAGCGGCCGAAAACGCGCGCTGTCTGGTGGCCTCGGTCACGCGGCCGGCCGCCGCCGTCGTCGCGTCTGCGCCGAAAAGAGCCCGCGTCGCTTGGTCACACAACCTCCATTTCTTTCCTCTGGCAAAACTACCAGCGACACGCGCGCGCCAGCCGCCATCCCAACCACTCTCGACTCCGGAACAAGCAGAGCAAGATGAACACCCCCGCGTTGCATCAGCAGCAGCGGGGGACGGCCCCCTCTGTGTCGTCGTCAGGGAGCCGACGCGTGAGTCGCCTCGCGCGCCGCTCGATCGTGGTCAAGGCGGCCAGCGACATCCCCGAAGGTGAGCACTAGATGTGGCCGGATCCCGCATTGGTCAGGCGCTTTTGCCGGGGCGCAGAGACGCGCAAGCGACAACTTGAGAAGAGAGCGAAATCACCCGCCGCCGAAAGAGCTTGCTCATCTTTTCCAACGAGCGCGCGATCGGCCTGAAGCGGATCCGCGCATGCGCGCGTAGTCGACAACACGTCCCGCGGTCACACGCGCATCAAGAGCTTAATGGCGCGCCCGAAAACGAAAACGAAAAAGTGTGAGCGCCGCCGCCGCCGCCGCCGCCCGACGCCGACCCCCGCTCTCTCTCGCTCGCGCGCGCTGAAGAAAACAAACAACTAGAACAAACGAACAAACCAAACCAAAACACCCAACCCCAAAAACAGGCCTCAACAAGTACTCGTCCCGCATCACCCAGCCCAAGTCGCAGGGCGCGTCGCAGGCCATGCTCTACGCGACAGGGCTGTCGGAGGCCGACATGGCCCGCCCCCAGGTCGGCGTCTGCAGCATGTGGTACGAGGGCAACCCGTGCAACATGCACCTGCTCGACCTTTCCGCCGAGGTGAAAAAGGGCGTGCAAGACGCAGGTTTGGTGGCGTACCGCTTCAACACCATCGGCGTGAGCGACGGCATCAGCATGGGCACCGACGGCATGAGCTACAGCCTGCAGAGCCGCGACCTGATCGCCGACTCTATCGAGACGGTGATGGGCGCGCAGTGGTACGACGCCCTGGTGGCCATCCCCGGGTGCGACAAGAACATGCCGGGCAGCGTCATGGCCATGGCGCGCCTCGACAGGCCCAGCCTCATGGTGTACGGCGGAACCATCAAGCCGGGCGTCAGCGCGGTCGATGGGAGCGTTTTAGATATTGTCTCGGCGTTTCAGTCGTACGGCGCCTTCAGCGCGGGCCTGGCGACCGAGGCGCAGCGGGCCGACATGGTGCGCAACGCCTGCCCGGGGGCCGGCGCGTGTGGCGGGATGTACACGGCCAACACCATGGCGTGCGCGATCGAGGCGCTCGGCATGACCCTCCCCTACTCGTCGTCCATCCCGGCGGAGGACCCTCTCAAAAAAGACGAGTGCCGCTTGGCCGGCGCCGCCGTGCTCGAGCTGCTGCGGCGCGACCTGCGGCCGAGCGCCATCATGACGCGCGCCGCCTACGAGAACGCCATGGTCCTGGTCATGGCCCTGGGCGGCAGCACCAACGCCGTGCTGCACCTGATCGCCATGGCCCGGGCGGGCGGCAAGGTGTCGCTGTCGCTCGACGACGTGCAGCGCGTGTCGGACAGGGTTCCCTTGCTGGCGGACCTGAAGCCGAGCGGCACCTACGTGATGGAGGACGTGCACAAGGTGGGCGGGACGCCCGCCGTCCTGAAGTACCTGCACGCCCGGGGCCTCATCGACGGCTCGCCCATGACCGTCACGGGCAAGACGGTGGCGGAGAACCTGGCGGGCGTGCCGGAGCTGAAACAGGGGCAGGCCGTCATTCTGCCGGTCGAGCGGCCGATCAAGGCGACGGGCCACATCCAGATTTTGTACGGCAACCTCGCGCCCGGCGGCAGCGTCGCCAAGATCACGGGAAAAGAGGGCCTGGTGTTCAAGGGGCCGGCCTTGTGCTTTGACCGCGAGGAGGACATGGTCGAGGCCGTCGGGCGCGACCCGGAGCAGTTCCGCGGCCGCGTCATTGTTATCCGGTACGAGGGGCCGAAAGGCGGTCCGGGCATGCCCGAGATGCTAACGCCGACGAGCGCCATCATGGGCGCGGGGTTGGGAAAAGAGTGCGCCCTGCTGACGGACGGGCGCTTCAGCGGCGGCAGCCACGGCTTCGTGATCGGGCACGTGACGCCCGAGGCGCAGGAGGGGGGGCCGATCGCGCTCGTGCGCGACGGCGACGCCGTGGTCGTGGACGCCGAGCGGCGGGTGGTCGAGGTGGTGGGCCTGGGGGAGGGAGAGTGGGAGGCGCGCCGGGCGGCGTGGGTGGCGCCGCCGCTCAAGGCGACCCGGGGGACGCTTTACAAGTACATCAAGTGCGTGACGAGCGCGAGCGAGGGGTGCGTGACGGACGCGTGAGAGAGAGAGATGTCTTGCGTAGGTTGGTCGTCCGATTTAGGCGTGTGAATGCTGCATTTGCGTTTTGGATTGCGGGGACGACAAACGGCGCAAGAGGCGCGCCGACGGCCGGGCGCGCGCCGCCCTTTGATCGCTCTCTCTCTCTCTCTCTTCCTCCACAACACACGACACAAGGGGTGAGGCGCTTGACCCGGACACATCGCAGTCGACACATCACCACCGACGCGCGCGCAAACCCTCTCAACACAAGCACACGCAGCACGCGCGCGCACGCGCAAACGAGGCGAGGCGAGGGGATCGCCCTTGCTCCCCCACCCCCTCCTTTCTCCGTGAAGCGCCCACGGACAAGCAGGACGCCACATGACGACCGTCGCGCGCCTCACGACGGTCAAGCCGACGACCGCCCTGCGCTTCTTCTATTTCAGTGCGGGCGCGGCGTGCGCGGCGGGCGGGTACCTGGGCATGCGCCGCGTCGTGTGGGCGGGCGCGTGTGCATCGGCGGGCGAGTTTGCGCCGGCGCCGGTGGAGAGCGGCGCGGGGGCGGCCGGCGCCGCCGAGGACCCGCTGCTGGGCCCCAAGGCGCGCGGGGCGCTCGGGGCGCGGTGGAACGCGCTGGTCGACTCGACGCTGGGGGAGCTGGCGCGTGCGCTCGGGAGGAGAGGGATCTAGGGAGCGAGGGGTTGTTTGGGGGGCCCCGATCGATGCAGGGCAGGCGGGCGAGACGCGAGGCAAAGGGCGCCGAGCGGGCGTGCTGAAGTGCCTGTTGTGTGGCCTCCCCAAGGGCGCCGTCATCGCGGCGACAGACGGCGGCCGGCCACATGCCGGAGACCTAGGGGCAGCATAGCCGCCTGTTTTCGGGGACGACGACGATGCTTCTCCCGTCCTCGGGCGTCGACCCCCGCAGGTCTTGCCGCCGCCGCCGTCTGTTGCCGCGACGACGGCCGCCCTCGTGGAGGCGACGACGGAGGCGTTTTTTCCACGCGCGCTCGCGCCCTTTGCCCGTGTCACGCCCGCTCGGTCGAAGCCGCGCTCGCGGCGCGCCGGCGGGGCTGCTGATTCGCTTTGCAAAAGAGTGTATACTCACGATTGCACGTAATTCCCAACCTCGCGCTTTTGTAAGAAATCCACCGAGAAAAGCGATAAAAAGAAAAGATAGCGGCGCCCGTCGAATCACCAGCCGCTAAACGAGCCTGCGCCCTTTGCCGCCGCCGCCGCGCCCGGTCATTTTCAGCTTGTCGAACGCCTCGCCGCCCACCAGGCGCCCCAGGCTCAGCCCGTCGGCGCACGACGCGTTGAAATGCACCCCGCCGAACACGCGCGAGTCGCCGACCTCGGCCGCCGCGGCCCCGAGCGAGGCATACGTGCGCTCGCCAAGCGCCGGCGCGCCCTCGCTGCCGATCCTCAAGACGACGGCGTCTCGGCCAAGCGTGCGCGTCAGCACCTCGAGCACGGCGCCCACCGCCGCCGTGTGGCCCGAGGGGTACTCTGGGTGCGGCGGCGTCATCAGGAGCGGCGTGTAAGACGGGTCCGGCGGAAATGCGGTTGCGCCGCCCCGCGCCGGGTAGCCCTGCCGAAAGGCTGTGACAGGCCGCCACTGCAGCAGCGCGTATTTGAGCTTGTAGGCGGCGACGGACGCGTCCCACGCGGCGCCGAACGCGCGCGCCAAAAAGAGCGCCGTCTCGGCCACAGTGGTTTGTTCCGGCAAAACCGTCAGCGAGATCTGCAGCCAGTGCCCGGGAATGCCGCTGGTGTTGGTCCCGCCGGCCCAGAACGCCGCCGAGGCCGTGTCGTACGCGCTGCGTTTGGGCGCGGTCGAGTTGCCCAGCGTGTAAGCTGTCTCATAATCGGCCGCGCGGCGAGCGTCTGCCGGCGGGCGGAACACGGCCCCCTTCTTGGCGTCGGCGTTTTGCGCGAGGGCGTCGAGCCGCCCGGCTGTCGCGACCAACGGCGCGGCGCCGCCGAGCTGCGGCAGGAAGGCGAACTTTTGCATGGGGGCGAGCCGCCAGCGCCAGGCGGCGACTTCGCGCGCGGCCTCGGCGCCCTGTGCGAACTCGACCGACGGCCCGCCGATCGCCCGCCGGACGACGTCGCTCGAGAGCGCGAGGATCGAGTCGCGCGCCGCGCGGGCCGGCTGGGCCTTGCCGCCGAGCTGCGCCGCGAGCAGGGCGTCGTAGGTGGAGCCCTGCAGCCAGGGGAACAGCGTGCTGAGGACGGCGTGCGAGGCGTAGGCTGTTGGTTTCGTGTTGGTTGTTGTTTTTGGAAGGAGGAGGGGGGGGGGGGGAAGGGGGGGGCTTTTTCCCAGTTTTTTAAAAGTTTTTCTCAAAAAATGGTTTTCCCCCCCCCAAGAACAAAAAAGACTTCAAACCCAAGCTGCCGCGGCCCCCGGTTCCTCCCGGGGGTTTCC
>Ga0105054_10005337_pt1 | contig 18561 bp, 12 predicted proteins | sample BON02_FD_78091 | JGI IMG/M metagenome (GOLD analysis project Ga0105054, IMG submission 78091) | Freshwater microbial communities from Lake Bonney liftoff mats and glacier meltwater in Antarctica - BON-02 (megahit assembly) | ecosystem: Environmental > Aquatic > Freshwater > Ice > Glacier...
ATAAAAGACTGCACCTTGAGAGTTCCAAACAAAACTACTACATTATTTCTTTACGAGCAATAATAGAAGCAATCTTCACTTCACTGCCCGACTGGATCAGCTGGTCCAGTTGAGCTGACAGCCAGCGCACGTCAAACTCCCTGTTGTTGAACGACGTTGCAAGCCAAATGTCATCCACGTACATGCCACAGTATGCTGTCTCCGTCGTCTGGTGCTGTCTGTGGTGCTGGCAAACTCTGCTGCGGTGCCGCTGCCCGCGCCGTAAGCTACAGTTGTTGCGTTTGAGCTTTTAGAGGCACCCTGATGCGTTGCCTCTGCCTGCTGCTGCAAGCTACCTGCCTCGACCACGGTCGCTCTCGTTGCCGCCTAGCTTCTTGAGGCTCTCTGCTGCGGTGCCGCTGCACGTTCTGCCGTGCAGGAGGTCGTCCTCGGCGCTTGTGGACCAGTGACTGCTGCTGGCTGCAATACTCGATTCCCTCCTCTTGGTGGGCGCCACAGCCCGGTGTCGGACGACGTCTTAGCCTCCTGACAAGCCAAACTGTATGCACGATGGGAGCTAGGTCGTTGAATCACGGCCCTCAAGGCGCCGTAGCCTCCTTTCCACACTGCAGTGTGCTGCCCGAGTTTGCGCGAAATCTGTTACACGTACTTCCCGAGCTACAAACTTTGCTGTGTTTCCCCTGAGGTCTTCTTCGGTACTAAATATAACGAGACGAGCACAAGGACTGTACCACATGGATTATCGGCAAGCACAGGAACGGCGTCGACCATCACCTTCTTTTTCAAAACAAACTGGTTTACTGCTCACAAACGAAAGCTATTAAACTCGTAATAATCTCGTGATAAGCTGGGTGTAAACGTATCAGAAGTGTTTCTCCACACAATAGGAGTCTCTGAGAGTCCGTGACTCTTCAGAAGCCCTCTTCCTTGTAGTGTACAGTGACAACCGAGACCTCACATAAACCCTATATCTTTATACTTGGTCACACTCACATCTCAAGGGGGTTTTCCCCAAGTACCAGGAAATGAAGGAAATATGGAAGGAAGAAGTAAACATAACAGAGAAACCACAAGAACTTGAAACAAAACTGGACACAAACGAATACATGGATGACAGGCAAACACTCTCAAACAAACATGGATCACCCGTGAGGGAGTTACCTGTGTGTAACACGAATTCAGACGAGCCCCTGCAGTTCGTCTGACACCCATTGAAAGACATGTATATACATGAAAGCTCATACATACACGGAAAAGAACAAAGATACTGAAACGAAGATAGAGATTCCAACCCCAACACCAGCAGTGTCAGTCCGTCAGATTCCCCACAACTCTACTGACGCGCAGACAGAAACAGAAAAAAAGGCATTACTAACATCACACTTGTAAAAGGCCACTGCGCAGACAGGCCCGCAGCCTCCCGCACAGCCCGATTCACAGGTAAAACGCAGACAGACTGTAGACACATCATATATGAACTGGAACCATGGTATGAATAGAGGCAGACTGTATATATATATATGACAAACAATTACATGTACATACAAAGACAGGTGCTCGCCCCCGCACCTGTAATACAAAATATAAAGTCTAGACTGCATACATGTAACGCGCACCACCAACCCTCTATCTGACCTGCAAATATCGCATATTTGCAGGACGAAGAGAATTAGCCACACACATCTCGCACAGAGTCCTAGAAAACTTTTTGATACACATCTGTCTGTGCCTCAATTTGTCAGCGCATCCGACCTCCTGTTAGGCTGCTCGTGAAGAAGAAGCCCGCTGGTCCTTCAAGGCTTGCGGTGAACTTGCGTGTCGAGGCTCCTCGCAAAAAAGAAGCCCGGCTGTCCTTGCGTCGTGTCGATGCTGCTAGCGAAGAAGCAGCCCTCGGTGAACTTGCGCCGTGTCGAGGCTGCTCGCGAAAAAGAAGCCCGGCTGGCCTAGCATCGTGTTGATGCTGCTCGCGAACAAGAAGCCTTCTGGTCCTTGAAATTTTGCGCTGCAGTAGCGCTCAAACGCACGGCGTTGATCATTGAAGGAAAGCACGCTGCTCCGCTTGAGCTGCAGTACTGTGGGCCTGGTCCTGAGAACGTCGTTGGCGCAATTGGGTGGGAGCGTCGGAGGCCGGCAGATGGGAAAAGAGAACCTTCACTCCAAGTGTAATGAAATGAGGACCGGGGTCCACGGCATGCTGCGGAAGTGGGGTTGGGGCACGGCGGCCTCCACGCTGAAGGACATGCTGGTACGAACGCAGCACGCCCGCTTCTAAAGCGCCCAGCAAACACGTAGCTGAGAATTGGACAAGGGTTTGCACGTGCAGTCCGACGTATTTATGTACATACGTTACAAGTAAAACCGCCAAACCCTGCCGTTTGTCACGGTACCCATAGACTACCCTTTCGGGGGGGTCACGGTCACGTACCGAGACCCCACATAGACCCTATATCCTTATAAGTAATGGCATAATACATGAAATGGCCCGGCACACGCATAGCCAGCCTCCCGAACTGGCCAATGCCGTCCCACTACATGGACCAGTGTTGATCATGACGAATACATCACATGTGAAACCTTCGGTGTCTAAACGAACTTCGCTCTCTTCTCATAGTCCAAAGTTCTTATTTTTCCTCACCCGGTGACACCGAGACCATCGTCGCCCAGCACTTGATCCCCAACATAACGATGGCACAAAGCCTAGAAGACCTGGTGAGGCCCAACGGTAACGCTCTTTGTTCGCTTATTCTTACTTCGATTGACTAACTTATTTTTCGTATTCTTCTCGCAGCAGCCAACATTACACAATATCAAATGACAGCAAATTTTTTGATATTCCGCATCTTTCTTTGTTTAATCACAATATCTTCTTGGTTCAATCTTGAGATGAATAGGCTTGTTGTTGTTGTAGTGTGTTGAATACATTTTTCTCAACTATTAGTATGGGAAAAGGACAGAAAACCTGAAGCTAGAACTGAGTAATAAAAGAATCGGAAAGAAATCTGGCCGTATTTCTGTCCGATTCTTTTAAACTTCAGTCCTAACTTGTTCCTGCTCCGCAACCGTTATGTCTGCTAAAAACGTTTGAAACACTCAAAATTTTTAGAACAAGCCAAGATATGTGTTTGAAGAGTGTTACGTTAAGGCCTGATCCAAAGTTATCAGCTCTGCAGCGGTCACGGGGTTGCCACTCCTTGTGTTTGTCACGTCAAGCTCAGCGATGATGCGCCACGCGCATACCATCCAAGAGTTGCTTTCGCGGACTGCTACAAATCGATTCCATCTCAATGCCCTGTGTGAGAATCAAGATTTCCACCGTGTCCTTGCAGTACCCACTATTAGTTTCATAAAAACTCTACTCTCAAACCATTGACGCTGGACGTATGACCAATTTTTTGCCGTCAGAATTTAAGTTCAAATCTGCAAGCCTCAATCTACAAGATCTATCCTGCTAATTTTGTCGGTTCAAATCGGTCAAAAGCCAAACTTTAAACTCGTTTATTCGCCCAAAAATTTGTTAAAGCAAAATGCAGACGCCTGAAAACTAAAAAGTAGGAGCTTGTGACTTCTTTTGAATTGCAGAATTAAAAAAACCGTGCGAAAACCGTACAAAGTCAATTAAAACACAAATCAGGATTGAGAAATCTCCGATGCATTGAATTCAAGTTTGTCGAAATGATTCTAATCAGTCCAATCACAAATTTTTGCAGAGCTTGCAAATTTGAGCTTGCAGACCTTATATTCTCAATGCAGAAAATTGGTTCTGCAACCGTCGTAACTTCGGATAGGAATTGATTCCCAGTGTGTGTTGCTTTGTTTTATTAAACCGATATTGGGGAATCGTTACGGTCTCAGGGCTTCCTCGTGTCAACGGACCTTGGGAACCTGGGGTGGCTGGATCCTCACCCTGCACCTTAAGTATGTCGCTGGCTATATCAATCCCCTCCTCTTCCTCAGCGAATTTCGGCGGACCCAGCAACTAATACCGTTGACAACCAGGGGCAAGCCGTGGCGGCTCCGTACTTGGGCAGGTCCAAATTTCCGAAGTTCGTTCGGCCTCATTAGTGAGGGCCCTGATTAATGAAAAGATTTCTTGCGTACAGTGGTCCCAAGATCTGTGAAATCCTCCACCTCCCACGACTAAGCAAAGCAACACTTATTTTTTTTTAAAAAAAGGAAGAAAAGAAACTTCAAGGAGAAAGACCCGTGTTGTTCGCAATTGAGAGCTACTTAACCGGGATAGTGACGAGTTTAGACTCTTCTGGGAGTTTGGGACAGGTACCACGGGTTTTGGAATGGGCGTGTGTCCCGCTCCGGAGGGGTGGAGGGTTCAGCCAAAGATGAAAGTCACGTTCGTTTCGAACAAACGTGTAACCTCTATGGAATCCAAAATACGAAGCGTCTCCTCGAATTATTTTTTGTGGATCGAACCAATTGTTTGGTTGTGATTCAAACATGAGCTTGATGCAGCAAACCTACAGGCAGCGCTCGAGCATGGCTGCAGAAAACAAACACCGAGAGCTAGCATTTTTATTTTTCCGTGCGAATTTGCTATATGTTCTTAATATGAAAATGCAGAGTGACGCAGAGGAGAGTCAGATTTAGGTTCTGTGGATTACTTCTTGACTTGCAAAGAGGATGTTGCTGCGCAATGGCGATTTCCAATTACAAAACGTGTTTGACCAAAATTCTTCAGATTCTGTCGCCACTGCGCAACACTGCGGCGGCAGCATTCTGTTTGTAAGTCCCAAAATCATGCACAGACCCAGATCCGACTCTCCTCTACATTGTAATTTTAAGGACAAATTACAAGTTCACATCAAAAAAATGAAATGCTAGCACTCTGTGTTTCCTTCGCTCAGAGACCCCGCAGTCATGCTCGAGCGCTAGCCGCAGGTTTCCTGCAAACAGACCACGTTGTGACAAGATGTGGCCAAACCGAATGACCTGGCGTGATGAATGCAGTTTCAAGCCAGGCCAACACTCCCAGATGAGTTTAAATTCGTCATACCCTGATCAGGAGGACCCATGTGGTTCTGTGGGGCATGCGGTGGCGTAGCCCGACCCTGACGCCCCGCGCGCCCACCCGACGAGGACCATATTGTACTTCTGGTGTATATGGTAGTGTATTGACCCTGTTTTCAACACTACCTTATCATGCCTTCATAAGTCAATACACCACAGCTCAGGTCGATGACACTAGCAGGCTCTAGTAGTGGCTCGCCGCGAAAAACTTGGGTCCTCAACCTCTTTGGAGCGGGTGTCTCTCCTTCGAGGTTTTTTGAACAAACAAGTATTGTTCTGTCTTGGTAGTGGGCGGTGGTCCAGGAGAATTTTGCAGAACTTGGGACCACAAAAATCCAAGAAATCTTATTATCATTCAGGACCCTCACCTATGAGGTCGAACAAACTTTGGAACCGCTCAGACGACGAAGCCACCAGGGCAAATGCTTCTGGTCGTCAATGTGGTAGTTGTGGGTCCGTTCGAAGTGGAGGGGATCGGTGCAGCCAGCGACGCAGTCAAGGTGAAAGGCGAGAATTGGGTCACCCTAGGTTCTCTGAGGGAGGAAAGGGCGAGACGGTACGTTGGCGATTCTAAATCGTGCGTGCATGCCCCTTGGCTCGCTCGTGAAGAAATCCTGGGATCGTAATGATTCCCCAGTCACGATATGTGTTTAATACAACAAAGTAACACACACATGTACTTAAGGTGGAGGGTGAGGATCTCATCACAAAAAAACGTGCCAAAAAGTATAGTTTACCACTCGTATGGAATATTGTCACAAATATGCTTCTTAATACCACAAACAATATAAAAATCTTTTTGGACCCTTATCCTGAAGTTGGCTATGATCTGGGATGTTTTGAATGATTATTTGAGTGTTTCAAACTATATTGATCTGAATGGACATTAATTGGTATGTATCAAACGGATTCATCGTTGATTGAACTTTAATTCTTGGATGCTTTATCCAGAGAAATCAATTCAATCAACACATTAAGTGATTTACTTTTCTCTGAGCGTGGTTTGTCATCAGCAGACATTTGACGCACGTCTCATCCATAAGATCCGTGTTACTGGTATTGACCACCACGTCTCTACTACGTCACAACCGTGCCATATGTGTATATATAGATACATATATATATAGGCAGCCACCCCAGGTTGTCCGAGGGAGGACAGGGCAAGGCGGCCCGTCGGCGATTCTCAATCGTGGGTGCGTGCCCTTTGGCTGACTCGTGAGGAAACCCCGAGACCGTAACGATTCCCCAGTATGGGTTTAGTAAAACAAAGCATCACACAGACGCACAAAAGAAAGTTGGAACTTGCAGGTTTTGCCAGGGTAACCCCCCACATACCTAGGATACTCACTATCAGTGATTCACAAAAATCTGCTCTCCGGGACAGTTCGAGGAAAAAAAAAATTACTAGTAGTGTATTGAAAGAAATCTGCTTTGCAAATTCGATATGGTGAAGCACACAGGAGTGCGCACGCGTGAGATAGAGCGTGAATATTCACAGCACCAAAAAAAGCTGCCAGTGTTCATCGCTAGGTGAGAGTGGTCAGTTCACGCCGCGGCGCACCATGCATGTTTGCTCACACGAATTTGTTAAAGCGGCAGAATTGAAGCTAAATGCTCTTTCAGCTGCAGGCCTGGTTTTCTTCAGACTCAGAATCGGAAACCTGAGACAGGCTGTTCTCGAAAAGACGATCAAATATTCTATATTCGGAAACAGTTCTTGTCTTGAAGCAAGGATGTGGACCCATATGAGGCCATCTGACAAACCGCCCATTTGCTGTGGCGATTGATCTGTTCCCACGTGATACAGTTTCAATTTTCCCACGTCATCCTATCGCGCAGTTTCTTTTCCCTTGCCAGTTACAGGCCTTTTCTTGACGTTTCCCTCTTGACGCGTTGTACAGTCTGCAGAATATGAATGTGAACCAAAACACACGTGCTGTGTTCGTGACTTCGCTGAGGTGGTACTCGGATGTACAAATCAGCGTAGTGCAATTGACTGATGTTGGGTTCCAAATTTTAGTCCATCAAGATGATCCGTGACATTGTAAGCTTTTCTAAGAGTTTTTCGCTTTTTTAATTGAGCAACTTCGGGACATTATGCTCACATATCATCTAGTCAAACAATCTGTCAAACTTGCTCGTTTCCTGCAGCGACCACACCTGAAATCGATATTCACATTCACAGCACATTCGTGATTCACAATATTCTGGATGGAGGTTCCTGTGTCTCTCAGCTCTCTCCTCACAAGTGGATGGCTGGACCAGAGAACAAGGCATGTCTTCGTGCCTCATATACGTAGCATACACCATGAGTTGTTACAGCATTAGTATTTATCTATGCAATAAACACAACGAAAACTTCACCGCACACGGCAACGAAGCCTGAAGGCCACACGCAATGTACAAACAATTTTCAGCGAGACCGCGTACACTGCCTACACATACCATCTAGCAGTCTACGTAAATCTAGAGTCTTCGAACACATGTCTATCTGTCAAGAAAACTCCAATTTTGGTCGCACCACCTTACTCTACGTGAGGCATGTGCACATGCGGCATAGGGCCATCTGTGCTGTGCATGGCCAGCTTCACCTGCTGCACATCCAGAACACATTCAAGTCAACGAAAGAACCAAAAGGTTGGTGAGGACAAGTAGCTCATCTTATCCTCAATAACACCAATGCCAGCTCGCACCTGGAGACTCGAAAACATGGATGGCAACGCATCATTCGAAAACGCACAGACACAGAGAAAGACGGCACTTACAGGGGATTTGGCCGGGTGGTGACTTCCGTCTGCGCGCACGGCTGTGGCCTCGATAGACTGGTCCTTGATAGTAGCCTTGGGCGCCCTTCGCATCGACCTCCAACTACGTCCCTCCTTGCGATCCTTCGTGGCGTCCTACAAACAGAAAGAGCAAGACGAGGAAGGAGTAAGACCAAACGGTGAGGGAATAATTGCGCTCACAACAAATTTTAAAGTGTGCTTATCTGGTACTGCTCCGCCAGGCCCTGATGAAAATATGCGTGCAGGAATCCCTCCCAAACCTTCAAAAAAAATCCCCTATTTCACCTTTTTTTTTCCACAACTAACTTTAATACCTGGTGGGCGCCGAGAGGGATTGCAATACGCGCAACGGGCTTGCTAGCGTCAGTGATGACAGCACCGTCATCGAGTGCCGACGCATCGCTGAGGCTGCTCGTCCGCACAGCCCCCTTTGAGTTGAGCGCAAATGACGTGAAGTGCTGCGGTGCAGACAGTTTGGTGCCCATGTTGCTCCCACCACCAAAGGTTGAGTCATTATCCCCGGCACTCAGCGTCGGTGACCCCTTCAGGGCTGCAGCTGGAGGCGCCTTAAAATCCTTGTCGACAGGAGACACATCAATACCGATGCCCTTAGCCTCCTGCGTCAGCTGCTGCAGAGTGGTATCCACCGTCGAGTGTAATGCCGCAGTTTTTGTCAACTCAAAGCGCGACAGCTTCTGCGTGCGCGCCTTGCTCGTTTTCAGCGACCTGAGCTCGGCGTCAGCCTGTGCCATGACACGCATGATAGCGGGATCATGGAACTTCTTAGCAGCCTTTGCAGGTTTTATCTCTACTGCTGCCAGCTGCTGTGTCTTGGCACCGCCCTTCTGGACCAACTCTGCGGTAGAGCCAGGCTTCTGCTTGTACTCAGGGTCGGTCAGGCTGTCAATGTCGCGCAGCGGAGCGTCGTTCATAAAAAGATCGGGGTCAACATCAGGCAGGTTTGAGCCCGTGGGGGGCTGTTCCCACACACTGCCGATCACGTGAGGGCCAGGCGCCGCGGCCTCCTCTGCCACCTTGAGGCGATTCAGGGTGAGCATATCGTCAGCTACGCTCCCCTGCAGGCTGCTGGTGTAGCCAGACATGGCCTGGTGATAGCGGCGGTCCGTGCCGGCGCGCTTGGTCGCCTCTGCGGCCCTCAGTTGTGACTCGGAATTGGCAGCCGCCGCAAGCGCCATCTGGTTCTGCCCCTGGAAAGTTGCCACGCGCTGCATCTGCAGACGCGCGATGGCATCCTGGTTAGCCTGGATGACAGACGCCTCGCGTGCGCGCTGCTCTGCCATCTGCGCGGCGCGCATTGCCGAACGCATCTGCCGTGACGACGAGGTGGCCGTCGCGCGGTTGAGACGCACATGGTCCGCGTACATGGCATCGCTCGCCATCTTGGCGGCTGTGGCCTGGCGCTGTACCGTGAGGGAATCAACAATGCTCTGCTTGGACGTCGCGAGAGACTGCAGCTCCGAGTTGAGGCCATTGAGTTGCGTCTGCGTAACCGCGCTCAGGTCGCCGTGGTTGTCGTTCATGTCCGAGCCCACACTCTGCGGCAGGCTCTGTAGCGCCTGCATGGTGTCGTAATTCCCGAGCGAGTTGGTATGCAAGCCCAGCGAGTCTCCGGTGTTGAAAGTGCCAGAGTAGAGCGCCTGTAGCTGCGCCTGGTCGTCACTCGCGAGCTCGTTCGCCTCGCTCTCGTCCGCCTGCGCCTTGGTAATCATTCTGCTATCGGCATCCGCAGAGGCGAGCGCTGACGTCGCCCGTTTGCCCCACACCCTGGCAGACTTGCCCGGCGTGACGGCGAGCGACTGCAGGATTGCGTCGTTGTTCACGGCAAGCTCGTCGGGGTCCAGTGAAAAGAGCGCGGTGCGCGGCTGCGGCGAGGTCGCGGTGAGGAACACGACTGCTGCAAGCGCAAGCGCCGCGAGCGCCACCAGTCCGAGCACCCGGTGCCTGACCTGGCGCTCCATTCCCTCCCGGGAATGGGCGCCACAGGCGGACCCGTAGTTCATTGTTGCGAAGCGAGGCTTCTTCTTCCCAATGGCGTCGACAGCGGCTCTTCGAACGGTCCGCCCGACCCAATCTGAAATCTATGTTCCCTTACAGAGTCTGTCAGAGATAAATATATTCCGGAAAAGTGTTTTACTTATCGTTCAGTACAAATATTTAAAATCATGTTATTCTCCAAATTCTGATCCTCAGCACAAAATTATGCGGTACCTGAATTCGATCTCCAGATTTCTCCAACTTCAACTGTTTTTGACCCTCCAAGGACGGTTGGCAATAGAAAGTTTTGGGTCATGCCAGAGGCCCTGGGCGTGGCCTGGGATCTCGCCGCGGGTGTGAGGTGGCACACGCAAATGCAAATGCCGCGGCTCGCTAAATTTCAGCGGCCTGCAGATGCGATCGAGAGCGGCGCGCTCACTGACCGCCACGTTGATTACGACCGCCACATCGTTGGGAAAGACCCAATCTTCCCAAAAATCGGGGGGTTCCAGCCCGTGCGGGCCCAGCTTTCCCTGTTTCCGAGCCGGAGCAGCAGCAAGCATCCTGTGCAGCCTGCGCTCATCAGCCGCATCAACGTCATTCTGAAGGAGAGCGGGCTGTTTTCAAGGGAGCTCGGCGCTGGTCACAGCGCAGGGAATGAACAAAGCGAGGCAAGCCGTGCGCGACTTGATGTGCTCCGAGTCGCCTTTGCCATGTATTCGGACCAGGCAACAGTCTACCGCCCGTTCCTGGGCATGGTGCAGCGGGTGAGATCTTGTTTCCCGCTCGCGGGTCGTGCCGTGACATCTCTGAAGTTCGACTTGTAGAGCATCGTGCTCTGTGCATCTGCTGCGCCCGCGCCTTTCTTCGTGTCCTGCCATTGCTTGTATCTGCTCCCTCATTGCGGGGTCTTGACTGGCAGGAGTATGAGGGACATGTTAACCTTGCAGATGCGGCTCGGGACAAGGCCAACACGTGCCAGGAGTATTTGACGATGGGCGACGAATACCGTGCAGCGGCCATCGAGGACATGAAATGTAAGTGGCGCCAGAAGCTAAAGCGCGCCCATGAAGCCGTGATCGAGTCTAAAACCCTGTATGACAACTCTATCATGGTGACGAATCAACTTCAGCAAGAGCTCGAAGACACCAGGAAGAGGTCACAGGAGTATGAAGACACCAACGCGCAACTCACTGGCGAAGTCACGTCCCTCATGGTTGGAGACATTTCCCCCCCACATGTTCTCAATGCTGGCACGCCAACTTGGCATTGATTAAACGAAATTGGCTGCATCTAACGTGTGGGGAGCGATGCAGACGGAAAACAAGAAGGCGCGCGCTGAAATCGAGCTTTTTGTCAAGCTCAAAAACTCGTTCGACCGTGTCGAGGCTGAAAACATGTTTATCACGGAGCAGAACAAGGAGATGCTGGTACTTTTTGGTTTTCAACTGCTGCCCCGTCTCCGTTCTCCCTCATTTTTTCTGAGGGAGACCAAATAGCTGACTCAGCTCGTTGGTGATGGCAGGGGAAGGTGGCGGATTTGAAGACAGATCTCGAAATGCAAGACGTGCGATACACAAAACAGACGCAAGATCACAAGAACTTCAAAGCAGAAATCAAACACCTGCGAACACAACTCAAGGAATGGATAGCCGTCAAGGATTCTGTCAGTCCTCGCCCAGATTGGAAGCGTCTTCAGACCTATCTCCCAGGTCTCCCATCGTTGCATTTTTGCATGGGCGAATTGCCAAAGAAAAACTGTGGTCCCAATCATAAAAAATGACCCCTTCCACCCCTTCCCCTAAATACAGCTGATTGTTTGTCTGCCACAGGGGTCTGTATGAACACGACGCAGAGGACAAGACAACTGACAGAACGGATGACGCTGGACTTGCGCTTCCAGGAAGCTCGGCCTTATCTGTCTCTCTTCCGAAGACTCGACGCCCTTCCCGGTGCAGATTCAGCAACACAAATGGAGATCCCCGCCGCCGCCCCGCAAGCCGATGCCCTTGCCAGTAACCCCGGAAGCAAGAAGCGCGCATCGATATTCACTTGGGGCTCGACCCTGCGAAAGAGTTCACAGCTCGGGCAAGGCACGCTGGTACCTTGCCTGCTGAGGGCGGACAACCCTGTGACAGTGTCAAAGATAAGTGCAGTCGACTTGAAAAGGTTCATGAGTGATTTCTGGGCTGAGCGTGACGCAGACAAGAAGTGGCTACATCAAGTCGTGCCGGAGGCACTTGGCAATTTTGTTTCAACATTTGGAAGCACAGAGCAAGGCGCCAAAGAGTTGAGTTATAGTGTGTTATTTGCGCTGCAGGAAACGATGCCACACTCAAGTGACGCAACGCTGTTCTACCATGTGATGATGATGGACGTGGACGAGAGCTGCCGCTTCGCCGTGACCGAAATGCGCTGTACGCTGGACACTTTGATCACTAGTGTGCGCAAAGACGCTAGGAAATTTCTGGAAAAAGTGCACAAGATCTTTCCATGGACTGTGCAAATTCAGTCTGAACTCACTACCATCCTGGAGCCCTACCTCAATGGGCCAAAGGATCTCGAAGCCAAAGATGTGCTCTCAACCAAAGACGAAACCTCATTTGCCGAATTCATGGTGCGTTTTTTCATCTCGCACCGCCGCCGACTCGTCCAGCGTATCTTCCATGGCCTCACGCTCGCCGCTGCACGCGCCTGGCCCCCTGAGGAGGAGCTCTCAGCGACCGACCTGCTTCATCAAATGGTGCGCGAGACCTTTGCTGCTATCGACACCCGACTTACTCGCGAGGAACTGCAACAAGTTGCCCAACTTGCGGTGGGCTCTCGGCCTCTCGACGCAAAAGTCGTTGAGCACATTAAGACCAATCGTGGAGCTGCCGAGCCAACCGCCAGAATGGAAAAGACGGGTTCGGTAGCGAACATGAAATCAACGGGCGGTAAGAAAAAAGGCGCGTCCTCAGGCTCTAAAGACGTATGGCCGCTCTCGCACAAACTCTTCCCTGTTGCTAGCGCCGCTGACAATGATGAGGATGACTTGCGTGTGATGCTCCTCATGCGCAATCTCATGTGTATTTTCCCGGAGGAGGATTCGGTTTCGCTAAATCAAGTGATGGCCAAGATGGAGAGCTCGTATCTGACAATTGACCAGTCCCCTGCAGCTGTTGAAGCTGCTGCTGCTGCTGTTGCTGCTGCCCCTGTAACTGGCGAGAGAGTTACGGCAGGTTCTATTGGGGTTGAGGTGCTTCACGTGAATCTTCAAAACTCTTTATGAGTTTGAAGTAATTGAGACGGATTTTGTGTGTGTGTAAATATGCGTGAGAGGTTTAGAGTGTGAGAGTTGTATCAGTGTAGAGGTATGTAGTGTGTGTGTGAGAGAGAGAGTGTGTGTAAGTGAAAAACAGAAAGTATGAGTGTTGTTGTACAAAGAGTGTTGCATTGGATGTTGAAAAATAAAATAATTTAAACCCTACCCGCCCTACCCAGACAATGATGTATGTTCACTTCATGGTAGCCAGAATTCATTGTAATCGTTCAGTACAAATTTACAATATCTTGTGCGGAGCATCTCACGCTCCAGGATACGATCAAGATTATGCAGTACTGGTTTCATTACTCATCCCGGTTGGCTGATTCATTTCAACCAGATCAATTTGATCGGGTGGACATGTTTTGTACTATTTATGTACCATCTCCGGAAGGGCATCTCGGGCCCTTCTATATTGTGGTATGAGTCATAGGGACGGGCGCAAGTGTGCGAAAATGTCTCAAGACCAGATTTGCAATTATTTATAAGTGGTAATGCTATCTCTTGCATGCCAGGGTCTTCTTGCACTCTAACCCCTCTCTCTCTCTCTGTCTATCTATCTATCTCTCAATGGTCTCAGCGTGTCTCTTCAACACTATGGTAAATGGTAATTTTGACATCGACACAGCACGCATTCTACCAGAACTGGCCCGGCATGGGGAACTTGGCAGCCCAATCCTGCACCTCCTTTTTGAGCGCCGCAAGCGCGGGCGGGGGGTTATTCAAGACGGTGTCCTTGAAGTCCTTGAGTTTGTGGGTGGGGTTGCTCTTTTTGACATCCTGCGCAATCTTGATACCACGGTCCACGAATTCGACAACCTGCTTGAAGTCACTTTCAACAAGGCCGCGTGTCGTCATGGCGGGTGCCCCCACACGCAACCCGTGGGGCTGAAGAGCAGACTTGTCGCCGGGCACGGTGTTCTTGTTGCAGTTGATGTCGGCGAGCTCGAGCACACGCTCGACGCGTGCACCGTCAACGTCCTTGTCGCGCAGATCGATAAGCACCAAATGGTTCTCGGTACCGCCCGACACGAGGGTGTAGCCCTTGGACTGGAGCGCATCAGCCATAGCAGCACTGTTCTTGATCACCTGCTCCTGGTACGCCTTGAACTCAGGCGAGCCTGCAGCCTTGAGCGCAATAGCGAGTGCAGTGATGGTGTGGTTGTGGGGGCCACCCTGCAGGCCCGGGAAAACAGCCTGGTTGATTTTGTCCTCGTAGTCGTACATGATATTGTTGCCCTTCTTGTCGGTGCCCTTGAGACCCCTACGGAAGAAGATCAAGGCGCCGCGGGGGCCACGCAGCGACTTGTGCGTGGTTGTCGTGATGACGTCAGCATACTTGAAGGGCGATACCGGCACCACGCCTCCAGCCACGAGACCTGAAATGTGCGCCATGTCCGCAAGTAGGATCGCGCCACACTGATACACAGAGCATGAAAAAAGAAGATAAAGAGTGTGGGGGAGTGGGGTGTCAGCGATGTGACGTAAATACACGATGAAACGTAACTTGGAATAAAACATAGTGGAGAGATTTACAGATCGATTTGAAAGCTAGTATAAAAGCTAGTATAAATCCTGCCCTTTACAAAATGTGCGCTGTGTACTCATATTTGCTCACACTTTTGTGCTCCTGCGTCGTCAAATGTGTTGCATTTCTACCTTGTCCTACTCTTCTCCTCCCACTGTGCTCGACACCCACACAAGCATGACGCATCATGGTTGTGCCACGACTCAGGGATAGGTGTCACGTCACTGATGTACAGGAGTGCCTGTCGCAAACAAGTTCCTTCCCTCATACGATAATGCCTTCACGTCCTCTTTTATCACATCGTCATATCCAGTGCTTTCGTTTTTCAGTCACGCTTGCTGCCTGCGGCCCAATTCAACTAGAAGACCTTCTCATCCTCGTAATCACCTCCAAGCCAGCTTCTTTCAAGGACTAGATGCAATATTATTTTTTATGCCATGCACTTGCACATACCATGCCGTATATGCACATGTCTATACATGTGAATACAGTGAAACACTCACACAAACTCCACATGGATACACATCAGACAGAGAGAGAAAGGACTTAAGACACATCCGATGAAAGACCCCCGTGGAACCTCCTCACAGAAAAAAGGGGAAAAACGCACAGAGTCGGCAATCTTGCGCATCCTCTCGTAGTCAATGTGGCGCGAATAGGCCGAAGTGCCTGCAATCAGAATCTTAGGCCGGAAAAGCAGCACATTTTCAGCCAGCTTATCATAATCAATGATGCCAGTTGCCTCGTTGAGGCGGTAGGGCATCTGCTCGAAATAGAGCGAGGTGGCCGAGATCTTCTTGCCGGGAATCTCATATCCGTGTGACAAGTGCCCGCCATGTGGCAGGTCGAGAGCCATGATTCGCTCGTGCGGCTTGATCAGTGCTGTAAATACCGCGAAGTTGGCGGGAGAGCCCGAGAGGGGCTGTACGTTGACACCCTGCCGAGTCGAAAGAGAAAAGCAAAAACATTGAAATCGTGCGTGTCAATTTTTTGGATCCGTAGCATATGCTCGTTGTGATATTGTTTGCAACGTGTCGCGAGTGGAAAATGTGTGTGAAAATGCGTGCGCATGTATGCCATGTGGTGTGTGCGAGCCGTCCATGTGTGTCACTTGACCCACATCATTCCACGCAGGTTGCACCTTGCGTGAAAAATTAGGAAATTGTTTGCACTCTGAGATTACCATGGGATTCTTATGGAATTTGTCATAATCAATATTACATCAAAGAAATGATGCAGCATGATGTGAACAAATGTTATACGTGATTTCGGAAAAATATTGTTTCTTTTTGCAGATCAATACGGGAGTTTGTCCAGTTCATGCAATGAAAACTTATATAGTCAAGGAATGGAAATAGACGTAGACACAGACGCACAAATATACATGTACTTACATTAAATATATGTATGTATATACATATATATATGGTGGTTTGTGAGTATGTGTATGTGTGTGTGTTTGAGTGTGCTCGTGTATGTGTGTGTGTGCGAGTGTGTGTGAGAGACAGATAGTACGTGTGCGGGTGGGTGTGTGTGTGCGTGTGTGTGTTTGCGTGTTGTGTGTGTGTGTGTGTGTGTGTGTGTGTGTGTATGTGTGTGTGTGCGTGTGTGAGTATGCGTGTGAGTATGTGTGTGTATAAGTATGTGTGTGTGTGAGTGTGTGTGTGTGGGGGGAGGGGGGTAGGTGCGCGCGCGCGCGTGACTGCGTAGTGTATGTGTATGTGCGCGTGTGTGTACGTGTGTGCGCGTGTGTTTTGGGTGTGTGTGTGTGTACATATTGTGTATGTGTGTGTGTTTAAGAGAGAGTGAAAGGGCGAAAGTGATAGAGCGCGCGCGAGAAAGTATGTAAGATAGAGTGCACGAGAGAGAGTATGTTCGTATGAATATCTACAAGCATATATAGATATGCATTTAAATGTAGGTACAAAAATGAATATATACGTATGAAAATTTACACACACATACAAATACGCATTTGGATGAATGTACAATCATGTATAAACATTTACATATACATTGATGGACCTCGCGAATTCACTAGCTTAAAAAACAGAAATGATCGAGGACAAAGTTACACACAGCGATAATTGTGTGTGCGTGCGTGTTCGCGTGGACTTTCCAAAAATGACTGTTGCGAAACATACCCATTCCGCAGGGTCAACCTTGAACGTCTCGAGAGCGCGCGCACGGCAGAGGTTCTCTGCATGTTCGAAAACAAATTCAAACACGTACTGAATAAATAGGGGGAACATCTCTGCATCTGAAGGTAATTTAAGTACATGTACGCATCTTTATGTGTTTCTTCACCGTTAGCAAAGGACATGAGTTACCTGGGTATTGTGGGAATCATGTACTCAGACACATAATCAAATTGCGCGCAGTATAGTTGATAAATGCCCACACAGTAGAATATATCTGCACATCAGCATGTACATTCACAAACACGGGTCCATCTTGCACAAAAATAATGATTTAATACATTCTATCATTATACTTCCAGAACTTACCAGACATGTCGATGAACTCGTTGCCACCATAGTAACGCTGACCAGGATAGCCCTGGAACACAGCGGAAGGGAGGGTGGAAGAGGGGTGCGCACAGTTGAGCGAGCGATGGAGAGACAAAGAACAAACAGTCGTGAGTGGCAAGAATCATCTTCGTTGCCGGTTATTATTGTCCATGGCGATTGTAAGTCAGCCAAATACAAGGGTTGAGAATGTGGTGCTGTACCTCAGAGTACTTGTTGGTCATGACAGAGCCCAGGGCCTGCAGAAAAAATGGGTTTGCGTGAGAAACCAAACGCAATGAAAACACAATGGCAATGAAAAACACAATAAGTCTTAAACAGTGAGCATGCTGTATTTGTAAATGCATACACAGAGGTGGGAATGCCACAAGCATTGCCGCTAATGCACAGTTACCTGGGAGACGGCGTGCGTGGTGTAGTTCTCAGAGGGGATGAGCGCGATGCCCCTGTGCTGGCGCTGCTGCTCCGACTGGATGATCTTGTATACTTCCGGGTCGAGATCCTTGAGCTGGTGCGGGTGATAAAGTGTGCAAAAAGGCAGTGAGCAAGAAGCAAGAAGCAACGCATTCGAATCCAAACGTCACCAATGATGTGGCCACATCGAAAATAAGTAAGGAACGAACCTCTATGTCCCAGGAAGGGCGCTGGATCGACATGTGACGCGTCTGCATCGAAAAGATGGGCACACATGCCTGTCGAGCCGAGCGCGACGCTGTCGGCAACGCGGCCCGCAGCGTTTTCATGGCTCCAGAGGCCATTTGTGTAGGTCGTTGCTCGGTGTTTCTCGGGTACGTTGAGGCCAAGGACTATTGCACAATTTTTCAAACACTATTGTGGACTCACAACTTCAAAAATGTGTGATCACTGGGAGAGAGCCCGGCGGCCAGGCGCAGAGGCAGAATGGAGAATGGGAAGGATGCTGCTCGTAGTCTTAATGGCGGGAGGGGCGACGGGTGTGAGCAGCGGGCAGTCGACCATCTCATTTTGTGTCACCGACAAGGCCGTCTCAAATTTGTACTATCTTGTTGACCTCACCTCTCCAATGCCGGGCCAGTCCGTCTCGGGTGAGCCAACGTGTGTATGAATAGAGCTGTGCATGCATGAGTGTAGGCATGCATGCATGCATTTATTGCGTGTGTGCAGACGTGCGTGCGTGCCTTCACACGTCGACATTACCTTCATCTTTCCGACTGATGCTGTTTCTGCACGATCACAGAGGAGCAGTACAGCCAGGCACGGCTAGTGCTGGGCGGTGGTTTCATCTCCAACCCTTCGATCGAGCTAATTGCAGCTGATCAATCGGTTAGCATGTGTGTGCATTCGTGTTGCGTGCGTGCGTGCGTGCGTGCGTGTGTGCGTGCGTGCGTGCGTGCGTGCGTGCGTGCGTGCGTGCGTGGG
>Ga0105054_10005339_pt1 | contig 18554 bp, 22 predicted proteins | sample BON02_FD_78091 | JGI IMG/M metagenome (GOLD analysis project Ga0105054, IMG submission 78091) | Freshwater microbial communities from Lake Bonney liftoff mats and glacier meltwater in Antarctica - BON-02 (megahit assembly) | ecosystem: Environmental > Aquatic > Freshwater > Ice > Glacier...
CGCCGCCGCCGCATCCAGCCGCTGCCACAACTCGGCATTCTTCAGCCCGCCCTTCTTGGTCCAGCCATTGCGCTTCCAGCCATGCACCCATTTGGTAATCCCGTCCTTCACATAGGCGCTGTCGGTAATCACCGTGATGGTGCTGGCACGCTCCAGCGCCTCCAGCGCACTGATCGCCGCCATAAGTTCCATCCGGTTGTTGGTGGTCAGCGGCTCGCCACCGGATAACGGGCGCTCCTTGACCACACGGTCACCCTCGCGCGCCACCATCAGCACACCCCAGCCACCCGGGCCGGGATTGCCGCTGCAGGCCCCGTCGGTATAGGCAAACAGCGATGGCATCAAACCACCATCGGCAAAAAGCTCAGCAATACCACTACCGTCAATATGACACGCAATGACAGCCACCACACCGGCGCCAGTCCCGCATTCCAGAAATGCCAATCCAGTGCCAGCAATCCGATAAACCCGATGATCAGGTTCATCGCCGCCGCCACCGGCCCGCCGCCCGTCATGAAAAACGCCCAGAGCGCCGGGATCACCGACAGCGCATAGCCGACATTGGACAGCGGCCCCTCCGCCTTGGCCGCAAAGCCCCACAGCACGCCGGACATGAAGGCCATGATCACCGCGCCATAGAATAGCTGCACATAAGGCCCGACAAACCGGGGGCCCAGCGCCGTATTCCCCCAGATCGCCAGTTCAGGCCGGATCACGGTCAGCGCACCCCAAAGAAACGGGATCAGCCCAGCCAGACCGAGCAGCAACGCAACCGGCGGAATCGCCCTCATGCCGGTTCGCGTAACACGCGTGGCACCTTGAACTCGACATTCTCCTGCGCTGTAACGACCATCTGCACCGTGACCTCGTACCGGTCGCGGAACGCGTCGATTACCTCGTCGATCAGCACTTCCGGGGCCGAGGCACCGGCGGTGATCCCGACCGACCGGATCCCCTCCAGCGCGCGCCAGTCAATCTCGGCGGCGCGCTGCACCAGTTGGGCGTAAGGGCAACCAGCGCGGCTGCCAACCTCCACCAGCCGTCTGGAATTGGACGAATTCGGCGCGCCGACCACCAGCATCGCATCGCAAAGCGGAGCCATCGCCTTGACCGCCTCCTGCCGGTTGGTGGTGGCGTAACAGATGTCCTCTTTATGTGGACCGATGATCGCCGGAAACCGGGCCTGCAGGGCGGCCACAATATCGGCGGTATCATCGACCGACAGGGTCGTCTGCGTCACAAAGGCCAGCCTGGCCGGATCGCGGACCACAACGCTGTCCACATCCTCGACCGTCTCGACCAACAGCACCTCGCCCACCGGCAACTGGCCCATCGTGCCCACCGTTTCGGGATGGCCGGCATGTCCGATCATGATCATCTGCAGCCCGTTCTCGTGATGCCGCGCCGCCTCGTTATGCACCTTGGTCACCAGCGGACAGGTCGCATCGACATGGATCATCTGCCGCGCCAGCGCCTCTGCCGGCACCGCCTTTGGCACGCCATGCGCGGAAAAGATCACCGGACGGTCCGGCGGACAATCCGACAATTCCTCGACAAACACCGCCCCCTTGGCGCGCAATTCATCCACAACATAGCGATTATGCACGATCTCATGCCGGACATAGACCGGCGCGCCCCATTTCTGCAGCGCCAGTTCAACGATCTTGATCGCGCGGTCCACACCGGCGCAAAATCCGCGCGGCGCAGCGAGATAGAGTGTGAGGCGAGGCAATGGCGCTGTCATGCCCCGTTCATGCACCAGCGCGCCGCGCGAGTCGAGACCGTCAGAACTGCTGTGCGGCCAGCCAGTCGCAAGCGGGCTGGTACGCGCTGAGATTACAATCGCGGTTGGCCGCCATAAGCTGACCATAATAGTCGCAGGTTGCCGGATCGCCACCGCGGCAGGCAGCACCCATCGCGGCAAGGCGGCAGGCGTCGGCCATGCCATAGTTTTGGCAGAAAAGTTCGTGATAGGGCAGACAATAATTGACCGTGCCATAGGTGACGCAGGCAATTTCGAGTTCCGACACATTTCCCATCGGCACTTCGTCCTGATCTGCGACACCGTTGCCATTGGCATCTTCGTCCAAGATACCATCGCCGTTGAGGTCCTGAGTGGCCGTGCCCTGGGCCCAGAGTGCGGTTGGCGGCTGACCGACAAACGCAAGGGCCGCAACAAGGCATATCGCAAATAGAAGACGCATAAAAGCAATCCCCCTCTTGAACCGAATCGACGATCACGAGTTTCGGACGATCGGTCGATTCGGTCAATCGGGAACAAAACTGGGGCGGAACGCCCCGGCAGCCAACGCCTATTCGGCCTCGGATTCGGCCATTACGTCATCGCGCACCGGGCGGGGGTCACGCGGCGGACGCCCCACCACATCGCGCAACTCTTCAAGCTCGATGAAATTGTCGGCCTGACGGCGCAACTCATCGGCAATCATCGGCGGCTGGCTGCGGATGGTGGAGACGACCGACACGCGCACGCCCTTGCGCTGGATCGCCTCGACCAAGGGCCGGAAATCGCCATCGCCCGAAAACAACACAATGTGATCGACATGCGGCGCCAGTTCCATCGCATCGACAGTCAGTTCGATGTCCATGTTGCCCTTGACCTTGCGACGGCCCTGACTGTCAATGTATTCCTTGGCGGGCTTGGTCACCATGGTAAAGCCGTTGTAATGCAGCCAGTCGACCAGTGGCCGGATCGGGGAGTATTCGTCATTCTCCAGCAGCGCGGTATAGTAGAACGCGCGCAGCAGTTTGCCCCGCCGCATGAATTCCTGTCTCAGCAACTTGTAATCAATGTCAAATCCGAGCGACCGTGCCGCTGCATAAAGATTCGACCCGTCAATGAACAGCGCGAGACGCTCGTCCCGATAAAACATAATGTATTCCTTTCAATCGTCGTCCGCCGTCGGTGTCCGTGAGTGGGTGAGTGGCGCGGGAGATGCGGATCGTGCTTCTAATGTAAGAGGATCGTGACATGCGACAACCGGATGAGCAAGAGATCGCCGCAGCATCACCGGCACTGATTGCATTGGGCAGCAATCTGGACGGCGACGCGGGCCCTCCTTACGCCATGTTACGCCAGGCCGTGACCGAAATCGGCAACAGCATCGGCGTCATCGCGGCGCAAAGCCGGATCTGGCAAACCCCCTGTTTCCCACCGGGCAGCGGGCCGGACTATGCCAACGCGGCGCTCTGCGTGTCGACCACGCTGGCTCCGGCCGAAATCCTGCAGCGGTTGCACGCGATCGAAGCGGCACATGGCCGCGCCCGCGATGCGCGCTGGGGCAGCCGCACCCTCGATCTGGATCTGCTGGCGCTGGGCGAACTGATCCTGCCCGACCGGGCTACGCATGACCACTGGCGCGACCTGCCTGCCGTGCAGCAACAGATGCGCGCGCCGGATCAACTGATATTGCCGCATCCGCGCCTGCAGGACCGTGCCTTTGTGCTCGTCCCGCTGGCCGAGGTCGCCCCCGATTGGGTCCATCCGATTCTGCACCGCAGCGTCCGCCAGATGCTCGCCGACCTGCCCGCCGCCGACCACGCCGGCATCATTGCGCTGCAACAGGCCGGTTTGCCTTGATTTGCAGCGGTTTTGCCAAGAAAATCCGCTTGTCAATCCCCTTTGAAGCCCTTAAGAAGTCGGTTCCTGCGACAGGCCGCCCCCGGTTTGCCTGCCGGGAATTTCATTCCTGCGTCCGCGACCCGACGCCGGACCGACACCCGAAAATGGGAGAGTAGCCGATGGCACGCGTAACCGTAGAAGATTGTGTGGACAAGGTCCCCAACCGCTTTGAACTCGTCATGCTCGCTGCACACCGTGCCCGCGAAATCACCGCCGGGTCGCCGATCACCGTTGCCCGCGACAATGACAAGAACCCGGTCGTCTCGCTGCGCGAAATCGCCGACGAAACCCAGCTTGCCGATGACCTGCGCGAACGGATGATCCAGTCGCACCAGACCCAGATCGAAGTCGACGAACCCGAAGAAGATTCGATGGCGCTGCTCATGGGTGCCGAAGTGGACCGCCCGGCGCAGGACGACATGTCCGAAGAACGTCTGCTGCGCGAACTGATGGAAGCGCAAGGTCACAGATAAGCCGGGAGACCGGCCTACAACAACAGGCACGGGACCGGATGAAGACTGCTGACGACCTTATTTCGCTGGTCCTGACCTACAACCCCCGCACCAATCCGGCGCTCATCCGCGACGCGTATGATTTTGGCATGGCCATGCACGAGGGGCAGTATCGCCAGTCGGGCGAGGCTTATTTCAGCCATCCGGTCGCCGTGGCTATGATCCTTGCCGAACAGCAGCTTGATGATGCCACCATCATCACCGCCCTGCTGCATGACACCATCGAAGACACCAAGGCCTCCTTCGTCGAGGTCGAAAAACGCTTTGGCCGCGACATTGCCGAACTGGTCGATGGCGTCACCAAACTGACCAATCTGCAATTGCATTCGAGCCAGACCAAACAGGCCGAGAATTTCCGCAAACTCTTCATGGCCACGTCGCGGGATCTGCGGGTGACCTTGGTCAAACTGGCCGACCGGCTGCACAACATGCGCACGATCAAATCGATGAGGCCGGAAAAACAGGCGCAAAAGGCGCGCGAAACCATGGATATCTATGCACCGCTGGCCGGGCGCATGGGGATGCAATGGATGCGCGAAGAGCTGGAGGATCTGTCCTTCCGCGTCCTCAATCCCGAAGGGCGCAATTCGATCATCCGCCGCTTCATCACGCTGCAACGCGAAACCGGCGACGTTATTCAAAAGATCACCGCCGACATGCGGCTCGAACTCGACCGCGCCGGGATCGAGGCAGAAGTCTTTGGCCGCGCCAAAAAACCCTATTCGATCTGGCGCAAGATGCAGGAAAAGGATCAGGGGTTTTCCCGCCTGTCCGACATCTACGGTTTCCGCATCATCACCGGCTCCGAGGCCGATTGTTACCGCACGCTGGGCGCCATCCACCAACGCTGGCGCGCCGTGCCGGGCCGGTTCAAGGATTACATCAGCCAGCCCAAATCGAACGGCTACCGCTCGATCCACACCACAGTGTCGGGCCGTGACGGCAAACGGGTCGAGGTGCAGATCCGCACCCGCGAAATGCACGAAGTGGCCGAGGCGGGCGTCGCGGCGCATTGGTCCTATCGCAACGGCGAGCGGGTCGAAAACCGCTTTGCCGTCGATCCGGTGCGCTGGATCGCCTCCCTGACCGAGCGTTTCGACGAAGACCACGATCACGACGAGTTTCTCGAAGCCGTCAAACTCGAGATGTATCAGGATCAGGTTTTCTGTTTTTCACCCAAGGGTGACGTGATCAAATTGCCGCGCGGCGCCACGCCGATCGACTTTGCCTTCGCGATCCACACACGGATCGGCTCTGCCTGCGTGGGGGCAAAGGTCGACGGTCTGCGCGTGCCGCTCTGGACCCGGCTGAAGAACGGCCAATCGGTCGAAATCATCACCGCAGAGGGGCAGACGCCACAGGCGACATGGATCGACATCGCCGTCACCGGCCGCGCCAAAACCGCGATCCGGCGCAGCCTGCGCGAAGAGGACCGCGAAAGGTTCATCAAACTGGGCGCAGAACTCGCCCGCGTCGCCTTTGAAAACGTGGGCAAAAAAGCCACGGAAAAGGCTTTGCGCACCGCCGCCAAGGCGCTCGCCATCGACGAGGTGGGCGAACTTCTCGCCCGTCTGGGCAGCGCCGAGATCACCTCGCGCGAGGTTGTGCGCGCGATCTATCCCGATCTGGCGCAGCGCCCCGGCGAAGAGGTGGATGAACACCGCGCCGTTGTCGGCCTTGCCCCCGACGCCACCCACCGGCGCGCGCCCTGTTGCCAGCCGGTGCCGGGTGAACGGATCGTCGGCATCACCTTTCGCGGCCAAGGCGTGGTCGTGCACGCGATCCACTGCCCCGCACTGATGGAATACGAATCGCAACCCGACCGCTGGATCGACCTGCACTGGCAGGAAGGCACCCACCGCGCGGTCAATACCGTGAGCCTCGATCTGACCATTACCAATGACGCCGGCGTGTTAGGGCGCATTTGCACATTGATCGGAGAGCAGTCTGCCAATATCTCGGACCTGTCCTTTGTCGACCGCAAACCGGATTACTACCGGCTTCTGGTCGATGTGGACCTTCGGGATGCCGAACACCTGCACCGGGTGATGACCGCGCTGGAAGCGGAGAGCAACGTGTCGTCAATCGGTCGCTACCGGGATCCCACCCGGTCCGCATCCGGGCCGGCCAGGTTTTGATGGCAAGAGAGGCATAGGTTCTTGGTTTTCAAGCGCAGGGACAGACGATCAGTTCTGCAGGTGGTAAAGCAGTTCCTCTGGCCACGCGGCGGCTGGGGCCGCGCCTATTACTATGTGCGTCACCGGGTTCGCCGCCTGCCCGACACGCCGGAGAAAATCGCGCGCGGCGTCTGGGCCGGGGTCTTTGCCAGCTGGACACCGTTCTACGGCCTGCATTTCATCGTGGCGGCCCTGATCGCCATGGTGATGCGCGGCAACATTCTCGCCGCGTTGCTCGGCACCTTCTTCGGCAATCCGCTCACCTATGTGCCCATCGGGGTCGTGGCACTGAACACAGGGCACTTCCTGCTCGGCTCGCGCCCGCGCGAGGATATCGAAACCTCGCTCGGGGCCAAATTCGCCGGCGCGGGCCGCGATCTGTGGCACAATTTCTCGGCGATGTTCTCGGACGAGATCGCCAACTGGCACCGGCTCCATATCTTTTATGACGAGGTTTTCGTGCCTTATCTGGTTGGTGGCGTCATTCCGGGCATCATCGCCTCGACCGTGGTCTATTACCTGACCGTACCGCTGATCGCGGTCTATCAGAACCGGCGGCGCAAATCCCTGCGCGCCAAACTCGATCAACTCAAGGCAAGACCCGCCGATGCGGCTGTCGAGCCTCCCAAACCGGATTAGTTCCGGTGTGCAAACCATAAGAAAGGCGCCGACATGGCTCAAGGCAAACTGAGGCTGGGTGTGAACATCGACCATGTGGCTACCGTGCGCAATGCGCGCGGCTCGGCCTATCCCGATCCGGTGCGCGCGGCACTTCTGGCACAAGAGGCCGGTGCTGACGGCATCACAGCGCATCTGCGCGAAGACAGGCGCCACATCGGCGATTCGGACATCGACCGGCTCATGGCCGACCTGACCCTGCCGCTCAATTTCGAGATGGCAGCGACGCCGGAAATGCAGGCCCTTGCCCTGCGCCACCGCCCCCATGCGGTCTGTCTGGTCCCGGAAAAACGCGAAGAACGCACTACCGAAGGCGGGCTCGAGGTGGCGCGGCAGGAAAACGAACTGGCGCATTTCATAGCACCGCTGCGCGACGCCGGCTGCCGCGTCTCGATCTTCATCGCCGCCGACCGGTCCCAGATCGAGGCGGCGCACCGGATTGGCGCGCAGATCATCGAACTGCACACCGGCGCCTATTGCGACGCGCATCACGATGGGCATTTCGACGCGCGCGACGCCGAACTGATCCGGCTGCGCGACATGGCCGCCTATGCCGACAGCCTGGGGCTCGAAGTCCACGCCGGTCACGGCCTCACCTACGAGACCGTGGCCCCCATCGCCACCATTGCGCAGGTGATGGAACTCAACATCGGACATTTCATCATCGGCGAGGCGATCTTTCTCGGTCTGGTCCCCGCGATCACCGAAATGCGCCGCCTGATGGATACGGCACGCGGGGTGCAGCAATGATCGAACAAATCGTGATGCTGAAACCCCGCCTGATGGATACGGCACGCGGGGTGCAGCAATGATCGAACATATCGTGATGCTGAAACTGACCACCAACCACGACGCACAGGAACTCGCCGCCGTGATGACCGGCCTCGCCGATCTGATGACCCGCCTTCCCGGCGCCGGGCGTTTCGTGCTCGGCCCCAACCGCAACTACGAAAACCTCTCGCCGGGTTTCAGCGCCGGCTTCATCGGCTCATTCGAGACGCCCGCTGCCTTGGCCAACTATGCCGAGCATCCCGATCACAAGTCACTGGCGACCCGCCTCGTCGCGCTCTGCGAAGGCAGGGTGGCCGGGATCATGGTGTTTGACCTCGACACCGGCGACGCAGACCCCGCCTGACGCTAAAACCGCCTGACGCTAAAACCGCCGCGCCAAAGTTTCCGCGTGCTCGAACACCTCCGACAGCGCCTTCTTTCCGGCGCCATAGCCGTATTTCTGACCGGGGATCAGACATGTGCCGATGATCTCGGTCTGCGGACCGCCGCTGTCGATGACATCGAACATCACCTTGCCACCCAGCACCAGAATGCTGCGCGGCACGATCCCTTCCAGATAGGCCCCACCAGCCGTGTCGAAGGCCGCGACAAGGCCGCTCGTCCCGCTCGACATCGCCACCAGCATCGCGCGCAGCGTGGCCTCATAGCCATAATGGAGGCGCTGTGTGATCTCGGTCGCATTCTTCATGCCAAGCGATTGACCCAGTGATTTCCCAAAGGACAGGCTCACCTGCATCACGGCTTTCTCGGCACCGCCCAGCGCGCCCAGTCCTGCGAGGATTCCGGTTCTGGCTTCTTCTCCACCAGACCCTTTCCGCAATAGTCCCATATCCGCCATCAACGCCTGCACCTTGACCCGTTGCGCGCCGCCCGTTGCCTCTTCCTGCACCTGCCCATCCCCCGCCAGACCCAACATTCCCGCAGTCTGCCGCCAACCCGCACGCAATTCAACGTATTCGCTGCCACCGACAGAATCCCTTGACGCGGCCCCCCCTGCGTGGTCCTGCTGTGGCCCGGACAGCAGCAGGCCAGAGGGTGAGACTGAGCGCATGATCCTCGGCATCGGCACCGATCTGTGCAACATCGAGCGGATCGAGGGCACCCTCGCGCGCTTCGGCGACCGGTTCCGCAACCGCGTCTTTACCGACCGCGAACAGCACAAGGCCGCCAGCCGCCCCCGCGCCGTCGCCGCAACCTATGCCAAACGCTGGGCCGCGAAAGAGGCCTGTTCCAAGGCATTGGGCACCGGCCTGCGCATGGGCATCGCCTGGAAGGACATGGCGGTGAGCAACCTGCGCTCTGGTCAGCCCGTCATGCATGTCACCGGTTGGGCCAGGGCGCGGCTCGACGCCATGACCCCACCGGGGCACGAGGCGGTGATCCATGTCACCCTGACCGATGACCACCCCTGGGCACAGGCCTTTGTGGTGATCGAGGCGCGACCACTGGCCTCCCCACCCGAATGAACGGCAACCTCTTCGCGCGCAAAAAGCGCTTCGCGCCGTTCAGCGGGGCCGCTCCGGCCGCAATCGGCGGAATTGGCCTGCCCTTTGTCTGCGGCGCGGGCCTGTCGCTTGGCATTGCCGTGATTGCGTGGCGTCCGGGGGCGGAGCGTCGCTTGACTCGGACCCACCGGCCCCTCAGAAAGCCAGCGAAGTGAAAACAGGAGCAGGCAGTATGGCGGCAGCGGAAAAGCAGAGCCTCGGCAGCAGCATATTGGAGACGGTCAAGACTGTCGTCTATGCGCTCCTGATCGCAGGCGTATTCCGCACCTTGTTCTTTCAGCCGTTCTGGATTCCCTCCGGCTCGATGAAGGACACGCTGCTGATCGGCGATTTCCTCTTTGTGAACAAGATGGCTTACGGCTTTTCCTATGCCTCCTGTCCCTCGATCCGCATCGCGCGGCTCAACATCGACATCAGCGCCGAGGATTTCTGCGGCGTGTTTCAGGGTGACAATACCCGGCTTCTGGGCGCGCTGCCCGAACGCGGTGACGTGGTGGTGTTCCGGCACCCGGTCACCGGGCTCGACTTCATCAAACGGCTGATCGGCCTGCCCGGCGACCGGATCCAGATGCGCGACGGCGTGCTTTTCATCAATGACGAAGAGGCCCCGCAAGACGACGTCGGGCTCTTTGTCGAGACGTTCGCGCCGCAAGGGCCACAGCGCCAGACCCCGCAATGCGCCAACGGGCCGCTCGGCATCGGTGCCGATTGTCAGAAACTCCGGGCCATCGAAACGCTGCCGAACGGTGTCAGCCATTCGATCCTCAACATCGGCGACCGGCAGATGGACAACACCGGCATCTATACCGTGCCGGAGGGGCATTACTTCTTCATGGGCGACAACCGCGACAACTCCACCGATTCCCGCTTTCCGCAGACGGCGGGCGGCGTCGGTTTTGTCCCGCTCGAAGATATCGTGGGCCGCGCCGACCGGGTGATGTTCTCCTCCGCCGGCTCCTCGATGCTCGCCTTCTGGACCTGGCGTTCGGACCGTTTCTTCAAGGCTGTCGAGTGAAACTCTCGGCAGAGCTGAAAGGTTTTGCCGAAAGGCTGGGTCACAGCTTTGTCAAACCTGCGTTGCTGCAACAGGCGCTGACCCACGGCTCCATGGCCAGCCCGCACCGCGATGACAATCAGCGGCTCGAGTTTCTGGGCGACCGGGTGCTGGGCCTCGTGATGGCCGAGGCGCTGCTCGAAGCCGACCCGCATGCCGCCGAAGGTCTTGTGGCCCCGCGCTACAACGCGCTGGTGCGGCGCGAAACCTGCGCCGACGTGGCCCGCGCACTCGATCTCGGCGCCGTGCTCAAACTCGGGCGCTCCGAGATGAAATCGGGCGGGCGGCGCAAAGAGGCGCTGCTCGCCGACGCGATGGAGGCGGTGATTGCCGCCGTCTATCTCGATGGCGGTTTCGATGTGGCGCGCACCGTGGTATTGCGGCTTTGGGCCGACCGGATCGGGCAAGTCGAGGATGACGCCCGCGACGCCAAGACCGCCCTGCAGGAATGGGCACAGGCGCGCGGCGAAAACCCCCCCGCCTATATCGAGGTGGACCGCTCCGGCCCGGATCATCAGCCGGTCTTTACCATCGAGGTCCGGCTCGACTCCGGCCCCGCCGAACAGGCGGTCGCCGGCTCGAAACGACAGGCAGAACAGGCCGCCGCAGCGGCGCTTTTGAAAAAGGTTGGCGGATGACCGAGGGTCAGATGAATGCGGGCACCAATGCGGGCACCGAGGCGGGCACCAAAGCGGGCTTCGTCGCCCTGATCGGAGAACCGAACGCCGGCAAATCGACACTGCTCAACCAGATGGTCGGCGCCAAAGTCTCGATCGTCACCCACAAGGTGCAGACCACCCGCGCCCGCATCCGCGGCGTGGCAATGCAGGGTCAGGCGCAAATCGTGTTCGTGGACACGCCCGGCCTGTTCAAACCGCGCCGCAGGCTCGACCGCGCGATGGTCGCTGCCGCATGGGGCGGGGCCTCCGACGCCGATGTCGTGGTCCTGCTGATCGAGGCGCATCGCGGCATGACCGACGGCGTGCGCGCCATCCTCGCGGCAATCAAGGACCACACCGGCAAAACCCCGGTGGCGCTCGCCATCAACAAGATCGACCGGGTCCGGGCCGAACAGCTTCTGGCGCTGACCAAAGAGATGAACGACACCTTCCCCTTCGTCGAAACCTTCATGATTTCGGCGGAAAAGGGGTACGGCTGCGACACGCTGAAACAATGGCTCGCCGATCAGATGCCCGAAAGCCCATGGCTCTACCCCGAGGATCAGATCGCCGACCTGCCGATGCGGATGATCGCCGCCGAAATGACCCGCGAGAAACTGACCCTGCGGCTGCATCAGGAACTGCCCTATGAACTGACCGTCGAAACCGAAAGCTGGGTCGAACGCGAGGATGGATCGGCACGCATCGACCAGTTGATCTATGTCGCGCGCGACGGCCACAAGGGTATCGTGCTGGGCAAGGGCGGCGAGACGATCAAATCCGTGAGCAAGGCCGCGCGCGAGGAAATCGAAGAGTTTCTGGGCCGCAAGGTGCATCTCTTCCTGCAGGTCAAGGTCCGGCCCGGCTGGCTCGACGAGGCCGAGCGTTTCTCGGAAATGGGGCTCGATTTCAAGGACGGGCACGAGTGACCGCCCGAACACACTGAAGGACGGCCATGACTGACCGGCTCACCGCCGATTTCTGGGTCGGGGCCTATCTGACCCGGCTGCGGCTGCAAAACATCCCCGCCTTCGTGGTCAAACGCGGCGACAGGACCGCCGGGGCGGTTCTGGTCAAACTCAACACGCTCGACGGGCAGGCCACCTGCTTTCAGCGCAGTTTCGACCTCACCTCAGGCGAGAGGCGCTGGGTCGTGCTGGCGCAAGGGGTCGAACCCGACGTTGACAGCTCGATCAGCAAACAGCGCAGCTTTGACCCCGACCTCTGGGTGATCGAAGTCGAGGACCGCGCCGGGCGGCATCTGCTCGACGAGGATGGGCTCTGACCCCCTGCCGCTATCGGCAAATCATCCGCGTTGCCATGTTGCGCGCTGCATGGCACAGACCCGGTAACCCGCGACAACCCGAGAGCAACCGTGCCCAGCCTGCAAGACCGCCTGAAATCCCGCGCCCAACGCAAACGGGCAGAGATTCGTGGCGACCTCTCGCTGCCGGGCAACCGCACGCTGGCCGAGCATTACGCCCGCTGGCACGACCACGGCATCCTGCGCGTGCTCTGGCGCAATTTCGATCAGATCGCCCCCGGCGTCTATCGCTCCAACAACCCCACACCGCGCCGCTTTGCACAGGCCCGCGCCATCGGGATCACCACCATCCTCAACCTGCGCGGCGCCTCCGATGACCCCGGCTACCTGCTGGAAAAAGACATCTGTGCCAGCCTCGGCATCACCCTGATCGACCTAGGGCTCAGCGCCCGGCGCGCCCCGCACCGCGACCGTCTGCAAGAGCTCATCGCCATCTTCCGCCGTATCGACAAACCCTTTCTGATGCATTGCAAATCCGGCGCCGACCGCGCCGGCCTCGCCAGCGCGATCTGGCTCATGGTGATCGAGGGGCGCGCGGCCACACAGGCACGCAAGATGCTCTCACTGCGCTACCTGCACATCCGCTGGTCCAAGACCGGCGTGCTCGACCACCTGCTCGACAGCTATATCGCGCGCACCCGGCGCGACCCGATCGGTTTCGAGGATTGGGTTGCCACCGAATACGACCACCGCGTGATCCAGTCGCAATTCGACGCGGGCCAAAAACCGGCAGGCAATCCATGACCCCGCCCCGCACCGGCTGGCAAACCCGCAGCTACCTGCTGCTCAGCCATGCAATGCCCCTCTTCGCCCCCGATATCCTGCGCCGCAGGCTGAAACGCGGCCGCGAAGACCCCGCCCGCTGGCAGGAGAAACTCGGGCACGCCACGCAACCGCGCCCCCAAGGCCAACTCATCTGGCTCCATGCCGTCGGCCTTGGCGAGGTCATGGCCCTGCGCGGCCTCATCGGTGCGATGTCCGCCATCGACCCCGCGCTCCACTTCCTGATCACCTCCACCGCCCGCTCCTCCGCGCAGGTGATCGGCGCCAACCTGCCCGCCCGGACCCGGCACCAATACCTGCCCATCGACGCGCCGCGCTACCTCGGGCGGTTCCTCGGCCACTGGCAGCCAAACCTCTCGATCTGGGCCGAACAGGATCTCTGGCCCGGCGCCATCAACGCCTGCCAGCGTCGCGGTATCCCCCTCGCCCTCATCAATGCCCGCATGAACGCCGACGCTTTTCAGCGACGCGCCCGCCTGCGCGGCCTCGCGCGCGACACGCTCTCACGCTTCCGGCTCATCACCGCGCAAGACGCCCAGACCGCCAGCCACCTGCGCGCCCTCGGTGCCGACAGCGTGCAGGTCAGCGGCAGCCTCAAATCCGCCGCCCCCGCCCTCGCCGCCGACCCCAAGGCGCTCGCGGATGCGCGCAAGGCCCTCACCGGTCGCAAACTCTGGCTCGCCGCCTCCACCCATGCCAGCGACGAAGCGGTGGCGCTCGCCACTCAGCGCAGCCTTGTCCGGCATGACCCCGCATGGCTGCTGATCCTCACCCCACGCGACCCCGCCCGCGCCACACAAATCCAGTCGCAGGCGCAAACCCACGGCCTCGCCAGCGCCCTGCGCTCTACCCATCAGACTCCCGACAGCACGCATTCCATCTGGATCGGCGATACATTCGGCGAGCTTGGGCTCTGGTACCGGCTCGCCCCCACCGCCCTGATCGGCGGCAGCTTTGGGTCCACCGGCGGGCATAACCCCTGGGAGGCGGCGGCGCTTGGCTGTGCCATCCTGCACGGCCCAAACACCGCCAATTTCGCCAGTGACTACAGCACGCTCCACGCCGCCGACGCCGCCCGCGAGGTCGGCGCGGACAGTCTGACAGCCGCCCTCACCGACCCCGGCCTTGCCGTCATGGCCACGCGGGCACAGGCACTGGTGACAGCCGGACAAGACAGCCTCGCGCCAATGGCCCGCACCCTCTGCGGCATGGCAACCCCATGAAACTGCGGCTGTTCCTGCTCGGCTACAGCCTGCTCTGGCACCTCCTGCTGCCGCTCATTCTGCTCTACCTTTGGCACCGGGGGCGCAAGGACCGGCGCTACCGACAGCACCTCGGCGAACGCTTCGGACATTACCCTCTGCCTGTCCAAGACTGCATCTGGGTCCACGGCGTCAGCCTTGGCGAAACCCGCTCTGCCGTGCCGCTGATCCGGGCCATGCTCGACCGGGGCGACCGGATCGTCACCACCCATTTCACCCCGACCGGACGACGCGAGGCCGAATCGGTCTTTGCCGCCGACATCGCCGCAGGCCAACTCCGCGCCGTCTGGGTCCCGTTCGAGACCACCTGGGCCTACCGCCGTTTTTTCCGCGCCTTCACCCCCCGCTTCGGTCTGGTGATGGAGATCGAAATCTGGCCCCGGATGATCTTTGCCGCCAAACGCGCCAAAATCCCGCTCTTCATGTGCAACGCGCAATACCCCTCCAAATCGCTGGCCCGCGACAGCGCACGCTTCCCCCTGCGGCAGGCGCTGATGCGCGGTTTCGCCGGGGCGCTGGTCAAATCCGATCTGCAGGCCACCCGTTTCGCCTCAGTCGGCGTGCGCAACATCGCGGTCACCGGCGAACTCCGCTTCGATCAGCCGATCCCGCCCGCCCTGCTGATCGCCGGCATCGCCGCGCGGCACTGGCTCGGCGCCACGCACCGGCGCGTCATCACCATCGCCAGCGCGGTCGAGGGCGAGGATGCGACCTACCTCAGCGCCATCCGCGCACTGCAGGCGCATCACCGCGCGCAAAACCTGACAGCACCGCTGTTCATCTACGTCCCACGCCGGCCCGAACGCTTTGACTCGGTCAATGACACGCTCACCCAGGCGGGCCTCCACGTCCTGCGACGCAGCACCACCTTCGGCACCGGCCTTGACCCCGCCACAGGGTCCGCCACAGGGCTCGCCGCCCCCGCAACACCCGACATCCTGCTCGGCGACTCGCTGGGAGAGATGTATTTCTACCTCGCCATGGCCGATCAGGTCATCGTCGGCGGCGGCTTCAACCCCAAAGGCGCGCATAACATCATCGAGCCGCTGGCCCTGCGCAAACCCGTGCTGACCGGGCCGCATATCGACACCATCGAATACCCGATGACCGAGGCGCTGGCCGCCGGTGTGGCGCAAAGCGTGGCTGACGCAGCAGCACTCGCCGCCGCCCTGATCGCCAACCACCCGGTGACCGACGCGCAGATCGACGCCTTCTTTGACGCCCACGCCGGGGCCACCGCGCGCACCCTTGCCGCCCTGCCGGACCTGCTCACGACATAACACCTTGCAGCGGCGCGCGCGGCCCCGATACTGCCGCCATGATCGAATGGCAGGATGAGGCGGTGGTGCTGGCCCTGCGGCCACATGGAGAGACCTCGGTCATTGCCGAGGTCTTTACCCCCCTGCACGGGCGGCACGCTGGCATCGTGCGCGGCGGCACCAGCCGCAAGATCGCACCCATATTGCAACCCGGCGCACAGATCGCCGTGGTCTGGAAGGCGCGGCTCGAGGATCACCTGGGCTCTTTTACGGTCGAACCCGTCCGCTCGCGCGCCGCGATGGCCATGGCCGACCGTCTGGCCCTCGCTGGTCTCAACGCAGTCACGGCGCTGCTCTCGGTCGTCATGGCCGAACGCGACCCGCACCCCGCCCTTTACGCGCGCAGCGTCGACCTGCTCGACCTTCTGGATCAGGGCGAGGTCTGGCCGCTGGCCTATCTGCAATGGGAACTGGCCCTGCTCGAAGAAATGGGCTTCGGCCTCGACCTCAAGACCTGTGCGGTCACCGGCACGACCGAGGGGCTGGTCTACGTCTCGCCCCGCTCCGGTCGCGCAGTCAGTGCTGCAGGCGCAGGTGAGTGGGCCGACCGGATGTTGCCCCTGCCCCCGGTGCTGCGCGGCGAAGGCGACGCTGACCTGCCCGATATTCGCGCCGCCCTCACCACCACCGGCTATTTCATCGAACACCAGCTCATGCGCGGCTCTGGCGACAGGCTCCTCCCCGCGGCCCGGCAAAGGCTCCTCGCGGTGCTGGCGCGGTCCTGACCGGCACAAAGCCGCCCGCACAGAAATCCGGTCTTGCGACATGCCGTGTCGTGTCTGGTGCAGACCGCAGGCCCCGCGTAAGGGACCAAAGCACAAGTCCTGCCGAAAGCCGTCATGTTTACCCCCCGCTCCCCGCTTTACCTCTCGCACGCGCCCACGCCGCGGGTCGAACATTTCGCCCTGCTCGCCGGGATCGAGGCCGGCGTGCGCGGCATCATCCTCTCGGTCATGCCGCTGGCACTCTACCGGGCCTTTGGCGACGCAGGAATCGTATCGGGCATCTATTTCGCCGTCGGCATCGCCTCGCTCTTTTGCGGGCTGATGGTGCCCTACATGACCCGGTTCATCCCCCGGCGCTGGATGTTCACGCTGGGGGGGGTCCTCTACCTCATCGGCATGGCACTGGCGGTGACCGGCCTGCCGATGTTCAAGGCCGCGTCGCTTATGGTCAACGCCTTCGGCACCGTCACCTTCTCCGTCTGCCTGAACGCCTATATCCTTGATTACATCACGCGCTCGGAACTCGGGCGCAACGAATCCACCCGCATGGTCTATAGCGCGGCCAGCTGGACCATCGGACCTGTTGCCGGGGTCTGGCTCTTCAACTGGTGGGAACCGGCCCCGTTCATCATCGCCGCAGGCTTTGCCGTGGCGCTCATCGCGGTGTTCTGGAAACTGCGGCTCGGCAATGGCAAACAGATCAGCCGGGCGCGCGGCCCCGCCCCCAATCCACTGGCCTTTCTCGACCGGTTCCGGCGGCAACCCCGGCTCATCGCAGGCTGGCTCTTTGCGGTGATCCGCTCCAGCGGCTGGTGGGTCTATGTCGTCTATCTGCCGATCTACGCGATCCAGAACGGTCTGGGCGAAACCATCGGCGGCCTATCGCTCTCGCTCTCCAACGGGCTCCTGTTCATCACCCCGCTCATGCTGCGGCTGGTTCACAAGACATCGGTCCGCTTCGCCGTGCGCGGCACCTTCGCCTTCACCGGCGCACTGTTTCTGGTGGCATGGATTGTGGCACCGCTGCCGTGGCTCGTCGTCGCAGCCATGCTCATCGGCTCGATCGGCCTCGTCATGCTCGACGTCTGCGGCAGCCTGCCGTTCCTGATGGCGGTCAAACCGTCCGAACGCACCGAAATGGCAGCGGTCTATTCCAGCTTCCGCGACGTTTCCGGCATCCTCACCCCCGGCGTCGCCTGGCTCGTGCTCCTCGTCTCCCCCGTCGCGGGCGTGTTCGGCGCCTGCGGCCTCGGCATGTTCGCCGCATGGGCCATCGCAGGCCGGCTCCACCCCCGCCTCGGCGCCGCCAAACCTGCGCTCTAGTCGAGCAAGCGGCGCGCGATCACCTGCGCCTGAATCTCCGCTGCACCTTCAAAGATATTCAGGATCCGCGCATCGCACAGGATCCGGCTGATCTTGTATTCCAGCGCGAACCCGTTACCGCCATGTATTTGCAGCGCATTATCGGCACAGGCCCATGCCACCCGCGCACCCAAGAGCTTGGCCATCCCCGCCTCCAGATCGCAGCGCCGCCCGGCATCCTTTTCGCGCGCCGAAAAATACGTCAGCTGCCGCGCCAGCATGATCTCCACCGCCATCATCGCAATCTTGCCCGACACGCGCGGAAACGCCACCAGCGGCTTGCCAAACTGCTTGCGGTCGCGCGCATATTGCAGGCCCACATCCAGCGCCGATTGCGCCACGCCGATTGCACGGGCAGCGGTCTGAATCCGGGCCGATTCAAACGTCTGCATCAACTGCTTGAAGCCGCGGCCTTCCTCCCCGCCCAGCAGGTTTTCGGCCTTCACCTTGAACCCGTCGAACGCCAGCTCGTATTCCTTCATCCCGCGATACCCCAGCACGCCAATCTCGCCGCCGGTCATCCCCGGCGTCGGAAACGGCGCGGCATCAGTCCCCGGCACCTTCTCGGCCAGAAACATCGACAGCCCGCGATAATCGGTGCTCGCGGGATCGGTCCGGGCGAGCAGCGTCATCACATGCGTGCGCGCGGCATGGGTGATCCAGGTCTTGTTGCCGGTCACCACATACTCATCGCCCACACGCTGCGCCCGCGTGCGCAGCGCACCCAGATCGGATCCGGTATTGGGCTCGGTAAACACCGCC
>Ga0105054_10005341_pt1 | contig 18552 bp, 19 predicted proteins | sample BON02_FD_78091 | JGI IMG/M metagenome (GOLD analysis project Ga0105054, IMG submission 78091) | Freshwater microbial communities from Lake Bonney liftoff mats and glacier meltwater in Antarctica - BON-02 (megahit assembly) | ecosystem: Environmental > Aquatic > Freshwater > Ice > Glacier...
ATCGCCACCACACGCGGGTCGATCACCACATAAAACAGCGGCTTGAAGCCTCTGGCTTCCACCTGGGGATGCACTTCTTTGGTCCAGGCCGCTGAGTTCACCAGGTTGACGAAGCGCTGGTTTGATCCGCAGAAGTACGGAAGATTGATCAGGTCCGTCACAGGCGCGAACGGTGCGAAATTCGAAATGGAGTGCTGGGCCGCCTGGATCGTGCCCTCTTGAACCTTCTGTGCCAGCGCGCCACCGGAGCCCAGTTGGCCGGCTGGCGCCAGACGCACGTAAACCTTGCCGCGGGTCGCGTTCTGGATGTTTTCCTTGAAGTCGCGCTGCATGATCGGGTAGCTGCGCGACGCGCCGAGCTGGTAGGCGGAGGCGATCGTCATCACATGTTTGGCCGCTTTCTCACGGTCTGACTCTTCGTTGCGGCTTTGCGCCACCGCAGCGGGCGAAAACAAGGTACCGCCAGCGGCGGCCAACGCTGCAACAGTGAAGCCGCTGGCCTGGGCCACCCGGAGAAACTGGCGGCGCTCGGCGCCCACCTGGGTCTTGTCAGAATTCTTCTCGACGTTGAATATATTTTTCATGGCTGTCTCCTTTTGGGTGGTGGAATTGGCGGGGTGGATGCCGGCTTTGACTTGTTCAGGCACCTGAACAGTGCGGGCTCTTTTTTTGCGCAGCGGTGAGAGCATTCAGTTTTTGGGTGGTGCGCAACCCCCTTTGCTGACCTGGGTGCTGCCCTTGTCTGCCTCGGCTTTGGCCGCCTTTGCCTGTGCCTCGCGTGCCAGCGTGCCCGCAACGAACAGAATGACCGCAACCAGCAGGACCAGCATCTCGCTGACATCACCCATCCAGGGCTTGCGTGCCAGCGGTCCGCCGAACAAAACGTTCAGGAAATAGATCGCAAAGGCGAACAACGAAAGCCCGAAGGCGACATTGCCAACAGTCTGCGGTCTTGACATGGTCACAGTGCAATCCTCATGGTTGGGTGGGCAGCGCATGCGAGACAGAGGCGCTTCGATACGCTGGCGCTCAGCACTCAGCACTCAGCACTCAGCACTCAGGCAGAGCCTCGCTGCAGATTGCAAGCGCTTGCATTTAATGTGATGTGATCAACTTCACATGTCAACCGAAACTACCCTGGGTTGTCCGCAATTTAGGGAAAGTACCTAGGAATAGACCTGCAAGGGCTTGCAGTTTCAAAGGCGTTTTCGTGCGCTTGTGGCATGCTCAATGGGATGAAAAAGCGCACGACACTGGAAGATGTGGCGAAGGCCGCAGACGTATCCACCGCCACAGTTTCGCGCGTGCTCAGCAAGCCCGAGTTGGTGCGCGCCAGCACGCGCGAGCAGGTGATGGCTGCGGTGCGCCAGCTCGATTACCAGCCCGACGCCGCTGCACGAGCGCTGGCTTCCGGCCGGACGCACACTGTGGGCTGCGTCATCCCCACGCTGGACCACGCCATCTTTGCGCGCAGCACGCAAGCCATGCAAACCACGCTGGCGCGCGCCGGCTACCAGCTGCTGGTGGCCAGTCACGATTACGACCCAGCGATCGAATTCGAGGTGGTGCGGGTGCTGCAGCAGCGTGGCGTGGACGCGCTGGTGCTGGTCGGTACCGACCACGCATCCGGTCTGTGGAAGGCACTGCACGCCTGGAACAAGCCCACCCTCCTTACGTGGTCGTGCGACCCCCGTCTGCCTTCCGTCGGCTTTGACAACGAAGCTGCCGCCCAGATGGCCACCGAGCACCTGCTGTCACTTGGTCACCGGCGCATCGGCGTGATCTCAGGTCTCACCTCTCACAACGACCGCGCGCGCAGCCGGATCGAAGGCGTGCGTCAGGCCCTAAAACGGGCGGGTCTCGAGCTGCTGCCGAGCCTGTTGACCGAGCAGGTGTTCAACCTCGACGGTGGCCGAACAGGATTGCGCGCCCTGATGGCGGCACGCCATCCACCCACTGCGATTTTCTGCGGCAACGATCTGCTTGCCACCGGCGCCTTGCTCGAAGCGCAGCGCATGGGTCTGAGGGTGCCGCGCCAGCTCTCGATCTGCGGCATCGACAACCACGAGCTGTCTGAGGCGATCAACCCAGGCCTGACCACCATCCACCTGCCAACGCAGGATCTCGGCCGCATCACGGCCAACAGCGTGCTCTCGGCAATCGCGGGCAACACGATCGCCGCAAAGTCGCTGCTGCCATTCGAGCTGGTGGTGCGTGGCAGCACCGCTGCAGTGCCAAAGTAGCCAAGAAAAACGCGCTCAGCGCGCAAGCAGATCGCGCCATACGGCGCTCAGTCTTGGCGTGGCAGCTGCAATCTTCGCCGACTGCGGCTGCGGCAGCCCGTCGAGCGTGGGCACCTCGCCACCCGCCTCACGGGTCAGCAACACGCCAGCCGCCGCGTCCCAGGCGCCCATGCCGCGTTCCCAGAACAAATCGACCCGCCCTGCGGCCAGATAGGCCAGGTCCAGTGCCATGCTGCCGCTGCGTCGCGCGCCCGCCAGCGCGCCCAGCACGCGGTCCAGCTGCTCCACGTAGGTGGGCAAGAAGCCGGCGTGCGGCTTGGGAGACACGGTGACGGCCACCCCATCAAGCAGGTGCCGTATCGACCCAACTTGCAGGGGCTGTCCGTTGCAATGCGCCCCAAGACCACGCACCGCGTTGAACGGCTCGCCGCGCACCGGGGCCACCACACACAGCCCGCCAGCGGCTCACCGCTCTGTACCAATGGCAGCGACACCGCGCGGTGCGGCAGGTCGCGCAGGAGATCGATGCTGCCATCGATCGGGTCGCCCACCCCTGCGCACCAACCGCACCGCCCTCCTCGTCCAGAAAGCCATGGTCGGGGTAGGCCAGGGCAATGCGCTGTCGGATGTGTTGCTCCAACTCGGTATCAAGCGCACTGAGCCAGTCACCAGCGGCCTTCTCCTGCACCGTTGCGCCGCGCCCGGCCTGGCACACGCGATCATTGGCCTGCAGCGTCAGGGCCTCGGCAAAGCAGTGCAGTCCGACCAGCGATTCGCTCATGTTGGTGCTCTGGCCGAGCTCACGAACTCGTGAGCCCGGGTATCGATGATGGAGACGCGCCACTCTGCCGGCTGCCGGTCAAATGTGCGCGCCACGCGCACCACGCGCAGCACCGGTGAGCCCACTGGCAGCTGCAGCAGCGCGGCGCTGGCGGTGTCTGCCGCCTCGGCGCGCGCACGCTCGTCGGCCCCCACCACGGTGACGCCAAACGCGCGTTGATAAAGCTCGTAAATAGTCCCGGGCCGCTGTTCAAACTGCTCCCGGGTCAGGCGGGGAAACAGCGCACCGTCCAGCGTTATGCGGTCGTGCACCACCGGTCGCCCTTGAAGCGAGAGCAGGTTTTCAATGCGCAGAACCCGCGCCGCGCCGCGCAGCCCGAGTGCCTGGGCTTCATCTGCGCTGGCGCGCGCAGCCTCAAACGCCAGCATTCGGATCTGAGGAAACTCGCGGGTGCCATCTCGTCCTTCGATCTTGAAGAACTGATACATGAAGCGGTCGTTGTCCAGCTGGCCCACAAAGGTACCCCGGCCCTGCTGACGAAGCAACACATGGTCGACCACCAGCTCATCCACCGCGCGCCGCAGCGTGCCGATGGACACCTCGAAGCGCTGCGCCAACTCGGATTCGTTGGGCAAGGCCTTGCCCAACTGGAATTTTCCCGATTGAATGTCGGCGATGAGTTCGCGCTTGACCTGGCGGTAGAGAGCCGTCATAAAACACCAGACCGAGCCAAATTAAACATGGCGCGATTTTATGCAGGCTCAATGCATGGGCTTCATGCCGCAGCACTTGGCAACCGCCAGACCTTTGCAGGCCGCCTGCAGCTTGGCCAGGCAGGCCTTGGGGTCTTCTCCAGCCTCCAGACACTGGGCCGCTTCGCCTTAGGCGGGGGTCACGGCGCGGTGCCGCTCAATGCCTTTCTTCAGATCCTTCTCAATGCGCTGAGCCGAAGCCGCTGCGCTAAACGCCCAGAGGCAGGGCGCCCCAAACAGCATTCACACCTTGCCATGTCATCCGCCCACCAGAAAGGCCGGCTGACCCGACGCAACAGAATGATTCGTCCCGGATCGACCATCGATCAAAAGACCACCAAACCCGTTAAGTCACCCCAGCGTCGGCCGCGCTGTGGATCGCACAAGACCGGGCCGTACACTGCGCGCCCTGGGCCGTCTGGTCCGCTGGAGACGCTTTGCCTTTCAACCACCTGCTGCTCGGGCTGGCCGTCGTGTTCGTCTGGGGCACCAATTTTGTGGTGATCCGCTGGAGTCTGGACGGTCTGCCGCCGTTCCTGCTCGCCACCCTGCGGTTTGCCTTTTCTGCCCTGCCGTGGATGCTGTTCATGCCGCGCCCACCCGTGCCCTGGAGCAGGATGGCCGCGTTTGGCATGCTGCTGGGCGTGGGCCAGTTTGCGCTGCTGTTCCTGGCCATGCGCAGCAGTATTTCGCCCGGCATGGCCTCGCTGGTTATTCAGATGCAGGTGTTTTTCACCATCGGGCTGTCGTTGCTAATCTGGCGCGAGCCGCTGCGCCTTTATCAGGCGCTGGGCCTGCTGCTGGCCGTGGGTGGGTTGGCTGTGATCGCCAGCCACCTCAACGCTTCGGTCACCGCCACAGGGGTGGCGGTCGTGCTTGTCGCCGGCTTCTTCTGGGCCTGCGCCAATCTCGTGGTGAAGTCAGTCGGGCGCGTCAACATGCTGCATTTTGTGGTCTGGAGCAGCGCCTTCGCCGTGCCGCCGCTGTTTGCTCTGTCCTGGTGGCTGGAAGGCTCGCCGTCGATGATGTTGGGTGTGGTGCAGCAAACCAGCCTTGCGGTGTGGGCGACGGTCCTTTGGCAGGCGCTAGGAAATACCCTGTTTGGCTACGGCGTGTGGAACTGGCTGCTCTCGCGCCATCCAGCCGCTCTGGTCGCGCCCATGGCATTGCTGGTGCCGGTGTTCGGCATGAGCGCATCGGCGCTGGCGCTCGGTGAGCCACTGCCGCCCTGGAAGCTACAGGCCGCACTGTTGGTGCTGGCCGGGCTGGCGGTGATTGTTCTTTTGCCCCGTTTGCAAACCTACCGGGCTTCGCGCAAGTCAGGCTGACATGCGTGTGGGTCCAGCCGAACGATGCCCGGGTGAACCAAAGCGGGGAGGTTTCCTCCGCAGGCAGTGACCCGCTCGATGACGCAGAGCAGGTAGGGTTCTACTTCATCAAGCGCACAAATGTCTTGCGAAACTTCGCCACCTTGGGCGCCGCCACCGCCATGCAATAGCCCTGGTGCGGGTTGCGCTCGAAGAAGTCCTGGTGGTATTCCTCGGCCACAAAGTAGTTCGTCACCGGTACCAACTCGGTAACGATGGGCGAGCCAAATGCGTTGTCGGCTGTGAGCTCGTCGATCAAGGTTTGCGCGACGCTGCGTTGCTCGTCGTTGCTGAAATAAATGCCACTGCGGTACTGCGTGCCCACGTCGTTGCCCTGGCGATTGAGCGTTGTCGGATCGTGGATCACGAAGAAAATTTCCAGGATCTCGCGCGTGCTGATTTTGGCTGGATCGTAGGCGAGCTTGACCACCTCGTTGCACCCGGTGCGCCCGGTACAGACCTGCTCGTAGGTGGGCGCGGTTTCCTGGCCATTGCTGTAGCCAGATTCGACATCGGTGATGCCTTTGACCGTCACGTACACCGCTTCGGTGCACCAGAAGCAGCCGCCGCCGAGCACCATGGTCTGCATGTTGTTGGTGTCTTGGGTCATGGTGTTCTCCTCGTTGATGAATGCTCTTACTTTATGCTGGCTGCGCCGCAGCGTGGACCACCTGCAGAAATGCCCCCAGCGCTGGGCTTTGTTGCGCGCTCGCGCTGCGGGCTGCGTGCCACAGGCATTGGGTTTCATATGGCGGGGTGTCCATATCCAGCGGGACAAACACCGCCCCTGGCACGCCGGCCGACTGTAGCGCCGCTGGCACCAGACCCACACCCAACCCCTGTGACACCACCGAAACCACGCTCAGCCAATGCCGCAGCTCGTAGCGCTGCTCAGGTGCAAAACCAACGCCTGCACACAGACCGAGGATGCGGTCATGATAGTCAGGCGAAACAGCGCGCGTCACCATGGCAAACGGCTCGCCAGCGAGAGCCTTCAAGGCCAAGCGCCGCTTGCGCGCCAGCGGGTGCGAAGCCGGTAAGCAGGCGACAAATGGCTGGCTTGACACCAGAATCTGGCCAAACCCTGGTGGCACGCGCGTGGTGTGCACAAAGCCCAGATCGAGCCGATCGTGGTGCAGGTCGATCAGTTGGTCGCTTGAACTCATCTCGCGCAACACCAGCCGCAAGCGGGGGTTGGCCGCCGTGAACGCCTGCAGCATTTGCGGCAACCCTCGGTACAGCACCGTGCCGGCAAAGCCCACCCGCAGGCTGCCGCTCACGCCCTTTGCCACCTCGCGGGCTTCGCGCGCAGCCTGCGCCGCCTGTTCCAGCAGCAAGCGAGCTTGCGGCAAAAAAGCCATGCCAGCGGCAGTGAGTGCCACGCCGCGGCTGTTGCGGGCAAACAGCTGCGCGCCCACCGACGCTTCGAGCTGCTGCATGTTGAGTGAGAGCGGCGGCTGGGTCAGGCCCAGGCGTGAAGACGCGCGGCCGAAATGCAGCTCCTCGGCGAGCACCAAAAAATACCGCAAATGCCGAAATTCCATGAATATGTTTTTTGTATCGCTGAATACAGGATCAATATTAGACAAGTATGCCAACGCGGGGGACAATATTGCATCGATAACATTCCACCGGAGACGTCCCCCATGCTTTCCCCCATCAAAGTCAACACCAAAGCCAGCTTCAGCTGGGAAGATCCGTTTCATCTCAGCGCCCAGCTCAGCGACGACGAGCGCCAGGTGATGGACGCTGCACGCGCCTACTGCCAAGAAAAACTGCTGCCCCGCGTCACCGAGGCCTTTCGCCACGAGAAGACCGACGTCGCCATTTTTCGGGAAATGGGGGCGCTCGGCCTGCTCGGCGTAACCATCCCCGATCGGTACGGCGGCAGCGGACTGAATTACGTTTGTTACGGCCTGGTAGCGCGCGAGGTTGAGCGGGTTGACTCGGGTTATCGCAGCATGATGAGTGTGCAAAGTTCGCTTGTGATGGTGCCCATCAACGACTTCGGCACCGAAGAGCAAAAGCAGAAATACCTGCCCAAACTGGCCACGGGCGAATGGATCGGCTGCTTCGGCCTGACCGAACCCGACCACGGCTCCGACCCAGCCAGCATGGTCACCCGCGCCAAGAAGGTGGCCGGTGGTTACAGCTTGAGCGGCTCCAAGATGTGGATCTCCAACAGCCCGATCGCCGACGTGTTCGTGGTTTGGGCCAAGGACGATGAAGGCGCTATCCGCGGCTTCATCTTGAACAAAGGCGCCAAAGGCCTGAGCGCTCCGGCGATCCACAGCAAGGTTGGCCTGCGCGCCAGCATCACCGGCGAAATCGTGATGGACGGTGTGTTTTGCCCCGAAGAAGACGCCCTGCCGGATGTGCGCGGCCTGAAAGGTCCATTTACCTGTCTAAACAGCGCGCGATTTGGCATCGCCTGGGGCGCGCTCGGCGCAGCGGAAGATTGCTTTTTTCGCTCACGCCAGTACGTGATGGACCGTAAGCAGTTTGGCCGCCCACTCGCCGCCAACCAGCTGATCCAGAAAAAGCTGGCCGATATGTTGACCGACATCAGTCTGGGCCTGCAAGGTTGCCTGCGCCTGGGCCGCATGAAGGACGAAGGTATTGCCTCGGTGGAACTCACCAGCATCTTGAAGCGCAACAGCTGTGGCAAGGCACTCGACATCGCCCGCCTGGCGCGCGACATGATGGGTGGAAACGGCATCAGCGACGAATTTGGTGTGGCACGCCATCTGGTCAACTTGGAGGTGGTGAACACCTACGAGGGCACACACGATGTACACGCGCTGATTCTTGGCCGGGCGATCACCGGGATTGCCGCGTTCTCGAACTGATCGGGCTTCGTCCTCACCGCGACAAGGGCTGCCAAGGCAGCCCTTTTTTTGTTGGCAGGTTTCAGCAGCAAAGACGAGCCGACGCCGCTGGCTCGGCGTCTCGACAAGAATTACACGCTCAATGCAAAAGATGCCTGCAATCGGGAGCCTCAGCTGCCGTTGACAATCGCTTGAACCTGCTCTTTTAGCTTGGGGCTGGCGTGGAAAGTGACCACGCGGCGCGCCTTGATGGCAACCGGTTCGCCGGTGCGCGGATTGCGGCCCGGGCGCGGCGCCTTGGTGCGAATCTGGAAGTTGCCGAATCCAGATATCTTCACATCGATTCCGTCGACCAGGCTGTCGGTCACCAGGTCAAAAAACGCATCGATCATGTCCTTGGACTCGCGCTTGTTCAAGCCGATCTGCTCAAACAACAGATCGGCCAGCTGCGCTTTGGTCAGCGTCGGGGTTGCCAGGGTTTCAACAGCGAGTTCCATGGACCTTCTTTCTTTTTTTGGTGGATCAGCTGCGCAAACGCGCCGCCACGCGCTGCTGCAAGGCATTGAGTATGGCGAGCACCGTGGCCTCGATTTGCTCTTCGGTCAGGGTCGCGTCGTTGCGGCTTAGCACCAGACGCACCGCGAGGCTTTTCTCGTCTGCCGCCAGAGCACCGCCGTCGGCTTGCTTTTTAGGCCGATAGACGTCGAACAGCACCGCGTCGCGCAGCCAGGGGCTGGCGGGGGCGCGAACCGCGTCCATCACAGCGGCATGGGAAACAGATTCTTTGACCACGATGGCCAGGTCGCGCTCCACCAGCTGGTGACGACTGACCGGCTGAAACACTGGAATCTGCCGAGCAAGAACCGCTTCCAGCGCCAGCTCAAAAACAACCGGAGCGTGGGGCAGATCGTATGCCTGGCGCCATTTGGGGTGCAGTTCGCCAACATGGCCAACGCATTCCCCCAGAAGCCAGACCGACGCACAGCGGCCCGGGTGCATCGCCGGATGCTCGTCACGTTGGAAGTCGGCCTGTCTTGGGGCCAGCAGCGCTTGGACATCTCCTTTGGCATCGAAAAAATCGGCGCTGCGATCGCTTGCACCCCACTGCAGCGCCTTCACCGAGCCGTAAGCCAGGCCGGCCACCCGCATGGGCTGGTGGAAACCGGCCACGGTGGTGTCGCTGTCAACGACCGAGGCGTCTTTGAAAAACGCGCGACCCAGTTCGAACAAACGCACGCGCTCGGCCTTGCGGCCCAGGTTGAACTTAAGCACCCCCACCAGGCTGCCCAGCAGCGAGGAGCGCATCACGCCCATCTGGCTGGCGATTGGATTGAGCAGCTTGATCGGGTCGAGGTTGCCCGCCAGCTCCCGCTCCCAGCGCTCCTCGACAAAGCTGAAATTGATGGTTTCCTGATAACCGAGCTGGGCGAGTTGCCGGCGCACGGCAAACGGCCCGCGCTGCGCTTCGGTGCGGATCTTGGCGGTGATGGGGGCCAGCGGTGGCGTGTGCGGCAGCTGTTCGTAGCCAACAACCCGGATCACCTCCTCGATCAAGTCTTCTTCTATCTGCAGATCGAAGCGGAACGTGGGCGGCACCACGGTGACTGTGCCCTCCCCTTCCGTCACCAACAAGCCCAGGCGGCGCAGTGCGCCGGCGCACTGCGCCTGCGTGAGTTGCATGCCGATTACCTTCACCGCGCGCGCCACGCGCAGCGTCACCGGCTTGGCTTCGGGCACGGCCAGCGTCTGGTCGTCCATCGGGCCGGCCTCTCCACCGCAAATGTCCAGCACCAGCTGGGTGATGCGCTCCACGTGTTCCACCGTGGTCGATGGATCCACGCCACGCTCAAAACGGTGACCGGCATCGGTGTTGAAGTTGAAACGGCGCGAGCGCCCGGCGATCGCTTTGGGCCACCAGAACGCGGCTTCGATGAAGATGTTTCGGGTGTCGTCCGAGACAGCGGTGGCGTCGCCACCCATGATGCCGGCCAGCGACTCCACCGCCTGCTCGTCGGCAATCACGCCCACCTGCGCGTCCACCGCCACTGTGCTGCCATTGAGCAGCTTGAGCTGCTCGCCCGGCCGACCCCAGCGCACCTGCAGGCCGCCGTGGATCTTGTCGAGGTCAAAAATGTGCGAGGGGCGGCCGAGCTCGAACATCACGTAGTTCGAGATGTCAACCAGGGGCGACACGCTGCGTTGGCCGCAACGCACCAGGCGGTCCACCATCCAGGCCGGTGTTGGCACGCGCGTGTTCACGCCGCGCACCACCCGCCCACTGAAACGCCCGCAAAGATCGGGCGCCAGGACGCTTACCGCCAGCTGGTCAGCGATCTGCACCTCCACCGCAAGAGATTGGGGTTGCTGAAGCGGCGCGCCGGTCAGCGCCGACAGCTCGCGCGCAATGCCATAAACGCTCAGGCAATGCGCCAAGTTGGGCGTGAGCTTGAGCGTGAACAGCATGTCGTCCAGCGCCAGCTGCTCGCGAATGTTGCGGCCCACCACCGCATCAAGGCTCAGCTCCAGCAAACCGCCGTGGTCCTCGGAGAGTTTGAGCTCACGCGCCGAGCACAGCATGCCCTGGCTTTGCACGCCGCGCAGCTTGCCCACATGAATCGTGAACGGCTTGCCGTCCTCACCGGGCGGCAACTCGGCGCCCACCGTGGCGCAGGGCACCAAAATGCCGACGCGGGCGTTGGGCGCGCCGCACACGATGGTCAGTGGCTGGGGGTGGCCCACGTCCACCTGACACACGCGCAGGCGATCGGCATCGGGATGCTGCTCGGCCGTCAGGATGCGGCCCACCACCACCCCAGAAAAAGGCGGCGCCGCAGGGGTCAGCCCTTCCACTTCCAAGCCCGCCATGGTCAGCGTGTCGGCCAGTTGTTGACTGGTCAGCAGTGGGTTGCAAAAGCTGCGCAACCAGGATTCGGGAAATTGCATGGTGTCTTGTCGAGTGGGTCAGCGGAACTGCGAAAGGAAGCGAACATCGCCATCAAAAAACAGACGCAGGTCGTTCACCCCGTAACGCAGCATGGTGAGCCGGTCCGGCCCCATACCAAAGGCAAAACCGATGAAGCGCTCAGGGTCCAGCCCCATGTTGCGCACCACGTTCGGATGTACCTGTCCCGAGCCCGCCACCTCCAGCCAGCGCCCAGCCAGAGGGCCGCCTTGGAACTGAATGTCAATTTCAGCGCTGGGCTCGGTAAATGGGAAAAAACTCGGGCGAAAACGCAGCACCAGATCGTCACTCTCAAAAAAGGAACGGCAAAAGTCAGTGAACACAAACTTGAGGTCTTTGAAGCTCACGTTCTCACCGATCCACAAGCCTTCGCACTGGTGGAACATCGGCGAATGGGTGGCATCGCTGTCTACCCGATAGGTGCGACCGGGTGCGATCACCCGAATTTCTGGCATGCCGTGGCCCGCATCCAACGCCGCCCGGTTGCGCTTCACATGCGACACCGCGTGCCGGATCTGCATCGGGCTGGTGTGCGTACGCAGCAAATTGGGTGCATTCAAACTGCCGCCTTCCACGTAGAAGGTATCGTGCATGGAACGCGCCGGATGGTCTTCGGGCGTGTTCAGCGCGGTGAAGTTGAACCAGTCGGACTCGATTTCTGGACCATCGGCCACTTCAAAGCCCATGGAGCCAAAAATGGTTTCGATGCGCTCAAGGGTCAGGCTAACCGGATGCAAACCGCCTTGGCCGCGTTGGCGTCCAGGCAGTGTCACATCCAGCGCCTCTGCTTGGAGCTGAACAGCCAGCTCGGCGTTGGCCAGCGCCTGGCGGCGCTCGGTCAACGCGCCTTCGATGCCCTGCTTAGCCTGGTTGATGGCAGCGCCGCGCGACTTTTTGTCTTCCACCGGCAAACTGGCCAGGCCCTTCATCAGCTCCGTGATGCGACCCGATTTACCCAGATACTGGGCCTTGGCGTTCTCCAGATCGGCCGGGGTAATGGCTTGCGCGAATGCGGCGCGCGCGCCTTGCGCCAGGGCATCCAACTCGTTCATGGTGGGGCGTGGTGTGCGTTGAAACTAAGAAACAAGAAAAAAGGGCTGAAAGCCATGAGGAATTCCCTCAAGCTTCAACCCCTTTGAGTGACCGTCCCCAAACCGCTTGCACGGCTGGGGCGTCATGAATCAAGCGGCCAACTTGGCTTTGACTTGTTCCACAATGCTGTTGAACGCAGCAACGTCGTTCACAGCCATGTCGGCGAGAACCTTGCGGTCGATCTCGATATTGGCTTTCTTCAGGCCGTTGGCGAACCGACTGTACGTCAGACCGCAAGCGCGTGAGCCGGCGTTGATACGCGCGATCCACAGCCGGCGGAAAACGCGCTTTTTGTTGCGACGATCACGGTAGGCGTACTGGCCCGCTTTCATCACCGCCTGTTTGGCGATGCGATAAACGTTGCCACGGCGACCGCGGAAACCCTTGGCAAGGGCGAGAACTTTTTTGTGGCGGGCGCGTGCCGTTACACCACGTTTGACGCGAGGCATGTGTGACTCCTTTGTTCGTCGTTGATCAAATGCCCATGCCGGGCAGCATCTGCGCCACGTGACCCATATTGGTCGCATGAACAGTGACTGTACCGCGCAACTGGCGCTTGGTCTTGGTGGTCTTCTTGGTCAGGATGTGACGTTTGAAGGCCTGACCGCGTTTAACGGTGCCACCAGGACGAACGCGAAATCGCTTCTTCGCGCTGCTTTTGGTCTTCATTTTGGGCATCTGCATGCTCCTTTTCATTTGTGCTCGTGAGGCGCCGCCAACAACCAGTTGGCGGACTTGTTGGCCCCGAGCCACTTTTGATGAAGCGCCTCGCGGCGCCTCGGTTCGGCCTCAAACTCGCGTCCGAGACCTCGGACCAGCAGGAGACTACCCTGCCCGTCCAATGCTATTTATCTTCAACCATCGAAGCTATCTCAAGCAGATGGTGTACTGCCCTCGGGCACTGGCTTGGGTGTTGCGCTACCCGCTTTCTTGCGCCCAGGCGCAATCATCATGATCATCTGACGTCCTTCCAGCTTCGGAAACTGTTCAACGATGATGATGTCGGCCAACTCGTCGCGAATGCGGTTGAGCAATGCCAAACCAAGATCTTGGTGTGTGATCTCGCGACCGCGAAACCGCAGTGTGATCTTGCACTTGTCACCGTCATCGAGAAAGCGCCGAATGTTGCGCATTTTGATGTTGTAGTCACCGTCATCGGTGCCTGGACGGAACTTGACTTCCTTGATCTCGATGACTGTCTGCTTGGCCTTGGCCTCAGCCGCACGCTTTTGCTCTTGGTACTTAAATTTGCCATAGTCCATCAAGCGACACACAGGTGGCACAGCGGTGGCCGCAATTTCGACCAAATCCACGTCCAGCTCGCCGGCCATGCGCAGCGCTTCGGTCAAACTGACAATACCGAGAGGCTCATTCTCGGGACCATTGAGGCGAACCTCAGGGGCCATGATTTCTCGGTTCAGTCTGTGTGCGCGCTCTTCGCGTTGGCGGCGGTCACGAAAGTTGGTAGCTATGGTGTGTTCCTTGATGTGGGCCAATTAAACAAAAAGACTTTGAGACAAAAAACCCAAAGTCGAACGCAATCGTGCCTCGCGCCGCAGCCGCAGGAGCATCAGCCAAACCGTTTGGAAAATCAAACTTTGGATGAAATGTCTGCCGCAATCAACTGGGAAAAGTTTTCAAGCGCCATGACACCGAGGTCTTTGTTGCCCCGAGCCCGCACAGCCACGGCACCGGCCGCCTTCTCTTTGTCGCCCACGACAAGGATAAAAGGCGGCTTTTGCAACGTGTGCTCTCTTATTTTATACGTTATTTTTTCGTTGCGAAGATCGGTTCCCACCCTAAGCCCTTGATTTTGCAGCGTTCTGACAATTTCACGACAGTATTCTGACTGTGCATCGGTAATATTGAGTACCACTACCTGCACTGGGGACAGCCATACAGGCAAAGCGCCTGCGTGCTGCTCGATCAGGATACCGATGAAACGCTCAAGACTGCCCACGATCGCACGGTGAAGCATGACGGGGTAATGGCGCGCACCGTCCTCCCCCACATATTGCGCGTCCAGCCGCTCGGGCATAGAGAAGTCCACCTGCATCGTGCCGCACTGCCACTGGCGACCGATGGCGTCTTTCAACGTGTACTCGATCTTCGGGCCGTAAAAGGCACCGTCGCCTGGCGATATTTCAAATTCGCAACCCGATCGGCGCAGACTTTCCATGAGCGCATGCTCGGCCTTGTCCCAGCTCTCGTCGCTGCCAATGCGGGCATCCGGGCGCGTCGCCACCTTGTAAATGATGTCGGTGAAGCCGAAGTCTTGGTAGACCTTTTGCAGTAGCGTGGTATAGGCCACGCACTCGGGCAAAACCATCTCTTCGGTACAGAAAATATGGCCGTCGTCCTGCGTGAAGGCCCGCACCCGCATGATGCCGTGCAGGCCGCCACTGGGCTCGTTGCGGTGGCATTGGCCGAATTCGCCGTAGCGCAATGGGAGATCGCGGTAGCTCTTGATGCCCTGCTTAAAGATCAGGAGGTGACCCGGGCAGTTCATCGGCTTTAAGGCGTAGTCGCGCTTTTCACTCTCGGTGGTAAACATGTTGTCACGGTACTTGTCCCAATGGCCGGTCTTCTCCCACAGTGAGCGGTCGATGATTTGCGGCCCCTTGACTTCCTGGTAGCCGTTGTCGCGGTAGACGCGGCGCATGTGCTGCTCCACCTCTTGCCACAGCGCCCAGCCCTTGGGGTGCCAAAACACCGTACCGGGCGAATGCTCGTCTATGTGAAAGAAATCGAGTTCGCGGCCGAGCTTGCGGTGATCGCGTTTTTCCGCTTCCTCCAGCATCGTCAGGTGTTGCTGCAAAGCCTCCTTGCTGGCGAACGCAACACCGTAGATGCGCTGCAGCATCTCGTTGCGGTGGTCGCCACGCCAGTAGGCACCGGCTAACTTCATGAGTTTGAAGTGCCTGAGTTTGCCGGTGCTGGGCACATGCGGGCCACGGCACAGGTCTTCAAAATTGCCTTCCCGGTACAGGCTGACATCTTCGTTGCTCGGGATGCTGGCAATGATTTCGGCCTTGTAATGCTCGCCCATGCCTTTGAAGTACGCCACTGCCTCGTCGCGCGGCAGCACGCGCCGCGCTACCGGTTCGTCTTTTGCCGCTAGCTCGGTCATGCGCTGCTCGATCGCCACCAAATCTTCCGGTGTAAAAGGGCGCTTGTAGGCGAAGTCGTAGAAAAAACCGTGTTCGATCACCGGACCGATGGTGACCTGAGCTTCGGGGAACAGCTCTTTCACCGCGTAGGCCAGCAGGTGGGCGGTGGAGTGACGGATCACCTCCAAACCGTCTGCGTCTTTGGCGGTGACGATGGACAGCCGCGTATCCGCCGTAATTCGGTAGCTGGTGTCGACCACCCGGTCACCGATCTTGCCCGCGAGCGCGGCCTTGGCCAGACCCGAACCGATGGACGCGGCAACTTCAGCCACGGTGACTGGGCCGGAAAATTCGCGCTGGGAACCGTCGGGAAGCGTGATGTGCAACATGAGAAGTCCAGAAAACAAAAAAGCGCGGCAGGGGCCGCGCTGGTGGGATGAGATCGAAAGGAAATCGGGCAGGCGCGAGCTGCAGGCCTTAGCAGGCCAGAAGAAGTTTCTTCTGAGTTCGCGGTGTCATAACCAGATTCCCTTTCTTGCTCTTGGTGTGTTGTCGAAACACCTCGAATTTTCCCACATTCTCGCCAGGTTAAGCATGCCCCAACCCAGGGCGCCGCCGAAACCGCCTTTGCCGGACCGCCAGCGCCGACCCGTGAAAGGGGTGACGCCGCAGGCGGTGCGGGGAGTTGGTCAATCTCTCAATGAAACTGCTCTTCCTCGGTTGAGCCGGTCAGCGCCTTCACACTGGACGAGCCGCCCTGGATTACGGTGGTCACGTCGTCAAAATACCCCGCGCCCACCTCTTGTTGGTGCGACACAAAGGTATAGCCCTTCTCGCGCGCAGCAAATTCCTGCTCCTGCACCATTTCGGTGTAGTGCTTCATGCCTTCGCCCTGGGCGTATGCATGGGCAAACTGGAAGGTGTTGAACCAGTTGATGTGGATGCCAGCCAGTGTGATGAACTGAAACTTGTAACCCAGCGCCGACAGGTCTTCCTGAAATGACGCAATCTGCTTGTCGTTGAGGTTCTTTTTCCAGTTGAACGACGGCGAGCAGTTGTAGCTCAGCAACTTGCCCGGGCAAGCGGCATGCACAGCCTGCGCGAATTCGCGGGCAAAGCCGATGTCGGGTACGCCGGTTTCGCACCACACCAGATCGGCATAGGGCGCGTAGGCCACGCCGCGGCTGATGGCTTGCTCCAGGCCGTTTTTCACGCGGTAGAAGCCTTCAGGTGTGCGCTCGCCGGTCAAGAATGGCTTGTCGTTGTCGTCGTGGTCGCTGGTGATCAGGTTGGCGGCTTCGGCGTCGGTGCGGGCCAGCACGATGGTGGACACCCCCATCACGTCGGCAGCAAAGCGCGCAGAGATCAGCTTCTCGCATGCCTCACGTGTGGGCACAAGCACTTTGCCACCCATGTGGCCGCATTTCTTCACTGCTGCGAGCTGGTCTTCGAAGTGCACACCAGCGGCACCGGCGGCAATCATGTTTTTCATCAGCTCGAAGGCGTTCAACACCCCGCCGAAGCCGGCTTCGGCATCGGCCACGATGGGCAAGAAGTAATCGATGAATTCCTGGCTGCCTGGCTCGACACCGCGACCCCACTGAATTTCGTCGGCGCGTTTGAAGGTGTTGTTGATGCGGCGAACCATGGTCGGTACCGAGTCGTACGCGTAAAGCGACTGGTCGGGGTACATGGTTTCTGACGAGTTGCCGTCGGCGGCGACTTGCCAGCCTGACAGGTACACGGCTTCCAGCCCGGCCTTGGCCTGCTGCATGGCCTGGCCGGCGGTGATTGCGCCAAACGCGTTCACATAGCCTTTCTTGGACGCGCCGTTGATCTTGTGCCACAGCTTTTCAGCACCGCGCTTGGCCAGCGTCTGCTCGATCTGCATGCTGCCGCGCAGGCGCACCACGTCGGCGGCACTGTAGCCACGCTTCACGCCCTTCCAGCGCGGGTTGCTGGCCCAGTCTTTTTCAAGAGCATCTATCTGTTGCTGACGGCTGAGTTGTTGGTTGGCGGATTGGGGCATGAAAGCGACTCCTGAGTTTGATGAGAAGAAAGGCGGCCCCAAGACAAAAGCTGAAAACCGATGTCCTTACTGTAAGTCTTATACAAGACTAAAAGCAAATCTTATGTCTTATATAAGACAATTATTTAATCTATAAAAATCAATGACTTGCCACTGTTATTTCTCCATATGAAAACATATTTATCACATTGAGAAATTTCGTAGCGCTGCCACATTGTTTATTTCATATAGTGATAATTAAAAGCTCATGGCGAAAAATTGCGTCCAAAACGTGTGGCGCCTGCACCGCTACCGCCTTCGGGCATCATTCGCCTCCATGCAGTTCCCGCCAGAGCAACCACCATCCGTGCCGCAACCTGGGTGGTGGCACTTCGCATCGCTGGGCCTGAGCATGGCGCTGGTGGGAAGCTACGTCGCCCTGTCCAAGCCGCTGGTGCTGGTGTTTCCTGTGTTCTTGCTGGCATGGCTTCGGTTTGGCATCGGCGGGCTGGCGATGTGGCGCTGGCTGAAGAAGCCCGCAGACGAGGCGCCTTTGTCGACACACACACGCCGTCTGTTGTTTCTGGAATCACTCCTGGGCAACTTTCTGTTCTCGATCTTCATGCTGTACGGCGTGAGCATGACCACCGCAGTGGGCGCGGGCGTGGTGATGTCGTCGATCCCAGCGGTGGTGGCGCTGCTGAGCTGGCTGTTTTTGCGTGAACGCATCGGCTGGCGCAGTTTGGCGGGCATCGCCTGCGCGGCAATCGGGATCACCCTCTTCTCGTTGCAAAAAGTGGACTCGGCCAACGCCTTGGCCAGCGCGGCCGCCGAGCCCTGGGGCGTGAGCCGCGCGTTGCTGGGCAACCTGCTGGTATTCGCAGCAGTGGTGTGCGAGGCATCCTATGTGGTGATCGGCAAGCGGCTCACTGACGGGCTTGGCCCCAAGCGCATTTCGGCCATCATCAATCTCTGGGGTTTGGCGCTGGTGACGCCCATGGGCCTGTGGGCGGCGTTGCAGTTTGACTTTGGCGCCGTTTCAATGCCGATCTGGGGACTGCTGGTGTTCTATGCGCTGGCAGCCAGCATGTGGACCGTGTGGCTGTGGATGACGGGCTTAAAGCGCGTACCGGCCTCTCAAGCCGGCGTGTTTACCGTGATGCTGCCGATCAGCGCGGCGGCGATTGGTGTGATCTTCATGGGGGAGCGGCTCACCGGTCTGCAGATGCTGGCGTTTGCCATTGCGATGTTCGGCTTGGTGCTGGCCACGCTGCCTGCTCGGCGGCTGCAACCGCTGGCGAACCCCTGATTAAACAGACCACAGCCCATTGGGGTTGGTGCCGATGAGATATTGACCCACCCCCCACTCCCCACCCCCACCCCCTACCCCCTACCCCCCCACCCCCCAC
>Ga0105054_10005342_pt1 | contig 18545 bp, 16 predicted proteins | sample BON02_FD_78091 | JGI IMG/M metagenome (GOLD analysis project Ga0105054, IMG submission 78091) | Freshwater microbial communities from Lake Bonney liftoff mats and glacier meltwater in Antarctica - BON-02 (megahit assembly) | ecosystem: Environmental > Aquatic > Freshwater > Ice > Glacier...
CCGGGTGCGCGGGTGGCCAAGTTGCTGGGCTAAAAGGTCGGATCGGTCAGATATGGCGTGATCGGCGGTTTGCGCCCAGAATTCAAAGGCAATACTGGCCTGAGCCCGTTCCAAACGCGCCGCGATGTCGCCGGATTGCGCGCGGCCTATCGCGCGTGCCCAGGCCCCAAAGAATATGCCCACTGTTGGCAAGTTGCGCTGCAACCCCAATAGGCCCATGCGGATAGCCAATGCGGCAAGTGCAAGATCTGGCGGCGCATCAATCGTGTCAGCACCGACAGCGCTTTCAAGCCAAGCGACCAACTCCAGCGCCTCAGCCTCGGCCACGTGTTGGGGGTTTTCGGCCAAAAGCCGGGCAAAATGCCCTGCCAAGGGTGATTTGGGCGCAAGGAGCGCGACAATAGTTTGCAGATGCGCGCTGTAAGCCTGTTTGCCCTGCGGCATAATTTGCAAGAAGGCAGTAATTTCAAAAACCTGTAGCAGGTCGGCGGGTGTTTTCGGGCTAAGTTGCCAGCGTAAGGCTGTGTGCATCGCCAGTCGCGTTATCGCCCGTTGATCGCCAAATTTCTGAAGATCGGGGGCAAGGGAACAGGCCGCCCAGCTTTCGCTTTGCAGTTCATCCACCACCAAATATGTATAGCGCCGTGGGAGCAGCATGAGAAGTTGCCGCCCACCAGAATGGGCCGTTAGGCGGCGCAAAACCCACCGATGCGATGCAGCCGTTGGGCTGAAAGGCAAAAGGAATTCGGCCAGCACAATCAGCACCACCACAGCCAGCGGCACAAGCCATACAAGGGCATAGGGGAATAGCGCAGTCCAGATCCGGCCCTTGAGCGGCAGATATAAATGATCGTGCAGCCAATAGACGGGCCAAAACAGGCCTGTGGTAGGAAAATAGCGCGTGGCGACAGCTGCGCCCAACAAGGCTGCAAGGCCGATCACAACCATGACCAAAGCCAAACGCAGAAGATAACGCCGTTTGCGCGGGCGGTGGCCAAGTGCGGCTTGGCGCAGATCAGAACGCGTGGAGACCTGTGCTATCATGGCACCCCCGAGCTCGGTGCTGTGATGGTCGAAATAGTCGAGCTTGGGGCTGGCGGATTTGGCGTAAACAATGTGTCTAAGCCTGCAATGATTTGTGGCCAGAAAAACCACAAAGCAAGGCTGAACGCGGCCACGCTTACCAGAATGGCAAGAAATAAACCCAAAAGTTGCACTAAACGCGCCCGACGCAGGCGGCGAATATGCAGTTCCAGCGCGCGTATGTGCTGCCCCAGCTGTTGGTGTATATTTGCAAATTTGCTGGTAAGCGCTTTGTCGGCAGCGGCCAGCCTTGTATTGCTAGCGGGTTGTTGTTTTTTGAGCCGATCGCGCGCAGTCGAAAACGCAGCAAAGGCTTGTCGAATTTCTGCCAAGCTGCTGGTTTGCGCCCCACTTTTGACAGTGGTTTCCATCGCCTCGTCAAGCGCGGTTGCAGCGGTGCGAATGTTTGCGACACGATCTACGGTCATTCGGGGCTCAGCAATGCTGCAAGTTTGGCCAAAAGCTCTTCCATGCGTTCATCAGCGGCACGCATGGCCAAGTCGGCGGTCGTAAACTCGCCCAAAGCGCGTTCAACGAATTCGTCGCGCCGATCGGTCAATCCGTCGAGCTTTTCGTTGAGGAGTGCTGAAACATCTTCGGTGCCACCCAAAACCTTTTCGGCCTGTTCGACCAATTTTTCGAGCGATACCATGCGGGTTGCGGCGTGGTGCAGGTAGGATTCTGCACTGGTGATGCGTGTTTGCGCGTCTTCTATTTCGCGGTGCAGAGCGTGTAGAACCCATGTTGCATCACGCTCGACCTCGCCGAGCGCATAGTCCCAGGACTCCTCGGCATCAGCTTGTACTTTCGCAACGCTGTCTTGTAGGCCTTTGGCCAGTTGTCCGGTGTAAAGATTGGCGGCGACTTCTGCCAAATCGGTGCTGTTTACAAGGTTTGGGCCGCGCAATTTAAGATAGTCGTTCAACATTCGGATGTTGAGTTGCAATGGGCCAAAAGCAACCTCGTCTAACACTTCAACATCAAGTGCAAAGCCATCTTCGGTGGGATGCGAGAATAGGAACATGGGCCGGGCAGTAGCGGTTTCAACAATTTTAGCCGTGTTTACAAACAGCCCACCCAGCACGATTTTAAGCGATTCATCTAGCGTGCCGCCGAAATCTGCCAATGAGGGCACCAGCATCATACCCATTGGCGTGAACACGCTAAACCGCCCGCGACGCGAAAGTTCGGCCCCGGCGATATTTGGGTCAAGCCAATAGCTAATCGGTTTTTGGTCACCCTGCTGACGCCAATACGCCTCTGGGATATCAAGGTTAATGTGGCTGGGGTCATATAAAATGAAATGAGCGGGCCCGTCGCGCCCGGCAGCGTGGCCCGCCGCATAGCGCAAATGTTCTGATTGTAGCTGGCGTGGTGGCAAGCGGCGCAGCCCGTCAATTAGGGCGGGAAGTTGGTCATCAGAAAAGCGCAAAAGGCGCAAGCTGGGCGCATCAAGATTGCGGATTTGGTCAAGGATGTCTTGCAGGTCCTCGATCCGTTCGAGCAATTGGTCAACATCATGGTCTGCCGGACCTAACTTGCGCATCGGTTGCAGCGAAACACGGTAGCCAATGGGGAAATCGGGCTTGGCGATATGGGCCTGTAAGGCGGCTAATGCGCCCTTATGTTCAGCGATCGTAAAGACCCGGAGGTCAATGTCTTGCAAAGGCGCATGGTCGGCAAAGGCATCGGCGGCAGCGGGGGCGGCGTTGAGTGCGCTGATTTGCAACAAAACAGGGCCGGTATCGGTGCGTATCAGGGCGAGGTCGGCGGCGGTGTTGGGCAGCGCGCGCGCGGCGATGGCAGCCAGTTTGGCTATGGTGGTGCTGGGCAGTTTGGGGGCGTGAAGTTCAGACCAGAAGGTAAGCCCGTCTAGCTGGGTGGCGGTAAAAAGGTGAATTTTGGAATCGGGGCGCAGCCGGGCCTGCAAGCCCGTAAGCGTTGCATTTAGCCCGTCATCATCACTGGCGCGTATAAAAGTTAGGCTTTCTTTGGTTTTTGGGTGAAGCGCTGCCAAAACATGCGCATCGCGCCCGCGCTGCACGAGGTTGGCCACCCAACCCGAAGTGGCTTCGGCATCTAACCCCGTGATCAACGCAAGGCGCGCGCCATCAAGCGGCGCAGCGGGATCATTCGTGCTGGCCGGACTGCCAGCCAATCGCTGGGCCAAAAGCAGTGCAGCAGGCACAGGTTGGGCGAGCCTATCAAACAGCATGGTTTGGGTTTGTTCGGTGGAACGGCCACAAGCCTTGTTTGCAAGGTCGGTGACCAGATGCACCAGCCGGTTGCGGAGCGCGGGTAGGGTCGGATTTTTGGAATGGGGCAATATAAATCGGCTGCGATCTTCCGCCTCAATTTGAAGGCGCATATCGGCCAGAGCCGCGTTTGTGAAATCTTCGCGGCTAAAGCCCGAAAGCACATGCAGCATGGCGCCATCGTCCAACCAAGGCCAAACGTATGATTCACGACTATCGGGCATGCGCCACCTCAAGCACCCGCAAGATGATCCAAGCTGAAAGCCCGCCGATGGTTTTGGCGATGGCATCAGGGTCATCTGCACTGGGAATTGCAATTCCGTCGGGGGCATCATTGGTGCCGCGATACCCGTAAAATAGCGCGCCAGGCTCAATTTTCGGCGGGAAAAACAGTGCTGAAACGCCGCTGCGCGCCACGCGGGAAAGGCCAAGGTTTTGCGCGGTATCAACCCGAAACGCGGCCCAATCAAACACGGTGCGCGCGCCATCTGGCGCAATAAGTGGCTGCACGGAAAGGCTGACAACACGGGTATAATCGGCAAGCGTGGCCGGGCGTTTTAACCCGGCGGGGGCCGGGGTTTGGCCTTGGGTTTCGGCCCAGTTTTTAATGGGCCTATGGCGCTGCGCGTCGGCGATGGCAGCCAAAATCGCCAAGCTTGACTGGGCTAACCGCGCGGGCTCTGCGGTTGGCTTTGGGGGTGCAAAGTTTAGCGGGAGATTTGAAAACAAACTGGGCAGAAGAGTGCTAGTCAGCATCTGTTGTTGGCGTTGCGACCCGTGCAAATCAAAAGGACGGATCAGGGATTCAGCCCTAGACAGGTTGGCATTTAAGGCGCTGGCGCGTGGCCCATGGCTGTGAAAATCGCACCAACCAAGGTCGCTGCTGCGCAGGTCAAGTTGGTTCAGGATAATGCGGAGCCGAAGCGCGGCATCTGCCCACGCCGCCTTGATCAATAGCGCCGGGCGTTCCTGCGCGTTGCTTTCGGCGGTTGTTAGCATAAGGAGGTCGCGCACAGGTTTGCGTAAGGGTGGGCGGTTTTTTATCAAAAACCCTTCGTCTAGTAGGCGCAACATCATTAGGTCGGGCGGATAGGCAAATTCTGAGGCGAGCGCGTCGGAAATGTCTTCCAGCCGGTGCGAATGTAAAATGCCGTTTACGCCGCCTTCCTTGGGGCGAATTCCCATGCGTTCGCGATGCGAGCGGATGTTGGGTTTGGGCATTTGACGGTTAAGCGCCGCCTTGTTTTCAAAGACCGGTTCAATTTGGAACACGCTGGCGCATAAGGTTGGGTCAAGGTCGAACGGAAAAGGTGTTATTGTGGCTTGTTTTGTTGCTATTCGGGCGCGGGGTTTGCGCGCGGCAATGGCATATAGTTGCACGGCGGCTTCTGTCCAAAATGGGCGGCCCATAAGGGTCGGGTCAGCCATAAGTTGCGCCAATCGCTGTTCAACCTCATCGCAATAGCTGGTGAATTCAGCGCACCGTGTTGCAGCCGAACGCTTGGGTTGGGCGGGAAACTCGCCCATACCGATTAACCGCACTTGGCCGATATCTTGTGCCGCGCGGCGCAGCAGCGGTTCGGCAATAACTTGGGTAAAGTCAGATGCGGCGCGCGCCCAAAACCGGTTGCGCCCAAAGCGGCCCGCCATGCCAACGGCGTCAGCCGCACATTCAAAGGCAGCGCCCCAAATGGGGCTTGTGGCGGGGCTTTCGGATTGTTCAAGCTGCGCCAGCGCGATTGCAAGACCGGGGGTTAGCGGCACATGGCGGTCATGCAGCACATTTACCAAACGTTCGGCGCGCGCAGCGATAGCCGCGTTGGGCGCCTTGTCAAACCCGCCCATATCTTCGGGTGGATGGATTTGGATATTCAATCCATCAACCACAACAGGCGCTGCAACCGACATATTCATTTTGCCGCCTTATGCTGGCTAAAGCGCTCGGCAAAGGAGCGGTCTTCGGTATCAAGGCTGAACCGTGTGATGACACTTAGATCAGCGGGTTCGATGGCGACGGTTTGTAAATCGTCGCGCGCGGCGGTTAGCAGGCGCTTATGCAAGATGAGCGCGGTGAGCTTGACCAAGCGCCGGTTGGACATGGATGACAGGCCGCGCCGTACGGCTTCGCGCACCAGATCAGTTAGCTCGGTATAAATCGGGTCTTCGACATTGATGCGTAGGCGGCCATCACGCGTGCGCCGATCAATATCACGGCGCAATGCGGCAAGTCCTTCCAGCAGGTCTGGCCCTTCCAGCGCAGAACGGTCGAGTTGGGCGGCATGGGTTTCGGACCAACCCGCCGTAATCATTTCGGCAATTTCAGATACCGGCACGTTGCGATGCGCGACATTGTTGATGTGGCAGCGGATCAAAAACCGGTCAAACACTGCCGCGAGGCCGGGTTCTTGTGGGCCATGGTTGCTGGCGGCAAATAGCAATTGCAGCGCAACATCCTCGGCCTTGCCGTGGTCGTGGAATTTACGTTCATTTACGAATGTCAAAAGCGCGTTGAGGATCGCGGAGGACGCATTGAATATCTCATCAAGAAACACGACCTTCGCTTCTTGCATCATGTTTTCGCTTTTGCGCACCAGCCCGGTTTTTTGCAAATCGCGCAAGTCGTAAAAACCGAATAACTCGCTGGGTTCAGTGAATTGTGTCAACAGATATTCAAAATAATCGCGATGCCGTTCGGCTGCCGCTTCGCTGGGTTGGCGCTGGGTTAGGGCGTCGTCATCAACAAGGCCGACCAAATGGCAAAAGGCGCGCACAAGGCGTGATTTGGCGGTGCCGGGTGGTCCGATCATCACCATCGCCTCGCCAGATAAGGCGGCCAACATCATCGCTTCAATCGCGTCATCCATTTGGTAAAACCGGCGATTAAGCAGGTCGGACACTATGGTTAGGCGCGCTAAAGTGGGCGCATGGGCTGCGTAAAGCTGGGTTAATTCATCTGAATAAAACATAGGTCTCTAACAAATCCACTCGTTAATAGCCGCCGCCAAAAAGTGCCGGGGCATAGGCTGGTGCAGTGCTCCGCCAATCGGGCAGGGCTTGGGCGCAGTCAGATTTCGGATCAGTTGCCAAGGCCTGCGCGCCGTGGCTAATTAGTGGCAAGTTGGCCAAAGGCTTGGGCGTGGTTAGCCCATTTTGCGCGGCGCGGTGATGCAAGTATTGGTCCCAAAACCCGGCCCAACCTTTCTGCTGTGCCAGGGTTTCGGCATATTCGCTTAGCGCGACCAAGAGCCGGGTGGTGTGGCCGGGGCTAAGGCCAGTAATATCAGCTGCTTCTAGCTGGGAGGCTAGCCACCAACAGGTGATGGGCGACAGGCGCGGTGGCCGAGATTCCTGCGGCCATAATAGCACACGGCCTTCAAGGTCATCTTGCAATGATCGCGCGGTTTGGGCCTGAAATCCGTAGGTGCCAAAGGCATCTGCGGCCCAAATATGCGTAAAATGCGCCGCATCATGCGCCAGTGGGGTAGGTCGGCGCAATGTGCGGTGTAGCCATGCACGCAAGCGTGCAGTAAGCCGTGCCACCCCAGTTTTGGGCCGCGCAGCCTCAACCAATGTCATTTGCGCAAGGGTTAAGTTTGGGGCGGTATTGATTTGGAAAAGTTGGTCAAAGCGTCGCTTTGCTGCGGATTGGCTTGCAGCCGTATCATTCAGCTGAAAAAGCCGATGCAATAGCTGCACAGTTGCGGGATCGCACGCGATAGGGCGTTGGGCTTGGCGCAATACACGCGCCAAGCCCAGATTTGCCATCTGTCGGAGCGTTGCGTTGAGCGCGGCAAGCTGCGCAACGCCCAATTCATCTGATGAGTTAAAAAAAAGGCTCATCGCCTGGTACCACCTAAAAACAAAGATATGGCAAAAAGAATCACGCCGATTACTAAAAGATAGGGCCAAATTGCGTCGGGAACATGGCGAAGTGCAGGTAATCGCATGGGGATTTGCGAAACCCTTAAATCGACGCCGCCCGTGCGGCTGGTAATTTCGTCAAATAGCCGTGAATTGATACCGTAATCGAGCATTTCAGCACCGGCACGATTGTCGCTCAAAGCAGGATTACCACCTGAAGGCAGCATTAAGGGGATAATCTGCGCTGCGCGACCGGGTTCTTGAATGACCAACTTTGCACGCTGTGGAACGGCTGTCAGTGTGGGGGCGAATTGCGCAGAAAACACGCCGAGTTGGCGGGTTGGGCTAAAGGCGATGGCGGAAACGGTGCCATCGGCCAAAATGAGGCTGCCACTAAGTGCTTCAGGAAAATCCGTAGCGCCCAACACCGTAATGCTTAGCGTAAATTGCGCACCGCCCTGAGCAAGGCGAATGTCATAGCGTTCTGTATCATCCCAGCCGATGAGCCGCGCAAATATCGCCTCGGCTGCCGCTTGGCCTGCGGATGTGCGCGCCCAACTGGCCGGAATGTCACCTAAATAGGCCGCCGTCATAAACCCCCGTGCCTGATCGTCGCCTTGAAAGGCCAAAATCGGGTCGGGCGGACGGCTGGCGGGGATCGTTTGCACATTGGCCGAAACCCGCGCATAGCCAAGCGCGATACCGTTTACCGTGTCGGGCGGGGTGAATTGCGGCGACGCGCCAACCGGTTGCGGTGATAATGGACCAGCGCGCCAAAACGTGGTGCGCAGTTCAGGGGTGATCGCCTCAAACACCAGATTAGGAACTTGGCTTAGGCGCGATATAATTTCTTCTGCAGCATTGCGGGTCATTTGGGCCGGGAAACGCTGCCCGGCCACGCCGACCAACGTAGTCGTGCATAAAAGCGAGTTGGACGGGATATCAACAAAGGCGTCGCTGATTAGGAACATATGGCAATAATTGCCCGTAAGCGCGGCGGCACGACGATAGGCATTCGCAGTAGAAGTGCCGCCGCCAACCCGCAGCCCCCGCACAAAGGCTTCTGCGGCCTGTTTGGCGCGGTCATCGACCGAATTTCGATTGAATTCTGTTAGTGTTTGGCTGGCAAAAGGCATGATTGTCAGCGTATCAACTGGGCGCAATGCGTCGATTATGCGCAGGGCAACGGCCTTGGCAATATTGAGGAACGCGCCTTGTTCCATTGAACCCGACGTATCAATCACAATGAGCACATTGCGTGGTGGGGGATCTTGGACAAAGTCGAGCGCATCGCTGTTGACAGGCAGAATAGGGCCGATGGCTGTGGCTTCCCAATCGGCGATGCGTTGCGGTGCCTCGGGCAGGCCACGAAGTGGACCGTTGATAATAAACACCCCGCTCCCTGCGCCTGCTGCGGCTGTTAGGCGGGTTGGGAAATCGGTGTTAAACTGGTCTGGGGCTAGGCCGTCGATCACGATGGCATCATAGTCGGACAGAGCTATTTCATCGCGGGGCTCAGCGCGGGTTATTTGGCGCTGGGCGGTTGGTTCTGCTGCCAGCCAAGCCGCGGGGCCATAGACCAAAATTTGCGTGGGGCCACGCACCAAGGCATATATCCGCCGCGCGTGGCCGGCATTGGTTTCGATCTGGGTAAAGCGCAGGTCAACATAGTTTAGTCCGCGCTGTGCAAATTCAAGATTGACGCGCAGTGACTGGATTGCGCCAGCATCAGGGATGGTTTGCGCCAGTTGAGCGGTTCCATTTATAGCGGCACGCAACGTGCCTTCGCCCAACAGGTTAATCCGCAGAATTGAGGGGCGACCGAGGGCCTGATCTGGCCCCAGATTGGCCGATAACAACCCTGTTTCCGGTGTGGATGATCCGAAGGGAAGCACATGGATCGGTATGCCTTGAGCCTCGGCGAGTGCAATAAGGGGGGTGGGTAAATCGCCGCTATGCCAACCATCACTGAGCAATAAAACAGCCCCTTGGCCGCCCTGCGCGGCGATCAGATTTAGGGCGCGTGCCAAACCAGCGGCAAGATTGCTTGCGGTGGCTGGCGTGCCAAGATCAGAGCGCGACACAGTTTCGGCCGCAGAAGCAAGGGTACCAAAACCCGAAAGGAGCCGTGCCGATTGGCCGAATAAAATGCTTGCGGCTTGCGCAGTTTCGGCGGGATTGGACGTAAAACCTGCAACCAGCGCCAGTATTCTATCAGCGAGTTGATCGCGCGTCCGCTGAAACCCCGCCTCATCACGCGCAATACTGGCTGAGCCATCAATCACGAGAGCATAGCTGCGCGGTGCGGATTGGGGGGTTTGTAAGGTGAGGCTTGGCGCGCCCGCAGCAAGGCCAATCGCCAAAATTCCAACCGCTGCCAAAACCCTGCCCAGACGCGCATAAATGCTGCGGTTACGCAGCATGGCCCCCGCAAGGCTGACAGCCGCCGCACAGATTGCCACCCAGCCTGCAACATTGCTGGCTGACGTAAGCGAGTCACATTGCAGCATGAAGCCAAAATAGACGGAACTGTTAAATATGTTACAGATCAACGGCTTGTTCCACTTCGCCAAAATTGACCGAACAGACGTTCAACCAAGAGTAGACTTAATGCAAAAAGTAAAATCCAGTCAAAATTTTGTGGATAATCAACAGTCCGGCTGCGTATTGCGGTTGGGCCAAGAGTAAGTTGGGCGTAATCGGGGGGCGGTGATAGCGCCCGGGCTGTGTCTGATTCAAATTGTGGGTCAAGAATGGCTTGCCCCGAAGTATCGCGCCAAAGCAGGTTTAAGTCGGGGGGCTGATAGCCCTGCGCTACCCAATCAATCGCGGCAAAAAACAGGATATTTGATACGGTGAACGCGTCATGGCTGGCCGATGAAGCGCCCGCCCCAAATGGCATCGGCGCAAGCGGGGCTGCAATGACGACGCTGCGTGGCGCATCGCGCAACCCAAGATAGGCTAGACCATTTTCGTTTTGCAGTGCGGCAATCATTTCTGGCGGTAATTGCGGCGCAGGACGGGGTGCAGCGCGCTCAAACGCATCAAAATCGAGCATTTGTAGGATGGGATGCGCATCCAAGAAGGGGCCGATACGAGTCTGGCGTTGCGGGTCTGGGGGGCCGCCGTCATAAAGCGCGACATAGGGCCGTTGCGGCTCAGACCCGGCAAGCTGTGCTAGCGAGGTGACCAAAATACCGTCACCCCGCGCGGCCAGTGGCAGGCCGGGTGGTGGTGCCATGTCAAATTGCCAATCAAAACCAAGAAATCCACTGTCTTGAATGGTGAATATTGCCTGATCATCACCGCTAAATGCGCCGCCGTCATCCAGTTGGGCGCGATAAAGGCCAGCTTGCACATTATCGAGTCGGGCATGCCAAAGGTTAGGCTGGCTTGGGTCAGGCCTTAAGGCGGGCACGGCCAGCCCTGCGGGGGTTTCAACGGTCAGCAGAGGCGGTGATGTGGCTGTGCCAAAACTACGCAGCGTTATATCCAAACTTGGTTGCAACTCGCCAAGGCCGGTGGGCGTTATGGCAATTGATTGTATGGCAAGATTGGGGCGCGGCGACCCAATTTGATGCCAAAGGATGATCGGCCCCGTGCTGGGCATTTCGCCCAGATTTTCGGCCTGATCGGAGATGACGAGTATATGAGAAATTGAACAATTATTGGGGTTGGGCAGCGAAAGGGCGCGCTTAAGAATTTGAGAACCAGCGCCTTGATGGCCCAGAAATGTTGCAGGGTCTTGCGCCAAAATATCCTCGGTTGCGGGGGAAATATCAGCGCCAGCCAAGCGCAAATCAAGGCAGAATTGGCCATTTTCTGGGCTGATTTGGCGAGCCAGAGCAATGGCAGATCGTGCAACCTCAAAAGCCAATTCAATGCGCTGTGCTGCGCCAGCGGCGGCGGATTCACGCACCTGCAACGATGGTGAAATATCCAATACGATGCGCAAACCAAGCCCGGCTGCCGGGCTGGTGCTAGATATCGGCGTTTGCGGCCAAAGCAGGGTCAACAGTGCAATACAGCTGAGGATCCGCGCCCAAAATGGCACCGAGCGCAGCTTGGGAAGGCTGGGAAAGCGGTAGCGCCGTGCCGCACTGGCTGGTGGAGTGGGCAGCAGCCGCGCTATTGAAATCCGCAGGTTCTGAAAATTTGGCCGCACGAGATGAAAGGCCAGAATGGCCAGTGATGCCGTTGCCATGATCGCAAAAAGCGTCATGCGACCCTCGTCATTAGGCTGCGCAGGGTGGGATTGTTAAGCGCGGCTTGGCGAAACCAATCTTGCAAGGCGGCGAGATCGTTGGTGGGCTGGTTGCGATAGGCGAGCGGTGCATCTGGCCAGACGAGTCCGGGGCCGGTGCAATGACGGCGCAATGTTGTCAGCTGGGTGGCAAGGGCTGCGTCGCAGGCGGCCAAATAGGCGGCATCTGCCTCGCGCAGACCGTCATAAATCGGGCTCGCCTCAACCGATGCGAGGCGAAAAGGCTGCGCGGTAAGCAAAGCGCGTTCGGCTGGCCAGCTATCCAGTGCCAACATATAGAGCGCACGAAAATTGCCTTGGGCGCGCCGCGCAAAATTGGCAAAGGCGTTGGTGGCATCGTCAAAGGTGAAATCGCTGATCACGCATATGGCGGCAGCATGGCGCAACTGTTTGTCTAATGCTGAAAGGTTAAGAGGTGGCGGCGCGGTGCCCCAATCAGCGTCACTTGGAGTTTCGGTATAAATTTTACGCAAATATTTCTGAATTTGTGCCATACCCGCCAACGACTTAACCTTCAAAGGCTTGGTTTTTACCCGCCCAAACATTGTGGCCAATGTAACAGCATCGCCCCGCCGCAATGCCAGTTGCGCCAATATTTGTGCGAGCCAAATGCCAACGAGCAGTTTTTCTGCCCTCACGGGCAGGCGCATGGCGGTGCGACAATCCAAAATAATCAACAGCGGTTTGGCCTGTTCCGCCTCATAGGCGCGGGCGATCCAGGGGTGGTTGTGAGGACGCCGGAAACTGGCCTGCCAATCAACATTGCGGATGTCATCGCCAACCTGATAATCGCGGTATTCTATAAATTCGAGCGACTGCCCATAGCGCCGCCGTAAATGCGCGCCAAGGCCAACTGGTGGCAGAGTTTTGCGCATCTTTAGCGCCCATCGCATCAGTGTGTGGGGGCTGATAGGGGGGGTGATCGGGTCTGCGCTCACGGCTAGAGACCTAACCCTGCACCCGCCTCAAACTGGCTTAGGATGGGGATTTTGTAAGCCGGATCTGACGGTGCACAATGGGTGATGAATTGGCGCAGATTGTTGTCATGCTCGTCGGCTTCGTTACGATCTGTGCTGGCAAAATCATGATGAAACTTAATGCGATGGCGCAGGGCGGGCAGAGCTATGGCGGTTAGTGCCTCGCCGGTTTTCGCGCTGAGTTGTTCGGGTTCGGCTGGATCAACCAGCGCCACGGCAGCCCAAGCCAATGTGCCCAGCGTCAGCGCAATACCGGCGCGCGGGCCAAGCGGATAGGCGATTTTTTCGTCACCAAATTGCTGAAGCGCGGCCATATCTGAATGGTTGATGCCCTGTGTTTGGCCAAGCTGGCCCACGCTGGCCATTATGATATTGCTAATATGCTGGGCGACGAACGGGTTCAGTTCTGCGGCGCGGATCGCGCCAGATAGCCGGTGAAGGGCAACAAGCGCCTGATCTTGGGTTGACGCCGTATTTGTCGTTTGTTCGGCCCTGCCCGGTAAGCGGCGCTGTTCAGTCGCGATAATTTTTTGCAGGTTCTCAGCGGTTGGAAAATGCATGCGAATTTTGAACATGAACCGGTCTAGCTGGGCCTCGGGCAGCGGATTGGTGCCGTCTTGTTCAATTGGGTTTTGGGTGGCCATAACCATAAATGGCGTTAGCACTTGGTATTCTTGCCCGCCATCGCGTGCGGGTTTGAGATGTGTTAAATGATGTGTATCCCCCAACACCGTGACCTGGTTTTCGGCCATCGCCTCAAGCATGGCCGATTGGGTTTTTGCCGTTGCGCGGTTGATTTCATCAGCCAGTAATAGCTGGTGAAATATGGGGCCTTGACGAAATTTGAGGCGGTTAGTGTTGTTGTCATCGGGCATTTTGGTGCCGGTAATATCAGATGGCATTAAATCGGGCGTGAACTGAATGCGCCCCATCGCGCCGTTCTCTAAGCCAAGCCCGGCACCAAGTGCACGCACCAGCATGGTTTTGCCAAGCCCTGGGTTACCCTCAAGCAAGACATGCCCCCGCATCAGCAGTGAGACAAGCAGCGCATTCACCACCGGTTCCATTCCGAACATCTTGGCACAAATTTGGTCTTTAATGGTGCGCAGGCGCATTAAATCATCAGCGCGCAGGTCGAATTCGGGCATCATACGGTCCTTCATAAATGTCGAGGCTAGGGTGTGAGCAAGTTGATGATCCAACCCGGTAGGGCTGGGCTACTGGGGGGCAGTGGTTGGGTGACGCGCGGGATATCTTCAAGCACGCTGAGCGTGAATTCGAGCATTTCGGGCCGTTGCGCGGCGGTGGAAAATGGGTGCGGCGCATCTGCGGACCCGGTGCGGGGCGTGCCGCGCGATTGTGAGGTTCCAAGCGCATTGGGCGCACGCATTTCGGTGCTGGGGGGTTGGTTTTGGTCGGGTGACAAGGCGTCGCGCTGCGCGTCATCGCCCTGCTGGCCTTGGGCCGGATCGCCCTCAGCGCTAGGCGGTTGATCGTTAAAACGACCTTCATTTGACATTAGCGTGGGCGGGGCGGTGCCTGCCGCAAAGGGCTGATCTTGTAGTTGCGCGCTGTCGGCTGGTGTTTGTAGGCCGCTTGACGGCGCAACATTTGTTGGTGATGTGGGCAACTGTTGGGATTCACCCAAATCAGGCTGGGCAGCACCGCCTTGCTCAGCTGAGGGTGCTGCGCTGAGATTGGTATTGGCGCCGGATTCTGGCACTGGCCCAAATTCTCGTTGATCCGTGGAAGGTGGCGTGGCGGCGATGTCCTGCCCGGTGCCGTTCTGACCGGGTGTATTAGGGGGTGGCGCCTCAGCGCTGCCTTGGTCCAACCCGCCCGCATTTGGCGTATCCGGGCTGGCGGGTGCAGGTGCCGCGCCAGTTTGCGCCGTGCTGGTGCTGCCGTCGCCCAGTTCGGGGCCAGAATCGTCGCTATTTGCCGCTGTGGGCCTGGCCCTGTCTGCGCCGACCGCTTCCGCCATAATTTGCGTGCCGCCTTGCGCGCCAGTTTGCGATGCTCCAGCTTCAGCCTCAGCTTCAGCCGCTGTGCTGGCTTCAGCTGCGCCTGCCCCGGATTGGCCAGATCCAGCGCTCAATTGTTGCGCGCCGTTACCTGATTGTGCGGATCCTTGCTGATTGCTGTCACCGCTCGCATCGCTTCCTGCACCCTCATCACCGCCCGATTGTTGGCTGTTATCCGGCGATTCATCCTCGTTTGCTAGCGGTTCAGCATTATTGCCATCATTCTCAGAATGTGAATCTTCGTTCTGGCTTTGGTCGTCATGCGTCTGACTTTCCGCTTCGCTCGGCTGCTCTTCAACATCATTTGGTTCGTCATCGGGCATTGTCAATTGGTCCCAAACAGCGGCTGGTGGTGGTAATCGGGGCAGGTAGTGGCGGGGTGTGGAGGCAAAGAGCAGAACCGCAATCAGCCCAGCCAATGCCGCCGCAGGGGCCATCGCTGCAAGCGCATGCGAAAGCCAAGCGGCTGTCATTGGCAGACTTCGTCCGCGTAGGTGTTGGATTTTGGGAAAATACGCGCTTGGGTCATAAAGTATTGCCAAAGCGTCACGCCCGCCCTGGTCTTGGCCGGTTTGATGATAGATTGACGAAAGTGCTGCCGTTACCTGCGCGCCATGATCTAGTGGCCTGCTGGTTAGCGACACCGGCCAAATTCTGGGTGCAAGACGTGGTGTATACGCTGTAGCGACTGCGCGATCATGGGCAACTATGCGCGGCAGATTAGCCAATCCATGCCAGCAAAACCAGATTGCAAACCCAGTTACAAAAACTGCGATCGACAACTGCCCATATAAATGGAGCGCGCCCAGCGTGAGTAGAGTCGCACAGACCATGACAAACGAATAAAGCGCCCGAAACCGCATGCGCTCGCTCATCGCCAGGCCCCGCAGATTGCGCCGCGCATTTGACATAGTGCGTGCCAGACCCCTTCGGATCAGCCACAGCCGCCCTGCCGAGATCAGCGCACAGATGCACCCATATAAAAGTACAACCCCGCCAAATATCGCCCCCCATGCAATGGCCGGATTTGGTGCCATATTAAGCCATGCGGCAAGCAGCCCCACCAAGCCAAATTCAACCACTAATACAGCATGGCGAAGCCGGAGTTTTTGAACGGACCGGTTCAGAATTTGATGACTAAAGCTCGACACACGCGACTCTACTTACAAATTTAACTAATACGCATCATTCATAGCAAATAATTGGACGATCATCGTATTTTTATTTTGTTGGGCAATTCTCCTATATTGCACAGAGCGATTAGGCCGGGCCGCCATGTGGACAAGTTGAGGCCACGCCCCCCACCCCCTCGAATTGGCACCAACATCAGACCAAATTTACATCCGATGCAAAACCATTTGCACTGGCCCGCACAAGACGCTATGAGGCAACGCGTGCCTCCATAGCTCAGCTGGTAGAGCAACTGATTTGTAATCAGTGGGTCGGGAGTTCGAGTCTCTCTGGGGGCACCATATTATCAATGAGTTAGCGGTTGTATTTGGCAACTGTCCGACTGCTGGAATGCACCGTCCGAGTCGGACGAGTCGGACGGTGCATTGATCTTATCTCCCCGTCATGCGTGAAATGATTGACACGCCTTGTTCGGCATCGGTGCGAAAGCGGTCGATGGCGGCGATGAGGGCGTAGACTTGCCCGGCGGTTTCTGGCGTGTTGGCCAAGGGGCGGTCGATGGCGCTGAGCATCATATCGGTGAGGCCAGCGATATGATGCAGGTGATCGGTGACCAATTCGCATTGGTCAATCATGGCTTGGGCGTTCATTGGTTTGCCCCCGTGGTTGCGTGGTTCAAGCAGGCATAGGGCAGCACAATGCCGCGCGTGGCATTGCCGCCGATGGACAGCACCCCGCCATAGGTTTCGGCCCCGCTGATGCTGGCCAGCAGGCTGCGCCAGTAGCCACCCGCCCATTTGGTGCCAGCAAAAATCGGTTCGGCTGTGGCATTGCCCAAGAACAGCCCGCCCGCCAGCGCGCGCAACCCTGCGCCCGTGAGCGTGGCGGCGGCGGTTTCATTGCCAGCAATGGCGGCGGCCAGCCAGTTGGCCAGCGTGTCGCCATTGGCGGTATAGCTTAGCAGGTGGTGCAGGCATTCGCCGCTGGCAGCTTCGTCAATCAACGCGGCATTGGTGGCGTGTTGGCCAAGCGGTGGTAAGGGCGAGCGCGCCCACATGGAGCGGCCAACCTTGGTGCCTGCCAGAAGGCGGGCTTCGCGGATCATTGACAGCCAGAGTTCGGCATCGCGCGCCGCGCAATTGCCAAGGCCTGTGACCGTTTCGGTTTCTGCGGCGGGCAGGCCGGGATGGTCATAGCGCCCGGTTTTGCGGATGGCGGGCAGCACCTCGGCGGTGACCCATTTGCGAAAGCGGCGCGCGGTTTCCTTGCGGCTGGTCAGCACCAAAGCATAGAGGCCGCTTTCGCTGATGATGTTGGTTTCGCCCTGACGCCCTCAGGAATGCTTAGCCCGTTCATCTTCATCCAAGCTGGAAATTGCCATGCTGGGATTGGAATGTTCCAACACGCGGCAGATGTCAGCGGCCACAAACCACGGCGCGGCGTCGCGCATGACTACACGCACTGCGTGTTCTTCAAAATCAAAGGGGATAATATCGGCCATTGTGTAGCTCCTTCAGGTTCAAGTAAACCCGAGGCCGCTTCCAAACGGGTGCCCGGGCAACAGCAGGTTGGAAGACCAGTCTCAAGGAACCGGCGCCGCTTTCGCGGCCCTACTGCGCCCGGACATAGAAAAGCCGCGTTTATGGCGCGGCTTTCATGAGCGCCTTGAGACAGGCGGGCTTCCAAACCCGACAGACCTATTTGCGGCCTGCCCCTGAATCATGGTCGCAAACAAAAAGCTTGTCAAGAGGGGCCGAATCAACGGAAGGTTGCGGTGGTTTGTAAGGAGTGTTTGCCTATGTGGCGTTTGGCAATTTATGTGTATCTGGCCCTAGACCTGTTCACCTTCATCTATCTGATGTTCTTTGATGGCTACGTTTACAATGCGTGGAACTGGATTTTTGCGCTTGGCATCAATGCATTTCTTGCACAGATTTGGCCGATCTATTGGGGGATGCTGCATTGGTTCGCGTAACTTTCTTGATTGCGGTTTTGATAGGGCTGGCGGCGGCACCTGTGCGGGCGCAAGACGGCGGCGGCGAGGGTTTGGTGATGATGTTTCTGGCTGATTGGACCGCTTATGATGCGCGCTGCATGGTGGATGATAGCGATGAGGCCTGGCGCGCCTGCGGCGCGCGTGACTATGTAGGGTATCTTCTCGGCTTTGCGGGTTGGTGCTGGGGGCAAGAAGGCCAACAGATTGAGCACATGGATTGGCATGAATGTGTGTCCGGTGTTTCGTTTCGGCCAGAGCGACCATGAGAAGATTATTGACCCTTATAGTGCTGGCGCTATTTGCGACCGATGTATCTGCCGAAGTGAATTTCATGCCCGTCGGCGCAACGCAATTTGAGATATTGATGTTTCAAGGTTTCATTATTTCGGATGTGCACTGTGATGGGATTGATGGTTTTGCGGAAAAAAATGAACTTCTGTGCCCTGTGCGGGATGAAGTCGGATTTCTCTTAAATGCATTGGGCTGGTGCGCGGCAGGTGAAGACCCTAGCGATAGGCGTTGGCATGTTTGCGAAGAATGGTCACCACGTTTTGATGCGCCCGGGCCATTATATCCGGAGCCAACGCCACACTAAGCCCCCCATCACATCGGCCAAGGCACCATCCACAGCACGATGATTGCACCGCAGGCCGCGCCTGCGCAGAAGTTTAGTAGTGCCATTGTTCCATCCAGAGCGCGATGATAATTGACATGCAGATAGGTGCCGGTGCCAAAGTCATCGACCCCGAATGTGGCCACACCATTCCAAACGCGGGGGCCGTAAAGGGTGAAGCTGTTGAGCGTGCCGGATTGTTCATCTGTGCGGCCGGGGCGGCGTAGGTTCAGGAGGAACAATGCGATGGTGGCAGGAGGACTACAACTGGCACAGACCGCACTCAGCACTGGGAAACCTAACGCCGATGGAATTCATGCAAAGAAAGGCGATGGACAAAA
>Ga0105054_10005343_pt1 | contig 18545 bp, 17 predicted proteins | sample BON02_FD_78091 | JGI IMG/M metagenome (GOLD analysis project Ga0105054, IMG submission 78091) | Freshwater microbial communities from Lake Bonney liftoff mats and glacier meltwater in Antarctica - BON-02 (megahit assembly) | ecosystem: Environmental > Aquatic > Freshwater > Ice > Glacier...
ATCCGCGATGTGCAACTGACCCACGAATTCATCAACCCGTCCTGGCCTGCCCCGGTCATCCAGCGTCTGGCCCGCCAGATGGGGGCCGCCCTGCGCCGCACCGGGGTGCGGGTGACCTCGGGGATGACCGGCCCCTATGGGCGGCTGAACCATTTCGGCCATCCCGACCCGGATGTGCGGCGCCATTATGTCCAGTGGTTCAAGACCTTCGCCGACATCATTGCCGAACTCGGGGGCAGTTCGGTGGGCACCCAGTTTGCCATATTCACCTATGCCGATCACGACGATCCGGCGCGCCGCGAGGCTTTGACAAGCGTTGCGCTGGAGTGCTGGGCCGAGGTGGCCGAGCATGGGCGGGCGGCGGGTCTGACCTCGGTGTTCTGGGAGCCGATGAGCGTGGGGCGCGAATTCGGCGAGACGATAGAGGGCGCGTTGGCCTTGCAGGCGCGCATCACTGCCGCTGGCTTTGCCATCCCGATGTGGATGATGGCCGACATCGACCATGGCGACGTGACCAGCGCCAACCCCGACGACTTTGACCCCTATGCCTGGGCGCGCGCCGTGCCGCCCGTGTCGCCGATCATCCACATCAAGCAGAGCCAGGTGGACAAGGGCGGCCACCGCCCCTTCACCGCCGCGTTCAACGCGCAGGGGCGCATTCAGCCCGCGCCGCTGCTTGCGGCGTTGCACGAGGGTGGGGCGCGGGACAACGAGATTTGCCTTGAGTTGAGCTTCAAGGAACGCGAGCCGGACGACCGGCAGGTGGTTGCCCAGATCGCCGAGAGCATCACCTTCTGGGCGCCCCATATCGACACCGGGGCGGGCGATCTGAATGTTTGAGGCCATCAAAGCCTTCGGTTTTGCCACCGCCACCGAAATCAGGTTCGGGCGCGGTGTGGCACTGGCGGCGGTGCCTGAGATCGCAAGTCTGGGCCCCCGCGTGTTGCTGCTGACCGGGGCCACCCCTGCACGCGCCGACTGGCTGGCCCGGGCGCTGGGCGCGGCGGGCTGCGCGCTCACCCCTTGGGCCATCCCGGGCGAGCCTGACATGGCGATGATCGAGGCGGGCGTGGCCGAGGCCCGGCGCCATGGCGCGCAGGTAGTCGTGGCCATCGGTGGCGGCGCCGTGATCGACGCGGGCAAGGCGATTGCCGCATTGGTGCCCGCCACCCGGCCCCACCTGGATCACCTTGAGGTGGTGGGGCAGGGGTTGCCGCTGGACCATGCGCCGCTGCCCTTCGTCGCCATCCCCACCACCGCCGGAACCGGGGCCGAGGTGACGCGCAACGCCGTGATCTCAGTGCCCGACCAGCGCCGCAAGGTCAGCCTGCGCGATGCCCGGATGCTGCCCCGCCTTGCGCTGGTCGACCCGGCCCTGACCGATCGCTGCCCCCGCGCGATCACCCTCGCCTCGGGTCTCGACGCCATCACCCAGGTGATCGAGCCCTATGTCTGCACCCGCGCCAATCCGATGACCGACGCGCTGTGCCGCGCCGCCATTCCCGCCGGTCTGGCGGCGCTGAACCGACTGATGCGGGCCGAGGATGCGGGCGCGCGCGACAGCATGGCCTGGGTTTCGCTGTGCGGCGGGCTGGGGCTGGCCAATGCCGGGCTTGGGGTGATCCACGGGCTGGCCGGGCCGCTGGGGGGCCTGAGCGGGGCCGCCCACGGGGCGATCTGCGGTGCGTTGCTGCCTGCCGGTCTGGCGGCCAATGCCCGGGCCGGGGCGGCGCCACACCGGTTTGCCGAGCTTCGCGGCTGGATCGCCGGGGCGCTGGGCGGACCCGAGGCCCGGGCGTTCGAGACATTGCGCCACTGGACCCGCGATCGGGGGCAGCCCGGCCTTGATGCGCTGGGCATCGCTGCCGACATGGCCGAGGCGGCCGCGCAGGCCGCTGCCACGTCGTCGTCGATGAAGGCCAATCCCGTGCCCCTCGGCCTGGCCGAACTGCGCGCCCTGCTGAACGACGCAAGGTAGGGCGCCGATGGCCAAGGACCGCACCCAGGACGACAGCGAACACAGTCTGGCGATCCGCGCCGCCTGGCTGCATTATGTTGGCGGGCTGACCCAGGCACGGGTCGCGCAACGGCTGGGCGTGCCCTTGGTCAAGGCGCACCGCCTGATCGCGCGGGCGGTGGCGACGGGCGCGGTGAAGGTCAGCATCGAGGGCGCCATCGTCGAGTGCATCGAACTGGAACAGCGGCTTTGCGCGCGCTTCAACCTGGAAACCTGCGAAGTCGCGCCCGATCTGGACGAGCCGGGCCTGCCCCTGCGCACCCTTGGCAGGGCCGGAGCGGCCTCGCTGCGCCGCTGGTTCGAGGCCGGGGCGCAGACCGCCATCGGCATCGGCCATGGCCGCACCCTGGCCGAGGCCGTGCGCACCATGTCGCGGTTCGAGGCACCCGGTCTGCGGTTCGTGTCGCTGCTGGGTGGTCTGACACGCAACTTTTCGGCCAACCCCCATGATGTGATGCACATGCTGGCCGAAAAGACCGGTGCCCAGGCCTATGTGATGCCGGTGCCGTTCTTTGCCAACACCACCGAGGACCGCGAGGTTCTGCTGGCCCAGCGCGGCATTGCCGAGGTCTTCGAGATGGCCCAGAACACGACGCTGAAGATCGTCGGCATCGGCACTGTCGAGCCTGACACCCAGCTTGTGACCTCGGGCATGATCGAGCCGTCCGAGATCTGCGCCATTTCCCGTGCCGGGGGCGTGGGCGAGATGCTGGGCCATTTCTTTGCCGCCGGCGGGCGGGTGCTGGAAACGCCGCTGACCTCGCGCACCCTTGCGGTGACGCTGGCCGCCACCGCCGGGTCGCGCGTCGTGGCATTGGCCGGGGGACCGGAAAAGGTGGCGGCGATCCGCGCCGTGCTGAACAGCGGCCACCTGTCGGGCCTGATCACCGATGAACGCACGGCGCGGACGTTGATGGCGGGCTGATCGGGGCGGCGGATGACACAGGCGGATGAAACGGGCGGATGAAACGGGCGGATGACACAGGCGGATGAAACGGGCGGATGAAACGGGCGGATGAAACGGGCGGATGAAACGGACGGATGAAACGGGAGAACGGAGATGACGGTGCAGGTCTGGATCGGCACAAGCTGGAAGATGAACAAGACCCTGGCCGAGGCGCGGGCCTTTGCCGACGGTCTGCCCGCCACGGGCGATCCCCGCATCCAGCGGTTCGTGATTCCGCCCTTTACCGCAGTGCGCGAGGTGGCGGCGATGCTGGCGCATACGTCCGTCAAGGTGGGCGCCCAGAACATGCACTGGGACGATGCCGGTGCCTGGACGGGCGAAGTGTCGCCAGTGATGTTGGTGGACTGCGGGCTGGATATCGTGGAACTCGGCCATTCCGAACGCCGCGCGCATTTCGGCGAAACCGATGAAACCGTGGGTCTGAAGGTGGCGGCGGCGGTGCGCCACGGGCTGACCCCGCTGATCTGCATCGGCGAGACGCTGACTCAGCGCGAAGCGGGGCAGGCGCAGGCCGTGCTGCGCGCACAGGTGCAGGGCGCCTTGGGGCGGCTGACACCCGAACAGCACGGCGCGCCTGTTCTGCTGGCCTATGAGCCGGTCTGGGCCATCGGGGCCGGGGGTATCCCGGCCAGTGCCGACTATGCCGACGCGCGGCACGGTGAAATCACCGAGGTGGCCGCACAGGTGCTGGGTCGCCGGTTGCCCTGTCTTTATGGCGGCTCGGTCAACCCCGAAAATTGCGCCGACCTCATTCGATGCCCACATGTCGACGGGCTGTTCATCGGGCGCTCGGCCTGGACTGTCGCGGGGTATCGCGACATTCTGGATTGCTGCGCCGCCGTTCTCTGACCCCTTGAAAGGACATCACATGAAGATTGCGATTGCAGGCGACAGCGCGGGTGAAGGGCTGGCCCGCACTCTGGCCGAACACCTCAAGGCGCGCTTCGACGTGAGCGAGGTGTCGCACGGCGCGAATGGCCCTGATGAATTCTATGCCAACCTGTCGGACCGGGTGGCATCGGCGGTGCTGGCGGGCACCTATGACCGTGCGATCCTGATCTGCGGCACCGGCATCGGGGTGCAGATCGCGGCCAACAAGGTTCCCGGCATCCGCGCCGCCCAGTGCCACGACACCTATTCCGCCGAGCGTGCGGCGCTGTCCAACAACGCCCAGATCATCACCATGGGCGCCCGCGTGGTGGGCGCCGAACTGGCCAAGGCGATTGCCGAGGCCTACCTGGCGCAGAGTTTCGACCCCGAAGGGCGGTCGGCGGGCAATGTCGCGGCCATCGACGCGGTTGATGCAAAGTATACCGGCTAGAGCGTGTTGCTCTCATTTGGGTTGGAGTATTCCTCTGCCGGGGTGAGACAGCGTTTGCCATGCAGAACGCGTTCACCCCGGCAGAGGAATTCGATTGAGTGCAAAACGCTTGCAGCGTTTCGGGAAACCTCGAAGCGCCGATACCCTGCCGCGCTTCGCGCTCTCGGGACATTGGCGATGCGCCATGTCTCAAGTATTCCCCGAAACGCTTTGGAGAGTCACGCCGTGGCGCGCGGCGAGGATGGCGACAACGCGCGCCACCTCGTCATCGCGGCGTGCGGTATCCCACCCGAGGGCGGCAGCGGTAACATCGGCCATCCGCTCCAGCCCGGCCCGGGTCAGCCGCCCGGTGATGGCCAGTTGGGTACGGCGCAGCACCACATCCTCAAAGTGGCGCACCTGTTCGTGGTGCGCGATCCAGTCGATCTCGGCGGTCGAATGGTCCGGGGCGCCGGGCAGGGGTGCGCTGCCCGGCGCCTCGTGGGTCGCGACGGCGCGGGCGGTGGTGCCATAGCGGTCGAGCAGTTCTGCCACCCGTTCCGCAGGCAGCCCGGTTTCCGCCGCGACTGCGGCCACCCAAGGCGCGCGATCCGCAGGCATGTCGCGCCCGCCACCGATGGGCAGGGCGCGGGTCGAGATGTGGCGTTGCACGTTCAGGCGGGCCAGCACCATGTCGGCCACCTGTTCGGCGAACCCCCGGAACGTGGTCCATTTGCCGCCAACCAGCGAGATTATGGCGAAAGGGCGGTCCGGTGCGGCTTCGAACACCGGCGCCGAATGGTCACGGCTGATCAGCCCCGGCGCCACGCCTTGCGAATTGGGCAGCGGGCGGATGCCGGAATACCTGTAGACAATCTGTTCGGCGCCGAAGGACAGCCCCGGCAGCAGGGCGCGCAGGGCTGTGATGAAATAGTCGGTTTCGGCAGGGGTGCAGGCGGCGGTATCGGGCTGCGCGTCGGGAATGTCGGTCGAGCCGACCAGCGCCCGCCCGTGATAGGGAAACACCAGCAGGACACGCCCGTCGTCGCTTTCGAAATAGATCATCCGCCCGTTCAACTGCGCCAGAAGGTCGGGGTGGTCCAGCAGGATGTGCGAGCCGCGGGTGCCGCCGATCAGCCGCGTCTCAAGGCCGAGAGTGGCGTTGACCCCATCGATCCATGGCCCCGCCGCGTTGACCACGAGGACGGGGCGGATGTGGTGTGTGGCGCCCTCGGCCGCGATCCGAAGGGTGCCGCCCTGCGCCATGGCCATGTCGGCCCAGTTCAGCGCCCGCGCATCCGGGTTGGCCGCCAATCCGTCCTGCACAAGTTCCAGCACCAAGCGTTCTGGCGCGGTGATGGCGGCATCGTGATAGGTGCCTGCGGCCTTGATCCGTGGCGTCAGCGCGGGCAGTTCGCGCAGGGCACGGGCGCGCGACAGCATCGCGTGGCGCGGCATGACGCGCGCCTTGGCACCGTAAATGTCGTAAAGCCACAGCCCGATCTTGATCAGCACAGCCCCCCGGCAGCGCGGCGCGGTTTTCGAGCCGAAAAAGGTGCGCAGGGCGGCGAAGGTGCCGCGCATCCACGACTGGATCGGGATCACGGTTTCCAGCGGATGCACCAGATGGGGGGCGTTGCGCAGCAGCAGGTTCCGCTCCAGCGTCGATTCTGCCACCAGCCGGAATTCGCCGGTCTCCAGATACTTCAGCCCGCCATGGATCAGCCGCGACGGCGCCGCGCTGGTGCCCCCGCCCCAGTCGCCCTTGTCGAGGATCAGGCATTTTACCCCCTGTTCGCAAAGGTCGCGGAACAGCCCGGCGCCGTTGATGCCGCCCCCGATGATGACGACGTCGAACGCCTCGGGGTCGGTCATTGCGGGGCCTTGCCGCGGGGTATGTGCGAGAGGCCTTCGAGCGCACGCCATGTCGGCTCCAGCCGCGCGGCGGCGTCGTTGTAGATGGCGAAACGCGCTTCGTAATGTGCCGCGCGGCCCGGATCCGGCAGATAGAGCGTTGAAATCGCGTCCAGATCGCGTGGATCGGCATCGAAGGCCGCGAACACACCCACCGCCGCGCCTGCGCACAGGGCGGCACCCCAGGCGGCGGCCTCGTCCGTGGCGGTGACGGTCACGGGCAGGGCCAGGATGTCGGCGAACAGCTGTGCCACCACCGGATTGCGCGAGGCGCCGCCGGTCAGGCGGGCCGCATCGGCAGGAAAGGCGGCACGCAGGGCATCGACATGGTGGCGGTGGTTGAAGACGATGCCTTCCAGCAATGCCGCCAGCATGTCGCCCCGGCTGTGCCAGCCGCGCAGGCCCAGGAACCCGGCGCTGGCCATTGGCCCCTGCGGCGCGCCGAACAGATAGGGGTGATAGAGCAGCGACGAGGGGCGGTTCAGCGCGGCGGCTATTTCGGGGGCCAGAGAGGCGTGGATGTCGCCCTGAGCCAGTTCGGCGGCGCAGAGGGTGGACAGGAACCAGTCGTAATTCGTGGTCGAGGCTGGCGAGATCGACATGTTGTTCCACCGCCCCGGCACCACGCCATTGCGGCACATCCAGGCCGGGTGGGTGCGCGGTGTGTCCGACACGATCTCGTTGATCGAATAGGTGCCCGCAACGATGCCCACGACGCCCGCACGGTGCGCCCCGATCCCGAGCGCCGAGGCGGTGACATCGTGCAGACCGGCTGCCACGGGGGTTCCCGGGGCGAGGCCGGTCAGGGCGGCGGCCTCTTGCGTGACGGTGCCGACGACGGCGTCCGGGGGGCTGATCGGGGGCAGGGCCTGACGGAGCGCGGACAGGCCGAACAGCGCCAGCGCGCCCGGCGCGTAATCCTGGGTGCGCACATCGGTGAACGAGGTGCTGGCCTCGGTGCGGTCGGTGCCGATGGTGCCGGTCAGGCAGAAGCGCAGCCAGTCCTTGCACGACAGGATATGGGCGATGCGCGCATAGCGCCCGGGCTGCTGTTGCGCGATCCAGGCCAGCAGGGCCGAGGGGGCCGAAACATGGGGCGCCTGCCCGGTCAGGGCCAGGCTGTCATGGGGCAGGGCGGTCTTGTCCCAGAGCGCCAGCAGGTCGGCGGCGCGGCTGTCCAGCGACAGGATGCCGGGGCCGAGGGGGCGCTTGTCGGCGTCCAGCAGGTACAGCCCGTCGCCATGGGCGGTAGCGGCCACGGCCAGGATGTCGGCGGGGGCGGTGCCGCTGGCGGCCAACACCTCGCGGATCGCAGCGGCGGTGTGGGTCCACAGGGCGTCCATGTCCCGCTCGACATGGCGGGGGGCGGGCATCGACTGGGGCGGAGTGCGGCGGGCGACGGCCAGTTGCGTGCCGTCAAGGGCGAAGACCACGGCCTTGGTCACGGTCAGGCCGCAGTCGATGGTCAGCAGGGCGGGCATGGAATGGCTCGGGTGAGGGCGGGTGTCGCCCGCACCTTGCACGGTTTGGCGCCGGGTTCAAACGGCTCAGTCGCCGTCGGCCACCCCTTGCGCCCGCAGTCGGGCACGCCGGGCGCGATAGCTGGGCAGGATTACCAGCAGGGCGGCGAAGGCCAGCAGGCCCATGGTCATCGGGCGTTCGAGGATGAATCCGATCCCACCCTCAAGCTGCATGGCGCGGGAAAAGTTGTCCTCAAGCATCTGGCCCAGGATGAAGCCGATCAGCAGCGGCGCAAGGGGATAATCGGCAAAGCGCAGGATCGTGGCGCAGACACCGAAGCCGACCAGGATCAGCAGTTCGGTGGAATTGTTCTGGCCGATATAGGCGCCCATCAGCGTGAAGAACAGGATGAACGGGATCAGGAAGGTGCGCGGCACGGCAAGCACCTTGGCGATATAGGGAATAAGCGGCAGGTTCAGGATCAACAGGACAAGGTTGCCGATGTACATCGATACGATGACGGCCCAGAACACATCGGGCTCGTCGATCATCAGGCGCGGGCCTGGCGTGACGTTCAGCGCGATCAGCGCGCCCAGCAGGATCGCGGTGGTGCCCGACCCGGGAATTCCCAACGTCAGCAGCGGCACGAACGAACCGGTCGCGGCGGCATTGTTGGCGCTTTCGGGGGCGGCAAGCCCCTTGAGCGAACCCTTGCCGAACTTCTCCTGATCTTCCTTGCTGGCGATGTTGCGTTCCACCGCATATCCGAGGAACGACGCGATGGTGGCGCCCGCACCGGGCAGCACTCCGATGATGAACCCCTGGATCGACTGGCGCGCGATCACCGGCGCGATCTCGCGCGCTTCGGCCCTTGTGATGCGCAAGTCCTTGATCTCGCTGCTGGCCCCGCCTTTCGAGCGGCGGGGATCAAGCACGAGATAGATCGCCTCGGGCAAGGCGAACATCGCCATGGCCAGGGTGATGAAGCCAAAGCCCGATTGCAGGTCCATGATGCCCATGGTGAAGCGCGGCGCATTGATCAGTGCGCCTTCGCCCACGGTGGCCATGATCAGGCCCAGGATCGTCATCAGCAGCGCCTTGCCCACCTGGCCCGACCCTGCAAAGGCGGCGATGGCCGACAGGCCCACCACCATCAGCGCGAAGTATTCCGCCGAGTGGAACAGCAGCGCCACCGAGGCCAGCGCGGGCGCGAACACCATCAGCAGCACGGCGCCGATGGTGCCGCCGCAAAACGACGCGATGGCCGCCACGGTCAGCGCCTTGCCGGCCTTGCCCTGACGCGCCAGCGGATAGCCGTCGAACGACGTGGCGACGGTGGAGGCGACGCCGGGGGCGTTGATCAGGATCGACGAGGTGGAACCGCCGAAGATCGCGCCGTAATACACCCCCGCCAGCAGGATCAGCGCGAGGGACGGGTCGCCCAGCGAAATCGCGATGGGGATCATGATGGCGATGATGCTCATCGGTCCAAGACCGGGCAGCATGCCGATGAACGTGCCGATCAGACAGCCGCCGATCACCATCAGGATCGCCTTGAGCGAAAACGCGGTGGCAATGCCGATCATGATTCCTTCAAGCATCGGTCATACCCCCAGAAAAAACGGCCAGGGGCGCAGGAAGATGCCCAGAACCTCTTGCACCAGATACCAGATGCCCCCGGCGGCGATGACCGCGACCGGCACCATGATGTGCCAACGCCGCTCGCCCAGGATCACCGACCCGGCGACCAGGAACGCAAATGTCGAGGCGAGAAAGCCGATGGGGCGCAGGCACAGCGCATAGGCCACCATCAGACCCAGCAGCAGCGCCACCTGACCGAGGTTGTAATCGCCCAGACGGCGGTAATCGATGTCGTCCGAGCCGGGTTCCTTGGCCGTCTTTTCCAGCCCCAGCAGGATCGACAGCGTCACGAGGATGGCGGCAACGGCAAGGATTTTCGGAAAGGTCGAGGGCCAGACGGGGTTGCGCTGCATGAATGGCGGAAGCCCGGCATCCATCGTAAAAAAGGCGGTATAGCCATAGACAAGGCAAATCATCAGTATGACCAGCGCGATCCAGCGATCCAGCGCCATGGCGCCCCTCCCGTTCATTCCTTGAAAACCGGCCTCTTGCGGGCCGTGGAACCGGCAGGCGGCGCAGGGCCGCCTGCCGCCGGGGCGTCAGAGGAAGCCCAGTTCGCGCATCAGATCGCCGATTTGCTGTTCCTGCTTTTGCAGGAAGGTGCGGAATGCCTCGCCTTCGTTGTGGATGTTGATCCAGCCATTGGCGGCGCGCACGCTTTCCCACTCGGGGGTTTCGTACATCTTGGCCAGCACCGCCTGATAGACGGCCAGCTGATCGGCGGGCAGGCCGGGCACCGCGAAGAAACCGCGCCAGTTGACGAATTCGGTGTCGATGCCCTGTTCCTTCATCGTCATCGCATCGGGGAAGGCCGGCACCCGGTCGTTGGCGGTGACACCAATGATCTTGACCTCGCCCGCTTCGGCCAGCGCGATGGCCTCGGACAGGCCGGTGGACAGCGCCTTGATCTCGCCCGACAGAAGGCCCGCCATGGCGGTGCCGCCCGCGTCATAGCCGATGTAGTTCACCGAGAGCGGGTCTTCGCCCGCCGCCTTCATCACCATGGCCGCCACGAGGTGATCCATGCCGCCCGGCACCGAGCCGCCGCCGATCGGCGTGCCCCGCGCATCGGCGCGAAACGCCTCAAGCAGGCCGCCCATGTCGTTGATCGGGCTGTCGTTGCTGACCACCAGCGCCGCAAAATCGCCCACGGTGCCCGCGACCAGCGTCAGATCGCTGAAGTTGTAGGGGAATTCGCCGGTCAGCGAACGGATCACGATGGGCGTCGAGTTGACCATCAAGGTGCCATGCTGGCTGGCTGCGTTTTCGATCATGTAGCCGATGGCGACGCCGCCGCCGCCGCCCGACATGTGCTCATAGGATGCGGTGCCGATCAGTCCGGCATCGACCAGCGCCTGTCCGGTGCCGCGCGCCGTGCCGTCCCAGCCGCCACCGGCACCGCCGGGCACGAGGAAATGGATGCTGTCCAGCATCTGGTGGCCGCCGGCAATGGCGGGGTTGCCCAGGGTCAGGAACGCGGCAGTCGCGCCCAGCAAGACCCGTCGGGTCAGGTTCAGTGTCGTCATGGTATCCTCCCGTTTGACAAGGCCGATCATTGTCGACCATTCAAGACAGGTAATCATGCCAAGCTGACACCCACCTGTCACGCGCGGCGACGGGGGGTTCATGCGGCTGCTGCTGGTCGAGGACAACGAAACGCTGGCCCAGGCGGTGATCGACCTGCTGTCGCTGGACGGCCACGGCGTGGACCATGCGCCGCATCTGGCGATGGCGCGGGACTTCGTGCAATCGGTGCCTTACGATCTGATTTTGCTCGATATCATGCTGCCCGACGGCGATGGCCGCACCTTCCTGCACGATCTGCGCCGGGCCGCGCGGGACGTGCCGGTGATCGTGCTTACGGCCCGGTCTGAAGTGTCGGACAGGGTGGGTGTGCTGGACCTTGGGGCCGATGACTATCTGGTGAAACCCTTCGATTTCTCGGAACTCGAGGCGCGCTGCCGCGCCGTTTTGCGCCGCCGGGCGGGCACGGCGACGAACATCCAGCGAATCGGTGATGTGGAATTCGACCTGCTGGGCGGCGCGCTGGGGGTACGGGGCACCCGGATCGAATTGCGCAACCGCGAACTGCGCCTGTTCGAGGTGTTTGCCACCAACCCCGGCGTCATCCTGTCCAAGGCCAAGCTGGTAGATCGCCTGTTTTCCGCCGATGAGGAAGTGTCGGAAAACGCCATCGAGGTCTATGTCGCGCGCCTGCGCAAACACCTGCGCGGCAGCCGGGTCGAAATCGACACGATCCGCGGCCTCGGATACCGGCTGAGCGTGGCATGACGCCCCAGGGATCGATCTATCGTCGGCTGATGCTGCAACTGGTGGGCAGCGCGGCGGTGCTGGCGGCGATCCTGTTCGTGCTGTTCCAGTCCTTCGCCCGCCAGCTTGCAGTCGAGGCGCAGGACAACACCCTGCTCGCCTCGGCCTCGGCGATCCTTGAATCGGTTTGGGTGCAACAGGGTCAGGTGCGCGCCGACATTCCCTATGCGGCGCTGGCGATGCTGGGCAATGTGTCGGATGACAGGGTGTTCTATCAGATCGCCCAGGCTGGCAGCGTGCTGACCGGGTACGAAGACCTGCCGCTCCTGCGCGATGGTGTGCAGGCGGCGAATGCAGCCTTTCGCGGCGACGATATCCGCATGGTACAGGTGGCGCGGTCGCTGCCCATCGCCGGGGTGCCGCAGATCATCACAGTGACCGTGGCCCAGACCCAGGACGGGCTGGCGCAGAAGCTGGCCGAAATCTCGCGCCGGGCGATCCTTGTGGGCGCGGTTTTCTTTGCGGTGGCGACGGTTCTGGCGGTCTGGGCGGCGCGCGGCACGGTGCGCCCCCTGGCCCGGGTGACGGCTGCGGTGTCGCGGCGCGGGCCGGTCGATCTGCGCCCCGTCACCACGCCGGTGCCCGCCGAGATGGTGCCGTTGATCGGCGCGTTGAACGATTTCATCCTGCGGCTGGACCGGTCGCTGGCGCGGTCGGAAGATTTCATCGCCGAAGCCGCGCACCGGGTGCGCACGCCCCTTGCCACCGTGCGTGCCCAGGCCGAGGTGACGCTGCGCCGGGTCGACCGCGAGGAAAACCGTACCGCGCTCAAGCAGATGATCCGCGCGGTGGATGAAAGCAGCCGCGCGGCGGGGCAGTTGCTGGACCATGCCATGGTCGCCCTGCGCGCCGACCGGCTGGAGCAGGAACAGCTGGATCTGGGTGCCGCAGTGGCCGAGGTGGTGGCGCGGCAGATGCCCCTGGCCAGCCTCAAGGACATCGCGTTTGATCAGCAGATCGCGGCGGGCTGCCTGGTTCAGGGCGATGCGATCCTGATCCAGAACGCGGTGACGAACATCCTGGACAACGCCATCAAGTACAGCCCCCGCGACACCCGCATCACCATCGACGTGGGGCAGCGGGGCACGCTGGCCCATGTGCGCATCACCGATCAGGGCCGGGGATTTGGCGATGACGACATCGCCCGCCTGACCGACCCGTTCGCCCGGGGCACGAATGCCGGACAGACCGTGGGGTCGGGCCTGGGCCTGACCATCGCCCACGAGGTGGCGCGCGCCCATCGCGGCACCCTGACCCTGACCCAGGCCATTGAGGGAACCGGCGCATGCGTCACATTCTGCTTGCCTGTCTGATCCTGTGGCACGGCGCGGCGGGCGCCTTCGAGATCGAGGCCGAAACCGTCTTTTCAGCGCCCGGCGCCACGCGCAGCCTGAACATCCTGTCCACCACCGACACGGCGGTGTTTGCGCCGATCATCGCGGGGTTTCAGGCCGCCTGGCCGGGCATCAGCGTCACCTATGTCGAGGCGTCCAGCTCCGAGGTGTTTCGCGGCGTGATCGCGGCGGCGGGGCCGTTCGACATTGCCATTTCGTCGGCCATGGATCTGCAGACGAAACTGGCCAATGACGGCCATGTCCTGCAGTACCGCTCGGACGCGACCGCGCGGGTGCCCGACTGGGGCCGCTGGCGCGACGCCGTCTTCGCCTTCACCCAGGAACCGGCGGCCATCGTGCTGTCGCGCGCCGCCTTCGCGGGGCAGGACATGCCGCGCACCCGGCTGGACCTGATCGAGATGCTGCGCGCCCGCAGCGATGAATTCGACGGGCGGATCGGCACCTATGACGTGCGGGTGTCGGGCCTTGGCTATCTGTTCGCCACCCAGGACAGCCGCACTTCGGAAACCTTCTGGCGGTTGACCGAACTGATGGGGCAGTTGAACGTGCGGCTGTATTGTTGTTCGTCCGACATGATCGAGGATGTGGCCAGCGGGCGCATCGCCATAGCGTACAACGTGCTGGGCAGCTATGCCAGCGCACGCACCGATCTGGCCGACCGCATCGTGGTGATCGAGCCGCAGGATTACACGACCGTCATGCTACGCTCGGCGGTGATGCTGAACACCACCCGCGACCGGGCCACGGCGCAGCGGTTTCTGGACCATCTGCTGACGGCGGCCTGGGGTGGCAACCGTGGCGGCCTGCCCTTTCCCGACCCGTTCGAGGCCGAAACGGGCGAGCGCCAGAACCTCAGACGGATCCCTCTTGGGCCGGGGCTCCTGGTGTTTCTCGACCGGCTGAAGCGCGAACAGTTCCTGTCGGAATGGAACAGCGCGATGTTCCAGTAGGCCGCCGGGAATGGGGAGATTTGGTGGACCCTAGCGGGATCGAACCGCTGACCTCCTGCATGCCATGCAGGCGCTCTCCCAGCTGAGCTAAGGGCCCGTGCGCAACCGCCGCAGGGCGGTTACAGGGCGCGGTCTAGGGGATGATGCGGGGCAGTTCAAGCGAAAAGATCGCGCCCCGCACCGGCCCTGCAAGACCGTCAATCGTCGTCGACGGCCACGTCGGCGATGTCATCCAGCGACACGGCATCCTCGTCGTCGTCGTCTTCCAGCACGTCATCGCCCAGATCGGCTTCGGTGTCGTCATCCTCGTCCAGCACGACTTCGTCATCGTCGTTCACGTCTTCCTTGACGCTGGCCTTGTCGGCCTTGTCGGCCAGCATGGTGCGCGACCCCTTGCCGGTGTCCAGCACGACGACGTCGCCGGTATAGGGGCTGACGATGGGCGATTTGCCCAGGTCATAGAACCGTTTGCCGCTGGTCGGGCACACCCGCTTGGTGCCCCATTCTGCCTTGGGCATGTGATACCCTTTCCTTGGTGGTCGGTGATCCAGATCGGCTGTCCCATGCCACAGGCACCGGGCGGTGTCAAAGCCCGCTTTTGCGCTGGCCGTGGGGGGGCTGTGCGCGATAAGCTGACAGCAGTGTTGCGACAGAGGAGCAGGATATGGCGCAGGCGGTTCTGCCCGGCAACCCCCCCATCGATATCACCCTGCGTCGCTCGCCCCGGGCGCGGCGGATTTCGCTGCGCGTGTCGGGGCTGGATGGCCGTGTCACGCTGACCCTGCCGCGCCGGGGCACCGAGGCCGAGGCGCTGGGCTTTGCGCGTCAGAAGGAGGGCTGGATCAGGGCGCAACTGGCCGGACGGCCCGATGTGGCCGTGGTGGCGGCGGGGGCGGTGTTGCCCCTTGGCGGGCGCTTGGTGACGGTGGCGCCGGGGGCCGTGCGCGCCCCCCGGATCGAAGGGGATCGGTTGGTGGTGCCTGCGGGCGGGGCGGAGGGGGTGAAGGCCGAGGCCTTCGCGCGGGCCATGGCGCGCGATGCGCTGGTGGCGGCATCGGATCGCCATGCCGCTGTTCTGGAGTTGAAATATGGCCGGATCACCCTGCGCGACACACGCTCGCGCTGGGGCTCATGCTCGGCGGCGGGGGATCTGATGTATTCCTGGCGGTTGATCCTGGCGCCTCCCGAGGTGCTCGACTATGTGGTGGCCCATGAGGTGGCGCATCTGGCGCGGATGGATCACAGCCCTGAATTCTGGGCCGTGGTGGCGCGACTGATGCCCGATCATGCCCGCCATCGCGCCTGGCTGCGCCGCGAGGGGGCCAGCCTGCACCGCTGGCAATTTCGCCTGTGATGGCGCCGTTGCGCGTCATCGATCCGGGGATGGCGGCCCATGACCGGGTCTATCGGTCGCTGCGCACCCAGATCATGCATGGCGAGATCGCGCCGGGTGTGGCGCTGACCCTGCGGGGGATCGGCAAACAGTTCGGCGTGTCGATGACCCCGGCGCGCGAGGCGGTGCGCCGGTTGGTGGCCGAGGGCGCGCTGACGCTGTCGTCGTCGGGGCGGGTGTCGACGCCGGAACTGAGCAACGAGCGGATCGAGGAACTGGGCGCGCTGCGGGCATTGATCGAGGTGGAACTGGCCTCGCGCGCCTTGCCACGGGCGCACATCGCGCTGATCGACCGGTTGCAGGTGATCAACGGGTCCATCGCCGAGGTGATCGCGCGTCACGATGCGGTGGGGTACATCCGCACCAACCTGGAGTTTCACCGCACGCTGTATCTGCGCGCCCAGGCGCCAGCGATGCTGGCGATGTGCGAAACGGTTTGGCTGCAGCTGGGGCCGACGATGCGCAAGCTGTATGGCCGTTTGCGGCGCACTGAGGTGCCGTCGGGACACCGGATGATCGTGGCAGCGTTGCGAGCGGGGGACGAGCCGGGGCTGCGCCTGGCGGTGCGCACGGATGTGACGCAGGGGTTGCGGTTGTTGCTGGCCTAGCGCCGGGGGCTGTCTGCCCCCGGACCCCCGAGGATATTTTTTTGCAAGAAAGAACAGGGACCTGTAGAGTGTTGCGGCCAAATGAATTCAATCGAGCGCAACACGCCTAGCTGTGGATGGCACCGTCGCCGCAGGCCAGAGCCGCCTCGCGCACCGCCTCGGAATAGGTGGGGTGGGCGTGGCAGGTGAGGGCGAGATCCTGGGCGCTGGCACCGAATTCCATGGCGACGCAGATTTCGTGGATCAGGTCGCCCGCCATGGGGCCGATGATGTGGGCGCCGAGGATCCGGTCGGTGTTCTTGTCGGCCAGGATCTTGACGAACCCGTCGGCGGCGAAATTGGCCTTGGCGCGGGCGTTGCCCATGAAGCTGAATTTGCCCACCTTGTAGGGATGGCCCGCCTCTTTCAACTGTTCTTCGGTGACGCCGACATTTGCGACCTCGGGGTGGGTATAGATCACGCCCGGGATCACGCCGTAGTTCACATGTCCTTGTTTTCCGGCGATAACTTCGGCGACGGCCATGCCTTCATCCTCGGCCTTGTGGGCCAGCATCGGGCCGGTGATCGCATCGCCGATGGCATAGATGCCGGGGATGTTGGTGGCCCAGTGGGCGTCGGTCTCAACCTGTCCGCGTTTGGATGTCGCGATGTTCAGGGTGTCGAGGCCGAGACCGGTGGTGAACGGTTTGCGGCCTGTGGCGAGCAGAACGATGTCGGAGTCGAGCGTGTGTTCGCTGTCGTCCTTGCGCAGTTTATAGGTGGTTTTGGCCTTGGTTTTCGTAGTGGCGACGCCTTGGACTGCGGCGCCCATGATGAATGTCAGGCCCTGTTTTTCCAACAGGCGTTTGAAGCTTTTCTGCACCTCGGCGTCCATGCCGGGGGTGATGGCGTCGAGGTATTCGATCACTGTCACGTCGCTTCCCAAGCGGCTGTAAACGCTTCCCATTTCCAGTCCGATGACGCCTGCGCCGATGACCGTGAGGGTTTTCGGGATCTTGTTCAGGGTCAGCGCGCCGGTGGAGGTGACGACGATCTTTTCATCCACCTCGACCCCCGGTAGCGAGGCGGGTTCCGAGCCTGTGGCGATGACGATGTTCTTCGCCTCGTGCACCGTATCACCGACCTTGACCTGGCCGGGTGCGGGGATTGTGGCCCAACCCTTGATCCAGTCTATCTTGTTCTTCTTGAACAGGAATTCGATGCCTTTGGTGTTCTGGGCGATGGTTTCGTCCTTGTATTTCAGCATCTGCGGCCAATCCACACTGGGGGATTTGCCCTTCAACCCCATGGCGGCAAAGTTGTGTTCGGCCTCGTGCAGCATGTGGGTGGCGTGGAGCAGCGCCTTGGACGGGATGCAGCCGATGTTCAGGCAGGTGCCGCCCAGGGTTTCGCGCCCCTCGACGCAGGCGGTTTTCAGGCCCAACTGGGCGCAACGAATGGCGCAGACATAGCCGCCGGGGCCGGAGCCGATTATTATGACATCATAGCTCATTGGGGACTCCTTGAGGCCACAGATTGTAAGTTTTGTACAATTTCGGGGCCAGAATTTAATTTTCGGGCGGGCGATCTGTTGGTTTCAGACAAGGGCGGCGATCAGCATGATGACGGTGGCGGCGAAGCCGATGATCCAGATCACGCTGCGCCAAGGGGTCAGGCCCTGGGCGTAGGCGGGAACGTAGAGCAGGCGCGCGATCAGGTAGGTGTGGGCGCAGAGTTGGGTTGTCGGGGTGGATTGATTGGAGAGCGTCACCACCACCACGGCGATGGTGAACAGGATCAGACCCTCGAAATGGTTGTTCATGGCGCGTTGCAACCGCCCGGCGAGGCCGGTGAGTTCGATCTTCTGGTCGCGCGGGCCCATGGCGGTTTTCGGGCCGATCTGGAGATTGGCCGCGATGGAGTAGAGGGCGAATTGCACGACTTGGAGGAGGGCGGCGAGGGTGAGGATGTAGAGTTCTGGGGTCATTTCAATCTCACAAATGCCGCTAGCCGTATACCCTTGTGAAGTTCCGTATAATAAGATTCCGGTACATCAGCAGCGCGACAAATTTCCTTTAGCGAATGGCCGGAAAGTTCATCAGCAAACTCGATTGCAAAGAGATGGATGGTTGTAACAACCAAACCTTTTTCCGCTGCTCGATATCGCTTGCCAAATTCCATAGCCAACTGTGACTCAAGCATCTTTCTTCCTTTCATGACTGACCTTGGATCTGTCGTCGAGGATAGGTGAACCAACCCCGAGCGAGCAGCGGTCTCACAAATCCATCAACAACCGGCGCGGATCTTCCAGCGCCTCTTTCACCCGCACGAGGAAGGTCACGGCGCCCTTGCCGTCGACGATGCGGTGGTCGTAGCTGAGCGCGAGGTACATCATCGGGCGGATCACCACGGCGCCGTTGATCGCCATGGGGCGGTCCTGAATCTTGTGCATCCCGAGGATGCCCGATTGCGGGGGGTTGAGGATGGGTGAGGACATGAGCGAGCCGTAGACGCCGCCGTTGGAGATGGTGAAAGTGCCCCCGGTCATGTCGGCCATCGTGAGCTTGCCGTCGCGGGCCTTTTTGCCCATGGCGTTGATCGCCTTTTCGATCTCGGCAAAGGACATCGA